>Ga0315902_10014526_pt1 | contig 10114 bp, 11 predicted proteins | sample LakEriMetagenome_9_FD_203523 | JGI IMG/M metagenome (GOLD analysis project Ga0315902, IMG submission 203523) | Freshwater fungal communities from buoy surface, Lake Erie, Ohio, United States - Buoy 12 MA117 | ecosystem: Environmental > Aquatic > Freshwater > Lake > Lake biofilm | place: USA...
TCGGGGTTTTTGGCGGCCTGGCGTCGGGCGTGGCCCTCGCTTTCGCACTGAACTATCTCGATCCCTCGCTGCGCAATATCGAGCAAGTCGAACAACGGACCGGGCTGGGCGTGGTTGCCTCGGTTCCGCTGATCAAGAGCCGCGGCCCGGTCGCGGGTGGTGCGGGGATGAATCTTCCGGCGGTGAGTGATCGTCGCGGTGTGGTGGCGGAAGCCTTCCGCACGATGCGCGCGACGCTGGCCATGATTTCGGGACGCGACAAGCATCGGGTCTTCCTCATCACCAGCGCCATCCCGGGCGAGGGGAAGACATTCACCAGTTCCAATTTCGCGGCGACTCTCGCCCAGCAGGGATTCCGCACACTGCTCATCGACGCGGATCTGCGCAAGCCGTCGGTCTCGAAGCTCTTTTTCAACGAGAACATCAAACCGGGCTTGTCCGAGGTTCTCATGGGCGCCGTCCCGGTCGACGAAGCTATCGTTGCCACCCAAGTGGAAAATCTTTCCGTGCTGACGGCCGGAGGCATCGCGCCGAATCCTTCAGAACTGCTCGCGCACGCGCAATTCGGCGAAATGGTGCAGAGTTTGAAGGCCAAATACGACCGTATCGTCATCGATTCGTCGCCTGTTCTGGCCGTGCGGGATCCCTTGCTTCTGGCCAAATCGGTCGATGCCTGCTGCCTGATCGTCCGCGCTGGCCGCTCCCCTGCGAAGGCCTCCGTGCAGGCCATCCGGCTTTTGGCCGAAGCCGACACGCCGGCCTCAGGGGTGGTTTTGAACAGCATCCGGCAGGGCAACAGTGCCTACTACGCTTACGCCTATCGGACCTATGGAACCTACGGCGCGAAAGGCGTCTACGGCGAGTCGGTGACCCCGGCAGATCCGTCAGCCTGATGGGGGCAAAAGGCTGGTCAGCCCATCTCCACACTGCTATTTCTCGCAACCTTTTGACCTTATGAAGATTACCTGTCTTGGTGCCGGATATGTCGGCGGGCCCACTATGGCAATGATCGCGGCGAAATGCCCGGACATTGAAGTGACGGTCGTTGATCCTAATGAAGCGCGCATCGCGGCGTGGAATTCCGATGAGCTCCCGGTTTACGAGCCGGGGCTCGATGAGGTGGTGCGAGAGGCCCGCGGACGCAACCTTCATTTCAAGACTGATGTCGAGGGCGCCATCCGTGACAGCGAGATCATCTTCGTCTGTGTGGGCACACCGACCAAAACCTACGGCGTCGGTGCGGGTCGGGCCGCCGACCTGCGCTACATCGAAAGCGCCGCGCGCATGATTGCCCGTGTGGCCGATGGTCCGAAGATCATCGTGGAGAAAAGCACCATTCCGGTGAAGACGGCGGAGGCGATGCTCACCATCCTGCGATCGAACTCCAGCCACGGTGACTTCCAAGTGCTCTCCAATCCCGAATTCTTGGCCGAAGGCACAGCCATCGCGGATCTGCAGAAGCCGGACCGCATCCTCATTGGCGGCGAGCGCACGCCGGGCGGCCAAGCAGCGATGCAGAAGTTGGTCGATGTTTACGCCCGTTGGGTGCCGCGGGAGCGCATCATCACGACCAACCTGTGGTCCTCGGAATTGTCCAAGCTCGTGGCCAACGCGTTCCTCGCGCAGCGCATTTCCTCGATCAACTCGATCTCCGCGCTCTGCGAGGCGACCGGCGCCGATGTCGACGAGGTGGCCAATGCTATCGGCAAGGATTCCCGCATCAGTGCGAAGTTCCTCAAAGCCTCGGTCGGCTTCGGTGGTTCCTGCTTCCAGAAGGACATCCTCAACCTCGTTTATCTTTGCGAGCACTTCGGGTTGCCCGAGGTGGCGGCCTATTGGGAGAGCGTGGTCAAGATGAACGACTGGCAAAAGAACCGCTTCACCAAGCAGATCGTCCGCACGCTCTTCAACACCGTCTCGGGCAAGCGCATCGCGGTGCTGGGGTTCGCTTTCAAAAAGGACACCAACGACACCCGCGAGTCCGCGGCCATCTCGGTGGTGCGCGGTCTGCTCGAGGAGAATGCCACCGTGGTGGTCTATGACCCCAAGGTCCCGGCAGACGAAATCCGGCGCGACGTGCTCGGCACAGGCAAGGATGATCCGCGTCTCGTTGTGGCCAAGAGCGCGGCGGAAGCGGCCGAAGGCGCGCACGGTTTGGCCGTTCTCACCGAGTGGGACGAATTCAAAACCCTCGACTTTCCGGCCGTCTACCGCGGCATGCACAAACCGGCCTTCGTTTTCGACGGACGGAACATTCTCCCGCGCGGCGAAATGCAGAAGATCGGCTTCCAGGTCTTCGCCATCGGCAAACCTTCGGCCTGACCATTAATGTCTATGCGTATTCTTGTCACCGGCGGTGCGGGGTTCCTCGGATCCCACCTTTGCGACCGTCTCATCGATCAGGGGCATGATGTCCTTTGCCTCGACAACTTTTTCACCGGACGGAAACAGAATATCGCTCATCTCCTCGGTCACCCGCACTTCGAACTGGTTCGCCATGATGTCATCGACCCGTTCAAATTCGAGGTCGACCGCATCTACAACCTGGCCTGTCCGGCGTCGCCGCCGCACTATCAATACAATCCGATCAAGACGACCAAAACGTCGGTCATGGGCGCGATCAACTGCCTTGGTCTGGCCAAACGGGTCAAGGCGCGCGTCTTCCAGGCCTCGACTTCGGAAGTCTACGGCGATCCGGCGGTGCATCCGCAGCCCGAAAGCTATTGGGGCAATGTCAACCCGATCGGCCGGCGTTCCTGCTATGACGAAGGAAAGCGCTGCGCCGAGACGCTCTTCTTCGACTACCACCGCGAGAACGGGGTCGATATCCGCGTGGTGCGCATCTTCAACACTTACGGTCCGCGCATGAACCCGGACGACGGGCGCGTCGTCTCGAACTTCATCGTGCAGGCCTTGCGTGGCGAGGATATCACGGTCTACGGCGACGGGTCGCAGACGCGTTCCTTCTGCTATGTCGATGACCTGATCGAGGGGTTCCTGCGGCTAATGGAGCAGACCGAAACGGTCGGACCGGTCAACATCGGCAACCCGGGCGAGTTCACCATGCTCGAGTTGGCCGAGGTCGTGCTCAAGAAAGTCGGCGGAAAGTCGAAGATTGTGCACAAAGATTTGCCCGCCGACGACCCCAAGCAGCGCCAGCCGGATATCACCCTGGCCAAGAAATACCTCAAGTGGGAGCCCAAGGTGCCGTTGGAGCAGGGGATCGAGAAGACTATCGATTATTTCCGCAGCGAGGTTTGATTGGGTCCGGCACGGCGAAGACCGCTGGACTATGTGCGGCTGACGTGTCACCCGGACCCAAGTCGTCCCCGAGCCGGGTTCACGTCGAGGCGGCGATCCGCACCGTCAGTGGTTATCGCGCGGCAGCTAGCGAACCTTTTTGACCTTCACGCCCTTAAACCGGCCGATTGCCGGCAGCTTGCCGACGAGCGGTTTGGCGTAGGCGATGAAAGCGGGCGTCACGTCGTTCGCGTCCTTATTGATGAACTTGTCGGGCATGTGGCGGGTTTCCTTGGAAACCTTGCGCAGTTCGACCAGTCCGTAGGCAGGTGCGTATTTCTTGCCGGGCTTGCGGTTGATGGTAACCGATCCGCTTTGCGTTTTGCCGGCCACGGCATGGCGCACGGCCAACTTGCCTACTTCGCGGGCTTCGGCCGAATCGACCGGCGAGGCGGTGTCCGGAAACGAGCGCTGCAGATAACCGAAGGTGTCGGCGCGGACGCGCGAAATCTTGGTTTTGCTTTTGACGATGCCGGACAACAGGTCGCCGAGCGCGCCGGAGCCGCTCAATTGCACATTGCCGTGCGAGTCGACTTCCTTGCTCAGCTTGGCCGCGATGGCCGTGCCGTTTTTGTCGCAAATACCTTCCGAAACCGCCACAACACAACGGCCGAGCTTCTCATAAACCCGTTCCACGTCCTTGGCGAATTTGTCTTCGTCGAACGTACGCTCGGGCAAATACACGAGATGCGGACCGTCATCGGGATAGATGCGGGCCAAAGCCGCCGCCCCGGTGAGAAATCCGGCATGGCGCCCCATGATGATGTTGATTTTCACGCCGGGAAGAGCGCGGTTGTCGAGATTGTCGCCCATGAAAGCCTCGGCGACAAAGCGCGCGCCGCTGCCGAATCCCGGCGTGTGGTCATTCTCGCGCAGGTCGTTATCGATCGTCTTGGGAATGTGGAAGCACTGAAGCGGATAATTGTTAGCTTTCGCCTCCTCATTGATGATGTGCGTAGTCTCGGCCGTGTCATTGCCGCCGATGTAGAAAAAGTAGCGGACGCCGTATTTCTGCAGGACTTTGAAAATGGCAAGGCAGTCGTCTTTCGTGGGTTTTTTGCGCACCGAGCCGAGTCCCGAAGAGGGTGTCTTGGCCACCGCTTCGAGCGTCGCCAAGCTTTCCTTGCGCAGATCGATGAAGTTCTCGCCGAGGATTCCGGCAATGCCGTGGAGCGAGCCGTAAATGTTTTTGATCTGCTTGTGCTTTTTCGCCTCGAGGACGGCACCAATGAGGCTTTGGTTGATCACCATGGTCGGTCCGCCGCTCTGGGCGATGACCATGTTTCCGACAGGAGCTTTGCTTTTGGCCATAAATGTAACCGCAGATAATAGCGTCCGCGCGGTCGAGCGTCGAGAGCCGCGTCAGGGCGACAAGCGCTCAACGGTCCAGACGTCCCCCGATCGTTTATACCGGAACCGGTCATGCAGGCGGTTTTCGCGTCCCTGCCAGAATTCGATCTCGGACGGCACCACGCGGAAACCGCCCCAGAACGAGGGCAGGGGGATCTCCCCGTCGGCGAATCTGCGCTTCATTTCGTCCCACTTCATTTCGAGAAATTTCCGGGAGTTGATCACCGCACTCTGCTGGGAGACCCAGGCACCCAAGCGGCTGCCGTGGGGACGGGACGTGAAGTAGGCGAGCGACTCGGTGGCGCTGATGCGCTCGGCCCGGCCGAGAATGCCGACCTGGCGCTCAAGCGGATACCATGGAAAAAGCAGGCTGACACTCGCATCGATGGCGATGTCCCGCGCCTTGCGGCTCTCGTAGTTGGTGAAGAAAACGAATCCGCGTTCGTCGTAAGCCTTGAGCAGCACGGTGCGGGTGCTCGGACGCTTTCCGTCGGTGGTAGCCAGGACCATGGCATTGGGCTCGACGAGTTCCGCCGCCACCGCCTCGCCGAACCACTTACGGAATTGCCCTATCGGATTTGGATCAAGGTCGCCACGGCGCAGACCGTCCCGCGTGTAGTTGCGACGCAACTCGGCGACGTCGGGATGAGCGGGTGCGGACATGCCCCCGAATCTAAGGTCAGAGACCTTGCGGGCCAAGACAGGGATTGACGAATCCGGCCATGCGGTGAATGTTTCAAACGCCCGTATGCCCAAGAAGGCCGCCGATAACACCCGCGAGCGTATCCTCAAAGCCGCCGAGCGGATCTATGCCGCCAGCGGATTCCACGGGATGTCGCTGCGCGACGTCACCGTCTTGGCCGGCGTGAATCTCGCGGCGGTCAACTACCACTTCGGATCCAAGGACAAGCTCATCGTGGCTTTGGCCGACCGCCGCCTCACGCCGATCAACACCGACCGCCTCGCACGCCTCGACCGTCTTCGCGAAAAGCACGGACATGAGCCCATTCCGGTTCGCGAATTGGTCGGTGCGCTCATCGACCCGATGTTCAAAGCGCTGCGCCAAGGCAAAAACAACCGCGCCATCATGGTCCGGCTAGTGGCACAGATGCTCATCGACGACCCGCGCCGATTTGCGCACATCCACAAAACTTTCTACAAACCGGTGCTCGACCGCTACCACGACGAACTGCAGCGCACCATCCCCCAACTCAATTCGCATCAAGTCAACGCACGCTTCTTCTGCGCTTTCGCCACCGTTCTGGGTCTGCGCCTCATGCACGAAAGCATGGAGTGGTTTCTCAAGATCCGTTCGGAGGACAAACAGTTCGACCTCCTCGAGGAGGAAATGCACGCCTTCATGCTCGGGGCGCTGACCGCCCAGGAAAAGTGAGCAGCGGACGACCGAAGATGCTGGTGTTCGGAGCCGGTGGACGCCTCGGCGCCGCGCTTGTCCGCGAATACGCAGCTGCTTGGAATGTGCGCGCGTTCGGGCGCAAGGAAGCGGATTTTTCCGACCCCGCAGCGGTCGCAGGCCTCGTGCGTGCGGAAAAGCCGACAGTCGTCATCAACTCGGCCGCTATGACCAATGTCGATGTCTGCGAAAGCGAGCGCGACTTGGCCCGCACGGTCAATGCGGACGCCGCCGGCGCCATGGCCCGCGCCTGCACTGACAGCGGGGCGCGCTTGATTCACATCAGCACGGACTATGTTTTCTCGGGGAGTGCCAAAGACCCCTATGACGAAGATGCCATGCCCGATCCGATTTCCTGGTATGGACAGACCAAACTCGAGGGCGAAGAACAGGTCCGGTCGGCAGGCGAGCGTCATGCCGTGGTCCGCGTGTCTTGGGTTTTCGGTCCGGATCGTGACAGCTTTGTCGACAAGGCCCTGCAACAATCCCTCGGCGGCGAACCGGTCAAAGCTGTGGCCGACAAATGGTCGTCGCCGACCTACACGCTCGACGTGGCGGGAGCTCTGCGCGCGCTTTTTAGCGCCGATGCTCCCGGCGGCGTCTACCACGTCTGCAATCGCGGGGTCTGCACGTGGCGCGATTGGGCGGAGGAGGGGATAAAGGTGGCAGGCGCAATGGGTTTGCCGGTCAAAACAAGAGCGGTCGAACCCCTCAAACTCGCCGACATCAAGGCCATGGTCGCGAAAAGACCTGTCTACAGTCCCATGTCATGCCATCGCATCGAATCGCTCCTCGATCGCCCCTTACGGACGTGGCAGGAAGCCGTAACTGATTACGTGCGCTTGCTGGCCGACTCGGGCCGATTGGGCTGAAGCGGAGCGAGCGAGCGGGCGTTCCGCCAGACGAACGCGACCCCGGGCAGAAGGACCAAAAGAAGCTCCGCGGCCCAGACTGCGATAAAGCCAGCTGCCGATTCGGTTGCCGCGCCCGGTCGGGTGAGGGCGCCGTGGATCCGGAGGAAATCGATCCGGTAAGCCAATTGGGTCAAGCCCAGCAGGACCGGAGCGGCAGACCCGCAAAGCAGTAGTTCGTCGGCCCGCGGGAGCCGGACCCAAGTCGCCAGTCCGCCGATCAGCCACACGGCAGTCAAGGTGGTTGCCACGACAAGCACCAAGCTCGGCGCCGACCGCAAATTCGGCCACAGGACAAACAGAGCAAACAGCGCCACGTAGCCCATCTGGACGGCCGCACGCCGACGCAGGGGCCGGTCGCACTCAGGGACAGCCATAAATAGGTATGCTGATGACTTTCGTCTTGGGAACACTGTTAGCAAGTATACATGACATATATTGTATAGCGTTATTGCATTAAGGGAGGAATAGCCGTTGAAGCTCCCGTTGGACCCAATTTGGCAGCATCCGGTGTGCCCGCCATGACCACCAGCGCCACCGCCACGGAGTGCGCGCAGATCGTGCCTTCGCTCCATGATTCGTAGCAGCCGCACAAGTTCTCGATCGAGCCGCCGAGCCGCAGTCCGGCGCCATAAGTTCTCGAACCGCTGCGCACCGCGCCCTTGAGAATGGGATGGTCGTAAGAAACCCGGGAAACTTTGCCGGTGTCGCGGATTTTCCGCGCGGCATGCACCACAGGCCATCCGGCGGCAGCCGCGAGCATCTTTTCCGACAATTCCGGTTTCATCCGCGGCCAGTCGTATCGGCGCCAATGGCGGCCCGCACGCGCAAAATCTTGGATCCGTGCGGCCTTGACCCTACAAAGACCGCTCATGCCCAGCCGGATCGACCAGAAATTCGCCGAATTGCGCGCGGCCAACCGCAGCGGCTTCATAGCCTACATCACGGCCGGCGATCCCTCGCTGGAAGCCACCGAAAAGCTGGTGCCCGCCTTGGCCGAGGCCGGAGTTGATTTTGTCGAACTAGGCGTTCCTTTTTCCGACCCGCTGGCCGATGGCGTGGTCAATCAGTTGGGCGCGCAGCGCGCTTTGGCTGCGGGCGCGACTCTGGACAAGGTCCTTGCCTCGGTCCGGCGCATCCGCAAGCAGACTGATGTCCCTCTGATCCTTTACACCTATTTGAACCCGGTCTACATCCATGGCTTCGACAAATTCCATGAAGAAGCCGCGGCAGCCGGTGTCGACGGTGTGCTCATCCTCGATCTGCCGCCGGACGAAATTGCCGCAAACCGGGATCTGGCTGACCGCCACCGCATGAAATCGATCCGCCTCATCGCCCCGACTACGCCGCCCGCCCGCATGGAGCTCATCGCCCGCTCCGCTGAAGGTTTCATTTATTATGTTTCCCGCGAAGGTGTCACCGGCGAGCAGACGAAGTTGTCCGACTCCATTGCCTCTCAAGTGGCGGAGATCCGGAAACATACCGATTTGCCGGTTGCCGTGGGTTTCGGTATTTCGTCGCCAGAGCAGGCAGCCGAAGTGGCGCGCCAAGCCGATGCTGTGGTTGTCGGCAGCACCATCGTGCGACGGATGGGCGAATTCGGATCGGCGCCCGATTTTGTCGACCAGATCGTTTCCTTCGTCCGTCCCCTCGCCGCCGCCGCGCATGGGGCGCGGTCATGAGCGCGTTTGCTTGCCACCTCTGCGGGAAATGTGTTGAACAACGCCGCCCGCTCACATGATTTACGATTTCTCCCTGCGTTCGGTCGGTTTGGTTGCGGGCCTCGGTCTGGTCCTCGTGCACGCCATTGCTTTGCTGAGATCGGAGCAAGCCAAGTTCTGGCTGCAGCAATTCCCGCGTTCGCGTCCCGTGGGCATTGTCCTCTGCACCCTCGCCGCACTTTGGGCCTTCTGGCTCGCTGCGACGATGGATCTCGGGGAATTCTCGCCCAACCGCACGCTGATCTGCGGCGTGGTCATTGCCGGGGCCATCATGGTGCCGCTCTTTGCCGAGGAATTTCTGGCCGTGCGCGCGCTCGGTATTCTCGCCTTGCTCGCTGCCGAACCGCTGCTCGGCGCGGCTTTTCTCCGTCCCGAGCAGACACGTTTGTTTCTCGTCGTTCTCGCCTATGCCTGGGCCATCGCCGGGCTGATCTTCGTTGGCGCACCCTATACCTTGCGCGACGCCATCAAATGGGTCACCTCCTCGCCCGCGCGATTTCGCGCATTGGCATGGTCCGGCATTCTCTACGGACTGCTTCTCGTGGCCCTCTCGCTGCTTTTCTTCGGCGGCCAATCGACCCAAAATCCCCTGCCCTGATGCTCCAGATCATCTTCAACGACCTCAGCGCTGGCGAAATGGCCGCGTTACCCAAGCTCCTGCAATTGGAAATCCTCGGCGAATTCCAAGTGCTGCCGGACAATCTGGAAAATCTCGATCCGAAACTCTTCGGCAAGGTCTCGCGCGACGGTCGCACGCTCTACCGCTACCGCGCCGGCGATTACCGCATCTATTTCGAGCCGCACGACCACGGCCTGCTCATCCGCCGCGTATTGAGCAAGAACACTATCCGCGACTTCCTCTTCCGCACCAGCCTGCCCATGGCCGAAGACGAGCAATTGGCCGGCAATCACAAATTCTGGGAACTCATCGAGCAGGACGGAAAAAAATCCTGACGCTTTTCCGTCTCGCCTTTCCACCCCTGCGAGAAACACTCACCCCAACCGCCCATGAACGATCAACAAAAACTGACCAATCCGTTCTACGTCCTCCTCAGCCTTCCCTCCACCGCGATGGGCTTCGCCCTCTGCGTGCAGATCTCCGCGCTCAGTTGGATCCTGAGCACCAAGTATAACCTCTCCATCGAGCACGTCGGTCTGGTCTGGCTGGCTGGACCGCTCGCAGGTTTGCTTGCGCAACCGATCGTCGGCCTGATCAGCGACAAAGTCTGGTTCTGGGGTGGACGTCGCCGTCCTTTCATTCTCATCGGCGGCGTCACCGCCTCGCTCATGCTTCTTGCCCTGCCCTTCCTCGGGCAACTCAGCGAGCTGAGCGGAATCCAGATCTTGTGGACCGCGGTCATTGTCGCATTGACCCTCGATCTAGCGATCAACGTCGGCTTCAACCCGACGCGCTCGAT
>Ga0315902_10014528_pt1 | contig 10113 bp, 6 predicted proteins | sample LakEriMetagenome_9_FD_203523 | JGI IMG/M metagenome (GOLD analysis project Ga0315902, IMG submission 203523) | Freshwater fungal communities from buoy surface, Lake Erie, Ohio, United States - Buoy 12 MA117 | ecosystem: Environmental > Aquatic > Freshwater > Lake > Lake biofilm | place: USA...
GCCAGCAGGGCTTCCAGCGGCGGCCGGTGGCGCTTCGGGGACAGGGTGATCCAGGCGAACTGGCCCGAGAGCGGATCCACGCCGCTGGTCTCCAGGTGGAGGGGCAGTCCCGCCCCGGCCAGGGCGTCGCAGAGCGGGGCCAGGTTGTGGTGCAGCGGCTCGCCGCCGGTGATCACCACGAACGCCGCACCGGCGGCTGCGGCGGCACTGGTTTCGGCAGTCAGCTCCTCAGGCGTGCGCCGGGCATGGATCGCCTGCGGCCAGGAGTGCTTGGTGTCGCACCAGCTGCAGCCCACCGTGCAGCCCCCAAGACGGATGAAGAAGGCACTGCGGCCGGCGTGCAGCCCCTCCCCCTGCAGGGAGTGGAAGGTCTCCACCACGGGCAGGGTGGGGGAGTCGCTGCCGGTGCCCTTGTTCGCGGTGGGGAATCCTTCCATCGGGATCGACGGCCATCAGACCATAGGGAGGCCAGGTGGCGAGGCGTTCCCCGGCACCTGCCGCCCCATCGCCGGGTTGGCAGGATGCAGGGAACGGGCAGGTTGCTGATGGATCAGGTGGACGTCTCCCGGCTGGCGCGTTACCGCCTGCTGCGCCCCTACCTGCGGCAGGCGTTGCTGGAGGAAGCGCTCGCGGGGATCACCCTGAGTGACGAGGACATGGCCGCGGCGCAACGGCGCTTTGTTCAGGAGAACGGGATCGCGGATCAGGAAGGCCTGGAGGCCTTTTGCCGCGATCACCAGCTCACGGCGGTGGATCTGGATTATCAGATCACCTATCCGCTGCGTCTGCGGGCCTTTGCCGATCGTCAGTTCGCTGCCCAGGCCGAGTCCCGTTTTCTGAAGCGCAAGCCCGGACTCGATCAGGTGGTCTACAGCCTGTTGCGCACGGCGGATGGCGGTCTGGCCCGCGAGTTGTGCCTCCAGATCAGGGAGGGGGAGGCCACTTTTACCGACCTCGCAGCCGAGCATGCGCAGGGGCCGGAGCGTGCCACCCGCGGCATCGTGGGGCCCGTTCCCCTTGATCAGGGCCATCCGGATCTCGTGAACCGCCTGCGCACAGCTGAGCCGGGGGTTGTCCTGGATCCGTTTGCTATAGAGTCGTGGTGGATTCTGCTGCGACTGGAGAATTTTGTGCCCGCTGTCTTTGGGCCCGAAGCGGCCCAAGCCATGACCCAGGAGATGCTGGAAGAGTGGCTTGAAGAGCAGGTGGATCAGCGCTTGCGAGCACAGCCCAATCAGCCCCCACCAACCTGATGCCTCCCCGGGGCGGCTCTGTTGTCCTGACATCGTCGCCCATCACTGTTGCCCGTCCCTAGCGTTCTGCTGCATTGATGATGGGTTGATCAAGGCTTCAGTTCCCTCCAGAGCTTTACCTCCTGCCAAGGCTTCCGTTCAAGGCTTTTCTTCCCGTTGAACAACGCCCCCGTCGATGTCCCCAGCCGATCTCTCCAGTCCGTCCCTCCTCCGGGACCATCCCGCGTTTGCCGGGATCAACAATCGGGCTGCCGAGCGGCTGGAGCGCCAGGCTGAGTCACGGCGCTTCCGGCTGGGCCAGCCCCTTTGCCACGACACGCTCATCCCGGCGGAGGTGCTGCTGATTCGCTCCGGCACGGCCCGGCTGCTCTGGCAGGACGGTGGGGTGCTCAAGACGGCGGAGAAGCTTGGGCCCGGCAGTTGCGTGGGTCTGGCCTCGTTGCTGCGGGCCATGGCCTGCGAGGAGGTGGCGGCGGCATCGGAGCTGGAGGCGCTGGCGATCCCGGACCAGCTGGTGCTGGAGCTGCTGAAGCAGGAGCCCCCTTTTGCTGCCTGGGCGGCCTCCCAGTTGTTCGGTGCCGAAACCCTGGCCCTGGTGGCGTCGTTGCTCGGGCGCAGGGCCCAGGCCGGCGTGCCGGTGCTGGAAGCCTGGCGTGCGCTGCACGGCCAGGCCCGGCTGGTGCCCCCCAGCCAGGCGGCTCTGCGCAACTGGCCGGATGCGGTGCTCCTCTACGCCGCCAGCAACAATCTCGTCGATCAGCCCCTGGGTGCCCAGCTGGATCCCGCCGCCGGAGTTCCCGCCAGTCGGGGACCGCTGCCTCCCCGTTTGATCGCCCTCCCCCAGGCAGCGGCCAAGGCCCTGCTCACGCCGGTGGGTGAGTCGGCCCCAGCTGGGTTGGAACCGGCATCCGCTGCCCAGACCCCGGCCCCGGCCCCCCTGGCCAGTGGCCTTGATCTCGGCCAGCGCGACCGGCCGGAGATGTTGCTGCTGCGGGGCCAGGGCCCCCTGGAGGAGACCCTGGCCTGCTTCCAGATGCTGGCGGCCCAGCTGAAGCTCCCCTTCCGCCGCGATGCGATCGAGAAGATCCTGCGCGATGTGCTGCGCCGCGGGCAGACGCCGGATCTGCAGCTCTGCGGCAACATCGCCGCGATGATGGGTCTGCACGTCACCGGCGTGCGGGTGCCCGCCAGCCAGGGCAACCGCCTGCAGGTGCCGGCGATGGTGCCCTGGAAGGAGGGCTTTGCGGTGGTGCGGGCCGCCGATGCCCGGGGGCTGGTGCTGGCCTCACCCCGCGATGGCTGGGTGGAACTCTCCCCAGCCCAGATCGAAGCCACCTACCCCGAGGGGATCGAGGTGTTGCTGGTGGAGCGCAGCAGCAGTACGCCGGAGCAGCGCTTCAGCTTCGCCTGGTTCTGGCCGGCGTTGCAGCGCCACCGCGGCATCCTGCTCCAGGTGCTGGTGGCCTCCTTCGTGGTGCAGCTGTTCAGCCTGGCCAATCCCCTGCTGATCCAGGTGATCATCGACAAGGTGATCAGCCAGCGCAGCCTCGACACCCTGCAGGTGCTGGGCATCGCCCTGGTGGTGGTGACGGTGCTGGAAGGGCTGATCGGCGCCCTGCGCACCTTCCTGTTCACCGAGACCACCAATCGGCTCGATCTGCGCCTCGGCGCCGAGGTGATCGATCACCTGCTGCGTTTGCCCCTCTCCTATTTCGACCGCAGACCGGTGGGGGAGCTGGGCACCCGGGTGGCGGAGCTGGAGAAGATTCGCGAATTCCTCACCGGTCAGGCCCTCACCACGCTGCTCGATACCGCCTTCTCGGTGATCTACATCGTGGTGATGGTGTTCTACAGCTGGTTGCTCACGCTGATCGCCCTGTGCGTGCTGCCGATCCAGGTGGGGCTCACAGTGCTGGGCGCTCCCCTGTTCCGCCGTCAGTACCGCGATGCGGCCCAGGAGAACGCCCGCACCCAGAGCCACCTGGTGGAGGTTCTCACTGGCATCCAGACGGTGAAGGCCCAGAACGTGGAGATGATCAGTCGCTGGAAGTGGCAGGACCTCTACAACCGCTACATCTCGCGCAGTTTCGAGAAGACGATCACTGGCACGGCCCTGGTGGAGACCTCCCAGGTGCTGCAGAAGCTGTCCCAGCTGCTGGTGCTGTGGGTGGGGGCGACGCTGGTGCTCAAGGGTGAGATGACCCTCGGCCAGCTGATTGCCTTCCGGATCATCTCCGGTTACGTCACCCAGCCCCTGCTTCGGCTTTCCTCGATCTGGCAGAACATCCAGGAGCTGAAGGTGTCATTCGAGCGCCTTGCCGATGTGGTCGACACACCGGAGGAATCCGATGAAGCCGACAAGCAGAAGATCCCCCTGCCGCCGATCGATGGCGAGGTGGTGTTTCAGGACTTGACCTTCTCGTTCACCAGTGGTGCTCCGCCGGTGCTCTCCCACGTGGACCTGCAGATCCCAGCCGGCACGTTCGTGGGCGTGGTGGGCCAGAGCGGCAGCGGCAAGAGCACCTTGATGAAGCTGCTCACCCGCCTCTATGCCCCCAGCTCGGGCCGGATCCTGATCGACCGCTACGACATCGACAAGGTGGAGCTGTACTCCCTGCGCCGCCAGATCGGCATCGTGCCCCAGGAGCCGCTCCTGTTCACCGGCACCATCGCCGAGAACATCGCCCTCACCGATCCGGATGCCAGCAGTGACTCGATCGTGGCGGCGGCGCGCATGGCCTGTGCCCACGACTTCATCATGGATCTGCCGGGTGGCTACAGCGCCCAGGTGGGCGAGCGGGGCGCTGGGCTGTCCGGCGGCCAGCGGCAGCGCCTGGCCCTGGCCCGCACCCTGCTCTCCAACCCAAAGCTGCTGGTGCTCGATGAGGCCACCAGCGCCCTCGATTACGACACGGAACGCCGGGTCTGCGACAACCTGCTCCAGGGGCTGCACCACTGCACGGTGTTCTTCATCACCCACCGGCTCTCGACGATCCGGCGCGCCGACCTGATCGTGATGCTGCACGAGGGGGCGATCGCCGAGGTGGGCACCCATGACGCCCTGATGGAGCAGCGGGGTCGTTACTTCGCCCTCTACCGCCAGCAGGAGGCAGGCTGATGACCCAGATCACTCCCCCCCCCGGTCCGAAGGCCAAGGGCCCGTCTTCCAGTTCCCTGCTCCGCGCAGCCCAGAACGCGATCGAGCGCCGGGTCACCATTAGCCAGGGGGGCATGGCGTTGCAGCAGTCCCGCTTCCTGGCCCGCACGATCACCTGGGTGCTGGTGGGCACTGCAGCGGCCGGCCTGGCCTGGCTGGCGCTGGCCCGTACCGATGAGGTGGTGGTGGCCCCCGGCAAGCTGCAGCCGATCGGCGACGTCAAGACGGTGCAGATGCCCGTGGGCGGAGTGCTGGAGGAGATGCTGGTGAAGGAAGGCCAGCGGGTGAGCAAGGGGCAGGTGCTGCTGCGGCTCGACAATGAGGGCACGCTTGATCGCCGCAAGGCCACGCTCGACACGATCCGCTCCAAGGAGCAGCAGCTGCAGCTCAAGCAGCTGGAGATGCAGCGCTACTTCAATCTCAACGACACCGAACAGCGGACCCTCCGACGCAACCTCGAACTGGAGCTCAACATCCTCGATCGGCTCGAGCAACTGCAGAAGGAAGGGGCTGTGCAGGAACTGCAGTATCTGCAGCAACGCAACAAGGTGCAGGAGGTGAGGGGGGAGCTGGAGAAGCTGGCCCAGGATCGCAAGCGACAGGAGGCCATCCTGCGCCAGTCCAAAGCCCAGCTCGATGGTGAGCTTGCTGATCTGCGCAGCAAACTCACCGAACTGAGCATCAATATCCGCTACCAGGATGTGCGCTCACCCGTGGATGGCCTGGTGTTCGATCTCAAGCCAACTGGCCCGGGTTTCGTGGCCCAGGGCAGTGAGCCCGTGATGAAGATCGTGCCGTTCCGTGACCTGCAGGCCCGGGTGGAGATTGAAAGCAGCGACATCGGCTTCGTGCAGGTGGGCAAGCCTGTGGAGATCAGCATCGACTCCTTCCCCGCCACCGATTTCGGTGTTCTCGAAGGCACGCTGGAGTCGATCGGCTCCGATGCCCTGCCGCCCGATGAGCGCCATGCCACCTATCGCTTCCCCGCCAGGATTGCTCTGAATTCCCAGCAGTTCCGTCTCAAGGGCGGCCAGATCCTGCCTCTGCAGGTGGGCATGTCGCTGACGGCCAACATCAAGCTGCGCAAGGTCACCTACCTCCAGCTGCTGCTGGGCGAGTTCAAGAGCAAGACCGATTCGCTCAAGCGGATCTGATCTGGATCTGATCTGGATCTGTCTGATCGGGGATCTCTCTGTCGGGATCGGATGGTTCAACCCCGCGGCTGGCGGGGCATCAGGCGTTGGCGACTGCGCCAGCGCGCTGCTGGGCCGCTTCGATCAGCCCGCGGAACAGGGGGTGGGGCTTGCCGGGGCGAGAGAGAAACTCTGGGTGGTACTGACAGGCAGCGAAGAAGGGATGGTCCCTGAGCTCCACCAGTTCCACCAGGCGACCATCCGGCGAGGTGCCGCTGATCGCGTAACCCGCTGCCAGGAATTGATTGCGGTAGGCGTTGTTGAACTCATAGCGGTGGCGGTGCCGCTCGTACACCACCTCTGCTCCGTAGAGGCGCTGGGCGTGGCTGCCGGCCTGCAGCCGGCAGGGATAGACCCCCAGTCGCATCGTGCCGCCCAGATCCACCACGTCCTGCTGCTCGGGCAACAGGTGGATCACCGGATGGGGGGAGTGCGGGTCGAGCTCGGCGCTGGTGGCGCCGCTGAGGCCGGCCTGGTTGCGGGCCCACTCGATCACGGCGCACTGCATGCCCAGGCACAGGCCCAGGAACGGCACCCGCTGCTCTCGTGCCCAGCGGATCGATGCCACCTTGCCATCCACCCCCCGGTTGCCGAAGCCTCCAGGAACCACCACCGCATCCATGCCGGCCAGCAGCGCGTCCGCCCCCTGCTGTTCGATCTGTTCGGCGCAGACCCAGCGCAGATCCAGCGAGGCGTCCTGGGCCAGGCAGGCGTGACGCAGGGCCTCCACCACCGACAGGTAGGCGTCGTTGAGCTGCACGTACTTGCCCACCAAGGCCACCTTCACGGCGGGACCGGGGTTGCGCAGCTTGGTCACCAGCTCGGCCCAGCCGGCCATGTCGCTGGCGCGGTCTTCGAGCCTGAGCACGTCGAGAACCTCGCGGCAGAGGCCCTCCTGTTCCATGGCCAGCGGCACCGCGTAGATGCTGTCGGCGTCGAGGGCCTGGATCACCGCACCGGCGCGCACGCCGCAGAAGCCGCCGATCTTGCGCTTGAGGTCTTCCGAGATGGTGCGGTCGCTGCGGCACACCAGCACGTCGGGCTGGATGCCGATCGAGCGCAGCTCCTTCACCGAGTGCTGGGTGGGCTTGGTCTTCAGCTCACCCGAGGTGCCGATGTAGGGCAGCAGGGTCACATGCACATAGGCGATGTCGTGGCGGCCCACATCGCCACGGAATTCGCGGATCGCCTCCAGGAACGGCAGCGACTCGATGTCGCCCACGGTGCCGCCGATCTCGCCGATCACCACATCGGCGCTGGAATTGGCGGCCACCCGGTGGATGCGCTCGCGGATCTCGCCGGTGATGTGGGGGATCACCTGCACGGTGCCGCCGTTGTAGTCGCCCCGGCGCTCCTTGTTGATCACCGCCTGGTAGATCGAGCCGGTGGTCACGCTGTTGAGGCGCGACATGGCCGTGTCGGTGAAGCGCTCGTAGTGGCCCAGGTCGAGGTCGGTCTCGGCGCCGTCCTCGGTGACGAACACCTCGCCGTGCTGGTACGGGCTCATCGTGCCCGGATCCACGTTCAGATAGGGATCGAGCTTGAGGATCGACACGCTGTAGCCCCGGCTCTTGAGTAGGCGCCCCAAGCTCGCGGCCACGATCCCCTTGCCGATGCTCGACACCACGCCGCCGGTGACGAAGACGAACTTGCTCATACCCCGGTGGCTGACCCCTCAATGTACCCAGCGGCCCCGAGCCCTCGGTGCGGCTGCGGTCGGCCGGCTACGCCCGCGTTGCGGGCAATGCCGGCCTCCTCGCAGCCGCACCGGGGCGTGCGGGGGGAGGGGGGCCGGGCTTCCCGGAACCGTAGACGCTGAGCCCCCAGGCTCCGGAGGCGGGTGGGTCTGGTGAGAGGCCGGCGTTACCCGCCCAGCGGGTTCGCCCGGCCGACGCCGGAGCCAGCCGCCACCGGCAGGAGCTCAGCCCTCCAGCAAGCTCCTGAGCATCCAGGCGGTCTTCTCGTGGATCTGCAGCCGCTGGGTGAGCAGGTCGGCGGTGGGCTGGTCGCCGGCGTCGTCGGCCACGGCGAACACGCCGCGGATGGTGCGGGCCACGGCCTCATGGCCCTCCACCAGTTCGCGAACCATGGCCAGGGCTGCGGGCACGCCCTCGGTTTCGGGGATGGAGGAGAGGCCGCTGTAGGTGCTGCCGCCGAAGGGGGCCACGTGGCCCAGGGCGCGGATGCGCTCGGCGATCGCGTCGAGGGCGTTCCAGAGCTCGGTGTACTGCTCCATGAACATCAGGTGGAGCGTGTTGAACATCGGCCCGGTCACGTTCCAGTGGAAGCCGTGGGTCTTGGCGTAGAGCACGGTGCTGTCGGCCAGCACGCGGCCCAGACCGTCGGCGATCTGCTGACGCTGGTCCGCCGGGATGCCGATGTCGATCGGCGGGGCGGCGGAGGCTTTGGCAGCCATGGGATCTAAAGCGGAGTAATTCCGTTTTAGCCCGTCAGGGGTGCATCGGCGTGTGGGGCAGGCCCTGCTGTTGGAGATCGTTGTAGCCCGACAGCGTTGGTTCAGCCCCTCAGCGTTCGTCCAGGCTGCCCAGGTAGTCGCGCACCCGACAGCGGTTCTGGGGCTGGCGCAGCTTCAGCAGTGCCCGCGACTCGATCTGCCGCACCCGTTCCCGTGAGAGATCCATGCTCTCGCCGATTTCACTCAGGGTGCGCGGCGTGGTGTCGTTGAGGCCGAAGCGCTCCCGGATCACCTGGGCCTCCCGCCCGTTCAGTTCAGCCAGCAGGCTCTCCAGGTCGTCGTGCAGCTGTTCGCGGGCGAGCAGCTGCTCCGGCGTGGCGTGCTCATCCTGGAGCAGGTCACCCAGTTCGCTGTCTTGCTCGCGCCCGACCCTCCCCTCCAGGGAGACGGGCCGCGGCACCTGCATCAGGATGTGACGCACAGCCTGTTCACCCAGGTCGAGTTCGCCCGCCAGTTCGGCCAGGGTGGGCAGGCGCCCCAGCCGCACGCAGAGCTGCCGTTGGGCCCGCTTGAGCCGGTTGAGCTTCTCGGTGATGTGCACCGGCAGCCTGATTGTGCGGCTCTGGCTGGCCAGGGCCCGGGTGATGCCCTGGCGGATCCACCAGTAGGCATAGGTGCTGAAGCGGAAGCCCCGGGTGGGGTCGAAGCGCTCCACGGCCCGCTCCAGGCCCAGGCTGCCCTCCTGCACCAGATCCAGCAATTCCAGGCCGCGCCGCTGGTACTTCTTGGCCACGGCCACCACCAGGCGCAGATTGGCCTGGATCATCCGCTCCCGCGCCCGTTTGCCCCGGTGCAGGGCCTGGCGCAGCTGGGTTGAGCTGAGGCCGGCCCGCTGCGCCCAGGCCGCCTGCGTTCCCTCCGGATCGCCGCTCTCAGGCGGCTGAAGTTTCAGCAGCCGTTCCCGCTCCCGCACCAGCCGCGCCAGGGTGAGTTCCTCCTCCTGGCTGAGCAGGTTCACCCGGCCGATGTCCTGGAGGTACAGGCGCACCAGGTCGGTGGAGGCGGCGCGGGGCAATAGTGCTGATCGGCTGTGTATAGGCTTGCCAGAACTGTGGCAGGGCTGGCTGCTTTAGCCGGTTTGCTTTCGGTTTTCACGGCGCGGCTGTCGCCGCTCCGGTGCGACAGGCCGGTCGGCTCAGCTCTCCTCGCCCACCCAGGTGCTGGCCACGTGCAGCTCCTCCAATTGCTTGTTTGCCACATCGGCTGGGGCCTGGGTCATCAGGCAGCGGGCCTGCTGGGTTTTGGGGAAGGCGATCGTGTCGCGGATCGATTCCTCGCCGGCCAGCAGCATCACGATCCGGTCCACGCCGTAGGCCAGGCCGCCGTGGGGTGGAGCGCCCATGTCGAGCGCTTCCATCAGGAAGCCGAACTGGCGCTCGGCCTCCTCCAGCGGCAGGCCGATGGTCTGTAGCACCTGGCGCTGCAGGGCCGAGTCGTGGATGCGCAGGGAGCCGCCGCCCAGCTCCAGGCCGTTGAGCACCAGGTCGTAGGCCTGGGCGCGGGCCGTGGGCAGGGTGTCGGCCCAGGCGGCTGGGTCGGCCCCGAGATCTTCGGCGTTGGGGGCGCAGAAGGGGTGGTGCAGGGCCTCGAGGCGGTTTTCGTCCTGGTTGAACTCGAACATCGGGAAATCCACCACCCAGAGGAAGTTCCAGCTGGCGTTCTCCCGGTCGGGTTGCACCAGGCCCAGCTCCCGGGCCAGGTATTGGCGCACCCGATCGAGGGCCTTGTTCACCGTGGCGGTGTCGCCGGCACCGAACAGCAGCAGGGTGCCCGGCTGGGCGCCGGTGCGCTGCAGCAGCTCGGCCTTCTTCTCGGCGGAGAGGTTGTCCTTGATGGCGCCGATCGTGTCGATCTCGCCGCCCTCGCGCACGCGGATGAAGGCCAGGCCGCCGGCACCGGCCTTCTGGGCCTCGGAAAACACATCCCCACCCGGCTTGATGCGCACATTGGAGATGGCGTCGTTGCCGCCGGGCACCGGCAGCACCTTCACGGATCCGCCCGCTGCCACGGCGCCGGAAAACACCTTGAATCCCA
>Ga0315902_10014529_pt1 | contig 10113 bp, 10 predicted proteins | sample LakEriMetagenome_9_FD_203523 | JGI IMG/M metagenome (GOLD analysis project Ga0315902, IMG submission 203523) | Freshwater fungal communities from buoy surface, Lake Erie, Ohio, United States - Buoy 12 MA117 | ecosystem: Environmental > Aquatic > Freshwater > Lake > Lake biofilm | place: USA...
CTTCAGCGGATCATCGACAAGATCGTGTCCGCCGTGGGGCGGCGTGTCGATGAATCCAACCCCTATGTCGACGCCCGCCTTGCCGATGGTTCCCGTTTCAACGCGATGGTGCCGCCGGTCGCTGTCGACGGCAGCCTCGTGTCGATCCGGAAGTTCAAGAAAGACAAGCTCGGGATCGACGACCTTGTGCGATATGGCGCCTTCAGCGACGAGATGGCGGCATATCTTCAGGCTGCCGTGGCCACGCGACTGAATATCATCGTTTCGGGCGGAACGGGTTCGGGCAAGACGACGACGCTGAACGCGCTGTCGTCATTCATCGACAATTCCGAACGCATCCTGACGATCGAGGATACGGCCGAATTGCAGCTCCAGCAGACGCATGTCGGCCGGATGGAAAGCCGTCCGCCGAACGTGGAAGGCAAGGGTGCGGTGACACAGCGCGACTGCCTGCGCAACGCCCTGCGGATGCGCCCAGACAGGATCATCGTCGGCGAAACCCGGGGCGAGGAAGTCATCGACATGCTCCAGGCCATGAACACCGGCCATGACGGGTCGATGACCACGATTCACGCCAACTCGGCCCGTGACGGTATTTCGCGTCTGGAAAACATGGTTTCGATGTCCGGGATCGAAATGCCGACCAAGGCGATCCGCGGACAGATCGCGAGCGCCGTGAACCTCATCGTGCAGGTCAGCCGTCTTCAGGATGGGTCGCGGCGCATGGTATCGGTGACGGAAATCACCGGCATGGAAGGCGACGTCATATCGATGCAGGAGGTTTTCCGGTATCAGCGGGTCGGGCTGACGCCCGACAACAAGATCATCGGACACTTCACGGCGACGGGCGTGCGCAGCAATTTCTCGGAACGGTTCCGCCTATGGGGCTACGACCTTCCGGCTTCGATCTTTGAACCGCTCAACTGACGAGGCAGATGGGAATGAATTCCGAATTCGTCATCTACGCCTTCGTCTTCATCGCTGTCCTTGTTCTCATCGAGGGTCTGTACCTCACGATATTCGGGAAGTCGATTTCCCTGAATGCCAAGGTCAACCGTCGAATGGCGCTCCTTCAGAAGGGTGCGACCCGCGAGGCCGCGTTCGACCAGCTCCGCAAGGAGATGACACAGCATTTCAAGTCGCGGGGCATCCCGCTTTATTCGATCATCGCCAACAAGGCGCAGAAGGCGAACATCGCTTTTTCGCCCGTCCAGATCATGGCAATCATGGCAGGGATATCCATGGTCGCCTTCATCGCCCTGAGTATCGGAACGACTGCGTCGTCTCCGGTCAGGCTCTTTGTGGCGGTCGTGATGGGTGTCGGCGCCGTCTATCTGTGGATTGACCGGAAGGCCAAGAAGCGGATGAGCCTGATCGAAGAACAGCTTCCCGATGCTGTCGAACTCATGGTGCGGTCTCTTCGGGTCGGGCATCCGTTTTCTTCGGCGATTTCGATCGTCGCGAAGGAAGTCCCCGATCCGTTCGGTTCTGAAATGGGTCTCATCGCCGACGAAGCAGCCTATGGCCGTGACATATCGGACAGCCTCAAGGCGTTTGCAGAGCGGATGGACATGCAGGATCTCCGCTTCCTTGCCGTTGCGGTGACGATTCAGCAGCAATCCGGTGGCAATCTTGCCGAAATCCTCGATGGTCTGGCCAAGGTCGTGCGGGCGCGGTTCCGTCTGTTCCGCCGGGTGAAGGCCATCACGGCCGAAGCGAAATGGTCGGGCATGTTCCTGTCCGCCTTTCCGCTGGTTGCGCTGGCGGTCATCCAGGTCGCAAAGCCCGATTACTATGACGAGGTCAAGACGACGGCGATCTTCATCCCGGCCTGTCTTGTGGTCGCAGGGTTCCTGATTACCAACATCTTCGTCATGCGCACACTCGTCAACATCAAGGTGTGAAAGGCTCCGGAACATGTTCGATGCAATCAGCGGTTTCGTGACTGGTCTTTTCGGGCCTTACGGGTTGCTGTTCGTGACGGGTTTCCTTGGCGTCACGATGATCCTGATCGCGCTTGCCGCGATCCTCAGTCCGCAGCGCGATCCGCTCGACCGGATCAAGGCCTTGCAGACCGTGGCGCCCGGCAGGACCGACGGCCTGCGCAAGAGCACCGGCAAGGACAAGCTCGAACGCTTTTCACACTTCCTCGAACCTCAGAATACCGAAGAATTGTCGGCTGTACGGCTCAAGCTTCTGCAGGCGGGCTATCAGAGCAAGAACGCCGTCAGGCTTTATCACTTCGCGCAGTTTGCGCTCGGGATGCTGGGTCTGCTTGGCGGTGCAATCCTCGTCATGACGCGGTCGAGTGACGAGCCAATGACGACCAACAGCATGCTGATGTGGTCGCTTGGCCCAGGTGTCATCGGCTACATGCTGCCTAAGTACTGGGTCAACCGGCGCCAGCAGGCCCGCCAGCAGGAAATCACGAACGGCTTTCCGGACAGTCTCGACATGATGCTGGTCTGCGTTGAGGCCGGACAGTCGCTTGACCAGTCCATCCTGCGGGTATCGAAGGAACTTCGCGCGGCCTATCCCGACCTTGCAGACGAATATGAACTCGTCGCCTATGAAACCAAGGCCGGCAAGGACAAGACCCAGGTCCTGCGCGACATGGCCGAACGCTGTGGCGTCAGCGATGTGTCCTCTTTCGTGACCGTGCTGATCCAGTCCCAGCAGTTCGGGACGTCGATTGCCGAAGCACTCCGCGTCTATGGGTCCGAAATGCGTGACAAGCGCGTCATGAGAGCCGAGGAAAAGGCCAATACACTGCCGACCAAGATGACGCTCGCGACCATGATGCTGACGGTGCCCCCGTTGCTGATCATCCTGATCGGTCCGTCCGTCTATGACATCTATGTGTCGTTCAACGGCGGCGGGCAGTAGTCTGCGAAGGCCGGGGTAACGGGAACCGGACGCCGCATGACGGCCTGCCGCATCGTCCTGCTCATCGCCCTTCTTCTCGGGGCCGGCTGCTCGGATAGCGGTCTTGCGCGCTCTGCCGGCGGTGTCTATGCGCCCGGTGTTTCCGGCGAATCCGATATCGACGGATTGATCGTCGGGCACCGTCTGATGGCGGCGGGCGAATACCAGCTCGCACTTGACGCCTATACCCGGGCCGCCGGCCAGCAGGGGCTCAATGTCGACACTCTTTCGGCGCTTGGGTCAGTCAACCTTCGGCTTGGGCGTCTGAACCAGGCCGAAGCCCTGCTGCGCCGCGCAGTGGCCGAAAATGCCGAGTTTGCGCCTGCCTGGAACAATCTCGGCGTTGTGCTGATGGAACTCGGAAAGACCGGAGAGGCTGCCGAATCCTTCCGTCGCGCCTATGCAACGGATAACGGAAACAGTGACCAGATCCGCGACAACCTTCGCTTGGCTCTCGCAAAACTCGAAGATCCGTTCTATACATCTGGCCAAGAGGAAGAGGATAACTTCCAGCTGGTCCGGCGCAGCGGCGATATTGTCGATACGACCGAACCGCTCTGAGGCAGAAAAAGGCAAGAGGACGCACTTCATGCGCCAGGCTGTTGTCATCGTGATCGCCGTTTCGGCGTTTTCCGGGCTGTCGGGTTGCGGCGACAAGGGTGAAGCCGAAGTAGACCGCGCGCTTGAAGACCTCAATGTCATCGATGAAAGCGGCCTGAGCGACATCATGATCCAGGCCGCCGACCCCGAGGAGGCGGTGAGCTATTTCACCCGGACGCTTGCCAGCAATCCGGACCGGATCGACGTGCAGCGCGGGCTTGCGGAAAGCTATATCCGCGCGGATCGTCCGACCGAAGCGGTTGCCGCCTGGCGCCAGGTCGCCGCCCATCCCGAGGCCACCGATGCCGACCGGGTTGCGCTGGCTGGCGCGCTGATCCGCGTGAATGCCTGGGACGAGGCGCGCACAGTCCTGAACGCCATTCCGCCCACCCACGAGACATTCGAACGCTACAGGCTGGAAGCGATGGTGGCCGATGCCGCCGAAGACTGGACCCGCGCGGACAGTTTCTATGAAATCGCCGTCGGCCTGACCACGACGCCGGCTGGCGTGCTCAACAACTGGGGGTATTCGAAGCTGACGCGCGGCGACTATCGCGGGGCCGAACAGCTCTTTTCCGATGCCCTGCGCTATGACAGCTCGCTCTTTACGGCGAAGAACAACCTGGTCCTCGCCCTTGGTGCGCAGCGCCGCTACGATCTGCCGGTCATTCCGATGACCCAGACCGAACGTGCGCAGTTGCTCTACACGCTGGCCCTGACGGCGATCAAGCAGAACGACATCAACACCGGGCGCAGCCTGCTTGTGGACGCGATCGAGACCAATCCGCAGCATTTCGAGGAAGCTGTCCGGGCGCTTGAGGCGCTTGACGGTTCGGCGACCTGACGGAATGGAGCCTGCCCTTGGCACGCCGCCGGTTGCTGCGGTCTGGCTTCTCCTCCCGGCGGTCCCGATCGGTCTCTACAGTGCCTTCACCGACCTGCGCGAGATGAGGATTCCAAACCATGCGGTCGCGGCCCTCGTGATCGGCTTTGCCGTCTTCGGCCTCATTGGCCTGCCATTTGCCGACTGGGCCTGGCGATGGCTCAACCTTGCCTTCGTCCTGGCGCTGGGCGTGGCGTTCTATGCTGCCGGGGCGCTCGGCGCGGGAGACGCGAAGTTCGCGGCCGCTGCCGCGCCCTATATCGCTGCCGCAGACTGGCCACTCGTGACGATCCTGCTCGCGGGTATTTCCCTGGCAGCCTGGGCTGCGCACCGGGTCGCGCGGGCCAGTCCGCTGCGGTCCCTCGCGCCGCACTGGAAAAGCTGGACATCAGGGAAGCGTTTTCCTCTGGGTCTCGCGCTTGGCCCGACGCTCATCGCCTATCTCGTGATTGCCGCCGTTTCGGCAGCCTGAGGGCGCCCGGCGCCCCCGGACATCCTCGTCCTTGACCACGCCCTGCAAAGCCCACACATGACGGGAGGCAGCGGTATCCGAGGAATCCATGACCCAGCGCCTTCATCTTGTCTTCGGCGGCGAACTCAACGATCCCGCCCATGATGTCTTCAGCGATGTGTCTGCATTGCACATCGTCGGCATATTCCCGGATTACTCCAGCGCCTATTCAGCCTGGAAGGCAGAGGCGCAGCGCACCGTCGACAATGCGCTGATCCGTTACTACATCGCCCATATCCATCGTCTTCGTGATGAGGAGTCTCCCTCCTCGCCAACCGAGGAACTGGGCGACTGAGCGCCGCAGGGATGGCCAAGACACTGGTATTTCCGGCGGTGCGGGCGCTGCGCCGCACGCGCGACGCGCAGGTCGGGGTGCAGGCGCCGCTGCGCCCGCAGGGAGTGCTTGTCTGGGTCCATGCTGACGACGCCAGTCGCATCGGGCCCCTGATCGCCCTTGCTGACAGGATGGATGACGACGGGAACGGTTTCCATCTTCTTGTCACTGCACCCGATGTGCCGGCCAATGCGCCCAGCGGGCAGCGAACGACACTTGTCCCGGCACCGCGTGACCAGTCCGGCGCCGTTGCCGCCTTTTTCGACTACTGGCAACCCGACATGCTGCTCTGGTCTGGGGGGCGCTTCCGGCCCGTCCTGCTGCAGGCGGCGATGAAGCGCATTCCGCAGGGCCGTCGCATCCTGATCGATGCGAGGGTTCCGACGCTGACGACAGAAGGGCTGGGCTGGCTGCCTGGTGCAGGACGCGCTGTGGCAGCGGGTTTTGACCATGCCCTCGCCTGCGACGTGGCAGCGGCCAGACGTCTGCACCGGCTTGGCCTGGCGGCTGAAAAGGTCGAAGTCACCGGGCCACTGGGGAGCCTGCCCCCTGTGCTGCCCTGCAACGACCGCGAACGCCGCGACCTGATTCAGGTGCTGGCATCAAGACCGGTCTGGTTCGCGGCCGGATTCGCCGCTTCCGAGTTGCATCACGTCGTCATGGCGCACCGCAGTGCGATCCGGGGGTCGCACCGGCTTCTTCTTGTTGCGCTGCCGCGCGAACCGGGAGACCTTGATGCAGCAGCGGCGGCCTTCCGAGACGCGGGTTTTGCGACGGCCCTGCGTGCAGATGGCGAAGACCCAGACGAGACGACCCAGGTCCTGATTGCAGACAGCATGGCCGAACTCGGGCTCTGGTACAGGATTGCACCGATCACGTTTGCCGGATCAACCCTGCCGGGCACGGGCGGGGGCAGCCGGTCACCTGTGGAAGTGGCAACGCTTGGCAGTGCGCTTGTCCACGGCCCCGAGACACAACCCCACGGGCATGTCTATCAGCGGCTTGGCCGGGCAGGCGCGGCACGGATCGTCCGCGATGGTGCCGGTCTTGGCCAGACGGTCGAGGCGCTTCTTGCGCCTGAAAGGGCTGCCGCGATGGCCCATGCGGCATGGGATCTGTCCACCGAAGGGGTCGAGGTCGCCAACCGCCTTGCGGAAGTGATCCTGGACAGGCTGGACCGGGCCGGTTCCTGACGACGCCGCATGGACCGCATCCGCTTCCTTTCCGGCCCTGCTGCCACCAACCGGTGCCTCGTCACGACGGGATGCGGCATCCGGGCGTGGACCGGGTTGCAGAGGCAGGGGGCTGCGGTCGCCATCCGGCCCGGAAATCGGCTATGGCGGTGCCGGCCTGCCGGACCGCCGCGCAGGGCGGACCCCCGCCTGATCTCTGCGCCGGTGGCGGCCCGCCACCCTCGACGGGCAGGAACGGCTCCCGTATTCGGGGCTTGCTCCTGATGCGTCCGCCCGGCTTCTGGTATGCCGACCCGGCGCATCCCTCGCTCGGGGTTCGTGCGCTGTCTCCGCTTTCGCGGATTTATGCAGCCGCCACGGCCTACCGTCTTGCGCGGGTCAAGCCGGCTGCGCTGCCCGTTCCGGTCATCTGCGTCGGAAACCTGAGCGCAGGCGGCACCGGCAAGACCCCGACGGTAATGGCCCTTGCCGGACGGCTTGCGGCGCGGGGTATCGCTGTCCATGTCGTCACCCGCGGCTACGGCGGCCGCCTGACCGGGCCGCTGCTGGTCGATCCGCAGGTCCACAGCGCGGCCGAGACCGGAGACGAGCCGCTCTTGCATGCTGCCATTGTGCCGACATGGGTCGCCCGGGATCGTGGTGCCGGTGCGCTTGCCGCATCGCGATCAGGCGCGGAGGTGATCATCCTGGATGACGGTCACCAGAATCCCCTGCCCGCCCGCGATCTTTCGATCGTCGTCGTCGATGCGGCGCGCGGCTTCGGTAACGGGCGGGTCATTCCGGCGGGCCCGCTGCGCGAACCGCTGGAAACCGGCCTGTCCCGGGCCGACCTGCTGATTGTCGTCGGCGACCCGCCCGCAAGGCAGGCCTTCGGGAAGCTCTGGGCCCGGCCTCTTTCCGGCCTCACGCGGATCGACGGGCAGATCGAACCCCTGCCGACCGGGATTTCGTGGTCGGGGCAGGATGTCGTCGCCTTTGCCGGAATCGGTGATCCGGAAAAGTTCTTTGCAACACTTCGCGGGCTCGGTGCCCGTGTGGTCAGGGCTTGCCCGCTTGACGACCATCAGCCGATCAGCCCTGCGCTTCTGGGACGACTGGACGCCGAAGCGCGCAGTCTGGGTGCTGCGCTCGTGACCACCGAAAAGGACGCCGTCCGCCTGCCGGCTCGGGAACGGTCCAGGGTGCTGACCCTGCCTGTCCGCCTGCGGATTGACGACTGGTCCCTGCTGGATTCCGAGCTTGCCCGTCTGGGGCTGGCGCGTGACGGCAAGGACACCTGACCCGACCGGGCCCAGGTCGCAGCGCCGAACCGGCGCAAGACCAGGCCGGCACATGCCACCCGCCCCTGTCAACGCGCCTGTCCGGGACATGTCCGGCACGTCTGACCGTCCGGCCTGACCGGACGAGTCCCGGGCTGTCAGATATTGATCACGGCAAGGGTGCGCATCAGATGGTCATTGACCAGACCTTCGGCGAGTCTGGCGTCCTGACTGGCAAGGGCGTCCACGATCACCGAGAGGTCCTTGTAGGTCTGGTGACGGACGGCCGGGGAGGCTGGCTTGTCCATCCCCCGCCCGTCGAATGACACGGCCCGGCGGTCGGCGATGATCATGTTCATCACCTGCAGAAGGAAGCGGTTCCGCGTCGCTTCGAACATCCGGCGGTGAATCGCGTAGATGCTTTCCTTGAACAGCGCCCAGGTCGGTGCCTCGAGCACGACGCCAAGCAGCCGGCGCAGGTCGGCAATGTCCTCTGCGGTTGCCCGGGCCACCACCATGTGCATCATCGCGGGTTCGAAAAGCAGTCGCGCCTCGACGATTTCGGTCAGGGAGGGGACGTGTTCATGCGCAGGGGCCTGTGTTTCGGCCATCCGGGCCAGTACAGATTCGGCATTGTCGGTCAGGAAGGTGCCGGCCCCGACGCGTCTGTGGACCAGTCCCTCGCGGTCCATGATGTCAAGAGCCTGACGTACGGCGGTCCGGCTTGTGTCGAACTGCTGGGCCAGTTCCCGTTCGTTAGGCAGCTTGCCGCCGGGGACAAGAACCCCATCCCTGATTGATCGCAGGATTGCCCGGTAGACCAGGGTTGCGGTCGCCCTTTCGCGGGAAACCACGGTCATTTCGTCGGAGTTCCGGTTCTGAATGGGGGTGTCCAGGGTGTCTCTCCGGTCTTGCATCCGGCTGTCCGGCTGGCTTGTGCTAAACCCCGCTGGCGGGGTTGGCAACTCAACTTCCCCGGATGACAGTCACCGGCTGGCCGGAACCTGCCGATTCGGCCAGGGCATCGAGGACGGGAATCGTGTCGAGCGCCTCCTGCCAGGGCTGCACATAGGGAGCGCCGGTCAGGGTCGCCATCAGGAAATGGTCGATTTCGTCCGCGAGGTCGCCGACGATGCGTCCGTTGATTTCGGGCCAGAGATGCGTGTCTGCGCCGGCTGTGCCGGTATCGTCGATGGTGCAGAATCCCTGATCGGTCACGTCGAGCGCGGCCGCGCTGCGTGTGCCCACGATTTCGAAGGCGGCGCGGTATCCGTTCATCATCCCGTTCGGCCAGGCCCAGCTGTAGTCCAGCATCCCGATGGCGCCATTTTCGAAGTCGACGACGGCATAAAGGGCATCCTCGTTGCCGGTTCCCAGAACCTCGCGCTTGCGGGCAAAGACGCGGGAGATCCGCGACCGGGCGATCCACTGCATCGCATCGACGTCATGGACGCCCATGTAGAACAGGATCGAACTGGCATTGCCGAGCCGGCGGGCGGTGTCACGGATGCCGTTGCGCTTGGCCCGGACATGGATCACCTGGCCGAGCCTGTCGGGCGCAGCTGCGGCATGGACCTGAACATAGCGCGGATCGAAGCGCAGGATGTGACCCACCATCATCCGTGCCCCCGAGCTTTCGACCGCTTGCGCGATCCTGCGGGCGGCCGCCGCGGTATGGGCCATCGGCTTTTCCAGCAGGGTCGCCTTGCCGGCCCTGGCGGCTGCAACGGCCAGCGCTTCGTGCTGGCGGTCCGGAAGGCACAGGCTTACCGCGTCGATGTCGTCCCGGGCAAGAAGGGCCAACGGGTCGGTCATCGGCTCGGCGCCGGTGGCCGAGGCAACCCTTGCCGCCGCCTGGGGGTCAAGGTCGCAGACGGCGACAAGATGCGCCGCGGGATGACGGGCATGGATGCGCGCGTGGCGGCTCCCGAAGTAGCCCAGACCGATCACGCCGACTTTCAATCTGTTCATGGTGCTCCGGTGCCCCCTGCTGGCCAGGTGAGGAAATCCGAGACGAAATCCGCCAGAACGGTCGCGCAGGCATCGAACAGGCGGGCCCCGTGGGCGGGTGTGGCCAGCGTCGGATCGCCAAGGACCCCGGTCGAAGACAGGTCGCCGAAATCGGCATAGCTGGCGACGCGGCTGCCCCGCGTCAGGTCAGTTGCCAGATAGGGTGTCCCGGTATCGGGGTAATGTGCGGCGCGCCGGTCGTTGCGGACAAGGCCGGGGTGCAGGTGCTGCATCAGGGCTGTCTCGACTTCACATGCATGGCCGGTTCCGCCGGTGGCTGACAGGCGCAGCGCGTCGATGGCCGCCGCAGCGAGGTGGAAATAGGTGAGCCCCGCGATACGCGCCTGTCCTGCAAAGCGATGGCCGAGCTCTGTCGCGGCAAGCGCTGTAAGGCTTGC
>Ga0315902_10014531_pt1 | contig 10112 bp, 17 predicted proteins | sample LakEriMetagenome_9_FD_203523 | JGI IMG/M metagenome (GOLD analysis project Ga0315902, IMG submission 203523) | Freshwater fungal communities from buoy surface, Lake Erie, Ohio, United States - Buoy 12 MA117 | ecosystem: Environmental > Aquatic > Freshwater > Lake > Lake biofilm | place: USA...
CCCGCCGGAATCCTCAAGCCACCATGGAAGTCCAAGCCCTCACTCGCTACGCGCGCATGTCGCCCAAGAAGATGCGCGAGGTCGCCCGCACCATCCAAGGCCGTCCGGCCACGGAGGCGGTCGAGTTTCTGAGCCTCGTGCCGCGCAAGTCCGCGCGCCTGATCGCGAAGACGCTGAAGAGCGCCATCGCGAACGCCGAGAACAACCGGAACCTTTCCGCCGACTCGCTCACCGTGCGCAGCGCGGTCATCGAGAACGGTCCCGTGCTGAAGCGGTTCAAGGCGGGCGCCCGTGGCACCGCGATGCCCCGGCGCAAGAAGATGTCCCACATCCGCATCATCCTCTCGGACGGCACCGACAACACGTAATTCCCTTTTCCCATGGGCCAAAAGACAAATCCCGTTGGTTTCCGCCTCGCCGTCCGCCGCAATTGGCAGTCCCGCTGGTACGCGGGCAAGAAGGATTTCGGCCGTTTGCTCGCCGAGGACCAGCTCATCCGCTCCAAGCTGATGGAGAAGCTGAAGCAGGCCTCCGTGCCGCGCATCTTCATTGAACGCGCCTCGAACCGGGTGCGGGTCAAGATCTACACCGCCCGCCCCGGCATCGTCATCGGCCGCAAGGGTCAGGAGATCGAGAAGATCAAGGAGGAGCTGGCCAAGCTGACGGGCAAGGAGATCCTCCTGGACATCCAGGAGGTGAAGAAGCCCGAGATCGAGGCGGCGCTGGTCGCCGAGAACGTGGCCCTCCAGCTGGAGCGCCGCATCGCCTTCCGCCGCGCGATGAAGAAGGCGGTCGAGATGGCGATGGCCCTCGGGGCCGAGGGCATCCGGATCCAGTGCTCGGGCCGCCTGGGCGGCGCCGACATCGCCCGCCGCGAGTGGCAGCGCAAGGGCCGCGTGCCGCTGCACACCCTGCGCGAGAACATCGACTACGGCTTTGCCGAGGCGCTCACCGTGTACGGCAAGATCGGCGTCAAGTGCTGGATCTGCAAGCAGGAGTCCGACAACTCCTGAGCCCTCTGAACCACCTTTAACCGGAGAATCCTTTCATGGCTCTCGCTCCCGCCCGCACCAAATACCGCAAGTCGCAGAAGGGCTCCCGCGCCGGCAATGCCAAGCGCGGCAACACCCTCGCCTTCGGTGAATTCGGTCTCCAGTCCCTCACCCGCGGTCCGATGACCGGCCAGCAGATCGAGGCCGCCCGCGTCACGATCTCGCGCCACCTGAAGCGCAAGGGGAAGCTCTGGATCCGCGTGTTCCCGCACAAGCCCGTCACCAAGAAGCCCGCCGAGGTCCGCATGGGCCAGGGCAAGGGCCCGGTGGAGTACTACGTCGCGGTGATCAAGCCCGGCGCGGTCCTCTTCGAGCTCGCCGGTGTGCCGCTGACGGTCGCCCGTGAGGCGTTCCGGCTGGCCGACGCCAAGCTGCCCTTCCACTGCCGTTTCATCTCGCGCGAGGCCGCCCAGGCCTAAGCCACCAACCCGTTCCGCCCGCCATGACTTCCAAGGAAATCCGCGAACTCGCGCCCGCCGAGATCTCGACCAAGCTCCGCGAGATCCGCGGCCAGCTGCTCCAGCTCCGCCTGCGCAAGCAGACCGGCCAGGTCGAGAAAACCCACGAGCTGCGCGCCCTCCGCAAGGACATCGCCCGCCTCGAGACCATCCTTAACCAGAAGAAGGCCCAGGCCCCGAAGGCCGCCTGAAGCGCCCAGCCCGCCCACCCGCCATGTCCTCTCCCGCTCCCGCCGCGCGCAGCACGCGCAAGACCCAGGTCGGCTTCGTTTCGAGCCGCTCGGGCGACAAGTCCATCAAGGTCACCGTCGCCTACAAGACCCCCCATCCGCTCTACCACAAGGTCGTCAACCGGCAGACCGTCCTCCACGTCCACGACGAGGCGAACGAGACCCGCGTCGGCGACAAGGTCGAGGTGATGGAGACCCGTCCCCTCAGCCGTCTGAAGCGCTGGCGCGTCGTCGCCGTCCTCCAGAAGGCCGTCGTCGCCGAGGGCGCCGCGATCAGCGAGGCTGACGTTGCCGCCGCCGTGCCCACCAAGACCAGCAAGCCCGCCGAGGCCGCTCCCGCCGCCCCGGCGAAGGCCTGAACCCGCCTAGTCCCGAAGGAAGCGCCATGATCCAACTTCGTTCCATTCTCGAGGTCGCCGACAATACCGGCGCCCGCAAGGCTGCCCTCATCCAACGGATGGGGCAGAACACGCCTTACGCCCACGTCGGCGACGTCGTCACCGTGCACATCAAGGAGAGCACGACCGACGCTTCCGTGAAGAAGGGTGAGGTCGCCAAGGCGGTCGTCGTCCGCACCAAGGCCCCGATTCGCCGCGCGGACGGGAGCTACCTGCGGTTCGACAGCAACGCGATCGTCATCATCGACGCGACCAACAATCCCAAGGGCACCCGCATCTTCGGTCCCGTCGCCCGCGAACTGCGCGCGCGGAACTTTATGAAGATCATTTCGCTCGCTCCGGAGGTCCTCTAACATGCAGAAGTTCCACGTCAAACGCGGCGACCAGGTGGTCGTCATCGCCGGGGCCCAGAAGGGCAAGTCCGGGAAGGTGCTCGAGATCCTCGCCGGCAAGGAGCGGGCGCGGGTCGAGGGGGTGGCGATGATCAAGCGCCACCTCAAGAAGTCCCAGGAACATCCGCAGGGCACCATCGCCGAGCGCGAGGGTTCGATCCACATCAGCAATCTGATGCTGCAGAAGGACTTCGACGCCAGCAAGCGTCGCAAGACCGCTGCCGCGACGGCCTGAGCCCGCAGACGGCGCTTGCCTTACCCGGATCCTCTCCGCGATTCTCCGCCCTTTTCCCTCCTTCCTCCGTAATCCTTTCGTCCGGGGTCGGTAATCCCGGACACCTTCCATGAGCTACGTTCCCAGTCTGAAGAAGTTGTACCTTGAGCAGGTGGTTCCCGAGCTGACCCGCAGCCGGGGCTACAAGAACAAGCATCAGGTGCCGCGCCTGGTGAAGATCGCGATCAACACCGGCATCGATGCCGACGCGGACAAGAACCAGATCGCGGACATCCAGCGTGATATCGCCCAGATCGCGGGCCAGAAACCCGTGCTCGCCCGCTCCCGCAAGGCGATCGCCAACTTCAAGCTCAAGCAGGGTCAGGTCGTGGGTTGCCACGTCACCCTCCGGGGCGACGCGATGTGGGAATTCCTCTGCCGCCTGCTCGCCGTGGCGCTGCCGACCATCCGCGACTTCCGCGGGGTGCCGAGCAAGTTCGACGGCCAGGGGAACTACAACCTGGGCATCACCGACCACTCCATCTTCCCCGAGATCACGGTGGAGAACGTCAAGAAGCACATCGGCCTGGACCTGACCCTCGTGACGACGGCCAAGACCGACGACGAGGGGCGCGAGCTGCTCCGGCTGCTGGGGATGCCGTTCCGCCGCGTGGAATCCGCCGCCAAGGCCGCCTAAAGCCGAACCTTTCCGTCATGCCGAAGACCTCCGCCCTCCAGCGCAACCAGAAGCGCATCCGCCTTGTCGCCAAGTTCGCCGCGAAGCGCGCCGAACTGAAGGCCGCCCTCCTCAACCCGGCCACCACCGACGAGGAGTTCTTCGCGGCGCAGAAGAAGCTGCAGAAGCTGCCCCGCAATTCCTCCCCGGTGCGCGTCCGCAACCGGTGCTCCCTCAGCGGCCGTCCGCGCGCCTACAACCGCAAGTTCGGCGTCTCCCGTATCCAGTTCCGCGAACTGGCCCTCGCCGGCAAGATCCCCGGCGTGACCAAGTCCTCCTGGTGATTTCCCTTCCGGCCGGCGGGGGTGGGGGCCTTCGGGCCCTCCGGATATGACCCGCCGACCACCCTCCGACCTCCATCCAACATGACCGATCCGATCAGCGATTTCCTCACCCGGCTCCGGAACGCCTCCAAGGCGCGTCTGGAAGACTGCGTGATCCCGCATTCCAAGCTCAAGGAGAGCATCCTGGGCATCCTCAAGGCCGAGGGCTACGTGGCCGACTTCGCCAAGGGCACCGACGCCCAGGGTCATCCCACGCTGGTGGCCAAGATGAAGTACGTCGCCGGCGCCCCGGCGATCACCGGCCTGACCCGCGTCTCCACGCCGGGCCGCCGCCTCTATTTCGCCTACACCGAGGTGCCGCGCGTCCTCAACGGGATGGGCATCGCCATCGTCTCCACCTCCAAGGGCGTGATGAAGGACGCCGACTGCCGCCGCCAGAAGGCCGGCGGTGAGCTCCTCTGCAACGTCTGGTAAGACGCTGCTGACCCTCAGCCATTCCCATTCCATGAGCCGCATCGGCAAACAACCCGTTTCCATCCCCGACAAGGTCAAGGTCTCCGTCAACGGCGGATCCGTCCTCGTCGAGGGCCCCAAGGGCAAGGTGCAGAAGGCCTTCGCCCCCGCCGTCAAGGTGACGGTGGCCGACAAGACCGTCACCTTCGCCCCGACTGACGAGACCCGCTTCGCCCGGGCGATGTACGGCACCGCGCGTTCCGTGGTCGCCGGTATGGTCAAGGGCGTGACCGAGGGGTACGTGAAGGAACTCGAGATCCAGGGGGTCGGCTTCAAGGCCAACCTCAAGGGCAACCAGCTGGACCTCGCGCTCGGCTACTCGCACCCGATCCTGATGACGATCCCCGAGGGGATCAAGTTGACCGTGACCGACCAGACCAAGCTGAAGGTCGAGGGTGCGGACAAGCAGCTGGTGGGCGCGGTGACGGCGGAGATCCGCAGTTACTACCCGCCGGAGCCCTACAAGGGCAAGGGTGTGCGCATCGTGGGCGAGCGCGTGCGTCGCAAGGAAGGCAAGACCGTGGCCTAAGGCCGGGAGAATCCAGAATGAAAACCATCAACAAAGCCCGCCTGCTGCAGAACCGTCGCTGGCGCATCCGCAAGAAGGTGAACGGGACGGCCGCCCGTCCGCGTCTCGCGGTCCGTTTCACCTCCAAGCACGTCTACGCCCAGGCGATCAACGACGAGGCCGGCGCGACGCTGGTCTTCCTCTCGAGCCTCGATTCCACGCTGCGCGAGCAGAAGCTGAAGGCGAATCTGGCTGGCGCCAAGGCGCTGGGTCAGGCCTTCGCCGCCAAGGCCAAGGCGGCGGGGATCACCGCGGTGGTCTTCGACCGCAGCGGCGCCCCCTACCACGGCAAGGTCAAGACGTTCGCCGACGCCGCGCGCGAAGGCGGACTCCAATTCTAAGCACCGCATGAGCACCGAAAATTCTTCCGAGACTGTTGTTACCCCCCCGGCGGAGGCCGCTCCGGCGGCCCCGGCCGCCGCGCCTGAGCGCCCGGCGCGCGAGGGTCGGGGTGGTGGCGGTGGCTTCCGTGGGCCCGGCGGCGGGCGCGGTCCCCGTCGCGATGGCGGCCGCCGTGATTCGCGGGACAAGCCCCAAGAGGGCGACGGTCCCTCGATGATCGAGAAGGTCGTCTTCATCAACCGCTGCGCCAAGGTCGTGAAGGGCGGTCGTCGCTTCTCCTTCGCCGCGCTCGCCGTGGTCGGTGACGGCAAGGGCCGCGTCGGCATCGGCTACGGCAAGGCCAATGAGGTGCCGGATGCGATCAAGAAGGGCACCGCGAACGCCCACAAGCACCTCGTGAGCGTGAAGCTCAAGGGCGACACGATCCCGCACGATGTCTTCGGCCAGTACGACGGCGGCAAGGTGCTCCTGCGCCCGGCCTCCCCCGGCACGGGCCTGATCGCCGGCGGCGGCGTCCGCGCGGTCCTCGAGGCGGCCGGGGTGAAGAACATCCTCACCAAGTCGATGGGCTCCTCCAATCACATCGCCGTGGTTCACGCCACGCTCGATGGCCTGCGCAAGCTGCGCCTCGCCGCGGACGTTGCCCAGGTCCGTCAGACCGCCTGAGTCGTTCCCGCTCCCAACCCGTCCCTTTGTCATCCGAGTCGCCCCGGCCCCATTGCGCCGGGGCGGCGCCCTGAGGAAATCCCATGAAGCTCCACGAACTGAAGAACGTCCCCGGTGCGGTGCACCGCAAGAAGCGCGTTGGCTGCGGCGAAGGCGGCGGCCACGGCAAGACCAGCACCAAGGGCGGCAAGGGCCAGACGGCCCGCTCCGGCGGCAGTATCCGCCCCGGCTTTGAGGGCGGTCAGATGCCCCTCTACCGGAAGCTCCCGCACCGCGGGTTCAACAATTACAACCACCGGATCGAGATCGCCGTGGTCAACGTCGGGGCCCTCGCGGGTCTGGACGCCGCGGTGACCGAGGTCGATGCCGGGGTCCTCGCGAGCCACGGCCTGATCCGGGCGGGCGAGACGTCCGTCAAGGTTCTGGGCGACGGCGAGCTGAGCCGCGCCCTGAAGGTCACGGCGGCCCGGTTCTCGGGCTCGGCCAAGGCCAAGATTGAAAAGGCCGGTGGCCAGGCCATCGTGGCCTGATCCCCCTTACCGTTCCCCTTCCCGTTCCCTCCGCCCCGGCCCCCAGGGTCGCGGCGGGGTGGGGCGGCTCCCGGCGCCCTCCCTCGCAACCCTTCCCGCTGTGTTTTCCGCCTTCACGAACTCCCTGAAGATCCCGGAGCTGCGCTCGCGCATCTTCTACACCCTTTCGTTGCTCTTCGTCTCGCGGGTGGCCTCGATCATCCCGCTTCCGGGCATCGATCCGGCGCCCCTGCAGAAGTTCTTCGCGGAGCAGGCTGCGACTGGCGCGGGCAACCTCATCGGCCTGTACAATATGTTCACCGGCGGCGCCCTGACCAAGGGTGCCATCGCCGCGCTGGGCATCATGCCGTACATCAGCGCCTCGATCATTTTCCAGCTGATGACCGCGGTCGTCCCGGCCCTGAGCCGGCTGCAGCAGGAGGGTGATGTCGGCCGGCAGAAGCTGACCCAGTACACGCGCTACGCGACGGTCCTGATCTGTCTGATCCAGGGAACCCTGCTGATCCTGGCGCTCAACAACCCGGGGCAGCTCTTCCCGGGCTACGACGTCTCCACCTACGGTCCGATCGTCATCATCAGCAAGTGGAGCTTCATCCTTACCTCGGTCATCTTTATGACCGCGGGCACGATGCTCCTGATGTGGCTGGGCGAGCAGATCACCCAGCGCGGGATCGGCAATGGCGTCTCCCTGCTCATCACGGTGGGCATTTTGGCGGACATTCCCGGCGCCGCGCAGCAGACCTACAGCCTCTTCTTCAAGCCCGTGGGCACCGGCCCCAGCCTCGGCGTCCCGCAGGCCGTGGTGATGCTGACCCTCTTCATCGTCGTGACGATGGGCATCATCGCGGTGGTGCAGGCCCAGCGGAAGATTCCGGTGCAGTACGCGAAGCGCGTGGTCGGGAATAAGGTGATGGGCGGCCAGAGTTCCTTCCTGCCCCTGAAGGTGAACTATTCGGGCGTGATGCCCGTCATCTTCGCTAGCGCGATCCTGCTCTTCCCCCAGCAGATCTTCTCGTGGATCGGCGCGACCTACAACCTCAAGTTCCTGACCGAGTTCTCGCAGAACCTGCTGCGCGGCCACTGGACCTACTACGCGCTCTACACGACCCTGATCCTCTTCTTCAGCTATTTCTGGGTGTCGGTGATGTTCAAGCCGATCCAGATCGCGGACGATCTGAAGAAGTACGGCGGCTACGTCCCGGGCGTGCGCCCGGGTGAGCCGACGGCGCAGTTCCTGGACTTCATCATGACGCGGCTGACCCTGGCGGGCGCGATTTTCCTCACGGTCATCGCGATTATGCCGGACGTGCTGCTCTTTGAACTGAACGTGCCGACCCGCATCGCGTACTTCTTCGGCGGCACGGGGATGCTGATCACCGTCGGTGTCATCCTGGACACGATGCGCCAGATCGAGACCTTCCTCCTGCAGCGTCATTACGACGGCTTCCTGAAGAAGGGTCGGATCCGGGCGCGCAGCGCGAGCCCGCAGCAGGCCTCCGCCGGTGAGGCGTTGAGCCAGGAGGCCGTGATGAAGCTGGCGCTGCCGATGCTGGGCCTGCTCTTCCTCGGCACCGCGATCTGGGCCTACAAGGCCTTTTTGAAATAAGGCCTTTACTTCCTTGTCCGCGGCTGGCATCTCCGACCACTCGGTGGGATTCAGCCCCGCCGCCCAGTCCAAGGTCGTCCTCCTCGGTTCCCCCGCGGAGCCCGATTTTTTCCCTGATTTTCGTTCTTTGAATCTTGAGCACGTCTCTCCCGCTCTCCTGAAGGGGCGGGGGATTTCGCCCCTTGCGGCCCGTCCGGGCCCCAAGGATGAAGTGGCCTTGCTGGCGCTGCTGCGCCGCTGGTTCTTCGCGCGCAAACCTGATGCGGGCTTTGTCCTCACGGACTTCCCGGCTACGCTGCTCCAAGCCAAGGTGTTCGACGAATGGTTGGAAACCCGGGGGGAGGCGCTCAGCGCCGTCCTGGCTGGACCTGGCGCCCCCGAGGCGCTCGTCGAATACTACGGGACACTCGGTCTCCTCCAGGAGACCGCCGTCCCCACGTCACCGTGACCATCCCGCTCAAGAACGCCGAGGGGATCGCCCGGATGCGTGCCGCGTGCGCCATCGCCGCCACCGTGCTTGACGAACTCAAGCCGCTGGTCCGGCCGGGCGTCGCGACCCAGGACTTGGAAGAAGCGGGCCGGTCAGCGATCGCCCGGCTGGGCGCCCGCAGCGCCTGTTATGGTTATCAACACGGATCCCGGCGTTATCCGGCGCACACCTGCATCTCGGTGAACGAGGAGGTGGTGCACGGCATCCCCTCCTTGCGGCGGGTGTTGCGCGACGGGGATATCGTCTCGCTAGACATCGTGGTCTGGCACGAGGGGTATGTGGGCGACAACGCCTGCACCCTTCCGGTGGGTCTGATCTCGCCGGAACGCGCGCGTTTGCTGCAGGTCAGCCGCGAGGCCCTCGACCGCGGCATCCAGCAGGCCCGGGTGGGCCAGCGCATCGGCGACATTTCGGCGGCGATCCAGCAGCACGTGGAGGCCGCGGGTTTCAGCGTGGTGCGGGATATGGTCGGGCACGGGGTGGGCGTGCGGATGCACGAGCCCCCGGAGATCCCGAATTTCGGCCGCCGCGGCACCGGCGACCGGATCCGTCCCGGCATGACCCTGGCGATCGAGCCGATGGTCAACGCGGGCGGTTACCGCACCAAAACCCTCGACGATGGTTGGACGGTCGTGACCGCCGACGGTTCAGCCTCCGCCCACTTCGAGCACACCGTGCTGACGACCGAGTCCGGCCCCGAGATCCTCACCGTTCCCCGGGCCGCGCTCCCCTGAGTCTCAAGATTCCCTCCTCCCTTTTCTCCACTGTTTCCACCTAACCCATCCGTTCCTCATCATGCCTCGTCTCCTCGGCGTTGAAATTCCCGCGAAGAAGAAAGTCGCGTACTCCCTGCGTTACATCAACGGGATCGGGCCCACGCGGGCCGATCAGCTCGTCAAGGAAGCGGGCCTGAACCCCGACATGCGGGCGCAGGATCTGACCGAGGAGCAGCTGAACAAGATCCTGCACCTCATCACCGACCACAAGTGGGTGCTCGAGGGCGACCTCCGCCGCGAGATCGCGGCGAACCTGAAGCGCCTGCAGGCGATCAATTGCTACCGCGGCATCCGCCACCGTCGCAGCCTCCCGGTGCGCGGCCAGCGCACCAGCACCAACGCCCGTACCCGCAAGGGCCCGCGCAAGACCGTTGGTGTCACGAAAGCCAAGGAAGCCTAATCCCTCACCGTCATGGCCGAAGAAAAGTCCGCTCCCAAGAAAGAGAAGCCCGCCAAGCCCGCCGCCGAAGGCGCGCCGGCTGCCGCCCCCGCCGAGAAGAAGGCGAAGGCCCCGAAGGCCGCCGCTGACAAGGCGGCGAAGCCCGGCGCCGAGGGCGCCGCCCCGGCCGAGGGCGCCGCGCCCGCAGAGGCCGCCGCGCCCGCCAAGCCCGTGGAGATGGTCCACGGCGTGGCCCGCCAGCCGACCGCCGAGGAGCTCCTCAAGGAGGAGCTCGGCGCGATCAAGGTCCGCAAGGCCAAGGGCTCCAAGAACGTCATCTCCGGCGTCGCGAACGTCCTCGCCTCCTTCAACAACACGATCGTCTCGATCACCGACCAGAAGGGCGCCGTGATCGCGTGGTCCTCCGCCGGCAAGTGCAACTTCCGCGGTTCCCGCAAGTCGACCGCGTACGCCGCCC
>Ga0315902_10014532_pt1 | contig 10112 bp, 9 predicted proteins | sample LakEriMetagenome_9_FD_203523 | JGI IMG/M metagenome (GOLD analysis project Ga0315902, IMG submission 203523) | Freshwater fungal communities from buoy surface, Lake Erie, Ohio, United States - Buoy 12 MA117 | ecosystem: Environmental > Aquatic > Freshwater > Lake > Lake biofilm | place: USA...
GGCACGTCGCTGCCTGCGCCGCTGAAGGCGCGGTGGGTGGACCTGGCCGCGCTCATCCTGGGCATCGGGGTGACGCTGCCGCTGGCGGCCTGGGCGGCGCGGCGGGCCCGCTTCGACACCCTGCTGCAGGGGCTGCGCAACTACTTCGGCCAGCCCGGGGCCGCCGCCTTCCTGCTGTTCATCGTGCTCTACAAGCTCGGCGACGCCTTCGCCGGCTCGCTGATGACGCCCTTCCTGCTCAAGGGCCTGGCCTACACGCCGGCCGAGGTGGGCGTGGTCAACAAGGTGATCGGCCTGTGGCTGACCCTGGGCGGGGCGCTGCTGGGCGGGCTGCTGATGGTCCGCCTGGGTCTGTGGCGCTCGCTGCTGCTGTTCGGGGTGATGCAGATGCTCAGCAACCTGGGCTTCTGGTGGCTGGCCGCCGGCGGCAAGGGCGCCTGGCCGGGGCTGCTGATCCCCGCCTTCGACTGGGGCTTCGTCAAGCTGGCGGTGGCCACGCCGGTGGACGGCGGGCTGCTGGCGGCTGTGGCCTTCGAGAACGTCACCGGCGGCATGGGCACGGCGGCCTTCGTCGCCTTCCTCATGAGCCTGTGCAACCAGCGCTTCACCGCCACGCAGTTCGCCCTGCTGTCGGCCTTCGCCGCGGTAGGCCGGGTGTGGGTGGGGCCCCTGGCCGGGGTGCTGGCCGAGAGCATCGGCTGGCCGGTGTTCTTCGTCATCAGCACGGTGCTGGCAGTACCGGCGCTGGTGATGCTGTGGACGATGCGCGAGGCTGTGCGCTCGCTGGAGACCGACTCGGCAAGCTCGGCGCAAGATCCGTAAGATCCCGGGGCGATGAAGCCCGAAACGACACCTGATTCGAACCCCGCGGCCGCCCTGGCGGCGCGCCGTGCCGACTGCGGCTGCATGACGCGGCGGCTGTTCACCGGCCTGCTGGCCACCGGCGCGGCCGCGGTGGCCACACCGGCGCTGGCCACCATCCCCGAGTGCAAGCGCTCAGGCTTCACCAAGGCCATCTCGGCCGCCGATGTGGAGCAGACCGCCGGGCAGCAGTACGCCCAGATGCTGCAGAAGGCCGGCTCCAAGCGGGCGCTGGCGCCCATGGACCATCCGCAGCTGCGCCGCCTGCGCTACATGGCGCAGCGCATGATTCCCTTCACCACCGTGTGCAACGAGCGCGCGCGCGACTGGAAGTGGGAGGTCAACCTCATCGGCGGCGAGGAGGTCAACGCCTTTTGCATGCCCGGCGGCAAGATCGCCTTCTACTGGGGCATCCTGGCCAAGCTGCAGCTCACCGACGACGAGGTGGCCACCATCATGGGCCACGAGATGGCCCACGCCCTGCTGGAGCACGCGCGCGAGCAGATGGGCAAGAACATGGTCACCCAGGGCGGCCTGCGCATAGGGGCTGCGCTGCTCGGCCTGGGCAATGTGGGCGATCTGGCCGCGCAGGTGGGCTCGCAGCTCCTGAGCCTGACCTTCAGCCGCAGCGACGAGACCCAGGCCGACGCGCTGGGCCTGGTGATGTCGGCCCAGGCCGGCTACGACCCGCGCGCCGGCGTCACGCTGTGGGAGAAGATGATGAAGGCCAGCGGCGGCAGCGGCCCGCCCAAGCTGCTGTCCACCCACCCGACCAACACCGACCGCATCCGCGACATCGAGGCCCGCCAGCCGCGCGTGGAGCCGCTGTACGCGCAAGCCGACAAGCCCCGAGAGCGCTTCGGCCCGCCGGCACCGCTGCCGGCGCAGGGCAAGGCCGGCTGACCGGCCGCGCTGGCGCGGTCCGCCCGCGGCCGGCCGTGCGGCCGTTCACCCGCGACTCAGGTCCCGCCCACGTAGGGGTTCGTGCGCCGCTCGCGGCCGAAGGTGCTCTCCGGCCCGTGGCCGGGGATGAAGACCGTGTCGTCACCCATCGGCCACAGGCGCTGGGTGATGCTGGCGATCAGCGTGTCGTGGTCGCCGCCAGGAAAGTCGGTGCGGCCGATGCTGCCGGCGAACAGCACGTCGCCGACGAAGCAGCGCTTGGCCTCGGCGCTGTGGAACACCACGTGGCCCGGGGTGTGGCCGGGGCAGTGGCGCACGCTCAGCGTGCTGTCGCCCAGGGTCACGGTGTCGCCGTCGGCCAGCCAGCGCGTGGGCGCGAACGGCTCGGCCGGTGGAAAGCCGAACATCGCGCTTTGCTGCGGCAGCCCGTCGATCCAGAACTGGTCGCCCGGATGCGGGCCGATGATGGGCAGGCCGTCCTCGCGCGCCAGCGTGCCGGTGCCGCCGGCGTGGTCGATGTGGGCGTGGGTGAGCCAGATCGCGGTGAGCGTGACGCCGTGCCGGCGCGCCGCCTCGCGCAGCCGGGGCAGTTCGCCGCCGGGGTCGATCACCGCGCCTTGCATCGTGCGGTCGCACCACACCAGCGAGCAGTTCTGCGCGAAGGGGGTGACGGGGAGGGTTTCGTAGCGGAGCATGCGGCATCCTACGACGGCTGCCTCAAGGTTTGCGCGCAGGTCAACCGGGGGCGCAGGGATGCTGGGAAGTGGCTCACACTCTGAGCTACCGGGGCCAGACACTGCCTGCAACGGGGCCCTCCGGCCCCGACCCAGGAGACCGCCATGACCCAGATCGCCCTGCCCTTCGAAACGCGCCGCACCGCCGCCGCCCAGCCCGCCGCTCCCGCACGGCAAGGCGCACCCGCCGGGGCTGCCGCTTCAGCTTTCGACGAATCGGGCTTTCGCATCGGCCTGGACCACGCCCGCTACGGCCTCACCCCGCCGGCCGACCACCTGCACCCGGCCCACCCGGTGCGCGAGGGCTGGCTGCGTGGCCGCACGCTCTTTGCGGGCCGGGTGCTGCCGGCGCGCCGCGAGGCGCGGCAGTGGCTGGCGCTGCGGCTGGACGCCTGGCTGCGCGGACGTCCCTTCGATGAGTTGACGGTCACGCCGCGGCTGCTGGCGCGCATCGACGTGACGCGCTGCCCGGTCACACGTGAAGTGTTCAGCCGCGGCGAGACGGATGCCGAGGACGCGGTCGTCATTGCGGTGTGCGAGGCCGAGGGCTACGCCGCCGGCAATCTGGCGGTGGTCAGCCGCCGCGCCGCGATGGCGCGGCACTGGACGCCGGATGACGGCCCCGACCCCCTGCAGCCCGCACAGCGGCAGCGCCTGCTGAGCCTGCTCAGCCTGGGCACGCCGCTGCCGCACGCGCAGGCGGCCGCCGTTCCCCTGGCGGTGCTGCCGCCGCTGCGCCTGCGCCTGCGCAACCCGGTGCAGGCGCTGCAGGTGCTGCTGACCCAGGTCTTCGCCGGTCCGGGCTGGGCGCGGCGCATGGCCGAGCTCGGCGCACTGATGCCGGCGGCCGCACGGCGACCTTACGCCCTGTACATGAGCGCGCTGCTGGCCCGCAGCCTGGATGTGCCCGCGGATGCTGACGCCGACGAGCGCTCTGCGGCGATGGAAGACGCCGGCACCCACCCCTCGGTGTGCGCCCGCTGGCACGCGCTGGCGGCACAGATCGGCCCGGCCGAGGCGCAGCGCATCGTGCGCACGGCCGCTCAGCGTGGCCTGTGGCCCCGGCCCTGCCGCTGGGTGGAGGAAGAGGCCGACGCCGCCCCAGCCGCCGGGGACACCGAGAGCCTCACAAGGTGAAGCCGTAGTCCACCGTCAGCGGCGCGTGGTCGCTGAAGCGCTGGGCGGTGTACACCTGCGCCGCCTGCGCGGTGGCAGCCATGGCGGGCGTGGCCAGGTGATAGTCGATGCGCCAGCCCACGTTCTTGGCGCGGGCCTGGCCGCGGTTGCTCCACCACGTGTAGCAGGCGTCGGTGGTGTCGGGGTGCAAGGCGCGGTAGACGTCCACCAGGCCGCCTTCGCCGCGTCCGCTGCCCAGCAGCCGGTCCATCCAGGCGCGCTCTTCGGGCAGGAAGCCCGAGTTCTTCAGGTTGCCCTTCCAGTTCTTCAGGTCCGCCTCGCGGTGGGCGATGTTCACGTCACCCACCAGGATGAACTCGCGCTCGGCCTTCAGGCGCATGAGCAGCGGGTGCATGCGCGCGAGGAAGCGGAACTTGGCGGCCTGGCGCTCTTCCGAACTTGAGCCGCTGGGGAAGTAGCAGCTGATGACCGAGAAGCGCCGCCCCGGTCGGTCGAAGCGCAGCTCCACCCAGCGCCCTTCGGCATCGAAGGCCTGGTGGCCGATGCCGGTGAGCACGTCGCTGGGCTCGTGCCGGCTGTACAGGCCCACTCCCGAGTAGCCCTTCTTTTGCGCGAAGTGGAAGTGCCCGCGCAGGCCGGCCAGTTCCTCGAAGCGGCCGGCCACATCCTCGGCCTGGGCCTTGACTTCCTGCACCCCCATACAATCTGCGCTCACCGAAGAAGCCCACTCGGCCAGGCCCTTCGAGGTGGCCGATCGGATGCCATTCAGATTGAGCGTGACGAGCCGGAAAGCCATAGCGTTGAACTCCTTGTCGACTGCGGCCCCCGATGCGCTGGCGAGCGATTTCGTGGCCTTCAGCGTCGACGCCGGCGTGCTCAGGTTCGGGGAATTCAGGACCAAGGCCGGGCGGCTGTCGCCCTACTTCTTCAATGCCGGCCTGTTCGACGACGGCGCCAAGCTGGGCCGCCTCGCGGAATTCTATGCACGGCGGCTGCTCGCCTCGGGCGTGGCTTTCGACATGCTCTTCGGGCCGGCCTACAAGGGCATCACCCTGGCCGCGGCGGTGGCCATCGAGCTCGCGCGGCAGGGCCGCAACGTGCCCTTCGCCTACAACCGCAAGGAAGCCAAGGACCACGGCGAGGGCGGCACGCTGGTGGGCGCGCCCGTGGCCGGCCGGGTGCTGGTGGTGGACGACGTCATCAGCGCCGGCACCTCGGTGCGCGAGTCCATTGAGATGATCCGCGCCGCCGGCGCCACGCCCTGCGGCGTGGCCATCGCCCTGGACCGCCAGGAGCGTGCCACCGAGGACGGCCAGGATGTCTCCTGGTCGGCTGTGCAGTACGTCACGAAGCACTGGGGCCTGCCGGTGGTGGCGGTGGCGACACTGGGCGACTTGCTCGACTACCTCGCCAGCCACGGTGACCCCGCCATCCGCCAGCACCAGGACGCCGTGCGCCGCTACCGCGAGCGCTACGGGGTCTGACCGATGATGAACCGCTCCCGCCACGCCTTCGTGTTGGCCTGCGTGCTGCAGGTTCCCGGCGCCGCGCTGGCGGCCTCGGGCGAGATCTACACCTGCGTGGACGCCCGCGGCAACCGGCTGACCTCCGACCGCCCGATCCCGGAGTGCAACGACCGCGACCAGCGCGTGCTCAACCGTGACGGGTCGCTGAAGTCGGTGCGTCCGCCGACCCAGACCGCAGAGGAGCGGTCCCAGGCCGAGGCGCGCGAGCGGCAGGCGGCAGAGGTCCGGCTGGCCCAAGCCGAGAACGTGCGCCGCGACCGCAACCTGATGCAGCGCTACCGGGACGAGGCCGCCCACCAGAAGGCGCGCCAGGATGCGCTGGCCAACGTCCGCCAGGCCAACGAGCGCACCTGGGCGCGCTTTGACGAGCTGGTCAAGGAGCGCAAGCCGCTCAACGACGAAGTCGAGTTCTACGCCAACCGCACCCTGCCGATCAGCCTCAAGGCGAAGCTCGAGGCCAACGACGCCTCGCTGTCGGCGGTGATGGAGGCGGCGAAGGTGCAGCAGTCCGAGATTGAGCGCCTGAACCGGCAGTACAACGCCGAACTCGAGCGGCTCAAGAGGCTGTGGGCGGGCACGCCGCCGGGATCGATGGGGCCGCTGGTGGTGCCGGCGGCGCCGCCGGCTTCAGCCAACGAGGCGCCTGTCCGCCCGAGCCGTTGAGGGGCTATGAAGGCTCCTGACCGGGTCTGAGGCCCCGGCACCCTGGGGTCGGGCGCCTTCAGCCCAGCTTGCGCCGCAGCAGCGCGCCCGCCTGCGCCGGGTTGGCCTTGCCCTGGCTGGCCTTCATCACCTGCCCGACCAACGCGTTGAAGGCCTTGTCCTTGCCGGCGCGGAACTCCTCGACCGACTTGGCATTGGCGGCGATGACGGCGTCGACGATGGCTTCCAGCGCGCCCGCGTCGTTCATCTGCTTGAGGCCCCGGGACTCGATGAGCGCATCCACACGCGCCGCGTCGGCGCCAGCCGAGGCATCCCGCTGGCCCGCATCCTGGCCTTCCCCCGCCCACAGCGCCTCGAAGACCTGCCGCGCGCCGTTGTGGGACACCGTGCCGTCGGCCACGCGCACGATCAGGGCTCCCAGCGTGCCGGGCGTGACCGGGCACTCGCCGATGTCCAGCTGCAGCGCGTTCAGGCGCTTGGACACCTCGCCCATCATCCAGTTGGCCGCCAGCTTGGGCCAGGCCGCGCCTTCGCGCGCGCCGCCCACCGAGCGGCAGGCCTCGCGCAGGCCCTCGTAGTAGCGGGCAAAGGGCAGGCTCTGCGTCATCATGGCCGCGTCGTAGGCCGGCAGGTCGTCATCCCGCACGAAGCGCCCGGCCATGGCAGCGGGCAGTTCGGGCATCTCGCCCCGCACCTGCTCCACCCACGCGGGCTCGATCACCAGCGGCGGCAGGTCGGGGTCGGGGAAGTAGCGGTAGTCGTGGGCGTCTTCCTTGCTGCGCATCGCCCGCGTCTCGCCGCTGTCGGGGTTGAACAGCACCGTGGCCTGCTCGATGGCCAGGCCGTCCTCGATGCGGTCGATCTGCCACTGCACCTCGAAGTCGATCGCCTCCTTCAGGAAGCGAAATGAGTTCAGGTTCTTGATTTCGCGCCGCGTGCCGAAGGGCGCTCCCGGACGGCGCACCGAGACGTTGGCGTCGCAGCGGAAGCTCCCCTCCTGCATATTGCCGTCGCAGATGCCCAGCCACACCACCAGCGTGTGCAGCGCCCGGGCGTACTCCACCGCTTCGGCCGAAGAGCGCATGTCGGGCTCGGAGACGATCTCCAGCAGCGGGGTGCCGGCGCGGTTCAGGTCGATGCCCGACTGCGGCCGGCCGGTGGCCTCGTCGGCGGGCACGCCCTCGTGCAGGCTCTTGCCAGCGTCCTCCTCGAGATGGGCGCGGGTCAGCCGCACCTGGCGCGGCGCGCCATCCAGCAGGAAGGACACGTTGCCGCCTTGCACCACCGGGATCTCATACTGGCTGATCTGGTAGCCCTTGGGCAGGTCGGGATAGAAGTAGTTCTTGCGCGCGAAGACCGACAGCGGCGCCACGGTGGCGCCCACCGCCAGGCCGAAGCGGATGGCGCGCGCCACCGCGCCGCGGTTCATGACCGGCAGCGTGCCCGGCAGCGCCAGGTCCACGGCGCAGGCCTGGGTGTTGGGTGCGGCGCCGAAGCGCGTGCTGGCGCCGCTGAAGATCTTGCTCGCGGTGGACAGTTGGGCGTGGGTTTCCAGGCCGATCACGACCTCGTAGCCGCGCACGAGGGGTGCGCTCATGGCTGTCCCCCCGCGCCATCGGTCGGGGCCTGCAGGTGCATGTCGGTGGCCTGCTGCAGCGCGTGCGCGGCGTGCAGCAGGGTGCCCTCGCCGAAGTAGTTGCCAATCAGCTGCAACCCCACCGGCAGGCTGCCGCCTCCGGGCGTCGCCGCAAAACCCGCCGGCACGCTCATGCCGGGCAGGCCGGCCAGGCTGGCGGGCAGGGTGAAGATGTCGGCGAGGTAGGCCTTGACCGGGTCGTCGCCTTGCTCACCCAGGGCCCAGGCGACGGTGGGCGCCACCGGCCCGGCGATCAGGTCGCACTCGCGGAAGCACGCCTGGAAGTCGTCGGCGATCATGCGCCGAAGCTTCTGCGCCTGCAGGTAATAGGCGTCGTAATAGCCATGGCTGAGCACATAGGTGCCGATCATGATGCGTCGCTTGACCTCGGGGCCGAAGCCCTCCGAGCGCGAGCGGCGGTACAGGTCCTGCAGGTCCTCGCAAGCCTCGGCGCGGTGGCCGTAGCGCACGCCGTCGTAGCGGCTCAGGTTGGAGCTCGCCTCGGCCGGGGCGATGATGTAGTAGACCGGGATCGACAGCTCGGTGCGCGGCAGGCTCACGTCCACCAGCGTCGCGCCCAGGCGCTGCATCTCGGCCAGCGCGGCGCGCACGGCGTCGCCCACCTCGGCGGCCAGCGCCGCGGGGAAGAACTCCCGGGGCAGGCCGATGCGCAGGCCCGCCAGCGGTTGACCGGCGGTGGCGCCTTCCCGCGGCTGCCGCATCGCGGCGTGGAAGTCCTGCGGCGGGCGCTGGGCGCTGGTGGCGTCGCGCGCATCGAAGCCGCTCATCGCCGACAGCAGCAGCGCGCAGTCCTCGGCCGAGCGGGCGATCGGCCCGGCCTGGTCCAGGCTGGAGGCGAAGGCGATCATCCCGTAGCGCGAGCAGGTGCCGTAGGTGGGCTTGATGCCGGTGACGCCGCAAAACGCCGCGGGCTGGCGGATCGAGCCGCCGGTGTCGGTGCCCGTGGTGGCCGGCACCAGCCGGGCGGCCACCGCCGCGGCCGAGCCGCCGGAGGACCCGCCGGGCACGCGCTGGGTGTCCCAGGGGTTGCGCGCCGGGCCGAAGGCCGAGTTCTCGTTGGCCGAGCCCATGGCGAACTCGTCGCAGTTGAGCTTGCCCAGGCTGACCATGCCGGCGCCGCAGCCGGCGGGGCCGCCGTCCTCGCCGCTGCCCAGGCGCGCCACCACCGTGGCGTCGAAGGGGCTCTGGTAGCCGGCGAGCATGCGCGAGCCGGCGGTGGAGGGCTGGCCGCGGGTCACGAAGATGTCCTTGTGCGCCACCGGGATGCCGGTCAGCGGCCCGGCCTGGCCGGCGGCGCGGCGTGCGTCGGCGCTGCGCGCCTGCGCCAGCGCCGCATCGGCGTCCAGGCAGAGGAAGGCGCCCAGGTCAGCGCGCGCCGAGGCCCGGTCGAGGAAGGCCTGCGTGACCTCGACGCTGGAGGCATCGCCCTGCGCCAGCACGCGGGACAGCTCGGCCACGCCCAGCGTGTGCAGTGCCGTGCTCATTCGATGACCCTCGGCACCAGGTACAGCCCGTCGCCCACCGAAGGCGCACTGCGCTGGTTGTCCTCGCGCCGGTCGCCTTCGGTCACCGCGTCCTCGCGCAGGCGCAGGCTCACCTCCTGCACCGCCGACAGCGGCGTGTACAGCGGCTCCACGCCCGAGGTGTCCACGGCGCGCATGCGCTCGACGATGGAGAAGAAGCCGTTGAGCGAGCCGAGCATCGCCTGCTGTTCCGACGGGCTCAGGTGCAGCCGGGCGAGGTCGGCGATGCGCTGGACGTCCTGGGGGGTGAGGGCCATCGGGTGGGGCGGGCGGGCAGTCGTTTCAGGGGGTGCGCGCCGGGCGCATCGGCGGGGCGGCAAAACGGCCTCGCGGCGGCCTCGGCACGAGGGGCTGCGGTATTATCCTGCGCTGCTGAAAAGACCCCGGAAACCGCCTCCCGCCGGCCCCGCGCCGCCCCACTTCCGGACCCCAACTCCCGCCCCAATCGGACCGTCCAGCGCGCCCCGCCGAGCGCCCACGACCCCCATGTTCGCCTTCCTGCGCAGCTACTTCTCCACCGACCTGGCCATCGACCTGGGCACCGCCAACACGCTCATCTATGTGCGTGGCAAGGGCATCGTCCTGGACGAGCCCTCGGTCGTCTCCATCCGCCACGAGGGCGGGCCCAACGGCAAGAAGACCATCCAGGCCGTGGGCCACGAGGCCAAGGCCATGCTGGGCAAGGTGCCCGGCAACATCGAGGCCATCCGGCCCATGAAGGACGGCGTCATCGCCGACTTCACGGTGACCGAGCAGATGCTCAAGCAGTTCATCAAGATGGTCCACCCGCGGTCCATGATGAAGCCCAGCCCGCGCATCATCATCTGCGTGCCCTGCGGCTCCACCCAGGTGGAGCGGCGCGCCATCCGCGAGTCGGCGCTGGGCGCCGGCGCCTCCGAGGTCTACCTGATCGAGGAGCCCATGGCCGCGGCCATCGGCGCCGGGCTGCCGGTGAGCGAGGCCTCGGGCTCGATGGTGGTGGACATCGGCGGCGGCACCACCGAGGTGGGCGTCATCAGCCTGGGCGGCATGGTCTACAAGGGCAGCGTGCGCGTGGGCGGCGACAAGTTCGACGAAGCCATCATCAACTACATCCGCCGCAACTACG
>Ga0315902_10014533_pt1 | contig 10112 bp, 11 predicted proteins | sample LakEriMetagenome_9_FD_203523 | JGI IMG/M metagenome (GOLD analysis project Ga0315902, IMG submission 203523) | Freshwater fungal communities from buoy surface, Lake Erie, Ohio, United States - Buoy 12 MA117 | ecosystem: Environmental > Aquatic > Freshwater > Lake > Lake biofilm | place: USA...
TGAAGACATGCCAACTTCCACCATCAGGGTGCTTTTTTCTATTTTGGTCAATCATTTGATTTCTCACAACTGTGGTTAACCAAGATTCAATATTGTCTGGCTTTGGATCTTGCTTTACAAGTTTTTCCATAGCCATTGCTGCCATGTCATCTACTTTTTCGTTTCGAGCACCATTTTTATAAGCCCTCATCTTGGCAAACTCCCAGGCGTCTTTCCATTCTTGTTCAGTCAAACCCATGAGATCACTACTTTCTATAGGTAAAAAACTAGTAATCAGATGCTATCTGGGAAGCGATTGACTTTTCACCCACCGAATCGTCGTTATAAGTAGAGGGGTGAAAACCTCTCGAAAGTCCAAATAGGACTAAAAGTGAGGAGAAGATCAAGGTGAACGCAGTGCTACTTATTGGGATAGGAAACAGACTCCCTTCTGTTTCACTACTTAATAGGAAGTTTTTTGCTCGCAAGAGCAAGGCAGAGTTCCCTTTCGTTGGTGATTTCCTTTCGTCTTTGCCAACTGCTTCACTGAGTAACATGCCTGTCCTCGTCGTTCGGGTGATGACTTACTTCTCCTCACTTTTTCTAGCCAGATGTCTGAGACAAGAAATAGGATCAAGCTAATGACTAAAAAGAGAGATTACATAAGTCCTTCGGACTTAACATTTTTATGGAACGAATGTAAGAAATGCTTGTGGCTTAAATACAACCACAAAATTTCCACCCCAGGTTTTATGCCTTTAGTAGGACCAATGTCAGCTTTTCAAGAAAACATCTATAGAGAAAAAGCAACAAGTTATTTATCAAGTGAATTAGCCCCAGGAGTTGTTAGTGATTGGGGTAAGAAAGTTATCTCTAAACCAATAGTCATTGATGGCGTAGAAACAAACTGGCGCATTGAGGGAAAATATGATCTTGTTATTACTTTTGATGATGGAAGTTTAGGTTTGATTGATTGCAAGGTTACAACAAGTGAAATGGATGCAGACAAAGTTAGTCACTACCGACCACAATTAGAAGCTTATGCTTACGCCTTAGAAAATTCTTTAAATGAGGAATCCAAAAAAGTTTCTGAGACAGGTTTGATGATGTGGCGAGTAAATGGAGCAGAAGGTGAACCTGAAGAAAACTTTAGATTCAAAACCTCTCATCAGTATTTAAGTGCTGGCAGAGACCCTGCTGCCTTTCTAGGATTAGTCAAAGAAGTTATCAATTGCGTCGAAGGAGAAATGCCCGAATCCGGAGATGATTGTAAGAACTGCAAGTATGTGGAGAAGAGAAAGGCAGTTGTGTGAGTAAAAACCCAACAAAAAAATTAGCTGATAAATTCAAAATATGACAATGAATAATAATTGGCATACAGAACTGGACATTGTTTTAGATGATTGGGCTAAAAAGTCTGATAAAAAGATAATTATTTCGCCTGACGTTGATGGATTAACCAGTGCATGTTTATTGGCAACAAAATACGATTGCGAAATAATAGGGACTTATGGAACAAGCCACGCATTACTTTACGACGGTGCTTCAACTAAGGATGCAGAAAATGCTCTTTGGTTAGACCACGATGTGAGTAGACCTAATATTCGATGTATAGGCCAACACTTAGTTCAACATAAAGCTGCCGATAAATTACCTCTTAGATCAAAAATTTCGTGGAATCCAAATGTTTGGCAAAATCAATCGTGGGAAAAATCATTTGCAGGGAGTAAAGGGCTGAAGCGTGATAAATATCCACTAGGAACAGCACACTTTATCGCTGATTACGTTGGTATGAATTCAACTGTGGAAAAGAATATTGTTGCACTATTTGCTCACCTTGATGGCACATGGTTCGCACTTGATCTTTACAGACCAAACGGTGAAATTTGGATTGATTTAATGTTTCCCAAAAACGAATTAATCCTAAATATTTTAGACTATAGGAATAAAAAAGAGTTTCACAACAGCCATAAGAAAATAATTGACAAGTTGATTGAGAATGGAATTCAGAATTCACAATCTAGGTCTCCCAAAGCAACATTGTTAGATCAGAATTTAAAAGAAATGACGGGGAAACAGTCTGTTCACGGTAGGTCATCTCAAAAACCAGAAGTTTTTCATGGAAAAACGAAATCAGCATTAAAAGTAATTGGCGAATATATAGGAGCGGCACCTAAGATTGGTGGTTCTGTAACAAAAGTTGTTAGTGGAACGCGACAATCTTTTTACCCAAATCGTATAGAAGATTTTGATGAGCTAATGATTAAGGAAAACATCTTTAGTCATGCGTTTACTGACTTAAGAACTTTGAGTTTTACTAATCAAATAGATTTCTGAATTAATCCGAGTAAGCCAAGGTTGTCCCCCCAAAGGTAACCTACTTTTGTTGGAACGCCGATTACTTCTGAGTCAAGATCTAATTCTGAACAATCTAATTCTTGATTTTTACTTTCACTAATATATAAACTTTTTTCATCAGGCCAACTGAGAAGAGCAATAAATCTTTTAAAAACCTTCATATCATCAGACTCTTGCCAAAAGTGCCAAACGTTATTTGCAACATCTCTAGTAAAAACTTTATGAAGTGTATCTAGTTTTGCTTTCTTTAGGAAAGATTTCTTTTCGCTCTTGACCCTATGAAAAGGTTTTAACCCAGGTTTGCGATACAGAAGCCATGCAGATGTATTAACCAACCCTTTGGTTTCTTCGGAGTAGAACCTAATGGCCCCAGAACCATAAAAGTCCCAAAGGTTGTTTTCGTAATTCAAACCTCTCAATTTTGAGTTAACGATCCCTTCCCAGCAAATTGTTGGTTGCCATTTTTTCGGAATCTTATAATGAATCAGCAAATATCTTCCATCCATAACTTTTTGACTCACTTCATCTATTTTAGAAATAAAGAAATCAATATTTGTAGATTCGGCTACGTCAATAATTACTAATGCGTTATTTGGCATTTTTACCTCTTGCATTAAGCCCTGCGCCATGTCTAGTCTGTCCCTTTGATTTACCAGGAACGAAATCTTTGGCAGAGATTGGCCTTACAGTTAGTTGATTGACACGCACTGAACTGTTTGCTTTTATTCTCTTTATTGATAGGTCTACGTACTTTTTTTCTAAATCCAAACCTAAACCGACACGGTTTAAGTCAAATGCAGCTTTAGTTGTTGAACCAGCGCCGTTAAAAGGATCAAAAACAGCATCGTTTTCGTTTGTGAGCATCCGAATTAATCTATGTGGAATCTCTTCTGGAAACGGTGCAGGATGCTTAACAGTTCTTGGAGGTACTGGTGCTAAGTCCCATACAGGATCCCACCATTCGTAAGGTACATCGGTATTTAATTTAAAATCCCCACCAGGTTTTCTGAAAATAATTATGTGTTCGGTCATTATGTTTGGATGCCAGTATCCGGGCAATGCATGTTGGATAACGCTTCCTGCTCTTTTTACTCCAGCAGTAACTTTATTCCAAGTGATATTCCTTATAAATTCCCACTGATTTTGGGTTTTTAGTAATTCCGATTGTATGTCTTGGGGAAGTGCAAAGTGATATCCGTTATCAAGCACTGACCCAACATTGATTGCGAGGTACCCGCCTGGTTTTAAAAGAGACCAAGAAGACGCCCACACTTTGTTTAATAAATTTTGGTAATCATTAATATACGAAAGTTCAGATCTTAGTCTGTAATTTGACTTTGAATTTTTAGAATGAGATTTGTACGATATTGCATTATGGTAGGGAGGAGAGGTAACAATCAAAGACACTTGTTCCATATATTCATTGAATATGGTGTCCGCAGTTGTTGAATCACCTGTTTTGATTTGAAATTCCTTCATACTTACCAATCTATCCAAGATCTCAATTAAATCCTAAAGGACTGACAATATTGGGCTGGAAACAACTTTTAACCTGAATTAAAGAATTGAATTATTCCTGAAATTTGAATTCAAAGGTATTGTGTTGATTTGGGGGCGAGGAGGCGAAGTGGCAGTCGAATTATCTGAAGCTCGAAGGTGGCAAAAAGAGTGTCTGGTTGAGTGGAAAGAAAACCAATATCGTGGAATAGTCTCAGTTGCTACTGGTGGTGGCAAAACTATTTTTGCTTTTATAGCATTCAAATCTTGGCAAAATGAGAATAAAAAAATATTAATTATAGTTCCTACCGAGGCTTTGGCAGATCAGTGGGCTGTAAACATAAACGAGGAACTTGGTTTCCCGGAAGACGATATCGCGATATTAAATTCAAAATCTAATGAAAAAAACCTCAAAAAAGCTAATTTAATTATAATTAATAGTGCCAGAAAATTACAGTTTTCGACTGAAATTCAAAAAAATATCATGCTCGTTGTAGATGAATGTCATAGATCTGGGAGTGAACAAAATTCTAAAGCGTTAAAGGGCAACTGGGGAGCTACGCTTGGTTTGTCTGCAACACCAGTTAGGCAATTTGATGATGGATTTGAAAAATTAATTGAACCAAACCTCGGAAAAATTATCTACGAGTATTCTGTAAGTGATGCCATTAATGACGGAGTATTGACTCCTTTCACTTTAGTCAACATACAGGTGCCCTTATCTAAATCTGAAGAAATTGAACATGAAAAACTTACAAAACAAATAGCAAGACTTTTTGCCAGACAAAAGAATCAAAAGAATAATACCGACGATGATAAATTAGAAGTGATTTTAAGAAAAAGGGCTAGAAATTACAATAATGCAGTAAGTCGCGTACCTACTGTTTTAAAAATATTAGATGAATTACACGGTCAAAGGGTAATAATTTTCCATGAATCAATTAAGTCTGTCGATCGCATAACTCGCGGTTTAATAAATAGAGGACATTCAGTAGTTGCATATCACTCAAAAATAGGAGGAAGATTAAGACGAGATAATTTAAGAATGTTCAGAAGAGGAATTTATAATATTCTGGTTACATGTAGAGCACTAGACGAAGGTTTAAATGTACCTGAAACTGAAATCGCAATCATTGCTGCTGCAACTTCCTCAGATAGGCAAAGAATTCAGCGACTTGGCCGCGTACTAAGACCAGCTAAAAATAAAAATTCAGCAATCGTAATTACTTTATTTGCCACTGATATTGAACAAAGAAGGCTAATTGAAGAGTCAAGTGAGATGCCAGACATTATTGAAACTAAGTGGCAAAAAGTGAGGGTTCCAAATGTCAGTGATTTATGACGATAGTGAAAATTCTTTTGCTTTAATTGAATCTAATAATTGGAGTGAATCATATTTCTCGACAGTTATACAAAAATTTGCAAATAAATTATTTCCTTCTTATCACTGCTTCCCGTTCGAACACGACCTCTACTACATTGATAAAAAAGTGAGACCAGATCTAATCTTGATTGAAAAGAACTTCAAAGATTGGTGGTTAGTTGAAGTTGAGTTGGAACGACATAGTTGGGTTTTACACATCAGAGATCAGATTGAAAAAATTTCAGGTGCAGATATAACATTAAATCATGTATCAAAATTAGAAAAATACTCAAATGTAATAGACTTGAACCGGTTGAAACAATTGATGTTAAATGATAAACATAAGACGTTAATAATAGTTGACTCACCACCAAGAAATTGGATGGATCAAGTCCAGAATACTGACGCAAGACTTATGACAATTCAAGTTTACAGAAATAATTTAAATAATAAGCATATAGTTAGGTGTGACACGTTTTTACCAAATACGGGAAATGAGATCATTTCATACTTAAAACCTACCGAAGACAATCTATTTAAGAATTACTTAGAAATATCTTCTCCGCACAGAATTGACCCGAACCTAAGAAATATTGCCATCCGAGCAGGCGACGAACATTATGAATGCAGAATCCTTCAAATAGGACACCAAACCTACTTAGTTCCACCTAGTAGATTTCAATTCATTCCCACAAATCCAGCGAATAGACTGGCTCTCGTTCAGGATACATTTGTCAGTCATCTAGGGTACTTTGGATACACATTGAAGGGAAAGGTGGTGGAAATTGAATAACGATCTTAATTTAGTCGTTGGACCAGAAGCGATCGCTGGATACCAAAGACTTCCATACAAACATTGGTACGCTCTTGCTGAATTCATAGATAACTCTACACAATCTTATTTTGACAATAAAGAAGTACTCGATAAAGCATTCATAGAAGAAAAAGAACCTTTAACGATAACTATCGTGACAGAACCAAAACAAAAATTGATACGCATTTCCGATAATTCAATCGGGATGACACTCTCGGAATTACAAACAGCTTTAACTATTGGGCGCCCAAAGAAAAAACCTGGAAGATCAAAGTATGGATATGGAATGAAAACGGCAGCCGGATGGTTTGGAAATAAGTGGAAAATTACGACCAAAAAATTAGGCCAACAGAAGGCTGCAGTTTATGAATTAAATATGAATAAGTTTATTAATTCTGAACCAGGTTCTCAAAATTCTAGTGAAATTGCAAGTAGTGAAGATCGCCACTTTACAACAATCGAAATAACTGAGTGTCGGCGAAGCCTATCTGAAAGTACAATAAGGTCAATTAAAGAACACTTAGCTTCTATGTACAGACGTGATATAAGTGAAGGAAAATTAAGGCTTGTAATAAATGAGGAAGAAATATCATTTCCTGGGTATCAAGATGAACAATGGATGAAAAGAGTTGACGGAAGCTCCTATAGAGCAGAATTTAACTTAAAGATTGCTAATCGCGAAGTTAAGGGTTGGGTTGGCGTGTTAGGTGAGGGATTTGGAGGCCGCGGAAAAGGCGGATTTGCAATACTTCAGAATTCTCGGTGCATATTGAGTGAAGAAAGTATGTGGAAGCCATCATTGATTTATGGCAAGGAAGGAACAACTATTCCACAAAGGTTAGTTGGTGAAATTGAACTTGATGGATTTGAAGTGAATACTCAAAAAGATGATATTGATTGGTTTGGAACAGAAGAAGAAGATCTTGCAAAAGCTATCAAAGACTTTTGTGACGAGAGAGATTTCATTAAAGTTGCTCGAGAAAGATTTGACGTGCTAAAAGATCAGGGACTAATCGCTGAACGCGAGCAAGGACTTGATGCGATGAGAGCAATGACGGACACAGATGGCTTTATAGATGCACTTCAGATATTTGAAGTACCAGACCCAATTGTGAAACCAATTATCACACAACCTCTTATTGACCAAGCAAGTCAAATTGAAGATGCAATCTCAATTTACTTACCTGCATTACAAAAAACTTTTCATGTGAAATACATAAAAGCTGGAATCAATGACCCATACTACACTTATGAAGTATTAGAGGATTTAAGTTTGCTTGTAATCATTAACGAAAATCATCCATGTACAACATCATTTGCACCTAATAATGCCCATTTTGTTCATTTAAGACATTGCCTTTTTGACGCAATAGCACAATGGCAATGTAGATTAAAGACAGAGGAAATAAATGCCGATAGCGTGTTCATGATTAAAGATAAATTCTTGCGCATTAATCCAGTTGGAGACAGCAATTAGTGAGAACAATTCTCTTTTAGAGGATCTCGTAAAATACGTTTCACAAAATCCTGATCTCCCGGCTTCAAAAATAGCTAAGAGCATGGGAGTTACACGGCATGAAATTAACAGTATTTTGTATAAGAATGTAAACAAAAAATTCTTGAGAATAGATCATGGAGATGCGGCTCCTACTTGGAAAGTCTTAAACCAGGTTTCTCCAGTTATAAATCCAATTAAAGAAAGCATGACAGTAGTGCGAGAAAGTCGTGTGGAGAATTCCATGGAAAAATTGTTGGATAAAATCGCTTTAAAATTTGAGAAATTAGATTTAATACAGGCAAAAGCAGGTTCAATAAAATTTGAAGTTCTTTTGATTTCTGAGGGGATTAATTCTGCATATACACGTTATGAAGTCATGGAAAAAGAAGAATTACTAATCATTATTAACTCTGACTCGTATTTTTCTAATAATAATGAAGGTCCTTTAGAAAAAAACATTTCAGCACATATTTATCATTGTATTGCTGATTGTTTAACCGAATTTACAATTAGACGGACACGTGTGATCGAAGAGGAATTCATTGTGATAAAGCAAAAATTTGTAAGGGACTTGCTTAGCTTAGACATCTTAACTAATTAAGATTCAATTCAATACCTTTCAAGATTATTGTATTAACAATGTTGAAATAAACAATTAAAATTTTGGTGTGAATTCTCTTTATAATCCAGTAATTAAAGATAAATTAATATAAATTCATGTGAATTTTTAAACTTACGCCCAATTAATCGCTTTATTTGACGCTTGATCAGATTTATTTTGTTTAAAAATTCTTAGATCCCGGTTTTAATATTTATGTACAACTTGAAAAAGGGGTAAATAAAAATGAGTGACTTACTTTATACGTTGGTAATTTAAGATGATCTGGATGAATGTGTGGATTATTCAAGACCGTTGTGGGTGAAACCCTCAAAGGTTTCATTTCACCCCTCTAACCAGATAGTCTTTTACCCATGAAATCAAAATATTTGCCCCTTTTAGCTGGAAGCCTCTTAGTTCTGGTGGCCTTGTTTTATGCTTTTTCTTCTCAATCAAATGAGCAAATCGTTATCACCCATGGGGTGATCAAACCAACTGCCACCGTAGGTGAAGGGTTAGCAACGGTAAGAACATTCAACATTGAAATAACAGCTGATGGAAAATCTGGGGATAACTACTATTTAGTGGGAACCTTAACCACCATTGGACAAGTATTAAACGGTGAAGATGAGATTAGAAGTGCCAATCTCAACTTTGTCTTAGGAGATATTTCAAACCAAGTTGTCTTAGGTGGAGTTTCTCTTTACCCACCAGTAGGAGCAACAATTGCTCCAGGAACAGAAACCATCAGACCAATAATTGGTGGATCAGGTGAATACCAGGGAGTAAAAGGACAAGTAATCTCTAAAAACTTAGGGGACGCTGGTTGGTCTCACATATTGGAACTGGATTAAAAAGACTAATCTTCTTGTCAGTGCTTTAAAGTAACGTAATTACTAGGTGAAAGAAATACTTTTCAACTAGGGAGTTAGAACATGAATGATAAAACTAAGCAATTCTTCAAAGTCCCACAAGATATCAAGACCATGACTGATGAACAACTAGATCAGTGGGCAGATGAGATTATTGAGGCTCTAGCAAAAGATAACAACAGCGTTAAAGATTGATTAAGCCCCTGGCTCAACTCTTACAACGTCGCCAAAATCTCCTGCTTCAACAACTGTGATTTTAACTCCGCCGTAACTCACACTGTCGCCACTAACAAGAGCACCTTTGGCAGATGCACCTCTACCTGGACATTTTTTCTTTGGTGTGGTGGAAGGAACTTGAATTGTTTTATCATTCCAACCTTGACCATACCTAGAAGCAACATAAACAAGTGCTCCTTGTTGACACTTTGGAATTTTGTAACTGTATCCATAAGGTCTAATTGATTCCACAGCTAAATAATCTGAACCTGAAAGTGGCACCATCAGTAATTTCTCATAACCACCTTTAATCGTTGATGGTTTTAGCCAATGAGTAGTCACTTTGTCTTTCGGGGCACATCTAACTTGATCATCAGAAATCATTTGCAAAATCCATTTATGAAGTGCTAACCAATCAGAGTCTTTGGATTGCATAATTCCCCAGTCCATCATTTGTCCAGGGTGGCCGTGCACAGCAGCAAATGTTGTAAAAGTTCCAGATGAATGTCCCCAATAATGAGACCAACCTAAAGTTCCTGATCCATCAAAAATATAGTTTGAAGTTTGTTTTCCATACTTTTTGTCATTGGCAGAACGGTTCTTCAAATCAAATTTGTAATCGAAAGGATTTTGTGCCAAGTAAAGTCTTTTCATTAACTTTTCTTGAGTTTGTATTGTGTAGTTATACAGATCCCAACTAATTAAATCTTTTCGTTTGGCATTTGGAGGACCAATAACCCACATGTGGTTTGCTTTGGAAAAATCGATTGCTGGATCAGCGACGTTAACTACGTCTTGCATGAGTCTCATTACCCCGGGTTGCGGTACTTTTTCAGTTGGTACAGGATCATCCCAGAAATGTTTAAAACCAATATCGTAGGACTTCAATGTATTTGGAAGCATAAAGTATTTATCTG
>Ga0315902_10014536_pt1 | contig 10111 bp, 19 predicted proteins | sample LakEriMetagenome_9_FD_203523 | JGI IMG/M metagenome (GOLD analysis project Ga0315902, IMG submission 203523) | Freshwater fungal communities from buoy surface, Lake Erie, Ohio, United States - Buoy 12 MA117 | ecosystem: Environmental > Aquatic > Freshwater > Lake > Lake biofilm | place: USA...
CAAAAGCATATGATCTTTGTTCTTCTAATCCAGCACAGAGCATACTAATTTGTGACCATATTAGTGCTGAAAATTCAGAAAAAGCAGAAAAATCATTTATTTCCAATTGTTTAGTAGACGATATTACTGTTGAAAAAATATACTCAGTAGAAGAAATTAAAGAGCCGTCTTGACTTTGGTCGATACTAGGGTATAATCTGGTCAAGGAGACTCTATTTATGCGCTATGGCCTCTGCTGCATCTCATTAAAACTTAAAGAACAAGGTATTGGTCATCAGACCATGACCTTTAAGCGTTTTAATAGTTTGCCAAGAGAAGAAGCACTAACTATTCTTGGCGACCGTATTCTCAATAATCTTGTTACTACCCGTAAAACTATTGAGTTTTGTGCAGAAAATAACTATGTTTATCGCGTTAGTAGCGATATTTTTCCACTAATTACATATGATGAGGCTAATGTATCTTTAGATGATCTTCCAAATCATAATGATATTCAAGATGAATTTGATAATATTGAACAAACTATTAAAGATACAAATGTAAGAGTATCTTGTCATCATTCTGAGTTTAATAGTTTGGCTAGTTTATCTGATAAGGTTGTTGACAAAACTATCATAGAACTGAATTTTTACAGTAGTTTTTTTGACAGAATTGGTTTGCCCGCAGATACTAATTCTCCCATGAATCTTCATGTTCACAATAACAATGGAACAAGAGAAGACATATCTCATAGATTTTATCAAAACTTCAAGCGTCTTGATGAAAATTGCCAAAAGCGTTTAACTATTGAAAATGATGATAAACTGAGTTGTTGGAGTGTGCGTGAATTAGTAGATATTTTTCATCCTATTACACGCATCCCTATTTGTTTTGACTATTTACATCACAAGTGTCATCCAAATAATTTGTCAGAATGTGAAGCCATTAATATGTGCTACGATACATGGCAAACTACTCCACTATTTCATTATAGTGAAAGTCGAGAAGGCAATAATCCTCGCGCTCATGCTGATTACGCATATAATAAATTTGAGACTTATGGCTTAGAATTTGACGTTGATATGGAACTAAAAGGTAAATGTATGGCTATTGCTCAATATGAGTCTATGATATTATGTCAAAAAGCGTAAAAGAAATTCTTACTAAGAAATCATTAAATTTTAAGGGATATAGAGATGCCTATAAAAACAAGCCCACCTACATTCCTGTAAAATCTAAAGAGAATGATATAAATACTATTCTTAGAAACAAAATTATTAGATTTCACAGAGATAAAAAATTATGGAAATACCCGCCTATGTCATTTAAAGTAAAAGACTTGCTGGATAAAATTGGAGATGATCCTACTTGCTATCTTACTGGTAGAAAAATAGATCTATTAGATGGTAAATCTTATCATTTAGACCATATTATACCAAAAAATAGGGGAGGACTTAATACACTAGACAATTGTAATATTGCCTGTAAAGATGCTAATCAAGCAAAAGGTAATTTATTACATTCTGAACTTATATTGATGTGTGAAGAAATTCTTAATCATCATAAAAATAAAGGGAATTAATATGAGTGGATGGCTAATAGCATTTACGGGATGTATATATGCTTATGTAGCAGCAGAGCAAGCGTACAGAGGAAATACAGGCTTGTTTATTGCATACACAGGTTACGCTTTTGCCAATATTGGCTTGTATATGTTAGCAAGTAAATAGGAGATACTCAATGAGTGATCTAAAAAATAGGCCCGAACCTAAAAAAATAAAGATGCCCCCACTAGTTGACCGATCACAGTGTTGTGATACAATGGGATGGAGTGAGGCAATAACTAATGAAACAAATAGCCAAAACGATACGCAAAGCGTACAACAACTGGAATCCCTCCAAACTGATAAGGTGCTACCACTTTGCCGGGGCGTTTGATGGAACCAAGTTAATTGGCTTCACCCAAAATAATCCTATTAAAACTCATGCTGGTGCTTACCGCATAGGAGAGAATTTTAATCTTCCCAAATATAAAGAGCATCCATTTTACCATGCAGAAAGTCATCTAATTTCTAAGTTGCTGGATCAGTACAATCATATTGATCCTTCTTGGAATATTGTGGTGATGAGAATTAATCGCAAAGGTTTGATTCTTGGTAGTAAGCCTTGTGAAAATTGTGATAAACTTTTACAATCTGTTGGCTTAACTACCGTTTTTTATAGTAATGACGATGGTAGTTTCAGTGATAGTTTTGGTGATATGGTTTATCGTCCTGACTTGACAAATTCTTTGGCTAGTGTATAATTCTGCTATTGGAGGAACTTATGAATTGTATTTATTGTTATCATTCCATTCCAGACGAAAGACTGGAGTTTCTGACAGAAAATAATCGTGCTAAAACTTGCATTAATTGTTCTACTGAACAACGTGCTGTGGGCTTTATGAGTTGGGAACACAAAACCGCTCCACAGTTGGTGCTGGTTCCCGCTAATGCTAAAGAGAGTATTCGTATCCTAAATAGGGCCAATAGGAGATCAAGATGACTTGGTTAGATTTATACAATTATCTTAATAAACAAGCAAATCTTACCCAAAATATGGGAGAATTCAACTGGCAAGATCAGGTAATAGTTTATGATACTTGGAATATGAAAGAGCATAATTGTGATGGACTAAATTGGATTATATCACAAAATAATAAAGACCATCATTGCCTAATTATTAATACCTCATCGGAGAATTCTTAATGGATATGGAAATCGAGAGCCTTTTATTCAAGCAAGTGGAACGTCCTAAAAACCATCTAATGACTAAAATCATTAATGTGTGGGGCAATCGGTATCGTATTAATGTATACATAGAAATTGAAGAAGATAATCTGATTAAGAAGCGTATACATAGTAGTTATTTTTGTCATTATAATCCCGGTCAATTAACTATTTTTCCAGACAAAGACAAGGATCGTTCCAATGAATCAAGACTTAAAAAATAAACTGATTCTGACATATCCAGAACAGTTTAAGAATTGTGAATGGATAGAATGTGGTGATGGGTGGTATGATCTATTAAATTCGTTGTGTTATGCTGTTCAAAGTCATTTGAATCAGAGAAATAAAACAGAAGATCCTCTGGATCATTTTTGCTGGAGCCAAATTAAAGAAAAGTTTGGGGGATTAAGAGCATACTCTTATGGTGCTGACTCATATATTCGTGGATTAATTACTATGGCAGAAAGTATGAGTTATGAAATCTGTGAGAATTCTGGCGAAAAGGGAAAGTTGCGTAAACAAAGAATTGGAGATAATGGACAGCCTGTTCCTGCATGGATAAGAACCTTATCAGATAGTGAGGCACAAAAAGAAGGATACGTTCTCTAAAGAATCCCTCTTGACAGTGCCGATACCTATGCTATACTTAGAGCGTAACACCTAACCAAAGGAGACTCAAAATGCCTCGCGGTCAGAAAATTTGTCACAGTTGTTCCGCTATTAATGGTCCCCGTGCATATGCTTGCAAGAGTTGTGGTTCAGATTTTGCTTTCAAGCCCAAAAGCAAGGAAGCAAAAAATACCAAGATCGTTAAGAATATTAACTGGAAAGAACTGGTTAAGGGTGATCGCATTAAAGTTAGGGGTGGCCCATACTATTTTTATAGGGGCGAGTTTATCCCTATGGGCTATCGTGGACGTTTTGTTGTAGACTGTATTGATGACAAGGGCATTAGGGCTTTTGGTATTGATAAGCATGGTGGCTTTGCTCATATTTATATGGGTAGAGATATTCAGAACAAGGAAACTGGAGTATGGAAGATTGCTCACGAAATTGTTAAACTGAAGAATAGAGAAGTGGTAGAATGAGTTTAGTTCCTCAACAACAAGAACAATTAGAAAAACTGTTAGAACATAGAGACTCTGTAGTTAGCCACTTATATCAGATTCAACATATTTTGAAGGAATATTTTCCTGAGCAGTTTGAACTAGCATATCAACATTGGATTCCTCAAATTACTACTGCTCTTTATGAAGAATCTAAGTGGCTTCCTAGAGGACAATATTCTATGGAAGATACGGTCAAGAATATTAGGGATACCGATGGTGGTTCTGGTGTATATAAATTTTTGAAGTAAAAACTTGGTGAAAATATGGACAATAAACTGTACGCAATTGTTGATCTTGATGGATATGCTCAAGAGATAAGAAACGCTGCGGCTCAATCTTTGTCAGAAGGTTGTAGCGATAATCTTGATGATTATATTAGTATTCCTCAAATGGTTCAACTGATTAAGAAAGACTGTTGTGGTTTTGACGACAATGATAGACCGCTCTTGAATCAAGATATTAATGAACAAATATATTGCTCAGTGATCACTTGGATTCATAATGTTGGATTAGCAAAGTTGGCTGCTCAAGACTTAGTTGAATGTGCTTGGGATGATAAGGCAAATGAAATGGTATTCTGGTCAAAAGAGACTAAAGATGACAAACCTATCAAACGAAGAAATAAGAAGAAGAATAAAGGATCTTGAAGAAGAAATACATAATCGTGAAGCATATTTGTTGTCAGAAAGTTGCAGTAGATGTGCTGATGCTTATACTAAGATAGAACAACACAAGAAAGAAATTGGAGATTTAACAAAACTATATCATAATAATTAGGGGGCGAAATAGTATCGAACGGATATAGAAGATTATATTAGCAAGTAGTGGTTGATCGACCGGCCACTCTAAAAGTCGATTAAACGCTTTAACTGGCGAAACTCAGTTAGCCCTTGCTGCCTAATAAATAAGTAGCAACAATCTTAGAAAGCGATGAAGGTAGCGTTCAAAAGATTGTCGTAAAATCCTTTGGCTCCTGTTAGTGGTGACGGTTAACAGGCTAAGATGTGTCACTAGGATTGGCGAATGTTGTTTATTATTTAGCCATATCCGAAATTTTATGAATAAACTAAACTTGTAGAAAATGTAATTAGAAATATCGCGTGACTTCGGGGCAGTACCGAACGCCTCCACTTAAACTATGCCTAGAAAAATTTGTACTTATTGTGGTAAAAGAAAAAATACTGGTAGTTTTCCAAAACACAGTATGTACAAAGATAATCTAGACAGTAGATGTAGAAAGTGCGTTAAGAAACATTCAAAAATAAGGAGCGGTCTACATAAAACCGCTCCACCAAAACCAGCAGTATGTGAGTGTTGTGGCAAAATACCATATAAATGGTGTTTGGATCATGATCATAGTGATGATAGTTTTAGAGGCTGGTTATGCAGCAGATGTAATGAAGGTCTAGGAAAACTCGGAGATAATTTAAATGGTGTAATTAAAGCTGTAAACTATTTAATAATGTCAAAAAATAGAATACAGCAAAATGAATCTAAGAAAAAATTTGATCGAGCATCTGAAAGAAAATAATATGACATATGTTGAGCATCTAATTTTTGCTCTGTTTTATGGATCTTGTTGTTTACTAGCGGGATTATTGCTAATCATTCATGCTACTTTGCCATGTTTTTTTCCAACAGCAGGCAGCGATTTAGTTACTAAATTAAGTCAACGATTTAAGAAACGACGCTAGGTTGTCGATACTTGACAGTAGGATTGGCGTATGGTAGAATACGCTAAACACAGGAGACTAAACGGATGACTCACGATTTTGATTATGTTTGGAAGATGGTAACTGATCTTAGAAATACAAGCAGCACAAAAGAAAAAGAAGATATTATCAAGATTAATTGTGGAATTTTCAATAATTCATCAGCAAATTTTGCTAAAAAAATTCTTCTGTATACTTATCATCCGTTGTGGCAATATCATGTAACCAGCGATAATCTAAAGAAGAAAAGCCATCTGGTAGCCAGAAAGAATGAGTACAAAAATTTCTTTGATCTGCTTGATGCTCTAAAAAGTCGTAAGATTACTGGACATGATGCTATATCTGCTGTGAATAGTTTTGTCGAGCATTATGCAGATTATGAAGAACTTATTCATTGTGTTTTGGACAAAGACTTGAAAACCCGTGCTGGTGATAAGATCATTAATAAGGCTATTCCAGATCATATTCCAGAATTTAGTGTGGCTTTGGCCGATAAATATAGTCCAGATATTGTAGATTGGAAAGATGAGTGGTATGTTAGTCGTAAGATCGACGGTGCTAGATGTATCGCTATTGTTGATAGTAATGGGGAGTCTACTTTTTATTCCCGCACGGGAAAAGAATTTGATACTCTTGGTATTGTTGCTGGTGGTATTAAGGGTTTGGGCGTTGCTAACGTAGTATTTGATGGTGAACTTTGTCTAGTAGATGATGAGGGTAATGAAGATTTTCAGGACGTTATGAAACAACTCAAAAAGAAGGATCATACCATCCCTAATCCTTCATATAAAATTTTTGATATGATTTCTCACGACGAATTTTATAGTAAGAAGGGTGAGCAAAATAAGCCTTATTCTATTCGCTATAATAATCTCAAAGAGGTAATGAGAAATAATACTTGTGCCTGTCTTAGCGTATTGGGTCAAGAAAGAATTTTAAACGATCAGCATTTTGCAGAGTGGACGAAGCGATCCAGTGACTATAATTGGGAGGGTCTGATGCTGCGGGCGGATAGTCCGTATAAAGGTAAAAGAAGCAAAGACTTGCTCAAATATAAGAGTTTTAATGATGATGAATATGAAGTAGTTGATACTGAAATGGGTCCGTTTAGATATGTTCTGAATGGTAGAGAACACGAAGAAACCATGCTTTCTTGCGTAACAATAAAACATAAGGATCATCTTGTTAGAGTTGGTAGTGGTTTTAGTATTGAACAGCGTAGAGAGTTTTATAAAGACCCTAAAAAGATTTTAGGCAAGATTATCACTGTGCAATATTTTGCTGAGAGTAAGAATCAGGATGGCGGTATTAGTCTGCGTTTTCCTACATTTAAATTTCTTTATGGGGAACAGAGGGATACTTAATTCTTCACGAGGATACTATAGTGATAAGAAAAGGCAAAGGAAAGAAAACCTTCAATAGAGAAAAAAGACTGTTCTCAAATACTAAACAGGGCAGTACTCCAACAGAGACTCTGCATTTTAAGGTTATTAGTATGAGTACTAGAGATTTAAAAAACATAGTTCAAAATCCCGATACGGTAGATTTACTCACCCTATCTTTTGCTAAAGAAGAATTAGATAGGCGTAATTTTAATCAAAAAAATAAGATCGATACACAATCTAAAAGACATAAACTGAATAAAAAATTTCCAGAGCATAAACATTTATTGCGTCGATCCGGCAAACGATGATTCAAGAAATGGGTCTTGACAAGACGATACCATTAGGGTACAATCGCAGCATACCACTTGGAGAGTATACATGATTATTGAGAATACAGTTAGCAGCAATCCAGTTGTGCAGATTAATGCGTCTAAGGCAGACGAATTCTTTAAGAACTTTCCTAAAGATAAGATAGTTGCTTATAAGGACTATTGGGAGAGCGTTCGTCCTAAAAACAACGACGATATTTTCCGACGCTATTTGTTTGCCTATTGCAGCGTACATACCACTTGGCAAGGTAATGTCAAGGGATATAATGCTATTAAGAATTTCCATGAGTGGGTTGATAGCAAAGATATTCTGTTGGAAAAACTCTATAAGAGCGGCGTAGGACTCCATAACAATCGTACTAATTATATCTGGGATTTTAGCACTAAGTTTTGGGCTAATCCCAAAGACTTTTATTTTACCACTAAAAAGTATCATGTTAAGAAGCGTGACAGCATCCTTAATAAGATTAGTGGTATTGGTCTGGCAAAGATTAGTTTTGCCTTGGAAATGATCCATCCTAATGAGGCAAGGGTACTCTGTGGCGATGTACATCAACTGAGACTTTACGATATTGAGTCTCTTAAGTATAATAAAAGTAAGATCGGATCTGGACTGTATAAGAAAATGGAGCGACACTGGATGGTTAATTGCGGTAAGCACAAGACACCTTCTTATATTGCCCGCTCTATTTACTGGGATAATCTTCAAAAGAAAGAGGATAGTAGGTACTGGAGTTTTGTGTTAGAGGATTAATCATGAGTCAAAATGGCAAAGGTAGTAAACCAAGACCAAAAAGCGTAGATCAGAAAACGTGGGAGAAAAACTATGAGCGAATTTTTAGAAAAAACAAATCTAAAAAATCAAGATCGTAGAACCGCTTTTATTAGATGTGGTTGTCAAAGTGAAATATTGGTATTAGATTATGATCCAGAAATATCTACTCTGGATATTTCCATATATGAAGTTTTAAAAACATACGAACACGGTATGTCTTTTTGGCAAAAAGTCCGCTATATTTATCAGGTAATTAGATATGGTAAGCCATATACTGACCAAATTGTTCTAGATAGTGATCAAATTAAAGAACTGAAGGGCTTTCTGAATTCTTTATAAAAAGATCATTTTGGTGTTTTTATATTATGGATAACTCAATACGCTTATGGAGCATACAATGTGAAACCCACCAGAAGATCAGTGATTAATACCGGCCTACTAGCATACCCCGCACTCTCTGCACAAAATCTTTTAGCAGACACTAAAGCCTCTAGCAATTCTGTTATTCTTGTATGGTTGCCGGGTGGTCTTTCTCAACTAGAAAGTTATGATCCTAAATCAGAGGCTAAAAGTGAGATTAGAGGATTATTTAATTCAATACCAACAAATGTAGTTGGAACTCATATTAGTGAACTATTTCCTTTACAGGCACAAATAGCAGATAAGTTTACTATTATACGATCTATGACCCACAGATTTACTGATCACGGTGGAGGGTCTAAAAGAGTAATGACAGGAAAAGAACCCAAGGTTCCTACTGGTACTATAAACGATACTCCTGCTATAGCATCTGTAGTATCCAAACAAAAAGAGAAAAATGGATCTATTATTCCTAACAATATTTTATTAACAGATTTAGGTATTAATTCTGTTGACGAATATGCTTTAGGTTCTGCTTTTTTAGGATCATCTTATGATGCTTTTATAGTAGACGGCGACCCTTCTGCTAAAAACTTTAAAGTCAATAATATTAGCATATCAGATAGCATCAAAGATAGAATTGATGATAGAATACAACTATTATCTCAACTAGATAAAACAGATAGAAAATTAGACTATTCTCAATCCATGACCGCTATGGATAATTTCCATAAAAAAGCATATGATTTATTAACATCCAGTAAAGTTAAAGATATTTTTGATGTATCAAAAGAGCCATTATCTCTTAGAGAAAGTTATGGATTAAATGCTTGGGGGCAAAGATGCTTAATGGCAAGAAAATTAGCAGAAGCGGGCAGTAGTTTCGTAACTGTCACATTAAAAAATCCGCCCGGATCACCACCAGATCATTCATATTATAATTGGGATTGTCATGCGGTTAATTGTGATATATTCATAGATATGAAATATAAAGCAAATTTTTATGATCAGGCTGTGAGCGGATTAATTACTGATATTCATAACAGAGGATTAGATAAAAATATTCTGGTTGTGGTAATGGGAGAATTTGGACATACTCCTAAATTAGAATATAAAGAAGCAAGAGGTAAAATCAGAAATGGTAGAGATCATTGGTCCAAAGCATTTTCTATATTAGTCTCTGGTGGTGGATTTAATATGGGTCAGGTTATAGGCAAAACAGATGCCAATGCTGCGTATGTAGTTGATCGTCCTGTGACTCCAGAGGACTTATGGGCCACAATTTATAGACACTTGGGGGTTGATGCGTCTAAAGTTATTTATGATCTATCTGGACGACCTATTCCTATTTTAGCAGAAGGTAAACCTATTAAAGAACTGGTGGCTTAAATGAATATGACACAATATGTTGCTCACGAACTAAGCAATAAAGTATTTCATCTGCAAAAACTACTCAAAGAAGCAGAACTTGCTCTCGACGAATTAAAAAAAGAGAATATGAAACTATCATCTCTTTTAGAGGAACAGAAAATTTCTCCCAATACAGAAACTGAAACAGTAGACTGTTGCTGAAAAACAAAAAATCTCAAGTTGTGCTATTGACAAGCCGATACTGTGAGATAGAATGAGGTAGTCGCTGTGAGAGATTTGATCATGCGATCAACTCACAAAAGACAAATTTGGATATGTTTGGA
>Ga0315902_10014543_pt1 | contig 10108 bp, 7 predicted proteins | sample LakEriMetagenome_9_FD_203523 | JGI IMG/M metagenome (GOLD analysis project Ga0315902, IMG submission 203523) | Freshwater fungal communities from buoy surface, Lake Erie, Ohio, United States - Buoy 12 MA117 | ecosystem: Environmental > Aquatic > Freshwater > Lake > Lake biofilm | place: USA...
AAACGTTCCGCATAGCATGACAAATGTGCTTCGAAAATAGTGAAATCCATCGAAGGATTACACTCAACTGCAGAACATTAGTTCACGGAGGTATTCAAATAAGTGAGCAATTCCTGTAAATAATCAATGAGCTTGCCCGCCGCAGCAGGAGCTGTTTCGGGATTTTCATCCGCAGCAGAGCGCTCTGCGTCGTATGCTAACTGATAGCCACGCTTGAATTTCAAACTCGACATGGATCCCGATTGGTAATGTGCTCGCTCCTCCATCAATCTGAAATTATGCTCTTCCACTGCACGCTCGAGCAGAGCGATTTCACCTGGGAGGCGCTGCTTGAACACTCCAATAATTTTCTGCACGTAGGTGGCACTCATCTTCTGTTCGAGTGCATCCAGCACTTCTGCAAAATCATCAATGCTAGACTGCACTCTTTCGTTGTTTGGCTTTCTATATTTAGCCAATACACTCACTAAACCATCTTCGGTATAAGGCTTCGATATATAATCATTCATGCCCGCTTCTTTGCATTTCAAACGTTCACTGGGCATAGCATGCGCGGAACATGCAATAACAGGCGTTGTAATTTTCAATTCCTGACGCAGCATCTCAGTTGTGCTCAATCCATCCATGATTGGCATTTGGATGTCCATTAGTATCACATCGTAACTCTTTTTCTTCAAAAACTCTATTGCAATTTTTCCGTTCGACGCAATTTCCACGATTGCTTGCTGCTTTAATAAATAGGTCTCTGCCAAAATTTGATTATGCTCATTATCCTCCACCAACAAAATACGCATATCGGCTAGCAAATTCGATCCGGTCGGATGGATGTAACGTTCCAATGTTTGCGCCTCCTGCTTCGATGCTATGGGATATTGAAGCGTAAATCGGAATGTCGAACCTACGCCTTGTTCACTCTCTACTTCGAGATGACCCTTGTGCAGCTCTACCAATGAGCGCACAATATTCAAACCCAAACCCGTCCCCCCGTATACGCGGGTTGTATAGGTCTCCGCTTGCGTGAATCGCTCAAAAATCATATCAAGTTTATCCTTGGCTATTCCTATGCCCGTATCCTTTACTTCAAAAAACAGAGAGGCCGTTTCTTCGTTCCGCGATAATTCAACTATTCGCAGCTCGATGGTTCCCTGTTCGGTAAACTTCACGGCATTCGAAATTAAGTTGAGTAAGATCTGTGAAAGTCGCGTCTCATCTCCCATCAGCACCTCCGGAATTTCCTGATCATAGCTGAACAAGAGCTTTACCCCTTTGGATTTCGCCTTAGACGTATTCATCTGCACGACACCGCGTGCCAATTCCTCCAATCGAAAAGGCGCATGCTCCAAATCCAATTTGCCACTCTCCAATTTAGAGATATCCAGAATGTCGTTGATAAGCACGCTCAGATTTCTGGAGGCCGAAGAAATGAAATCTACATTTCTTCGCTGTTCGGCAGTAAGAGGTGTTTGGCTCAGAATATCATTAAAACCTATAATTGCATTGAGTGGCGTTCGAATTTCATGGCTCACATTGGCAAGAAATGTATCCTTCGCCTGCGACTTCTCCGCTTCAATTTGACTTTCCAACAGTGTTGCTTCCATTTCCTTCCTTTCTGTGACATCCTTTGCCGCTGCATAAATTAACTGTGACTCCTCGTCGTAGGTAGAAACCCAGCTCAGCGTTATGTAATCACCATTTTTCTTCCTGTATTTATTCTCAAAATTTCGCGAAGTACCTCCCCTCATAATAAAATCGAATTCTTCAAGGGTTCTTTTAAGATCTTCCGGATGAATGAATTCGAAAAATGGAGTAGCGTGCAACTCATCATCGTTATAGCCCAGAGTTGAGTTAAAGGAGCGGCTATTCCTAAGAATGTGTCCATCCATTGATGAAATACAAAACATATCGACTGCGAGACTGAAAAAACGCTGCACCTCTTCCTCTTGGCGCCTTCGATCGGTAACATCCTGTATAGTTCCATGCAGGCGCGTAACCCCATTATGCTCGTCGACGATGGGGTAACCGATAACGTGGGCGACTTTGGTTCTGCCTCCGGGTAAAAGTATGCGCTCTTCAAACATAAACTCTTTGCGACTCGCCATTGCCGCAGCCACTACAGCGTCATTTCTTTCCACATCTTCAGGATGCAATCGGTCGATATAGGACTTGTAGTTTAATGATTCTGGTTCAAACGGCAACTCAAAAATGTTGTACAATTCTTCAGACCATTCGACCTTATTGGTTTTTAAATCATATTCCCAACATCCAAGCTTTGCAATAGACTGCGCTTTGAGGAGTTTATTGGCAATCTCCTTCTTTTCTTCCTCAATCTGCTTTCGCTCCTCCAAACTGCGAAGGGCAATAATCATCGTTCCGCAGGCAGATAGAAATGGTTCCAGCATCAATTTGTCCACTTCAGAATAGCCTGATGGCCTGTTGGCAAGACCCATCACTCCGATCAGATTCCCCTTGCTGTCATTGATCGCCAACCCCATGTAACATTTCAAAGGAGGGTGTCCATCGGGAACATCGCCCTGCTTTGAATCCAATCCTATAGAGTTATCAATGATCGACTCACCTGTTTTCAAGGTATAACCAAATAAGGTATTCAGGTCAGTGAATACAGACCCCCTTTGAGAGTATTCAATCAAATCAACTTCTCCTGTGTGAACAGCAGTAATATCGGAGATTACATAGGTGCGAAGAACACGTTTGTCATTTACTGTATTTACCTCCCCAATAAATCCGTATTGACTTTCTGTTACTTCCAACACATAGTCAATCATTTTTTTAAAGAGTTCGTATTTACTCTCGGGAGATTGAATAAAATCCTCATTGATTTCTTGTAACACCTTCAGCAAGTGCTGCGAATTATTCAATTCAACAAAAGTTCTACGCACATTGATTAAATGAACTACGGTCTTTGCTAAAATCGCCAGTGCTTGACCTTGCTCTTTGGTGAGTTTGTTAGGTTCGGTATCAAGCAAACATAAGGTTCCTACATTGATATGACCTTTCACCGCTAGCGGAACACCCGCATAATAGCGCCAATGGGGCTCACCAATTACATAGGGATTACTTTTAAAATTATCGTCCTTTAGCGCATCTTCAATTTCAAATAATCCATTCCCCGCGATGGTGTACTGACAAAATGAATCCGTGCGCTTAGCCTCATTGATTGCACCGTCATTCCCTGATTTTACCCAAACTCGGTCTTCATCGACAAACGTAATGCACGCTGCACTGACTTCCGCAAGAGATGCGGCAATCTTCGTTATATCATCATAGAGCTCCTCAAAAGGTGTGTCCAGAATCTGTAAAGAATGCAACACGCGAAGTCTTTCCTTTTCAACATCAATAGGAAGGATGGGGTTAACTAATGCATGGGTGTGATTCATGGTATGGTGGTTTTCGTAGTGGCTGCCTCAATTTGGCAAATCACTCCCAACTAAAAGCAGAATTAACTGAGGCAACTCATCTTATTCTCTGACATAAATCATCACATACATAATAGGCTATTGCCCACTCAGCGCAAATCCATTGCGCCTTTTGAGCCGAATCTCCGTTCTGCGATTGATGGCATGCTCAGGCTCACTGCATTGAATGTCATCAGAACATTCATTGAGAAGTTGTGATTCTCCCAGGCCTTGCATCTCAAAACGATTGGCAGAGATTCCCTTCGATATGATATAGCGAACTGCACTTTCTGCTCGTTGCTTCGAAAGGTTTAAATTATAGATATCGTCGCCTCGTGAATCCGTGTGAGACCTCAACTCCAGACAAATTTCCTGATTGCGATCCAGAATAAGAGCAAGCTGATCCAGCTGCCCGAGCGATTCATTGGTTAACAGAGCACTCTTGTAACCGTAATAAATACGATTAATGACGAACAGATCTTTACTACAAACATGAATCGTATCATTAAACTCGTTGACCAAGGTTATTGCGTCATCTGCCTTCATTCGCAGGTATTCCACTTCGGCATTGAGCACCGGTAAATCTATCTTATCCCCCTTATCCGTAATGATTACATGATTGGCCTGCATGTGCGGTGATAAACGCATGACATATTTCATTTGTGGATTAAGCCGTGTAAATCGAAACTTACCGAGATTATTGGTATAGGCAATTGCGACAGCCTCACCATTGGCATTGAGTATAGTAATTGGTTCACCGCTCCCTATATCGCCGGGTTGCTCATTGTACAATTGGCCGTCAAAACTCAGATTGAGCAAACTTCCGTCGTCGAATGCAAGTGGGCTCACATCACTAAATTTAAATGGCAACAACTCCAGCTCGGCAAGGCCTTTCGAATTAAATCGCACCTCACTGATTCGATTGCCTTCAGCATCCCTCAGTACCAACAAGCATTCGTTACAAATACCTTGCATTCCATGTTCCATTGCAATTGAATATGGCTGTCCAAGTCTCAGCAATGAAATGTCCAACTCGCCCTGAGCGTTTGAAACCGTTCTGCTTACAATCTCAAAATCCCGATTGTAAATAGTCATCTGCCTGCCCACGAGCGGCCGTCCGCCACATTCAATCGATGCAGTCATCGTATGCTGTTCTTCAGCGCGTGCATTGCGCGTAATTAAATAGAGATCGCTGCCACCCATTCCACCCGCCCGATTCGAAGTGAGCACGGCTTTATCGTTATTGAGAAAAAGCAAACGAAAATCGTCGGCAGCACTATTGATGGGTGCCCCTTCCGCAATCGATGTTCTCCATTGAGCTACACCATTGGCTCTTCGAATGTCAAATCCGCCCCATGTATCCGCTGTGTTCGTGGCATAATAAATATCACCGTTATGAAATGTAGGAGCTATCTCATCACCGGGAGTGTTAACTCCCAGACCTAAATTCATCGGCTCGCTCCAGCCAAAATCAGTTCGAACCATATACCAAATATCCATTCCACCCTGACCACCCTGGCGATTGCTGGAGAAAATAAGCATATGCAAAGACGGCTCATAAAAAGGAGAATCATAATCAGCCACAAAATCATTAATTGCCATGGCAGCCGGAGCCGTCCATCGTCGTCCATTCCATCGGGAGGTATATAGTTTTTTCGAAGTACCCCGCGCCCGATCATAATTTGCCGCGGAAGTGAAATAGAGTATCGAATCGTTCGTATCAAAAGACACAGATTGCACATCTCGCAAATTCCGTTTGAAGAATCGATTCGAACCGGTCCATTCTGAAAAATCCAGACCACGCGACCAGGAGCGCAAAATGAACGGATCAAAAAGTTGTCTCTTCCAATCCCAATCATTCTGCACCGAAACAGTGTTCGATACAATCAGGTCATTATGAACCATTGAACAAGCAAGCTCATTCTTGGGAGAATTCAAGTCGAACAGCGGCTTGATGGAATACGTTTCTTGTCCCCGAAATAACAAGCTGCAACAGTAAAAAATGGTGGCTAAAAAAAATTGCTTCATGCTGCGAAAGAGAACGACCATGCGTTCATGTTTTTAGGTCTTCAACGAATTTGTGATGAAAATTACGGACGAGCTCGGAGCTTGATGAGCCCTTCAATGGCCAAGTATCAACGGCACAACGTGAACATCTAAAGCAGCCCCGGGAAGAGCTGAGATTAGCCGGCACTCCACTGCGCGGCAATCTCTTCCAATTCAGCGTACCATTCTGCGCCGAAGCGGCGAATGAGGGGTTCTTTCAAAAATTGATAGACCGGTACTTTCATCGCTTTTCCGCAGACACATGCAGGCTCGCAGACTTGCCAGCGATGGTAATTCACGGCTACATAATCCGTTAATTGAGCCAATCGGATCGGGTACAAATGGCAGGAAATCGGTTTTTTCCAGGAAGTAGCACCCGCATTGAAAGCCTGTTCCAGAGAGCATTTGGCGACACCCTTTTCATCGAATGTCACAAACACACACTCGCCATGATTACCAACGAGCGATGTAACAAAATCACCATCGGAGTCTACAGTGTAAGCACCCTTTTCTTCGAGTGCCCGAATGCCTTCCTCTCGCATGAACGGACGAACAGTGTCGAGGTTTTCTTCTATATGAAGTAACTCATCCTGCTCCAGTGGAGCTCCGCTTTCACCTTCAATGCAACATGCGCCTTTGCAAGCGCTTAAATCGCAGACAAACTGTTCCTCGAACAAGTCTTCACTTACCAACGTTTGACCTACAATTATCATTTTACGACAGAGCTATAAAAGACCACAAAAGTAGTTGAACAGCAAAGGAACGAATAGGATTGTAGGATTATAGGATTGCAGGGGGGCAGCCTTCAACTTGCAACCTTCAACTTTTTTAAGCCGATGCAGAATACTCAACAATGGTTTTTTCGATAATCGAAACGCATTCCATCAGCTGTTGTTCATTGATGACCAGAGGCGGGGCAAAGCGAATGATATTTCCGTGTGTTGGTTTTGCGAGCAATCCATTTTGAGCAAACGCTAGACACAAGTTCCAGGCAGTCTTGCTCTCTGGTGTGTCGTTCACGACAATTGCATTCAAAAGGCCTTTGCCTCGAACCAGCTTCACCAATAGATTTGAATCAATAATACGATTCATCTCACGGCGAAAAATCTGTCCCATGCGTTCCGCATTTTCCGCAAGTTTTTCGTCCTTCACAACACCCAAAGCAGCTACTGCAACTTTGGCCGCTAATGGATTCCCTCCGTAAGTACTTCCATGCTGACCCGGTTTTATGCATAGCATAACCTCGTCGGATGCCAACACGGCGCTTACAGGATAAATTCCACCGCTTAACGCTTTACCCAAAATAAGCATATCAGGCTTGAAGCCTTCGTGGTCGCAAGCGAGCATGCGCCCTGTTCGGGCAATTCCTGTTTGGATTTCATCCGCAATAAACAATACACCGGCCGCATTGCATCGGTCAAAGGCCCCCTTCAAATAGCCTTCGTCGGGCACAACAACACCAGCCTCACCCTGCATGGGCTCTACCAAAAACCCGGCAACACACGGGTCCTTAAGCGCAGTTTCGAGCGCTTCCAAATCATTATAAGGAATGGTTATGAAACCACCACCATAGGGGCCAAAATTCCCTTTGGAGTCGGGGTCCGTCGAAAATGAAACTATGGTAGTTGTGCGTCCGTGAAAGTTGTGCTCACAAACAATCATCTTCGCGCCGTTTTCAGCGATACCCTTCTTCTCGTAGGCCCATTTGCGACAGATTTTAATGGCTGTTTCTACACCCTCTGCACCTGTATTCATAGGTAGCACACGGTCGTAGCCGAAATACTCACAGATGTATTTTTCATACGGACCCAGCGAGCTATTATAAAAAGCGCGACTGGTGAGGGCTAACGTTGAAGCCTGTTCAATCAGGGCGCGCGTAATTACCGGATGGCAATGTCCCTGGTTCACTGCAGAATAAGCCGAAAGAAAATCATAGTAACGCTTGCCGTCTACATCCCACACATAAACACCTTCACCACGTTCGAGTACAACCGGAAGCGGATGATAGTTGTGTGCGCCGTATTTCTCCTCCAAATCCATAATGGATGCGGCAGATGTCGAGGGCTGCGTCAAAATTGTCATGACCTTAATTTTTGCTAAGATACGATGCTCCGACAACAACAGAATTGTGTTGAAAATGAAACATACACACGCCCTTTGTGAAGCAAATGCTTTATTTTCGCGCCACAAAAACAAATTCTAAACACCAATGGCTGGCAAAGTAACCTTTACCATGATTAAGCCCGATGCAACAGCAGCGGGACACACCGGAAAAATCATCGACAAAATTCTGGAAGCAGGCTTCACCATCAAGGCGATGAAGTGGACGCGCTTGAGCAAAGAAGAAGCTGGAAAATTCTATGAAGTTCACAAGGAGCGTCCTTTTTACGGGGAGCTCGTAGACTATATGACAAGCGGACCCATCGTAGCCGCAATTTTGGTGAAGGAAAATGCGGTGGAAGATTTTCGCACCCTTATCGGAGCTACCGATCCGCAAAAAGCCGCTGAAGGTACCATTCGCCGCATGTTTGCCACAAGTATTGCAGCCAATGCAGTGCATGGTAGCGACAGCGATGAGAATGCGCTTATTGAAGGTGCTTTCTACTTCAGCACCCGCGAACACGCCTAATCGATTTTTTGCATAACCGTTTAACCCATGAATAAAATCAAGGTAGCCAACCCCATCGTTGAGATGGATGGCGACGAAATGACCAGAATAATCTGGAAATTCATCAAGGACAAGTTGATTTTCCCCTATCTCGAATTGGATATCAAGTATTTCGATTTGGGAATGGAAAATCGCGACGCCACAGAAGACCGAGTGACTGTTGAGAGCGCCGAAGCCACATTGAAATACAATGTTGCGGTGAAATGCGCCACCATCACACCGGACGAAGCACGGGTTAAAGAGTTTAACCTGAAGAAAATGTGGAAGAGCCCCAACGGCACCATCCGCAACATCGTTGGTGGAACCGTCTTTCGCGAGCCCATCATTTGTAAAAACATTCCTCGCCTTGTTCCCGGTTGGAATAAGCCTATCAACATCGGTCGTCACGCGTTTGGCGATCAATATCGCGCTACCGACACGGTAGTAAAAGGCAAGGGAAAACTCACCATGACCTTTACCCCCGAAAACGGAGGTGAGACGAAAACGTGGGAAGTCTACAATTTTGAAGGCGATGGTGTGGCATTGAGCATGTACAATACGGATGAGAGCATCTATGGCTTCGCACGCAGCTGTTTCAATCAGGCCATTATGCGCAAATGGAATTTGTATTTCTCTTCCAAGAATACAATTTTGAAGGCCTACGATGGTCGTTTCAAAGACATTTTCGAGGAAGTCTATCAGAAAGAATTCAAATCAACATTTGCAGAATTGGGCATTACCTATGAGCACCGGTTGATTGATGATATGGTTGCCTTCTGTCTGAAGAGCGAGGGCGGTTTCGTTTGGGCATGCAAAAACTACGATGGCGATGTGCAAAGCGACATCGTTGCCCAAGGATTTGGTTCATTGGGATTAATGACCTCTGCGCTGATTACACCCGATGGCAAAACCATGGAAGCAGAAGCAGCGCATGGTACGGTAACTCGTCATTATCGCCAGCACCAGCAGGGCAAACAAACATCGACCAATCCAATTGCATCCATTTTTGCATGGACACAAGGCTTGGCTCATCGTGCAAAGCTCGATGGCAATACTGATCTTGCAAACTTTTCGAAGACCCTTGAAAAGGTATGTGTTGACTTAGTGGAAAGCGGTAAAATGACCAAGGATTTGGCATTTTGTATTCATGGCGACCAAACCAAGGCTGAGCACTACCTCACCACGGAAGATTTCCTCGATGCAATCGACGTCGAATTGCGCAGCAGAATGACGAAGTAAAAAACTCAGTAAATAAAAAAACCCTCGCACATGCGAGGGTTTTTTGTTTTAAGGCTTTGGCATTACTTGCCTTTCGCCATATTTTCCATTTCCTTATTGAAAGTGTCTTTAAACTTTTCGTAATTGTAATCTGCCTTCAACTTTTCGTTCTGTGAAAGTCCTGAGTTATACGCATCAGCGATTTTTGAACCACTCAACTCAAGCGCGACATAACTAACAAAAGTTCCGTTTTCACGTTGGGTGAGCTTCTCACAAATTTCAATTGCACCACGTAATTCCTGGTCAACCACGGTGCGAGCCATTTCCTGAAAAGTCTCTGTCACCTCCTCTTTGTTATTGAATTCAGTAGAATTTTTGTAATTGTCTCCTACGATTTTCATCGTGCTGCTTATTGATTTCGCCAGTTCACTTTGCGCATTGGAGCGAGCCTTTGCCTTAGCAGTCTCACGGTCCATACTTTCGCCAGTAGCCGTCGAACGGAAGGCTTCTTTAGTGCTCTTATACTGATCTCCGGTGCAATATTCATTAATTAGGACCTCACCGGCGGGTTTCGGGCCTTCAGCGGCTGCCTTTTTCTTTGAACAGGCGGAGGCCATAATAGAAACGAATGCCACCAACATTACAATTGTAAAATGACGAGTTTTCATAGGTAGATAAATTTATTTATTAATCGTTTTTGGTTTTGCTAAAATAACCTACAACCGTGCCAAAAAAAAATATAATTCTACAAAATTGCTTGTATAACCTTTGACAGGAGTTGCTG
>Ga0315902_10014546_pt1 | contig 10107 bp, 9 predicted proteins | sample LakEriMetagenome_9_FD_203523 | JGI IMG/M metagenome (GOLD analysis project Ga0315902, IMG submission 203523) | Freshwater fungal communities from buoy surface, Lake Erie, Ohio, United States - Buoy 12 MA117 | ecosystem: Environmental > Aquatic > Freshwater > Lake > Lake biofilm | place: USA...
GGTAGACGGGCATCATGTTGATACGATTCAGGAATTTTGCTACAGGTCTGCTTTTAAACACATCGGCTCGTGTAAGCCAGTGCAGCTGTCTGAACGTTGATATGCACAACACCACCGGATCGAGCAATGCATTTTGGTGGTTGGCCACTATTACAACCGGCCTATCTGAAGGAAGTAAATGGGCGTTTTTTATAACCACCCTGCGAAAAAACAATCGAATACCCGACCACACGAATGGCCTCAACAATTCATAGATAACCGATTTTGATTTTGCCAATGGATTGAATGCAGATTAAAAATGTTCAACAACTAAAATTACTCATGGTAGTTGAGAACCTTATGTCCACCCTCCATCAAATAACGATCACGCTTGAATAATTCAACATCGGCCTTTACCATGTCGGTTACCAGTTGTTCGAGCGTGTGCTTATGTTTCCAGCCCAGCTTCGCATGGGCTTTAGCAGGGTTTCCTATCAGCAAATCGACTTCTGTAGGCCTAAAATATTTAGGGTCAATCTCGATGAGTGCCTTACCTGTTTTAGCATCGTATGCCTTTTCGTCAACGCCCTCTCCCTTCCACTCCAAGGTAATTCCCACATGAGCAAAAGCCAGGTTGCAGAAGTGCTTCACGCTATGTGTTTCGCCGGTAGCTAACACGTAATCATCGGGTTCGTCTTGCTGCATCATCATCCACATGCCCTCTACATAATCGCGCGCATGACCCCAGTCGCGCTGAGCATCCACATTACCGAGATATAATTTCTCTTGCAATCCCAAACTCATCTTCGCGACGGCCCTAGTTATTTTTCGAGTCACAAAAGTTTCCCCGCGCAAGGGAGATTCATGATTGAATAGAATGCCATTACACGCAAACATGCCATACGCCTCACGATAATTGCGCACAATCCAGTAGGCATACAACTTGGCCACAGCGTAGGGACTTCTCGGGTAGAAAGGTGTCTCTTCCGTTTGCGGAACTTCCATCACCTTTCCGTATAACTCGCTTGTTGAAGCTTGGTAAAACTTTGTCTTTTTTTCCAGACCTAGAATCCGAATGGCTTCCAGCAAACGCAATGCGCCGGTAGCATCAGCATTGGCGGTATACTCCGGAGTTTCAAACGAAACCTGTACATGGCTTTGTGCTGCCAGGTTGTAGATTTCATCGGGCATTGTCTCCTGCACCAATCGTATCAGATTCGTGCTGTCTGTAAGGTCGCCATAATGCAAAAACATGTTCACGCCATGTTCGTGCTGATCCTTGTACAAGTGATCTATACGGTCTGTATTGAACAATGAGCTGCGGCGCTTTACACCATGCACTTCATATCCTTTGCTTAACAGCAATTCGGCCAGGTATGCACCATCTTGGCCGGTGATGCCTGTAATAAGAGCTCTCTTCTTCATGAAATGATATTCAATCTCCAAATCTAAGGAGTTCAAGAGAAAATTCTGCAATTCTCCACCATAGCTCAAGCCGCGGTCAACCCTCTAGTCTTTTTCAAACTGTAATTCGCACAGTCGCTTATAAACGCCGCCCAAGTGCATGAGCTCATCGTGCGTCCCGGTTTCGTGAACACGGCCCTGATCAATTACCACAATTCGATCGGCCTTACGAATGGTGGAGAGTCGATGCGCAATAACAATAGAGGTGCGGCCTACCATAAGCTTTTCGAGTGCATCCTGTACGAGTCGCTCACTTTCGCTATCGAGAGAGCTGGTAGCCTCATCGAGTATGAGTATGGTTGGATTGCGCAGTACTGCGCGCGCAATGGCTATGCGCTGACGCTGACCACCGGAAAGTTGTATGCCTCGTTCGCCGACCACTGTCTGAAACTTTTCAGGAAATGCCTCAATAAAATCGAGCGCATTGGCCTTGCGAGCGGCCTCGCGCACCTGGTCCTGGCTTGCATCCGGCGCTCCATAGGCGATGTTATCGTAAATCGTACCACCAAACAAAATGACTTCCTGGGGCACAAAAGCCATATGCCTGCGCAAATCTGTGAGTTCATATTCTGAGGCCGACTTTCCATCGAACAAAATATCTCCTGAGGTAGGTAAATAGAATCGCTGTATGAGCGATGCAATGGTAGATTTACCCGAACCCGAAGAACCCACCAATGCCACCTGTTGCCCTTCTTTCACAATGAATGACACCCCTCGTAAAACTTCGACATCGAGACGAGAGGCATACGTAAAAACTACATCTCGGAGTTCAATCGTTCCTTGCATAGGGGCAAGTGCTTTGGAAGTTTCAAGCGATACGTCTTCCGTTTGATAGCCCAGAATTTCCATCACGCTCTCAATAACTCCGATGCTTCGCTGCAACGTGCCCATTTGTGCGGCAAGTCCACCAATGGAGCCAGCAACAAGGCCTGTAATAAACACGAACTTACCCAGCACGTCTTTGCCTATCTCACCGGTTTCCTGAAGATGGGCACCGACCCCCATAACCAAACCTAAAGCGCCAAAAAGAAAAATAATAATGAAAGTGCCAAACATGCCTCTCCATACCGCACTGCGCATCGCGATTTCCTTGATACTTGCGATGCTACTCAGAAAGCGATTCGACTCAAAAGCTTCGTTGGCAAAACTTTTTACATTCACAATACCGGTTAGCGATTCGTTCACAATCACGCTGCTTTCGGCTACTTTATCCTGCGTTCGTTTGCCAATCTTTCGAATGTAGCGTCCGAAAATGACCATTATCACGATTATTACCGGCAGCGTACAAAGCATTACCAGCGTGAGTTTGTAAGAGTAGGATACCAGCCAACCAATACCAACCACAATAATGACAGTTTGCCGAATGAACTCGGCAAGCGTAATTGTAAGTGTTTCCTGTATTGTGGTAATGTCGCTGGAAAGCCTGCTTGATAGATCCCCCACGCGACGCTCATTAAAAAATTGCATCGGCATGCGAATGATGGTAGAGAAGGCATCGCGTCGCAATGCTAACATCGCGTTTTCTGTGACGTACGAAAAAATATAGACTCGAAAAAACGAGAAAACACCCTGAATAATGAGCAGGGCCACAAGCGCCATTAGAACCTGCGAGGTCCCGCCCCACCCGGGGCCTTGTGGCAACCATTGGCCCCATATTCCGGAAGAGAATTCGGCAGAAGAATCAGGACTTACAAGCTGACCCAATAAGGCTGTTATGACGATGACCAACAGGCCGGAAACAACCAATAGAAGCAGTCCAATCGAGAATAAAAAACTGTACGGCTTGATGTAACGGAACACCCGCAGGGCATTCAAAAAAGATTGTTTGGAGATTTTCTTCTTCTCGGGGGTTGTTTCGCTGGCCACTGCTCTCCTTGTTATTGCGGAGCAAAATTAGTTCATTCCCTCGGCCAAGGCATCGTTCGCTTGCAGCAGTTTTTTTGCTTTCTTAAGGCTACGATCCAATTCCGTTTTGCGTTTGCGACCATACTCTTCGTCAGCGCGGACTGCATCCATTTCGGGGTCGTACACCAAACGCTCGAAGGGTTCCTCCAGAATGGAAAAATCAGCTCCCTCTACCGGTCGAAATAAGGAGATGTTAAGTTTGACATTACGAGGTGTGGCCTCTTCATCAATTTGTGTCGCATTGATTGCTAACTTCTTATTTACGTATGTGGTGCCGCCAAATCTCACATCGTATTCATAGCCCAACGGCAGATAGAATGAGTATGCCCCCTCTTCTCCGGCAAAAAAAGAAACATAGAGTTCATTGTTCTGATAAATGACTACTTGCGCAAATGGGGCGGTTTGTTCCTTCCCGCTCGCAATGTCGAGGTCGGAAACAACTCCATTCAGAAAAAAGTAATTTCCGCGGTTACCGGCTCTGTCAGTTTTGCGTGCTTGCGCACTCATGCCCATACAGAACAAACATGCAGTAAGAATGAAGAGAAGTGTTCTCATGCTATGAAGGTATAAACAGGTGTTTTTATTTATTCGGTATTCTACGTTCGTTTTCAACAGCATACGGTTATATACCATTTGCAGCCAATATGCCGCTCAAACGCTCATTGACCTCTTGGGCATATTCCATGTTCCACTCCAGCTTTCCACTGCGCCTGTTGAATTTCGCCATAGCCACGGGCGTGTAATTCATGAAATTCATTCCGAGATAACCATAGTCTTTGAAAAGAGCTATATCAAGATTCAGATTGACAAGGGCCAAATCGGCTGCACGCTCAAATCCTCCTGTATTAATCTCAATGACCTTCGTGACGTAAGGCGCTTTACCAAACTTCAACGTAAAAACAGCATAGCGCGGTAAATTCAGATAGTAATTACCTCGTGGACCGGTCTTTTCGGCAGTTATGAGTTCGTTGCCCGACCAAACCTCTATTGGAATTCCCATCATGCCCTTTTCACTCGAGTCGGACAGATTCAATTCCAAAACATTCCCCTGAAAAATAAATGACTTCACATCTGACTGACCTTTAACCACTGAAATACACAGCGTTGCAGCCAGAACTGCGATTATTTTTTTCATGTTTGAAACGATTTCGTGGGGGCTTCTACGCCAGCCGCTACCCAAAAGTTACGTTTCAGACTTTCGTGTCTTTCGTGTCTTTCGCTCCGGTTTTTCGTGAAAAAAATACCTTAAATCGATCGTTAAATAGTTGCCCCCCAAACTACTGTATGAAGAGGCCGGATTGCTGTTCTGTTCAAACAACACCTTGGTAGTGCCAATCTTTTGGAAGGGGCGGTGGTACGACGCACCTACGTAGAAATATCCTTTGTCGGGTGTTCGCCACTCAAATCCGTAATTGGCGAGGAGTGCGGCCTGTATCCAACTTTGCTTATACGTTTTCTGGTAAAAGTCATAGCGCAGCGTATCGCGGTACTCAAATGCGGCAGATTCTACATTGCTCGGGTATAAATCAATCGACGCTCCTCCGCTGGCATTCATGAAAACGTTGTCCGACAGCTTTACAAATACCATGGCCTGAATGGGAATCTCATAGCCGATGTATCGAAAGCGAAGTTGCTTTTCTTCCGGTAACCCGGGATGATTGAAATGCAGCGTATAGTTGCGCTGCACCATACAAATGCCCGATTCAAGGCTCCAGTTTCTAGTAAGGCCATGGCGCACCACCATGCCGAAATTCACACCATAGTTGGGTTCAAAATTGACCCGCAGATCTTCTATTTCCAGGTCTTCTGTTCCCGACCCAAAGTACTTACTCGGAATGATGGGTTTCAACTGAACACCCAGTGTCGTAACATTAACCTGGGCCACTATCGTGTTAGATAGGACGACCCAAAGAAGCACAACTCCATATGTAATGAACCTTCCCTTCAAGCTTATCCTTCATTCCAGGTTGTAACAAACTCGAGTGGTTTTCGGTGCTGCGCAGGCCATTCGCCTTCCGGGTAGCCCACATAAAGCAACCCCAAACAACGATCGCCAGGTTTCAATCCGAGAAAATCATGAAACCTTGCATGATGGATTAATTTGGGAGTTGACCAGAAAGTCCCCAAACCATAGGCGGTAGCCGTTAGCATTGCATTTTGCATCGCGCATGCCACCGCTTCAATTTCTTCGATTTCATCGATTTTACCCGAGGCATCACGCTCCATGCATACAGCAATAACTGCAGATGATTTTTGCAGGCGCAACGCCATACGATCCAATTTTGCTGTATTGAATTTCTCGGGAGGTGTTATCTCCGTGTACAATTGAGGAATAAACGTCGATACGAGATTAACGCCTTCGCCCATAAAAACATGGAAACGCCAGGGTTGTGTCATGCCGTGGGTGGGTGCCCAAAGAGCATTATTCAGCATCAACTCAATTTGCTCGCGATGCACTTTGCGTGTTGAATATTTCTCGGGCACGATTGTACGCCGATTGCGTATTATGTCTGTTATTTCGCTTAAATTGTATTTCATAGGTCGTTAGCCCTGCGCGCAGGTTGCGGGGATACCTTGCAAAGGTATTCGCGGATGCAATTTAAATCGCTCTAAACACAAACAACCTGAACCGGTAAGGATTGTTATAACACGACTAATTTGGCACATTCAAACAAATGAAAAAAACATATGTAATAACCGGAGCGGGTTCCGGCATGGGCAGAGCCACGGCAGAGTTGCTCGCTCAAAACCCGGATGTGAAACTATTGCTGGTAGGTCGCACACAAGCGGCTTTGGAGGAAACACGCTCGATGCTTCATCACGCGGCCAATCATACCATTGCAGCGCTGGACATGCGCAACGCGTCCGCATGGCAGGCAGCTCTATCAACTCACTTTGACGATAATACCAATCTCTGTGGCATTTTCGCCAATGCAGGCATCGGCGGCGAAAATCACTATGGCCCGGAAGATCGTTGGGAGGAAATCATCAGCATCAATCTCACCGGTACCTATGTAACCATCATGGAGCTTTTACCCCATCTCCGAAAATCTTCTGACGCATTCAAGCACATTGTTATTACGTCGTCGTGCCTGGCGCGCTTTGGGGTACCCAATTATACCGGCTACTGCACAGCAAAAACCGGGCTGCTTGGGCTTACACGTTCACTATCGGTGCAACTGGCAAGCGAACACATTCTAGTAAATGCTCTTTGCCCGGGATGGGTGGAAACGGAAATGGCCAAAGTAGGAATACAGCGACTAGCGGATAGAGGCGGTGCTTCATATGATACAGAATTCGAGCGCCAAATGAGTTACGTTCCACTTGGCCGCATTTCGCAACCGAATGAAATTGCGGCGACGGTAGCGTTTCTGTTTTCCAATCAACAAACTTCCATAACGGGCCAAGGCCTCGACATCAACAACGGATCCTACATGCAATGAAAAAGATAATTACCACCATGCTCGTTCTGGGCAGCACAACCCTTTCGCATGCGCAAGTGCAAACCCCCGCGAGCGACTCAGCCGTAATTGCCAACATTTATAATGAAGTGATGCTACATGGCGAATGTTATGAAAACCTACGCTACTTGTGCAAAAACATTGGACACCGCCTGGCGGGATCAGAAAGTGCGCAAAAAGCTATTGACTGGGGTAAAACTGTACTCGAAAAATCGGCCCCCGGCCATGTGTTTTTGATGCCTGTAGAAGTACCGCACTGGACACGCGGATCATTCGAATTCGGCGGCTATACCATCGATGGGATGCAAAAAGAAATTGCACTCACCGCATTGGGGGGTTCTGTGGGGACAGAGGGTAAGCGAATTAACGCGGAAGTCGTCGAAGTAAAGAGCTTTGACGAACTCAAGGCGCTGGGCGAAGAGGCAGTAAAAGGAAAGATTGTGTTCTTCAACAAGCCGCTCGATGCAACGCTCATCAACACCGGTGCTGCCTACGGAGGTGGATATCCGATACGTGGACAAGGCCCCAGTGAAGCAGCAAAACTGGGAGCAGTTGCTTGTCTTATTCGTTCGTTAACCTTGGCCGACGACAACTATCCGCATACGGGAGCTACCAACTACGAAGAGGGCGTTCGTCGCATTCCCGCTGCAGCCTTAAGCGCTGTTGCTTCGCGCCAGTTGAGCCAGGATTTAAAAAAGAATGCAAAGCTCACATTCAGTCTGCAACTTTCTTGTGAGGCCTTCGAGCGAACCATGCAAGCCAACGTTATTGCGGAAATACCAGGCACCGAATTCCCCGGCGAATACATCACGGTGGGGGGCCACCTCGACTCGTGGGATATCGGAGAGGGTGCGCACGACGACGGTACGGGTATCGTGCAATCGATTGAAATGATACGGGCCTTACAAGCCATTGGATACCAACCTAAGCGGACCATTCGTGCTGTACTGTTTATCAATGAAGAATTCGGAAACGACGGAGGGGAAACCTATGCGCGTATTTGCAAGGAAAAAGGCTTGGTGCATGTGGCTGCAATCGAGAGTGATGGTGGCGGATTTACACCTGTCGGATTCAATTGCGACCTGAGCGATACACAGTACGAGATGACACAATCTTGGCTACCATTATTGGAACCCTATAACTTGTTTCGCTTCCGTCGCGGAGGCAGTGGTGTCGACATTCGCCCACTGAAAGATGATCGCATTGCCTTATTCGGATTGAACGTAGATGGTCAGCGTTATTTTGACTATCACCATACTAACAACGATCGATTTGAAAACGTAAATAAACGTGAACTGGAGCTCGGCGCTGCAGCCATGGCAGCCCTTGTTTATCTTATCGATCAAAGTGGAATTCCCACGCAGAAATAAAAAAGGCCGCTCCTTTCGGAGCGGCCTCTTTTTCTTATTCTGAAAGCAGATTACTTAACTGTCAATTTAGAAACTGACACGCTGTTACCCGCCTTGAAGTTCACCATGTAGATACCTGCAGCGATACCATCCAATGTAATTTGGCTTTGGTTAGCACCAGCTGACATGTTGCCAAGGTTCTGAACCTTCACGATGTTACCCACCATGTCAACCATTTCGATTACCACATTCTCGCTAGAAGCAAGTGTGTAGTCGAAAGTCACACGATCAGTAGCAGGGTTAGGATACACGCGGAAGTCGGCAGTTGAAGCCACTTCTTCGATACCAACTTGAATGCTTACGTTCGCTTTGGCAGCAGCCTCATAGAAGCCATAGCTACCATCGTAATCCCAAAGCACAGACTCAATATCGCCATTGTTCTGAACTGAAGTAACATATACAGAACCGTCTGTAGCACCCCAGATTGAACCATTCAAACCATCACCATATGCATCATACCAAGTCAACTGGTAGCATCCTGTTGAAGGCAAGTATACGTGCTCAACTACAGAGGAGCCATCAGCGTTTGCGTTGCTGTAGGCTTCGCTCGCTACCACATCACCATTGTCATTGGTAATTTCCCAAGCAGCCTCCTCAGGCCAGTTGTCGAAAGTGATTTCCATTTTGATGTGCGTGGTTGCATCATCAGCAAAACCGATAGAAGCAGTGTAGTTGTTATTGCTCACGTCGTCATCAGAGGAAGTGATTGAAACCTGAAGGTTACCTGCACCGGTCATAGTAACTGTACCAACGTTCACATCAGCGATTCCGTAGGTTGAAAGGTTACCTGTCCAGTCGAATGATACAGGTGAAACGCCACCTGTAACGGTGATTGTACATGCGGTAAGTGGTGACAATCCATTATTCTGAATTGTAACTGCTACGTTCACATCGCCGCATGTCACAACATCACCATTGTAGCTCAGCAACAATGGATCGTTGCTAAAGCTAGCTGGAGCTGGGCAATCACCTACTGAAGCGTACAAATCAGTTGCGCCGGCTTGGCCAACTTCTGTAACGATACGGTTCGGGCAAATGCGATAGATAGTAGGGAAATAGGCAATCGCGTAATCATCGTTGATTTGATTGGCTATATCTGTAGCGGGGTTCGCCATTGGGAAATCGATTGGAGTTCCTGCTGGATTCAACCAGTTACCTTGTGTACTTCCGCCTGTGCCGTTCATGTCAGCATCGGTTGTAGTTCCATCACCATCGATCCAGATCACCATAACATCGTCGCTGGTAGAAGAAGAAACGCCAGCAGCACCGGCAGGTCCATGGTTGATATAAAGCTCGTCAAGTGCACCACCTGTGTGGTAGCCCCAGCATGGGCCGCACCACGTAGCCGACACATCGAGGAACACAGTGTAACCTTGATCGAGGTAGCTATACAAGTTGTGCGTCTCACCGAACTGATCGGTGATTGTGAAATCCTGGCCAAAAGAGCCCGGAGCAAGTTGCGACCAAGACAACACAGGGGCCATCACAGCAGCAACCAAAGAGAGTAAAAGTTTTTTCATGAGATTTGGTTTTAATAATGAATTGCAATATTGGCGAGGAATCCTTGAATTCCTACTCAACAAAAAGAAAAAAAATCGAGTTTACGTGGAATCGCACGGCCATCTTCATGAAAAAAGGCTGCTCACGCAGCCTTTTTTCGATGAGGGAGGTCCCGAGCGGATTCGAACCGCTGTAGCAGGTTTTGCAGACCTGAGCCTAGCCTCTCGGCCACAGGACCTTGTATAGTAAACTGTGGAGTTCACTCCAACAGGGGCGCAAATATAGAATGATTCCCACAAATGACAACGGTCAAAAAAAGAAACTACCGGATCATTCATAAATTCAATTGCACAATAGACTTTTGAAAAGTGCGGAAACAACACCGATGA
>Ga0315902_10014550_pt1 | contig 10105 bp, 10 predicted proteins | sample LakEriMetagenome_9_FD_203523 | JGI IMG/M metagenome (GOLD analysis project Ga0315902, IMG submission 203523) | Freshwater fungal communities from buoy surface, Lake Erie, Ohio, United States - Buoy 12 MA117 | ecosystem: Environmental > Aquatic > Freshwater > Lake > Lake biofilm | place: USA...
ATATTTTCCGCTCAGTGAATCTACAAACTGACCAAAACGCGTGATTAATTCCGGAGTTTTATCTGCTTTAGCATCGCCAATTATTACGGCTTTTCCACCACCAAGATTCAAACCTGTTATGGCAGATTTATAAGTCATTCCACGTGAAAGACGTAAAACATCATTCAAAGCTTCCCACTCATTTGCATAATTCCACATTCTTGTCCCGCCAAGAGCTGGTCCCATTACCGTATTATGGATTCCTATAATTGCTTTTAATCCTGTATCTTTGTCATTACAAAAAACAATTTGTTCGTGATTATCAAAAGATAGCTGACCAAAAACGGGATCCATTTTTTTAAGCTCTGCAGGTGTAGTGATTTCTGATGTCATTTTGTAAATGTATTAATTAAGACTTTTTAAAAAAGTTGACACAAAATTAAAATTTTATTCAATAAAATTCACTTTAATCAATAGTAATTGGCAATTTGTTAATAAAATCAATTTAAATCAAGAATATAATAATTTAATTATTTTAAACAATTTAACAATAAACTGTTTAAATAATCCAATTTTGTCGATTTTCAATGAAAGAACTTCAGTATTTAAACAAATATTTTATCAAATATAAATTCCACTTTTTACTGGGAATTATAATGACAATTGCCTCACAAATTTTTTCTTTATATACTCCAAAACTGATTAGCAAATCATTTAAAGCTATTGAAGATTTTCATAAAAATGGAATAAGTAGCGCTATTGTTAAAACGGAATTAATTCACAATATAGCTTGGATATTAGTTACCACTTTGATAGCTGGAATATTACGATTCTTGATGCGCCAAACATTAATAGTAATGTCACGTCATGTTGAGTTTGATTTAAAAAACGAAGTTTTCAAACAATATGAAGTTTTAGACCAAAAATTCTATAAACGCAACCGAACTGGTGACTTGATGAACCGTATAAGTGAAGATGTTGCTAAAGTGAGACAGTATGTTGGACCAGCTTTAATGTACTCTATAAATACCTTTATAAGTTTTACGGTTGTTATTATATATATGTATAATGTATCGCCTAGGCTGACATTCTATACAATACTACCGCTTCCCATTCTTGCTTTTATAATTTTTAAATTAAGTCAGGAAATTAACAAACGTAGCACTATTTTTCAACAATATTTATCTACAGTTTTCAGTTTTACACAAGAAATATTTTCCGGAATTCGTGTAGTAAAAGCGTATGCATTAGAAGATCAATATAAAAACAACTTGCATGATATAGCCAAAGAGAGTAAAGCCAAAAGCATGAGTTTGGCAGGAGTGCAATCGCTATTTGGCCCATTAATGATTGCTTTAATCGGTATTAGCAACTTAATTGTGATTTACTTTGGTGGAATGATGTATATCAATGGAACCATAAAAAGTATTGGAACCATAGCCGAATTTATTTTATATGTTAATATGTTGACATGGCCTGTGGCTTCTATAGGCTGGGTTTCCTCGTTGGTTCAAGAAGCAGAAGCTTCACAAAAAAGAATTAACGAATTCCTTAAAATTGAGCCCGAAATCAAAAACAATACAACTGACTCGAACCCACAAGGCGAAAAGGTTAAGCAAAATACAATTATTAAAGGCAAAATCAAATTCAAAAATGTAACATTTAAATATGAAGACACAGAAATTACTGCCTTGAAAGACATCTCGTTTACCGTAAAAAAAGGCGAAACTCTTGCTATTTTAGGCAAAATAGGTTCAGGAAAATCTAGCATATTATCCTTAATTACTAGAATGTATGATATTAAAGAAGGAACAATTACTATAGATAACAAAAAAATTGACGAAGTGAATTTATATGATTTGAGAAAAAGCATTGGTATTGTTCCGCAAGATGCTTTTCTTTTCTCAGACACTATAAAAAACAATATCAAATTTGGAAAAGAAAATGCCACTGATGAAGAAGTAATTGATGCTGCCAAAAAAGCAGCTGTACACAGCAATATTATTCATTTTAAAAAACAATATGAAACCATATTAGGAGAAAGAGGAGTTACACTTTCAGGAGGTCAAAAGCAACGCGTTGCTATCGCTCGAGCCATTATCAAAAACCCTGAAATAGTATTGTTTGATGATTGTCTTTCGGCTGTTGATACTGAAACTGAAGAACAAATTTTGAACAATCTTCTTGAAATCACTAAAGATAAAACTACTATTATTGTGAGTCACCGAGTTTCTTCGGCAAAAAATGCAGACAAAATCATTATTATTGATGAAGGACAAATTATTCAAGAAGGTACTCATAATCAATTAATAAACCAAAAAGGGTATTATGCCGAATTATATTTGAAACAACTTTCGGAAAAAGAATTAAATTAATTGTTGTTTAATAACAAAAAAATTACCATTTTTGAACTGTATAGAAACACAATTAATTGACCGAAAGAATATGAGAGAAAATGATATGTTAGAAAAAGATGAGATTTTTTCTAAAGTTTTAAGAGCAGGAAGAAGAACTTATTTCTTCGATGTAAGAGCAACAAAAGCTGATGATTATTACATTACCATTACTGAAAGTAAAAAATTCACAGAAGAAGACGGTTCTTTTCACTTCAAAAAACACAAAATTTATTTATACAAAGAAGACTTTGCAGCTTTCTCTGAAATTTTAGAAGAAATGACTGCTTATGTATTGAATCACAAAGGAGAAGAAGTAATATCCGAAAGACATCAAAAAGATTTCAAAAGAGAATACCAACAAGAAACTATTGAAGAGAAACCAACTTCTGAAAAAAATTTCACCGATGTTGATTTTGATGATATTTAATAAAAGTAAAAAGGCATATACTAAAATAAATTAAGTCCAATAATTTAAAAGTTATTGGATTTTTTTTATCCAATCCTCAAACCATTCTCCACTTTCAAATCCGAACTTAACAAAACAATATCATCATTGTTTACCGAACCCAGAACCAAACATTCGCTCATAAAATTACCGATTTGTTTCTTTGGAAAATTCACAACAGCAACAATTTGTTTTCCAACTAAATCTTCCTTTTTATAACGTTTCGTTATTTGAGCAGATGACTTTTTAATTCCGATTTCAGCACCAAAATCTATCGTCAATTGATAGGCTGGTTTTCTGGCTAGTGGAAAATCATATACTTCTATAATGGTTCCTATTCTTATTTCTACTTTTTCGAAATCTGACCACAATAAGTTTTGCTCCATAAAAAAATATGTTTGTATAGTTTTTATATAGTTATAAATGTAGCAAAAACATTTTATTTCCTTAATTTTAAGAAATTTAATGACAAATTTTTAAATCTAGTTTTCTTTATGAAAATAGCACTTTTTACCAATGAGTTTCCACCTAATATTTATGGCGGCGCAGGTGTTCATATCGATTTTTTAAGTCAAGAGTTGTCCAAATTGGGACAAGTAGAAGTACGTTGTTTTGGTAATCAACTTGAAGAAATCGAGAATATGAATGTTGTGGGAATACAATCCTCATTGAATAAGCCAGAAGATAATAATAATCCACACATAAAAATGTTCCATAATTTGAGTCGGAATGTAGAAATGGCTCAAAAAACTTTGGATGCAGATGTTATTCACTGCCACACTTGGTACACCCATTTGGCTGGAATATTCTCGAGAGAATTAGTTCAATCTCCTTTGATATTGACTACACACAGTTTAGAAACACATCGACCGTGGAAAGTGGAGCAATTAGGAAATGGTTATTTTCTTTCTCGTTGGATAGAACACCATGCTTATAACACTGCTGATGGTATAATTGCAGTTAGTGAACAAATGAAAACGGATGTTATCGAAGCTTATGGCGTTGCTCCCGAAAAAGTAACCGTAATTCACAATGGTATTGATCCTGATTTTTATTCCCCAACTTTTGACAATCAATTATTAAAAGAACTTGGTATCAAACCAGATATTCCTTTTGTTCTTTTTGTGGGAAGAATTACGCGTCAAAAAGGAATCTCACAATTAATATCAGCAGCGAAATATTTTAATGAAAATTGTCAGATTGTATTGTGTGCTGGTACGCCAGATACTCCAGAAATAGCCAAAGAAACCGAAAAACTAATTACCGATTTAAAATTACAACGAGATGGAATAATTTTAATTTCAGAAATGTTGCCACGTGAAAAGATAAAAGTACTTTATAGTCATGCTAGAGTATTTGCCTGTCCTTCACTTTATGAACCTTTTGGCATAATAAATCTAGAAGCTATGTCATGTGAAACACCTGTTGTTGGAAGTGCTGTGGGTGGAATTCCAGAAATTATTATTGAAAATGAAACAGGTTTTTTGATTGAACTAGAAAGCATTTCAAGAACCGATTTTAAACCGAAAAATCCTGAAGTATTTCAAAAGAGTTTTGCAGCAAAAGTTAATCTTTTATTAGACGATGAAAATCTGGCAAACCAAATGGGAAAAGCTGGAAGAAAAAGAGTTTTGGAAAAATTCAGTTGGGAATCGATTGCGAAAACAACTTATAATTATTACGAAACTGTAATGTCCAATTTTGAAAAAGAAAAAGCCTGAAAATATAAATATCAAATTATAATATAAAATGATAAATAAAAGCACACTAGCCATCATCTTAGGTGGCGGACAAGGATCGAGATTAGCGCCACTAACAGAAAGTCGCTCTAAACCAGCTGTTCCAATTGCAGGTAAATACCGTTTAGTAGACATTCCCATTTCTAATTGCATCAATTCGGACATTAAAAGAATGTTTGTACTGACTCAGTTTAACTCAGCTTCGCTAAATCAACACATCAAAAACACGTATCATTTTAGTCATTTCAGTACTGCTTTTGTAGATATTTTAGCTGCGGAACAAACGCCAGATAATCCAACGTGGTTTCAAGGAACAGCAGATGCAGTTCGACAATGCATGAATCACTTTATGAATCATGAATTTGATTATGCACTGATTTTATCTGGCGACCAGTTATATCAAATGGATTTTAACGAAATGATTAAAGCGCATCATGATAGTGGAGCAACAATTTCAATTGCGACTTTGCCTGTAACATCCAAAGAAGCATCAGAATTTGGTATTTTAAAAACAGATTCCGACAATTTCATTACTTCATTTATTGAAAAACCAAACGCAAGCTTATTACCTGAATGGACTTCAGAAGTGAGTGAAGAATCAAAAGCTGAAGGCAAACATTATTTGGCATCAATGGGTATTTATATTTTCAATCGCGATTTATTGGTTGAATTGATGAAGAATCCAGACACTAAAGATTTTGGAAAAGAAATTATTCCACAAGCTATTGGAAAAGAAAGAATTCTAAGCTATCAATATGAAGGCTATTGGACTGATATTGGAAATATAGATTCGTTTTTTGAAGCTAATTTAGGGTTAACAGATGATATTCCGAAATTCAACTTGTTTGACAATTCGAGTAAAATATATACTCGAGCGAGAGTTTTACCACCATCAAAAATTACAGGTGCTTCCACTATTGAGAAATCGATAGTTGCTGAAGGGTGTATTATAAATGGTGTATCTATAGAACATTCTGTCGTGGGTATTAGAAGCCGAATCGGTTGTGGTTCAACAGTTATTAACTCCTATCTTATGGGTAACGATTATTATCAAAATTTAGAGGAAATCAGAACTAATTCTGAAAAAGGCATTATCAATATTGGAATTGGAGAAAGATGCTTTATTAGCAATACTATTGTAGATAAAAATTGTAGAATTGGTAATGATGTTCGACTTAATGGCGGAAAACATTTAGAAGATACAAATACCAAATTATACACTATAAAAGACGGAATAATCGTGGTCAAAAAAGGAGCAATTCTTCCCGATGGATTTACAGTTTAAAAAAACATCCCAAAAATTCGGGATGCTTTTTTACTGCATTACAATGTAATTATAAACATATTCTCTTTCCTTATCTGATATTTCGGCTGCTTTTTGCATACGAAGCATAATTGATTTCCAATTTTCTGGAGTATGATCTTTTACTTTTGGCAAAGCGTGACAATTACCACATTTGTTTTGAAAGATTGATTCGCCTTGCGCTATCATGTCAGCCATACTTATTTCACTTGAAACTGTTGTAGTTGTTTGAATTTCAGCTTTACTTTCCGTTACAACTTTTTTAGATTTACAGGATACAAGGATAAAAATAATCAATGCTGGGAGTATTGTTTTTTTCATATAATTTAATTTTGGTTTTAGTAAACATAAAAAAAATCCCAACAGCATAACCATTGGGAATTTAATTTTAACTAAATCTTAAGGCCTACTCGCCAGCTGAATCCTTCGCTAAAACAGTTTACTGAACTGTTAACTTCGTTCAGTTAGGCTTGCAGCCACGGGTTTTAAAGCTATGCCCTATTTAACATCCATCAATTCAACATCAAATACTAAAGTAGCATTTGGTGGAATTACACCGCCTGCACCACTTGAACCATATCCTAAATAGGAAGGTATAACGAATCTTGCTTTATCACCTACTTTTAATAAGGCAATACCTTCATCCCAACCTTCAATAACTTGACCTTGACCTAATCTAAATTCAATTGGTTTTTTTCTTGGATACGAACTATCAAACACTTTTCCGTTTTCTAAAGAACCTTGGTAATGAACAGAAACTGTTTTGCCATTTTCTGCTTGTTTTCCATTTCCTTTTTGTATAAATTGATAACGCAAACCGCTTGCTGTTTTATCAAAACCAGCGGCTAATTTTTCCATAGCTTCTTCCGCTTGCTTTTTAGCTTCTTCTATTCTTTTTTGTCTTGACCCTTCGAAAGTTCGAAATGCTTCGATAGCATTCCATTTTTGAGCCTCATCACCTACTCTAACAATCTCCACATTTTCTATCAAATCACCTTGAGCAATGGAATCAACAACATCCTGTCCTTCTATAACATTTCCAAAAACAGTATGCTTATCATCTAACCATGGTGTTGCAACATGTGTAATAAAGAATTGCGAACCATTGCTCCCGGGTCCTGAGTTAGCCATTGATAATACTCCTGGTGTATCATGACGTAAATCTTGATGAAACTCATCGTCAAAATTATAACCCGGCCCACCAGTTCCAATTCCTTGAGGACAACCACCTTGAATCATAAAATCTGGAATTACTCTGTGAAATTTTAATCCATCGTAATAAGGTTTTCCCATTGGTTTTGCTGAATTTTCTAATTGCCCTTCAGCTAATCCAACAAAATTACCTACTGTTCCCGGTGTTAAATCGTGTGTTAGTTTTACTAAAATTGAACCTTTGTTCGTATTGAACTTTGCAAATATTCCGTTTTCCATCTTTTGATTTTTATTTGTGGCGCAAATTTACAAATAAAATCTATTACGAACTACCTACAAAATAGTACATTTGAGAACTACATTAATTTTTGAAAATGGAAAAATTGCCAGATTATATTAAAATAAACAAACAAACTTGGAACAATAAAACTGATATTCACATCGATTCGGAATTTTATGACGTGCAATCATTTTTGGCGGGTAAATCGACTTTGAACCAAATTGAATTAGCCCTTTTAGGTAATCTATCTAATACAAAAATACTGCATTTGCAATGCCATTTTGGTCAAGACTCGCTTTCGCTGTCGAGAATGGGTGCAAAAGTGGTAGGTATTGATTTTTCCGACAAAGCAATAGAAAAAGCCAAAGCGTTTAATGCAAAATTAGGTTTGAATGCTGCATTTATTTGTTGTGATGTATATGATACTCCAAAACATTTAGACGAGCAATTTGATATCGTATTTACGAGTTATGGAACCATTGGTTGGTTACCCGATTTAGATAAATGGTCCCAGGTTATCAGCCATTTTTTAAAACCAAACGGCACTTTTATTATGGCAGATTTTCATCCTATTGTTTGGATGTATGACAACGATTTTAAAGAGGTTTTTTATAGCTACTTTAATATTGAGCCAATTATCGAAGAGGAATTGGGAACCTATGCCAATAAAGAAGCTAGTATAAGTAATCAAACGATCGGTTGGAATCATTCTATAGCTGAAATCATGAATGCTTTGATTGGAAGCGGATTGGAAATAAACTGTTTTAATGAATATGATTATTCTCCTTATAATTGTTTGAATGAAATGGAAGAATTTGAACCGAATAAGTTTAGGATTAAAACATTTGGCAATAAAATACCTTTAGTGTATTCGATAAAAGCAACCAAGAAATAAGTTCTAATCGAACGGATGTTTAGCCCCGATTGCAGCAAGTATTCTTTTTTTTTGTGCTGCTGAGCTTGTCGAGGGCAAAAAAAAGAAACTGCGGAATGTGGGACCTGCTTGCTGGCAGGCAGGAATAGCTCCTAAAATCGACCCTTTAACTTTGCTCGGAATAGACTTGCTCGTTGTGGCATACTATTTTATATCTTTGCACCATGCGAATTGACATTATTACCATTTTACCCGAACTAATGAAAAGCCCTTTTGAAGCATCGATAATGAAACGTGCTATTGAAAAAGGTTTGGTAGAAGTTCATTTTCATAATTTAAGAGAATACACTACCAACAAACAAAAAAGTGTTGATGATTATCCTTTTGGAGGTGGCGCTGGTATGGTCATGATGGTCCAGCCAATTGATGCATGTATTACTCATCTGAAAAGTCAAAGAAATTATGACGAAGTTATCTACATGTCGCCTGACGGTGAAACTTTGAACCAAAAAATGGCAAATACTGCTTCAATGTATGAGAATATTATAATACTATGTGGGCATTATAAAGGTGTTGACCAACGTGTTCGCGATCATTTTATAACCAAAGAAATTTCAATTGGCGATTATGTGCTTTCTGGAGGTGAAATTGGTGCTATAGTGTTTTGTGATGCAATAATTAGATTAATCCCTGGCGTATTAAGTGATGAAACTTCGGCTTTGACGGATAGTTTTCAGGATGGATTGCTTTCGGGACCAATTTATACAAGACCTGCTGATTACAAAGGATGGAAAGTACCGGAAGTGTTGACTAGCGGTCATTTTGCAAAAATTGATCAATGGCGAGAAGATATGGCGTATGAACATACTAAAAACAGGCGACCAGACTTGCTTGATAATGAATAATTAATAATTAACAATTGATAATGAGCTATTTACGACATAAAAAAATTATCAATTATTAATTGTTAATTATCAATTCTTTCTTATCTTTGCCCCCACATTTGACCAACCTCTGGCGAAAACCGTGAATGTTGCTCCGATTTAAAACCATAATATTTTAGAAAAAATGGCAAATTTAGTAGATTTCGTTAATAACGAATTATCAACAAAAAAAGATTTCCCTACATTCGGTGCTGGTGATACAATCACAGTGTACTACGAAATTAAAGAGGGTGAAAAAACAAGAACTCAGTTTTTCAAAGGAGTTGTAATCCAAAGAAAAGGTGCAGGAATGACTGAAACTTTTACTATCCGTAAAATGTCAGGTGCAGTTGGTGTAGAGCGTATCTTCCCAGTTAACATGCCTGCTTTACAAAAAGTTGAAGTGAACCAAAGAGGTAAAGTAAGAAGAGCTCGTATCTACTACTTTAGAGAACTTACTGGTAAAAAAGCAAAAATCAAGGAGAGAAGAAGATAATTCTAAACTTTCTATTCATTAAAAAAGTCTCGATTATATCGAGACTTTTTTTATAATGTTAATTTTCATAACATATTTTATTAAATCGGCACTTTTTAAAAGCTATACTGACAATATAATAATTTAAGCTATTTAAGCTAGGTAAACAACCTACTTTAACTCATATTAATTATATTTGTTTTCGCTAAAAAAATTAAAACCTAACCACAAGAATATGGTAAAAATAAAAGTAGCCAATCCTGTTGTAGAATTGGATGGTGATGAAATGACACGAATTATTTGGAGTTTTATTAAAGAACAACTAATACTTCCTTATCTAGACTTAGATATCAAATATTACGACTTAGGTATAGAGCACAGAGATGCTACAAAAGACCAAGTTACAATAGATTCAGCAGAAGCCATCAAAAAATATAATGTAGGTATTAAATGTGCCACAATTACTCCGGATGAAGAAAGAGTAAAAGAATTCAATCTTGCTGAAATGTGGAAATCTCCAAACGGAACAATTCGTAACA
>Ga0315902_10014552_pt1 | contig 10104 bp, 6 predicted proteins | sample LakEriMetagenome_9_FD_203523 | JGI IMG/M metagenome (GOLD analysis project Ga0315902, IMG submission 203523) | Freshwater fungal communities from buoy surface, Lake Erie, Ohio, United States - Buoy 12 MA117 | ecosystem: Environmental > Aquatic > Freshwater > Lake > Lake biofilm | place: USA...
TGGAGATCCTGGCCCACACCCTCCATCCGCAACTCCACCCCGCGCCCCCCGGATTGCCCTTGGCAGAGCGCATTCCCGTCGCTGTCGACTGACCGCAAAGCCGATCCAGAGTCCAGCCAGGGGTTCCCCCAGACGCCTCACCGGCAGCGTCGACCGCAGTCCCCGTCCCGGAAGTCCAAATCCCAAATCGCCCTGGCCGCCGAAAGCACGTCAGCCCTTGTCATTGTGCGAATCTGGAGAAGTGGTGTTCCTGGTTTCGCAGACCATTGACCGGCTCAGGCGGATCGTGGGAAGCCCAGAAGGGGCAGATCATCTGTGGAGACGATCAGGTGCGTCGGCGAGTGCTGTGCCAACTGGTCGAGAGGATGCAGGCCCCAGCCGACCGCTCCACTGTCGATTCCCGCCTGGCGGGCGGCCAGCACATCGCGCGCCTCGTCGCCGATGTAGACAACCCGTGCCGGGGGAATCGCCAGTTCCCGCAGCAGGCGACGCAGTGCGCGTCCCTTCCCGCTCAGTCGCGGGGCCGATTGAACGACCTCGAACATCCCTTCGATTCCCCGGCTGCGGAGGCAGGTGCGGATGTTGTCGACGGTGTTCGAAGAGAGAATGCCGTGCCGGACCCCCGCCGCCTGCAATGACTGCAGCGCCTCGGGAATCCCGGGAAACAGCTCAACATCCCCCATGTAGGAAGCCATCCCGCGCTGCCAGTCCCGAACAACTCCCGCGATCTGCCACAGCCGGATCCGGTGTTGTCGCATGAAGTCGCGCGGCCTCATCTTCCGCAGGGCCTGCGGATCGGTGATGGGGAGGAATCCTCTCCGGCCGGCAATTTCGTTGAAGACCTGCAATCCCTGGGGCCAGGAATGGGCGAGGGTTCCGTCAAAGTCCCACAGGAACAGGTCATAACGACCCGTTGGACCGGAACCCGGAACGGCTGAATCCATGTGCCACACTGCGCCGGGCATTCGCGAGAACAGACGGAAGGGGAAGGGGAGCCTGGGATAAGTCCGCTCGGGGGCGGGACTTGTTGTCGGTGGGGGCGGCCGTCGCTGCCCCCCCCTCGCCACCTGGGCCGCCAAGGGGAGGCAGAACTCTCCTCATCGATGGCGGGTGAATGCTACCGGGACCACCCGAGGTTGAGCCGACGATTGCCTCGGCAATCAGTTTCCACGGTCCATGCGGCTCGCGGCGGCCGAACCGGCCAGCCGCAGGAACGCCTCATCGAACTGGATGCGGAACCGCATGCCATCGGTCACTGGCAAGACCTCCATCCGCAGTGCATCACCCCCCTTGCCGAACGCCTTGCGGGCCATCCCGGCAAACCCCTCGGTCCGTTGCTGCGGATCAATGATGTCGGTGAAGCTCGCGAAATTCATCACCATCTGCATCGGAATGGCCGCCCTTGTTTCCGAGACCGGCTCGGCCGCCTTGTCCATGGCCCGCCTCAGCTCTCCCGGAGCCTTGTCGGCCCCGACGGCAAACCACAACACCGAGTCATCCACGGCCAGGTAGATCGAGGGGACCCCGCCGAACAGCCGCTCTCGGCCGCTTCCCTGACCGGCCGGTTCGATCCGATGGATGTTCACTCCCTTGTGGGTCGACGAGTTGAGCACCACGTCGGCAATCCCCGGACGTCCCTTCAGTCGTCCCAGCATATCCACCATGGCATTTGACAGTGTTCCCGAATCCTGCATCTTGATTCCCCCCACGAGGCTGTAGGGCCCGGGAGCCGTGCCCACCATCTGGGCGATCAGGTCGGCATGTCCTTCCGCCACCGTCGAATCCAGTACCGAGAACAACTGGCGGATCGGATGATCTTCCGCGTCGATGTTCTCGTTCTCGGTCGTCATCCGCTTGAACAGCTCCTTCTGGGCGACTCCCAGCATGGTGCGCATCGACTTCCGGCTCGGCTTGTCGAGTTTCCAGGACATGGCCATCGACATCGGGTTCGACGAGTTCAACAGGTTGCCAAACCGGCTGCGGGCCCCCTTGATCTCAGCGAAGTAGGCCGCATATTCACTTCCCTGCGAGGCAGTGATGACCACCTCGAGTGCCGCCACCTTTTCGACAGGCGACATCGTCCAACCCAGCAGGATCTCATCCCCCTGGTTGAGCAGGATCTCCATCACCGCCAGGGTCCGTTCTCCTTCGGCCTTCCGCATTTCCCACGCCGCTTCGGGTTCATTGTCGCGTCGCTGCAGGCCATTCTCCGCCTGGGCTTTGAAAATGTTGTAGAAGAGCTGGCGGGTGGCCGGTTCCAGGCTCTTCAGGCTGATCGCCGCCGAAACGTCGTAGCTTGCCGAGAAACGCTTCGCAGTCTGGACAGGATCGGGAAACTCCTGGTCGATCGCAGTCGAATCGTTGGAAACAAATGCGAAATTCCCCTGCATTTTTGCGTACAGGGTTCGGCCCCGGGCCTGGATCTCATACCGTCCATCCCCCGACTTCTGGGCCGAAACCGGACCGATCTCAATCGTTTTCAGCAGGTCATCAATGTTCTTGACTGGGACATAGGCGACGGTCGTGGGGCTGAACCCCGTGAGATACACCATCACACCCATCGACTGGTTGCGATTCAGACCCTTCAGATCATTGACCCGGGACAGCTGCCCCCCGACCGTTTCGGCCAGCTCCGGTCGTCCTGCCGCTTCAAAGGTCGTCGCAACCTGCCCCAGCAGCCGGTCGAAGCTGGCCACATTCACAATCAACAGAGGTGCCTTCGAATCCACCGCCCCCTGCCCCCACGCGGGCGAACGGAACGAAACACTTGCCAATGACAAAGCGAGTGTGAACAGAAATGCAGATTTGCGAATGGGGGCTCTGGTCATTTGTGCGTGTCTCGCCATGGGCCGTGGTCGGGGGAGAAGTGGTGAACCATCCATCATCCCTCCTTACCCGCCGAGAGGGGGGCTGGTGTCGCAGAAACCGGCGGGATCGAGGGAAAACGGAGACGATCCGGCCTTTGGCTGCAATCCTTCAACAAAGCGGGGGAGAGATGATCGCAAGGACCACCTCTCCCCACAACGGAGACTCAATTCAGCTTTGGACGGCCCCGGGAACGGAATCCCGGCGCGTTCGCAGGGCTTTCCGATTACTCATCGGCGTGGGAGCATTCTCCCTCGCCAGCACATTCCTTCTGGGCGTGGGGGCAGGCTCCGGCCTGCTCCTGGCAACACGACGAAGCCTTCGCGGTTTTGCCGGCACAGCAACCCTCGGCACAGCATTTCTGACCGCAGCACTCAGACGAGCAGCATTCCTCGGTACAGCCGGTGGTGCTGCAGGTTCCCGCCTGGCAGCAGGGGGCTTCGCCCGAACAGCACGAGCCGCCGCTCGAACAGCAACTCGTGCTGCCCGAACAGCACGAGCCCCCCGCCTTGGGGAGTCCCGTGACGGGACTGTTGGTCATCGTATAGCCCACACCCACCAGGGAAGCGAAGGCCAGGGCAAAGCAGAATGATTTGAAAGCAGACATGAAATCAACTCCTGAAACAGGCACCAATGAAATCCCGTTGGGACAAAAGATCCCGGGGACAAGTGAGAAGTGTTGCCAATGACTTTTGGGCTCGACCCGGATCAACGGGGAACCCCATCGCCACCACTCTCAACAGCGCCAGACACACAGTTCCACATGCCGGGCACACGATCGATGCTCAACCCAGCCGCTGGTGCGGCGAGACAGAACCGATTTTGCCAGCCGGGGGGCGGGAGCCACCGCAAAACTCAGGGAGAATCCAGGGTCCGCTGACGAGTCACCTCCAGCGGGGACCACGACCGACTTCGCCACCGTCGCCGCCTTGGGACAGCAACAGGTGTGACCCGAGACAGGCCGCGGGGAAGAACGGGGAGAGTCGTGCTGGGCACAACACCGTCGCACGGTCCGTTCCCCGCTCGCCGAACTCTGCACCTCGGCCCGACAACACCAGCCCGCCGGCGCAGCCAACTGAATGGCCACAATCAGCAGCAGGATTTGTTTTGTCAGCCAGAACATGGCACAGAGAGCCAACGAGAGAGATCGGAAACCTGCAGCAAGTCGCTGAACAATCGAGCCCGGCGACGACACCATCATGGTTTGCATGTGCCAGCCTCCTTGCTTACATCTTAATTCTACGCCGAATGTGACGAAATCACCAAGTCGAGTTGTCGGGAATCAACCCGACCCCGCGATCGCGAATTACGGTCGATCGTCAAATTGGATGCCGCAAAATGTGCCTCGTCACGTCGCCAATGTCATGACACTACAGCCTTTGCAGCGTCTCACGATAAAGTGTCGCTCGCATCACCGCGGCTCTGCGTTCGTCCTTCAGGGAATCGCATTCGCCATCCTCCTTTCAAGTTCCGCATCTTTTCCAGATTCTCGAGCAGATCATCCAGACCACTCACCTTTTGGAGATATGAACGCAATGATCGTGAACTTCCGGTTGTTCGTGACAGGGATTGCAATCCTCTGGCGGGCAACCACTGCAGCAGCCGACGAGCACACCCCGCTCACCTCCATCGCCTTCGGTTCCTGCGCCAAGCAGGATCAGCCCCAGCCGATCTGGCAGGCGGTGCGGGGATCGCAGCCGCAACTGTTCATCTTCCTCGGAGACAACATCTACGGCGATACGCATGACATGGCGCAGCTTCGCTTCAAGTGGAACCAATTGGCCGAACAGCCCGGTTTTCAGGCCCTGCGGGAATCCTGTCCGGTCATCGGAACCTGGGATGACCACGACTACGGAGCCGATGATGCCGGGGCCGAATACCCCGAGAAACGCGAGTCGCAGCAGATCTTTCTCGACTTCCTCCAGGTCCCGCAGAACGACCCGCGCCGCTCCCGCGAAGGGGTCTACTCGTCGCAGGTCTACGGCCCCGCAGGCCAGCGCGTGCAGGTCATCCTGCTCGATGCCCGCTACCACCGCAGTCCGCAGAAGAGGGGGTTCACTCCGGGTGAACCGGGCGAAGGCTATCGTGGCAAGTACATTCCCAACACCGATCCCGGCACGACTGTCCTCGGTGAGACCCAGTGGAAATGGCTCGCCGAACAGCTCCGCGTTCCCGCCGAACTCCGCCTGATCGGTTCCGGAGTGCAGGTTATTCCCGATGAGCACGGCTCCGAAATGTGGGGCAATTTTCCCGCCGAACGAAAACGACTCTTCCAAACCATTCGCGAGTCGGGTGCCCGAGGGGTCGTGCTGCTCAGCGGCGACCGTCACCTGGCAGAAATCTCCCGTCTGCCCGTCGGACATCCCGACAGCATCGGCTACCCGCTCTATGACGTCACCAGCAGCAGTCTCAATGCCCCCAGTGGCAACTTCACCAAGTCTGGTGTCCGGTTTGCCAACGAAATCAATTCCTACCGCCAGGGACTCACGTACTTCGATGTGAACTTTGGCTCCATCCAGATCGACTGGAAGCCGGCCGACCCCGTCGTCCGTCTCCAGGTGCGCGAACTTGAAGGGGGCGTTGTTCTGCAGCAGCGATTCCGCCTCAGCGAACTCAGTCCGCGTCCCAATCCTTGAGACCGCTTTCCGAAAATACCCCGTCCCGAATCCGACCCCATCGAAGGGGCGACTTCATCTCACCCACCCCGGCCATGAGAATCCACCGCAAATCGCCGGTGGTGAATCAGGCCGAACTCCAGCATTTTGCCCGAGCATTTCGCTCGGCGGTCGGGTGGATGAGGTCGGGTGGATGAAGTCTGGTGGCGGATGGCAATGCCATTCAGCACACTCGACTCTCAAACCAGGATTTCCGGGATGACCTGCCCGTGCACGTCGGTCAGGCGGTAATCCCGTCCCTGGAACCGGAACGTCAATCGGGTGTGATCGACCCCCAGGCAGTGCAGCAGCGTGGCGTGCAGATCATGCACATGCACCGGCTTGTCGACGATGTTGTACGAGAAATCGTCGGTGGTGCCATGGCTGGTCCCGGGGCGAATCCCTCCTCCCGCCAGCCAAATCGTGAAGCACCGGGGATGGTGATCGCGGCCATAATCCTCCGCGGTCAGTTTCCCCTGGCAATAGACCGTGCGGCCAAATTCACCCCCCCAAACCACCAGCGTATCGTCCAGCAGGCCCCGCTGCTTCAGGTCGGTGATCAACGCGGCTGACGCCCGATCGGTATCCCGACACTGTCCCACGATCTGCTTCGGCAGTGTGACGTGCTGATCCCATCCCCGGTGGAACAACTGCACAAACCGAACGCCCCGCTCGGCCAGTCGCCGGGCCAGCAGGCAGTTGTAGGCGTACGTGCCCGGTTGCCGTGCCTCGGGCCCATAGAGGTCGAAGATGTGTTCCGGTTCCGACGAGACGTCGGTCAACTCGGGCACCGAGGTCTGCATTCGGAAGGCCATTTCGTACTGCGACATTCGGGTCGCAATCTCGGGATCTCCCTGGTCCTGCAGCTTGAGCTCGTTGAGCCGGGCGAGATCATCAAGAAATCCCCGGCGAGTCTCCCGGTCAATCCCCGGGGGATTCGACAGATACAGCACCGGATCTCCCACCGATCGAAACTTCACTCCCTGGTATCGGGTGGGAAGAAAACCGCTTCCCCACAGGCGGTCGTACAGTGGCTGATCGTTGGGATTCCCGCTTCCCTGGGAAATCATCACCACGAATGCCGGCAGATTCTGGTTTTCACTCCCCAGCCCATACGCCAGCCAGGCTCCGATGCTGGGACGACCGGCGAGCTGGGCTCCCGTCTGGAAGAACGTGACTGCCGGGTCATGATTGATCGCCTCGGTGTGCAGCGTCTTGATGAAGCACAACTCGTCCGCCACCCCCGCGATCTGGGGCAGCAGTTCGCTGACCATGGCACCGCTCTGTCCCCGTGGTGCAAACGCATACTTCGTCGGAGCGACGGGAAAGCTGGTCTGGGTCGCCGTCATCCCGGTGAGCCGCTGTCCCCGACGGATCGAATCGGGCAACTCGGTGCCACGCAGATTCGCCAGGCCCGGCTTGAAGTCGAACAGGTCGAGTTGCGAGGGGGCTCCCGACTGAAACAGGTAAATCACCCGCCGGGCTTTCACCGGCAGATGCGGAAAACCGGGCAGGCCCCCCGCCGTTGCCGTGGACTCGGCGGCCCCGGCTCGACCCTGCTCAGCCCCATCGGCCGCGAGTGACGCAAACGCCCACGAAGCCAGCGCCCCGCCGGCCCCCTGGAAGAGTTCGCGACGTGACAGGGGAGCCCGTTGTGCCAGCCGATGCGGGGGAGAAACCGGGAGATCCGATGAAGTCATGGCAGTCACGCAAGGTTCATTGGCGGGAACGGGAGAGTGGGGTCCGAAGTCTCACAGCGATGGCGGTCGGACGGTCACTCCCGGGTGATTGTCTCGTCGAGGTTCAACAGCAGGGCACAGACGGTGGTCCAGGCCGCGTGCTCTGTGACATCCAGCGCCTCGTCTCGGGGAAACTCACCGACAGCCAGCAACTGCACAGCTGCGTCTGGCTGTGACCGGAACCGTTCTCGATTCCTCTGGAGGGCTGATTCCAGGACGGTGAGTTCCGTCGATTTCGGCACACGTCCCAGCACCCGGCGGAACGCCCAGGTCAATCGATCCACAGGCGCATCCTCCGGTCGCTGCAGCGCCTTCTGGGCCAGCACCCGTGCCGCTTCCACGAAGCCCGGCTCATTCATCAGGGTCAAGGCCTGCAGCGGGGTGTTGGTGCGGGTCTCCCGCACGATGCAGGTCTCGCGTCCCGCGGCATCAAACGTGATCATCGTGGGTGGGGCAATCGTCCGCTTCCAGAAGGTGTAGAGACTGCGCCGATACAGCGAGTCACCATGGTCCTGCACGTAGTCGGTATCGCTCAGTTCCTTCCACAGCCCGGCCGGCTGATAGGGCTTCACCGACGGCCCCCCCAGTTGCTCCACCAGCAACCCCGCCGCAGAGAGGGCCTGGTCCCGCACCATCTCAGCCGCCAACCGGTTCCGGGGCCCCCGCGCCAGCAGTCGGTTTTCAGGATCTCTCTGCAGCAGTTCGGCACTCCCCCGCGACGATTGGCGATAGGTGTTTGAGGTGACAATCGCCCGCAGCAGCCCCCGCACATCCCACGCGTGATCCTTGGGAAGCGAATCCCGGAACTCCCGGTTCTCGGTGGGAGACGCCTGGAATTCCACGGCCAGCCAGTCGAGCAGTTCCGGGTGGCTGGGCCACTCTCCCTGTGTTCCCAGGTCGTCGACGGTCTTGACGAGTCCTGTCCCCAGCAGCATCTGCCACAGTCGATTGACGGCGACCCGAGCGGTGAGAGGGTGCCGTCGGTCCACCAGCCAGCGGGCAAAACCGAGTCGGTCTCGCGGGGCCTCTGCGGGCCAGGGCCCCAGGGCGGTCGGAGTCCCACGCTCGACCTGTTCGCCCGGACGGTCATAAACACCACGCAACAGGATGTGGGCCGGTCGCGGCTCGGGAAGTTCCTGCATGATCATCGTGGTCGGGAAACTGTCGAGCAGTTCGGCCCGCTCGCGCTCCAGCGCCAGCAATCCCTCCCGCGCCTCCCTCAGTTCGGCCGGAGCCTGCCGATCGAGGAAGTACGTGGCCAGTTTGTCCTGCTGTGGCTCGGTCCGCCCGGCGGGTGGACGTCCCACAATCTCGGCCAGGGTCTCGGGGGTTGCGACCACCCGGGCTTCGGCCGGCGACAGCGCTGTGTTGTAGATCCGTACCTCATCGATCTGGCCGTGGAACCTCCCCTGGGGGCCATTCCCGCCGCCGATCCGCAGTGGTTCTTTCGAGGCAAAGGTCTGGTTCAGCAGGTCGAGTTTCACCTTGACCGGCACGGGCTGGCCATTGACGTAGAGGGCCACTCCCGAGGCGACTCGCGAACCATCGTAGGTGGCCACGACATGCTGCCATTCGTCAACTGCCAGCGGCTCTTCGGACTCCACCCGCAGGGCGTCGTCGAGCCAGCGTTTGACGAGATTCAGCTGCAGCCTGCCATCCTTGAGGACGAGGCAGTAGCCGTCGGCCTGGTCGGCATCGGTCATCCGCGACACGATTGTCCCCCCCGCACTCCCCTCGGGACGAATCCAGGCCGAGAGCGTGAATGGATCGTAAAACCCAAAGTTGGCCGTATCTCCCGCTTCGATGAGGCGGGTGCCATCGAACTGGGCCGACCCCGCAAACCGTCCTGGCCCAAACGCCGGTTCCCCTCCCACAAATGCAGGGTCGGTGACCGGGCGAACCCCTCCCGGTGGGGCCGATCCCAGCAGGTTGGCCGAAGCTCCGGGCGCATTCGCCTTCCGCGAGGTCAGGGTGCCGTCGGGGCCCTGAGAGGCGAGGGTCCCATCGAGCGGCCAGTATCGCACAAGGTCCCGCTCAATGGTCCAGTCGGGCAGGGTGTCGGGACGCGTCTTCTGTTCCCATTCCTGTTGCAGTCTCTGCAAGTGACTCTCCTGCCGTCGCCACAACTCGCGGGCCGCATCGAGCCGTTGATCGAGTTGCTGCAGAGCCTGCTGCTGCACCAGCGTGGGAGACTTGATCGAAGGAGGTGAGTTGCCGTACTTCCACGCCCGTCCGTATTCCGGGATATTGTTGAAAAACGCGTATGACTGGTAGAACTCGCGTTGCGACAGGGGGTCGAACTTGTGGTCGTGACAGCGGCTGCAACCCATGGTCAGTCCCAGCCAGACCGTGTACGTCGTCTCGACGCGGTCCACCACGTACTCCACGGCGTATTCCTCGGGGATGATGCCCCCTTCGCCATTCCCGCGATGATTGCGGTTGAAACCGGTCGCGATGATCTGGTCGAGCGTCGCGTTCGGCAGCAGATCTCCTGCGAGTTGCTCGACGGTGAATTGATCGAACGGCAGGTTGCGCTGATAGGCCTCCAGCACCCAGTCGCGCCACCGCCACATGAAACGCTCGCCATCGCTCTGGTAGCCGCTCGTGTCGGCGTAGCGGGCACCATCGAGCCAGCGGACTGCCATTCGCTCGGCATGCCTCGGCGATTGCAACAGTCGCTCGACCACGGCGCGGTAGGCACTCTCGGAAGGATCGGCCAAGAACGCGTCGACCTCGTCCGGAGTGGGGGGCAACCCGGTCAGGTCGAGTGTCACCCGCCGCAGCAGGGTCGCCGGATCGGCCGGCGGGGCGGGATGCATCCCTTCCTGTTCCAGCCGGGCCAGGAC
>Ga0315902_10014553_pt1 | contig 10104 bp, 12 predicted proteins | sample LakEriMetagenome_9_FD_203523 | JGI IMG/M metagenome (GOLD analysis project Ga0315902, IMG submission 203523) | Freshwater fungal communities from buoy surface, Lake Erie, Ohio, United States - Buoy 12 MA117 | ecosystem: Environmental > Aquatic > Freshwater > Lake > Lake biofilm | place: USA...
TCCGCGAGACCTGGTCCGCACCCGTCGACGGGGCCCTGGGCGGCGTCGGCCAGACCAGCGAGGCGGGCAAGCCGGCTTCGTTCGAGTTCATGACCATCACGCCCGAGCCGGCCGGCGTGACCTTCACCGCCTACGTCAGGGGTCAGCCTGCGACGCCCTTCGTGCTCAAGTCCGGACCGGCCGGCGAGGCGACGTTCGAGAACCTCGCTCACGACTTCCCGCAGCGGATCATCTACCGCAAATGCGGCGACGACCTCTGCGCCCGCATCGAGGGCATGATGGACGGCAAGCTGGAGGCGATGGCCTGGCGCTACCGGCGGGTGAAGTAGGATCGGCTGATCCGTCGCAAGACGCTTCATCGCGAGAGCAGGATCACACGCTCACCAGAGACCGAAGCAGGGGTCCTTGCCACAAGGGCGAGGATGAGGTGTTCGCTTGTGCGGCAAGAACATCCTCCGCATCGCAAGGCGCCGCCCCGCCGACCGCTACGCGAAGGCCTCCCGTAGCCGCTCATCCAGCCTGTCCCGCACCGCCGGCCACTCCTCGGCGAGGATTGAGAACACAACGGTGTCGCGTACGCGTCCGGTCCAGGTGATGCGTTCGGCGCGCAGGATGCCGTCCTGTTTCGCGCCCAGCTTCAGCACGGCGGCGCGGGACCGGGCGTTGATCGCGTCGACCTTGTAGCCGACCCGGATCGCGCCGCAGTCGAACAGGTAGGCCATCAGAAGGCGCTTGCTCTCGGGATTGACTGCCGTGCCCCGCATGTCCGGGCGATAGTAGGTGCCGCCGATCTCCGCCGTGCGATTGGGGAGGTCGGGAAAGATGCAACTGATCCCGACCGTCTCTCCGTCGGCGACCACAGCGTAGGGCGCCAGCAGGCCTTCGGCGCGGCGGGCCAGCAGCCCGGTCCAGACGGGATCGAAGTGTTCCCCGACCATCGAGTAGGGATAGATGTCCCAGATCTCCTGATCGGCGGCGCAGGCGGCGCGCAGGCCGTCCTTGTGCTGTTCGTCGAGCGGCTCGAGCCGAACGGTCCGGCCTTCAAGGACCCGGTAGTCGAGGTGCATGGGGTCGTTCTCTCCTCTACGCGAAGGTCTCGCGCAGCCGGAAGTCGAGACGATCCCGCACCGCCGGCCAGTCGAAGTCGCAGATCGACAGCACGGCCGTGTCGCGGACATGACCGGTCCAGGTGATCTTGTGGTTGCGCAGGGTGCCTTCCTTGGTGGCCCCGAGCTTGAGCACGGCCGCCTCGCTGCGGCCGTTGCGCTCGTCGATCATGAACTCCACCCGGATGGCGCCGGCGTCGAAGGCCTGGGCTAGCATCAGCCGCTTGGACTCCGGGTTCACCGGTCCCGACCGCGCATCGGGATGCAGGAAGGTCGAGCCGACCTCGACGCCCTTGTGGAGGCGGCGGATGTTCAGGAAGCTGGAGGTGCCGACCACCCGCTTGTCGCTCAGCCGGCGGATGGCGTAGCCGATCCGCTCGCCGCGCTCGGTCTCGCCCTTCAGCGCGCCCCACCAGTCGGCGAAGCCCTCGCCGCAGCCGTTGACCGACATGATCTCCCAGGCCTCGGGGTCGCAGTCGACGGCGCCGCGCAGCTCCTCCTTGTGGTCGGCGGTGATCGGTTCCAGCCGCACGTAGCGGCCCTTGAGGATCTTGGGCTTGAGGTTCATGCGCCACAGCTTGCCCAAGCCGGAGGCGGTTGGAAACAGCTTACGAGGATTTAATGTGGCGCATCAGAAAATTTATGCCTTATATAAAAAGAACGCTATCGTACCTGGAGCGGCCACAATGCCGTATGACGCCTCCGACAAGTCTCTTCGCCGACAGGCCATCTTCCTGCAGGCGGCGACGACCATCATCGTCATCGGGACCGTGCTCAACTACCTGCGCACCGGCGAGGTGATCCCCTTCCTGTTCTCGCTGTTCGAAGGCGGTCCTGGCCAGGCGGAGATCGACGGTCTCCTCAAGGGCCTGGCCCTGGCGCTGCCCAGCTTCTGCTACGCCGGCGCGGTGCTGGCGGCGGGCGGCATCTTCGGCCGGATCGCCAAGGGCGAGATCTTCAGCGCCCGCAACAGCGCGACCCTGGGCGCGGTCGGGGGCTGGCTGTCGGTGGGCGCGCTGATCGCCATGCTGGTGACGCCGGCCGTCGTCGACTGGCTCGACCTCGGCGAACTCCGGTTCCGGACCGAGCCGACGGACATGCTGATCGCGGTGATCGGCGGCCTGATCCAGATGCTGGGCTTCGTCCACACCCGGGCGACCGCGCTGCGGTCCGAACTCGACCAGATCGTCTAGGAGGAAAGGTCATGTCCAACGCCAAGCTGACGGATCAGGCTAGGACCTTTGAGTTTGTCGCCTGGTTTGCGGTGGCGACTCTGTCGCTGCAGGCCCTCGCGTTCGTGAAGCTGCTTTTGCTGATCGGGCCGATCGCCGACGCGATCCGGTTCGGCGATACGACCGGGCTGAGAGAGGTTTTCCCGCCGGTCCTGTCGCGGCTGGTCGATGTCCTTCCGGCGCTGATCTATCTCGGCGGCGTCCTGGCCGCGGCCAGGATTTTCGGACGGGTGGCCAAGGGCGACCTGTTCTCGAAGGCCAACTCCCAGGGGCTGGCCGACGTCGGATCATCCCTGCTGTGGGGCGCCGCCGCGAGTGCGTTGATCGTGCCGTGGATCAAGAGCTGGCTGGACGGAGAGTACGGTTTCGGCGGCATCCGGATGGAGCCCGAGACCTGGGTCATCGCCGTGATCGGCGGGGCGATCCTGATCCTCGGCAAGATGATGGCCCAGGCCGGCCGGCTGCAGTCTGAACTGAACGAGATCGTCTGACGACGTGCCGGTAATCGTCACCCTCGACATCATGCTGGCCCGTCGCAAGATGAAGGCCCGTGACCTGGCCCAGCGTATCGGCCTGTCGGAGACCCAGCTTTCGCTGCTGCGCACCGGCAAGGTGCGGGGCATGCGCTTCGACACCCTGTCCAAGCTCTGCGCGGTGCTGGAGTGCACGCCGGGCGAGCTGCTGGACTACAGCTACGACGCGGCGGATCTGGCGGCGGTCGAGGGGGAGGGTGACTGACGGTCGCCTGCTGCACCGCACCTAAGGCCGTTCGCACTTGCCCCCGAGGCAAGCCGGGTGGTACGGTTCTTCAAACAACCGTTTGAAACAAGGGCAGGGCCGCCATGGACTTCGATATCTCTCCGAAACAGCGCCAGTTCCTCGACCGTGTGGTCGCCTTCATGGACGAGCACATCGCCCCGGCCGTTCCCCGCTACAACGAGGAAATGAACGTCCTCGGCGACGAGCGCTGGAAGGTCGTGCAGGTCGTCGAGGAGCTGAAGGCCAAGGCCAAGGCCGCCGGTCTGTGGAACTTCTTCATGCCGCCGCACAGCGGCCAGACCCATGTGGATGACACCTTCCAGTTCGAAGGCATCCAGCTGACCAACCTCGAATACAGCATGATCGCCGAGCAGATGGGCAAGATCGGCTTCGCTTCCGAGGTGTTCAACTGCTCCGCGCCGGACACCGGCAACATGGAAGTGCTGATGCGTTACGGCACGCTGGAGCAGAAGGAAAAGTGGCTGCGCCCGCTGATGAACGGCGACATCCGTTCGGCCTTCCTGATGACCGAGCCGGACGTCGCCTCCTCGGACGCGACCAACATCGAGACCGAGATCCGCCGCGAGGGCGACGAGTACGTCATCAACGGCCGCAAGTGGTGGTCCTCGGGCGTGGGCGATCCGCGCTGCAAGGTCGCCATCGTCATGGGCAAGACCGACCCCGAAAACCCCAGCCGCCACCAGCAGCAGTCGCAGGTGCTGGTGCCGCTCGACGCGCCGGGCATCGAGATCGTCCGCATGCTGCCGGTGTTCGGCTATGACGACGCGCCGCACGGCCACGCCGAGGTCCTGCTCAAGAACGTGCGGGTCAAGGTCGAGGACGCGCTGCTGCTCGGCGAGGGTCGCGGCTTCGAGATCGCCCAGGGGCGGCTTGGCCCGGGCCGCATCCACCACTGCATGCGCACCATCGGCACCGCCGAGATCGCGCTGGAGAAGATGTGCCGCCGCCTGATGAGCCGCAAGGCCTTCGGCAAGTACCTGGCCGACCACTCGGTCTGGGAACAGCGCGTCGCCGAGGCCCGCATCGACATCGAGATGTGCCGCCTGCTCTGCCTCAAGGCCGCCGACATGATGGACAAGGCCGGCAACAAGTCGGCCCGTCTGGAGATCGCCATGATCAAGGTCGCCGCCCCGCGGATCGCCCTGAAGATCATCGACGACGCCATCCAGGCCCACGGCGGCGGCGGCGTGACCACCGACTTCGGTCTGGCCAAGATGTACGCCGGTCAGCGCACCCTGCGCCTCGCCGACGGCCCCGATGAAGTCCACTGCCGCACCATCGCCCGCGACGAGTTCGGCAAGTACGGCGACCTGCGCATGCAGAAGAAGAACGACGCGGACAAGGCCCTGGAAGTGGCCGGCATCCGCTAGACCGAGACCAACCGGAACCGCTGAATCATACAACGGTCCGCGCAAGGAACCCCGCCGGTGGAAACGCCGGCGGGGTTTTCTGTTTGCCGGCGATCTCCCTTCCGTCGCGATGGAGGAAGGAGCGGGCGAGAGCCCCGCGGGCCCGCAGGATAACACCGGTACGCGGTATCGCTTGCAGGGCATCAGGATTCGAGTCTACCTTGAATTGATACAAGGGAGATGCGAGATGCTGCCGGACACCATCGCCGCGGGCGCGTTCCTGCCCGCCCGCCTCAAGGCCGAGCTCGACTTCGCCGGCGATATCGCCCGGGGCGCAAAAGGCGTCCGCGCCAGGCGGGTACAGGAGCATCTGTCGCTCGCGGGCTTCGGCCTCGGCATCGATGCCGACTTCGGCCCGGCCACCCAGACCCAGGTTCGCAAGTTCCAGACCGCCCGGGGACTGCCCTCCACCGGCGTGGTCGACATGGCGACGTGGACGGCGCTGGTCTCGCCGATGATCGCCGCCATCGCGCCGATCGCTTCGGCCGGCCGGACGCTGTCGCAGATGGTCGAGGCCTTCGCCCGTCAGCATGTCGCCGTCCACCCGCGCGAGGCCGGGGGCGACAACCATGGTCCCTGGGTGCGCGCCTACCTCGGCTGGGACGGCGCCGGCGCCCGCTGGTGCGCGGGCTTCACCTGTTTCGCGCTCGAGCAGGCGGCGCATGCGCTGGGGATCAAGGCTCCGATCGCCTCCTCCGCCAGCTGCGACACCCTCGCCGACCGGGCGAAGGCGGCGGGCCGGTTCGTGTCGGGCAAGGCGGTGAAGGCGGGGACCTGGCCGAAGGCGGACATCGCGCCGGGGAGCTTTTTCCTGGTCCGCGCCTCGCCGACCGACTGGGTCCATGTCGGCATCGTCAAGACCGCCGGCCCGGAGAGCTTCTCGACGCTGGAGGGCAACACCAACGACGAGGGCTCTTCGAACGGCTATGAGGCCGTCCACCGCCAGCGGCGATACGGCGCGATAGATTTCATCGTCTGGTGATCAGACCGTGACGGTCGGTCCGGCGATGACGCCGTTGCGCGACACCCACCAGGGCAGGGCCAGGGTCAGGGCCATCATCGCCTCGAACGCCAGGGCCTGCAGCGCGCGACCTTCGCCGGGTCCCTCACGCAGGTTGTTGATCAGGCGGCCGACCAGCGCACCGCCCCAGGCCAAGGCCAGGGCCAGGGCCATATAGGCGCCGACAGCGGGGCTGTAGCCGAGCATGCCGGCCGTTCCCGCGTGCGACGCCAGCAGCATCCCGCCCAGCGCCCGGGCCTCGCCCGGTCCGTCGCGCCGGCCTTCCATCGCGGCCAGGCCCGCGCCCGCCATCGCCGGTTCCGGCCGGACGATCAGATAGCCGCCCATTGCGCCGGCGAGGCAGCAGGCGATCACGGCGAGGGGCAGGGCCAGTCCGTACAAGGCGGGAACTCCGGTCGGCGACGGCGGGGTCGCGACTTCCAATCCACCCTATGTAGTGCGTTGCGGGCCCTGGTGGGAGCGCGGATCGACGGCGCAAGTCTTGACTCCGGAAGGTCGCATCCCTACTTCCCGCCTGTCGTTGGCACTCGGGGTGACGGACTGCTAACAGCGGCCTCCCGGCGTCGACACACCGTTCAGAACAACCGTTACCTACGGAGACGACCCGATGAAGTTTCGTCCTCTTGGCGACCGCGTCCTTGTGAAGCGGGTCGAGGAAGAACAGAAGACCAAGGGCGGGATCATCATCCCCGATACCGCCAAGGAAAAGCCGCAGGAAGGCGAAGTGATCGCCGTCGGCCCCGGCGCGCGCGATGAAGACGGCGACTACATCGCCCTCGACGTGAAGGCCGGCGACAAGATCCTGTTCGGCAAGTGGTCCGGCACCGAAGTGAAGGTGGACGGCCAGGATCTGCTGATCATGAAGGAAAGCGATATCCTGGGCGTGGTCGAGGCCTGATCAGGTCCGCCCATCCCGGCCCAGGCCGGGACCCGAGATACAGCCGCTGAACCAGCGCAATCAAACTGAACCTCTTCGCCCTTCGATCTGGGCTCCGGCATTCGCCGGGGTGATCGGATCAGGGAGAAACCTAGAAAGAGAGCTCCGAAATGGCCGCCAAAGACGTCTATTTCTCTTCCGACGCGCGCGACAAGATGCTGCGCGGCGTCAACATCCTCGCCAACGCGGTGAAGGTGACCCTCGGCCCCAAGGGCCGCAATGTCGTGATCGAAAAGTCCTTCGGCGCCCCGCGCTCGACCAAGGACGGCGTCTCGGTCGCCAAGGAAATCGAACTGGCTGACCGCTTCGAGAACCTCGGCGCCCAGCTGATCCGCGAAGTCGCCTCCAAGACCAACGACAAGGCCGGCGACGGCACCACCACCGCCACCGTCCTGGCCCAGGCCATCGTCGTCGAAGGCCTGAAGTCGGTCGCGGCCGGCATGAACCCGATGGATCTGAAGCGCGGCGTCGACAAGGCCGTGATCAAGGTCGTCGCCGAGATCAAGGCGACCTCCAAGAAGGTCACCACCAACCAGGAAATCGCCCAGGTCGGCGCCATCTCGGCGAACGGCGACAGCGAAATCGGCGACATGATCGCCCGCGCCATGGAAAAGGTCGGCAACGAGGGTGTCATCACCGTCGAGGAAGCCAAGACCGCCGAGACCGAACTCGACGTCGTCGAGGGGATGCAGTTCGACCGCGGCTACCTGTCGCCGTACTTCATCACCAACGCCGACAAGATGGAGGCCGTTCTCGAGGACCCGCAGATCCTGCTGTTCGAGAAGAAGCTCTCCTCGCTGCAGCCGCTGCTGCCGGTGCTGGAAGCCGTTGTCCAGTCGGGCCGTCCGCTGCTGATCATCGCTGAAGACGTCGAAGGCGAAGCCCTGGCCACCCTGGTGGTCAACAAGCTGCGCGGCGGCCTGCGGGTCGCGGCCGTCAAGGCGCCGGGCTTCGGTGATCGCCGCAAGGCCATGCTGGAAGACCTCGCCATCCTCACGGGCGCCGAAGTCATCAGCGAAGACCTGGGCATCAAGCTCGAGAACGTCACGCTCGAGATGCTGGGTCGGGCCAAGAAGGTCACGATCACCAAGGACGACACCACCATCGTGGACGGCGTTGGCGCCAAGGACGACATCGAGGGCCGCATCGCCCAGATCAAGCGTCAGATCGAGGACACCACCAGCGACTACGACAAGGAAAAGCTGCAGGAACGTCTGGCCAAGCTGGCCGGCGGCGTCGCGGTCATCCGCGTCGGCGGCGCGACCGAAGTCGAGGTGAAGGAGCGCAAGGACCGCGTCGACGACGCCCTGAACGCCACCCGCGCCGCGGTTGAGGAAGGCATCGTCCCCGGCGGCGGCGTCGCGCTGCTGAAGGCGTCGCAATCGCTCGAGGGCATGGTGGGCGACAACGCTGACCAGACCGCCGGCATCGCCATCGTCCGTCGCGCCCTGCAGGCCCCGATCCGTCAGATCGCCGAAAACGCCGGCGTTGAAGGCTCGATCGTGGTCGGCAAGATCCTCGAGAACAACACCGCTTCGTTCGGCTTCAACGCCCAGACCGAAGAGTACGGCGACCTGGTGAAGATGGGCGTCATCGACCCGGCCAAGGTCGTGCGCACGGCTCTGCAGGACGCGGCCTCGGTCTCCGGCCTGCTGATCACCACCGAAGCGGCCATCGTCGAAGCGCCGAAGAAGAACGCTCCGGCCGGCGGCGGCATGCCCGGCGGCATGGGCGGCATGGGCGACATGGACTTCTAGGAAGTCCATAAAGTCGCCCATCACCAAAGATGGTTGGATCGGCGCAGGCCGATCCAACGCGGCGACATGGACTTCTAGTCCAGGCGTTTAGCCACGAGCCAGGATTGAGGGCGGCGTCGAGAGGCGCCGCCCTTTTTCTATGTGCGCCAGTCCTCCCCGCTCGCGGGGAGGGGGACCGCGCGGAGCGCGGTGGAGGGGTAGCGCCGACGGCGGCCAGCTTACACGCCGCTCGGCGTTCCACGCTTCGCTTGCAGAATGAGACGCAAGGCCGCGTCAATATCGTGAAGGACCAGACTGTCGGATAGGCGCAGGACGCGTACACCCTGTATCGCCATCCACTGATCGCGGAGGCCATCCCTGGCCACGGCCTCATCGCCTCGGTGAGCTCCGCCGTCGACCTCAATGGCCAGTCGATGCGCCGAGCAGAAGAAGTCCACCACGTAGGGTCCAAGGACGTGCTGGCGGCGGAAGCGCAGGCCTTCGAGGCGCTTGCCGCGAAGAGCGTTCCAGAGCGCAGCCTCCGAAAGCGTCATCGACCTTCTCAGACTGCGGGCGAGCGCGATGGTTGAGGAGTGCCGCATGGCGCCCCCATAGATTGTTCTTGTTTCGTTCGCAAGCCCCTGACGCCGGCGCTACCCCTCCACCCTGCTCCGCAGGGTCCCCCTCCCCGTAAACGGGGAGGACTGACCAGCCCCTACTCCCCCTTTTCCTCCCGCGGCCCGATCACCATCTGGCCGATCCAGTTGACGACGCCCAGCACCACCGCGCCCAGCACCGCAGGCCACAGGCCGTCGACGCTGAAGCCGTGCAGGAACCAGGCGGTCAGGCCGAACATCGCGGCGTTCACCACCAGCAGGAACAGGCCCAGGGTCAGGAAGGTCACCGGCAGGGTCATCCAGAACACCACCGGCCGCACCACCGCGTTGACCACCCCCATGATCAGGGCGGCGATCAGCAGCGTCTCGTTGCTGGTGATGTTGACGCCGTTGATGAACCGGTCGGCCAGCCACAGCCCGGCCATACCGACCAGGGTGCGCAGGATCAGGCGGATGAGCAGCATGGGCGGGCTCCTTCAGTGCGGGGTCACCATAGCCCAATCCTCTCCCCTTGGGAGAGGTGGCCTCGCGGAGCGAGGTCGGAGAGGGAGGAAGAGCCGGTCGTAGCCACAGACGAAAAAGGGACATGCCGCGGTGGACATGTCCCTTGGTCAGCGCTCCCTCTCCGACCCGGCTCCGCCGGGCCACCTCTCCCAACAGGGAGAGGGTGAGTGGGTCCTACTCCGCCGGCAGCAGCGTCTCGCCGCGGCGGGCCATCAGGCGGTCGAACTCGCCCCAGACGCCGTCCTCGCCGTGCCACTGGCCCTTGGTCGCGGCCTTGGAATACTCGGTGGCCCGGGCCTCGAAGAAGTTGGCGTGCTCGACGCCGCTCAGCATCGATTGCAGCCAGGGCAGGGGGTTTTCCTTCGCGCCGTAGATCTCCGGCAGCTTCAGCTGGCGCAGGCGCCAGTCGGCGATGAAGCGGATGTACTGCTTGATGTCCTCGGGGTTCATGCCCTGGACGGGACCCATCTCGAAGGCCAGGTCGATGAACTTGTCTTCCATCTCGACCACGGTCCGGCAGCAGTCGACGATGTCGTCGGCGACCGCCTTGGTGACCGCGCCGGTCTCCTTGTTGAAGGCGTGGTAGAGCTTGATGATGCCTTCGCAGTGCAGGCTCTCGTCCCGCACCGACCAGCTGACGATCTGGCCCATGCCCTTCATCTTGTTGAAGCGCGGGAAGTTCATCAGCATGGCGAAGCTGGCGAACAGCTGCAGGCCCTCGGCGAAGCCGCCGAACATGGCCAGGGTGCGGGCGATGTCCGC
>Ga0315902_10014554_pt1 | contig 10103 bp, 7 predicted proteins | sample LakEriMetagenome_9_FD_203523 | JGI IMG/M metagenome (GOLD analysis project Ga0315902, IMG submission 203523) | Freshwater fungal communities from buoy surface, Lake Erie, Ohio, United States - Buoy 12 MA117 | ecosystem: Environmental > Aquatic > Freshwater > Lake > Lake biofilm | place: USA...
CAGCTGGTGGATCGACAGCTGATCTGGCTGATGCTGGCCCTGCCGGTGATGTGTCTGGTTGCGTGGATTCCGTGGCGTCTGCTGCGTTTGTGGAGTTATCCGGCGTACGGTGCCAGTCTGCTGCTGCTGCTGGTGACATTGTTTATGCCGCCGATCAACGGTGCGCGTCGGTGGATACCTTTGGGACTGTTTGATTTGCAGGCCAGTGAACCGGCGCGACTGGCATTTATTATGGCGCTGGCGGCGTGGCTGATGCATCGCAGCAGTCAGACGACGGTGCGTGGGCTGCTGATGCCAGCATTGCTGACGCTGTTGCCGATGCTGCTGATCATTCGCGAGCCTGACCTGGATACAGCTCTGTTGTTTGTACCGGTGCTGGGGTGCATGTTGTATGCGGCCGGGACGCGACTGTCGCATCTTTCCGCGGCCGGCCTGCTGGTGCTGATCAGTCTGCCGCTGTTGTGGCAGCAGATGTCGGCTGAGCAGCGGTCGCGGATTGTGTCTGTGATGGTGCAGCAGGACGGCGGCACGGCTCCGACGGGTGACGGGTTTCATCTGCATCAGTCGAAGCAGGTGCTTGCTCTGGGTGGTTTGCAGGGCAGCTGGCTGAGGCCGCAGTCGCTGGTGGATGATCCGGCGGCGTGGCAGCTGCCGGCGTCGAGGACCGATTTCATTTTCGTGATGATCGGCGAACGATTTGGTCTGGCCGGCTGCGGGCTGGTGCTGCTGTTGTACGCGGTGCTGATCTGGTCAGGGTTCGGGATTGCCGCGAGTGCTCAGGAACCGTGGGCGCGTCTGACTGCTGTCGGCATTACAACGCTGATCGGGGTGCAGGTGGTACTGAACACGGCTATGACTGTGGGACTGCTGCCCATCACCGGGACACCTCTGCCGTTGTGCAGTTATGGCGGCAGCAGTCTGTTGTCAACGTACGCTGCGATCGGGCTGCTGGTGAACATTCGCGTGCATGGCACGTGGGAAGCAACAGCGATTCGGTTTGACGCAATTTCAGTCTGAGTTTTCGGATTCGAGATCCTGCAGAAACCGGAGTGCGTCTTCGGGCGAGCAGACCTTGCGTCCTGGCAGTCTTCCTTCGCGGTCGCAGGCTGCCAGCAGATCGAGCGATTCGGCATCGTCGGCCGTTCCCAGTCGTCGGCGGGCGCGAGCGCCGGCCGTTCCATCAAGGACTCGCTGTGCCAGTCCGTGGTTTTCAATCAGCCACAGTACCCGCTCGGACACACGTCCGCGCAGCACGGCCAGTCCGGTATTCACATGATCGCGGGGGTCAATACCTTTGCCGACATCGTGCAGCAGAGCGGCCAACAGCAGGTCCTCGTCCCAGGGGCAGCGTTCGCGTGCCAGCTCAAAGACCTGCAGGCTGTGATAAAGAACATCACCTTCAGGGTGCGAATCCCGATCCTGAACGACCTTTTCAAGGGGCAGCAGGAGTGACAGGAAGTACTGCCAGCGCTGATCGGGTCGAGTCTGATCAGCAGCGTGCAGCCGGCTGTCAGCTGCGACCTGCTGATCGAGTGCCATGCGGATTTCGAGATCTGTGGGCAGGGCTTCCGGTGGCAGGTGGCTGCGCGTGATGGCGCGGGCAGCGGTCCAGCGAGCCTGCGGGTAGGTGCTGCACTGGCGACAGGCCAGCAGTCTGGCTGCCGCGAAGGCAATTTCCTTTCTCAGACGATCGTATTCCATGTGTGAACGAAGTCAGCGGAAAATTCGCTGCTGTGGCACTGCGTCACTGCGGCACTCGGAGCCGGATTTGCCGCATTCAAGCAGTGCTTTGTGGTACAGGGCTTCGCCTGCCGGAGTTGGGTAGACGCCATTGACGCAGGCGCGGCAGAGCGATTCGGCGGGTAGTCCCACACACGACGACAGCGACTCGACGGGCAGGTAGTGCAGGCTGTCGGCTCCGATAAACCGGGCCATCGCCTGTTCTTCTTCAGCAGTGATGACTGAGCCCTGCATGAAGCCGGGTGCAAACAGCTCGCTGACGGTCGACATGTCAATGCCGTAGAAGCAGGGGGCAATGATGGGAGGGCAGGCGATTCGAACGTGGATTTCGCTGGCTTTACCGCGAGCCTTCAGCAGTGCGAGGAGTTCGCGCAGCGTGGTGGCTCGCACAATGGAATCATCCACCAGCAGGACTCGCTTGCCTTCCATGATTTCCGGCAGCGGAGTGTATTTCATCCGCACTTTGTCGGCGCGATTGTTACCTTCGATGAAGGTGCGGCCGATGTAGCGATTGCGGATCAGTCCTTCGAGTGACGGAACCTTCAGTTGAAAGGCCATGCTGTCCGCCGCGGCCTTGGCCGTATCGGGCACCGGCACCACGATCACGTCCTCACCGATCGGCAGAGTTTCGCGTTTGGCCAGCTCTTCACCCAGTCGCTTGCGTGACAGGTACACACCGGCGTTGTCGAAGGTGCTGCCGGCATTGGCGAAATAAATCCACTCGAAAAAACAGTGCGCCTTGCGGGGACTGTCAGCGTATTTGTGCACCTGTACGGAGTGTCCGTCCACGACAACCACGTGGCCGGGTTCCACATTGTGAATGCTGTGTTCAGAGAATCCCAGGTGCGTGAGTGCCACGCTTTCGCTGGCGGCTGCGAACAGAGCTCCTTCGTGAGCGTAGCAGAGTGGGCGCATACCCAGAGGATCACGCGAGACGAACATCTGACCGCGAGCATTAAGGAACACGATATTCCATGACCCGTCAACCTTTTTGTGCAGCGTTTGCAGCAGTTGGACGGCAGTGATTTCGGGGTTACCGGACAGCTCGTGCGAAATCAGGTGATGCAGAACTTCAGTATCGGTCTGGCGGGTCAGATGAAAATCGGTGGTCTGCAGGATTTCGTCACGCAGCTCCATGTAGTTGGCCAGCTGTCCGTTGAAGGCAAAGCTGAACCATTTGGAGCGGGCGATGTGCTGCCGTTCGAAGGGCTGGGCGTAGCTGGGATCATCCTTGCCACAGGTGGCATAGCGGACGTGCCCGATGGCTGCCTGGCCGGCGTGTTCGGCCATCAGCAGTCGGTAGCGATCTTCGTGATTCATGCTGAACACTTCAGCAACACCGCCGACATCCTTGTGCGTATGCAGCAACTGCAGGCGACTGGAGTTGAAGCTGGTGATGCCGGCAGCCAGCTGCCCGCGATTCTGCATGTCCAGCAGCATGCCGGGCACCAGTCTGGAGGTGCGATTGCGGACGGCCTGCGGATCTTCGCTGGCCGGATCGACAACGGTGCGATCCGGACGTTTCAGTCGCGGGATGAGCGGACTGAGTCCGGCGCTGTTCAGGTGGTACACGGCCGCAACGCCGCACTCGTGCATCAGTTCGTCCATAGCGACGAAATCACTTGCTGAGAAAGGGGTATTTCCTGCTCGCGCGGCGGCGAGGCCTGTGAAGATTCCGCGAATGATACAGGCTGAGGTCACGGGCACCAAACGTCCCGGGCCACTCTATCACTCAATCCTGCAGGATGGGGTGTGGATCGGCGTCACGGTCCCGTCTGCAGGAAAATTCGGTCGAGAATCCCGGTATGTGTGCTGCGGCAGGCAGCCTGAGCCTGGCAGTGGCCGGCAATCAGGAATAGTATTCACAAGTCAGGCCCAACGGGAATTCAGGACCAAACACTGATGTATTCAGGACAGTGATCTATGGCGGACAGGATTATTCTGCGAACTGGGGAAGCTCTGGTAGAAGACGAAGCCGGCTGGTCGGCAGCAGAACCGGAGGTTGTGATCGGAGAGCTGGATGGTCCTGTGGGGACAGCGATTGCCCAGTTAATGGGCGATCAGGCTCGCGGACATTCCAAAGTGTTTGCTCTGCTGAACTGCGATGTGCAGGTTCGTCCGGTGACTGTGATGGTCAGCAAGGTCACTGTGAACAAAGAGAAGTACACGAATATCCTGATGGGCACGGTCCAGGCGGCGGTGGCCAACGGAGTCCTTGACGCAGTGCGTGCGGGAGTAATTCCGAAGGAGAAAGTGAATGACCTCGGCATCATCATTTCGATCTGGCTGGATCCGGCGGTGCTGACGGCCGCAGACCTCAATTATGAAATCCTCTTCAGGACTCACCGAGAAGCCACGGCGAAGGCGATCGGGAAGGCGCTGCGGAACGAGCCTTCGATTGACTGGCTGCTGGAAAACCAGGATCAGATTGTGCACTGTTTCCACCAGATGGCACTGGACGGACAGATCTGATGTCAGAAAAAACCGTGAATACCGTCAGCATCGGCGATTACCAGTGTGGAACAGGGCATCCGCTGCTGTTTATTCTTGGTCCGTGTGTGATGGAGTCAGAGCAGCTGGTGCTGGGGGTGGCTGAGCGACTGGCGCAACTGCGTGATCGTTACGGTTACCAGATTGTCTTTAAGTCCAGTTTTGACAAGGCCAACCGCACCAGTGTTGACAGCTATCGTGGGCCTGGTCTGCAGGACGGTTTGCGGATGCTGGAACAGGTCCGGCGGCAGACCGGGCTGCCGACGACGACGGATATCCACGAGAGCGGGCAGGCTGCGGCGTGTGCGGAGGTCTGTTCGATTCTGCAGATTCCCGCCTTTTTGGCTCGGCAAACGGATTTGATTGTGGCAGCGGCGGATGCAGCAGTTGCCCGAAATATCTGCGTGAATGTCAAAAAGCCCCAGTTCGTGGCTCCCGAGGACACGGTGCATGCAGTCAGGAAGTGTCGCGCTCGCGGATTGCACAGCATTATGCTGTCAGAACGCGGGTCAACATTTGGTTACGGACGGCTGGTGAACGATTTTCGTTCTGTGCCGATCATGCAGTCTTTCGGGGTGCCGGTGGTCTATGATGCGACGCACAGTGTGCAGCTGCCGGGGGGCGCCGTCACGGGGGGTCAGCGGCAGATGGTACCGACATTGTCGCGTGCCGCGGTGGCAGCGGGATGTGATGCCGTCTTCCTGGAAACTCATCCCGAGCCTGATGCGGCGCTGAGTGACGGTCCGAACATGGTTGTGCTGGACCAGCTGGAACAGTTGTTGTCCGAGTTGACTCGATTTCGAGACGTTGTGTTGTCACTGAACTGACATTACTCAGGGGCCTGGCGATGACTGCCTGGAAAACTGGTGCGGCTGCTGTTCGTTTTGTGCAGTGTTTGCTGCTGGCGCTGCTGGTGGCTGGCTGCGGCAGATCCGGTGATCGGGCTGCGGAAGAAGCGGCGAAGGCTGCTGATGTGGCGGCTGCGGCTGAGGCAGAAGCAAAGGATGATTGTCGGGATCGGCTGAATGCGGCAGTGCGGCGGGTCTCTCCGGAGTCTCTCGGAGTGCAGACGCGCCGTGATTCCGTTGTGAATGCTCTGAATTCATGGCTGGCATCCTGTGGTGAAGCGGACGTCAAGGCTCTGTCGATCAGCGATGCCAATGCAGCGCTGTTATCAGAGACATCGCTGCGGACGGCGCGGGCGGTGCGGTTTTCCGAAAACGATGTGCTGTACATCCGCGACAGCATGTTGCTGAAGGGGCTGACGGAATCCATTTGGAAGCAGATACCATCGGGCACTGATCAGGCGAATGCGGAATCTCGTCGCATCACGGCACTGTTTCGGCACCTGATCCGCAATGTGGCTTTGGCTGCAGCAGAGGAAAACCGTGTTCCTGTGGGCCTGTACGAGGCTTTGCTGACGGGGCGGGGCGGTGTGGAGGATCGCATCTGGGCTTTTACCGAGGCCCTGCGGCAGCGGCAGATTGATTCGCTGGTGCTGCAGCCCGCGACGCCGGCAGCTGCATCCGGATCATTCGTTGAAACGGCAGAGCAGCTGGTGGCGGTCCTGGTGGGTTCGGAGGTTCTGCTGTTTGATCCGCTTCGTGGTGTCCCGGTGCCGCGTGCTGACGACACTGCCGCGTTGCCGGGTCAGCCGGCCGGACTGAGTGAAATCAGTGGTGTGGAACGCTGGAAGTCTGCTGCGGTGTTTATACCGTCTCATCCGTCCGCTGCGGCACCGCGAATGCTGGTACTGCAGCAGCGTCTGGATGCTGCGGATGCACTGGTGCTGTATGAAGAGCTGGCGGGCGGGACCAGTGAGATCCGTCCGTTCGTACAGCGTGTGGCGGGTGTGATCGGTGGTGTCTGGCCGGTGCAGCGCCTGCGTGTCTGGCCGGTGCCTGAGCAGCGAGTTGCCGCGGCTGCGACGCTCGATGAGTCACAGCGACAGGCACTGACTCAGCTGCTGCGTCCCTTTGACAGTCCGTTTGAACGCGAATCGATCGATCTGGACAAGATGCTGACGGACCCGAATATTGACGAGAGCAAGCTGACGAAGGAGCAGCTGCAGCAGATGAAGGCAGAGGCCGCCGCAAAGCTGCTGGAGAAGTCCGATGCACTGTTTGGCAAGCCGTCGCGACGACTGCTGCTGGCGCGTATCAGTCAGATCGGTGGCAATTTTGAGCTGTCAATGATTCAGGAGCTGCAGCAGATTCGCGTGGCCTGTCTGCAGGAGGTCGTGGAGCTGTCATTCTCGATCGATGGCAAGGAAGCGGTCGGACGACTGCCACTGCCTGAATCAATTCTGAGTGTGCAGCGAAGTGCTGTCGGGGATACTTTGTACTGGACAGCGATGAGTCAGTTTTCCCGCGGTGAATATGGCACTGCCGTGCAGACTTTCAGAAATCATCGCCGTCAGTATCCGGAAGATCGAAACAGTTTGTCGGCACTGATGAATGAGGCGGAGTGTCTGCTGGAGTTTGGTGATCCGGCGGGTGCTGCGGCGGTGCTGGCGGAGGCTGATACCGACAGGAATCCGGAGCGACTGCGGGTGCAGTGGCTGCGGTCGCGGCTGCCGACAGTTGCTGCTGAGGCTCCGGTGGCCCCCTGAGCTGCGGGGATGTTTGGCTGAGTCGGGCGGATGATTTGTGCAGCGATGCGTGGATTGCGGAGCAGACATGAGAATTGGCATCATGGCGGATATCCACGATAATGTGGACAATCTGCGGCATGCGATCGGATTGTTCAATGCCGTGGGTTGCCGAGCGGTGCTGCTGGCGGGCGATTTTGTGTCTCCGCTGGTGGTGCCTTCAATGCGGAAGCTGCACGGTCAGGTGATTGCCTGCTTTGGCGACAATGACGGGAATCAGACGGGAATTTCGGGGGGAATGAAGATTGTGGGGGTGCTGGGGCAGCCGCCTTTGTGCTGGAAGTCTCCGGATGGTGTCCGGTTTCTGATGTGTCATCAGCTGCAGGACGTGAAGGACTGTATCGGATCTGCCGATGTGGTGATTTTCGCACACACGCATCGTCCCAGTATAGCGCGTGATCGTCATGGGCGACTGTTTGTGAATCCGGGGGAAGTTGGGGGCTGGATGTTTCGTCGTCCGACAGTGGCGGTGTACGATACGGAAACGCGTGAGGCGGAAATCGTGAATTTGCCGGCGATGCCGCCGGCGGTGGAAATCGAGCAGTGGGGCTGAGCGTCAATCGGGAGGCACACTCATGAACGGGCAGACAGGTGCGATGGCAGCGCAGCGGGCGGCAGAGTTGCGGCGGCGCTGGTTCCTGAGGGAATGCGGGATTGGTTTGGGGGCGATGGCTGCGGCCTCTCTGGCGGCGGCCGAGGGTTCAGCTGGCCTGTTGGCGGACGAGTCGGCGGGGGCATCCGGCCCGCTGGCTCCGCGACACCCCCATTTTGCTCCTAAGGCCAAACGTGTGATTTACATGTTTCAGGCCGGTGCCCCCAGTCATCTTGAGTTATTTGACCCCAAGCCCGAGCTGACTCGCAGAAACGGCCAGTTGCCTCCACCGGAACTGCTGCAGGGATACCGGGCGGCGTTTATCAATCCAAAGTCGGCTTTGCTGGGGCCAAAGTTCCAGTATGTGAAGCATGGTCAGTGCGGGATGGAGCTCAGCGAGGTCCTGCCGCACACCGGAGCGATTGCGGATGACATCTGCCTGATTCGGTCGATGCAGACGGATGCCGTCAATCATGCTCCGGCGCAGATCATGATGAACACCGGTTCTCAGCAGTTTGGACGTCCCAGTTTTGGATCGTGGACGCTGTATGGACTGGGCAGTGAGTCTCAGGACCTGCCTGGATTTGTGGTACTGACCAGTGCCAAGGGCACCAGTGGCGGGGCCAGCAACTACGGCTGCGGATTTCTGCCGACGATGTATGGCGGCATTCCGTTTCGCAGCAAGGGCGATCCGGTGCTGTATCTGTCGAATCCGGCCGGCATCGACTCGGAAACTCAGCGAGCCTCACTGGATGCTCTGCAGAAGCTGAATCAGCTGGCGTTGCAGTCGGCGGGTGATCCGGAGATTGCGGCTCGGGTACAGAGCTATGAGATGGCGTTTCGCCTGCAGTCCAGCGCGCCCGAACTGATGGACATCGGCAGCGAATCGAAGGAGACGCTGGAGCGTTACGGCATCAGGGATCCGAACGAAGCGAATTTTGCGAGGAACTGCCTGTTGGCGCGACGCCTGGCGGAACGCGGAGTGCGATTTGTGCAGTTGTTTCACGAAGTCTGGGACCAGCACGGCAATCTGACTGCGGGTGTCAGGAAGAACGCAGAGGATACGGATCGTGCCAGCGCGGCGCTTGTGCAGGACCTGAAGGAGCGTGGATTGCTGCAGGACACCCTGGTGATCTGGGGCGGAGAGTTTGGCCGGACTCCGATGGTGCAGGGTGGCAGTGACGGTCGCGACCATCACAACCGCTGTTACAGTCTGTGGCTCGCGGGTGGCGGGATACGTGGCGGTACGGTGTGGGGGGCAACCGACGATCTGGGGTTCAACGTGGCTGAAAATCCGGTGCATGTGCACGATCTGAATGCCACGCTGCTGCACCTGCTGGGGCTGGATCATACCAGGCTGACCTGGCGGTTTCAGGGCCGGGACTATCGTCTGACCGATGTGCATGGGCACATCGTTGATGGGATTTTGGCGTGACAGGCTGGTAGCAGGAGACGCGGTGATGTCAGGAGCATGCTTTGCAGGGCGTGGTGCAGGGCATGCCATGCCGAAATTGGGCTGGTGTCTGGCTGTTGTGTTGTCATGGCTGCTGGTGACGGCAGAGTGTCTGTGTCAGGAATCGGTATTTCAGCCGTCGGCTGAACAGCTGGCAGAGGCTGGACAGCAGCTGCAGTTGCTGCGGACCGAGCTGGAGGGTCTGCGTGACCGTCCTGAACTGCAGACGACTCAGGGACGCCAGTTACTGGCGGACGTGCAGGTTTTCGAAAAAGCGGCCGCGTGGATGCTGCGTTTTTCGGAGTTTCCGAAAGAGCCGTGGGTAGGGCAGTTGCAGCGAGTGCTGTCGGAGGGGCGTCGGCGAGCCGGCCGTCTTCTTGAGGGTGCTCCGGACTGGAATCTGCGGCTTGGTACAACCATTCGCGGGTACGTCAGCGCTGTGGACGGATCTGTGCAGCCGTATGCATTGACGCTGCCCGAGGGTGTGGATCCTGTCACAGCGAAGCGATGGCCTGTTCATGTCGTGCTGCATGGTCGTGCAGATCAGATGAACGAGGTGAATTTCATTGAGCGGATGGATGGACGCGGTCCGGGGGCATCCCGGAATGAGCGTCCCGGTCAGTGGCTGCAACTGGATGTGTATGGTCGCGGGAATAATGCTTACCGCTGGGCTGGTGAAACGGATGTGTTTGAGGCTCTGGCGGACCTGAAGACGCGATTTCGAGTCGATGAGAACCGCGTGGTGCTGCACGGGTTTTCGATGGGTGGTGCGGGTGCGTGGCATCTTGGCCTGCACCATCCGGACCAGTGGTGTTCGGTGGGCGCGGGGGCCGGATTTGTGGATTTTTATCAGTATCAGAAAAAGGATCCTGTGACCGACCGTCTGCCCTGGGCCCAGCATTTAACGCTGGGGATTTACGACGCGGTGGATTATGCGCTCAACGCCGCCAATGTTCCTGTGGTGACCTATGGTGGCGAGCGGGATCCGCAGTTGCTGGCCAGTACGACCATGCAGAAGCTGACGGGTGAACTGCAGGTTCCGCTGCAGGTACTGATTGGTGCCGGCATGGGGCATGAGTTTGATGCGGACAGTCGTCGGAAGTTCATGGACTTTCACCTGGAGAGGTCGCTGGTCGGAAGACCGCAGTATGGCCAGCGAAAAAAGCTCCGCTTTTCGA
>Ga0315902_10014557_pt1 | contig 10101 bp, 13 predicted proteins | sample LakEriMetagenome_9_FD_203523 | JGI IMG/M metagenome (GOLD analysis project Ga0315902, IMG submission 203523) | Freshwater fungal communities from buoy surface, Lake Erie, Ohio, United States - Buoy 12 MA117 | ecosystem: Environmental > Aquatic > Freshwater > Lake > Lake biofilm | place: USA...
TTACCATATAAAGAATTAGATAAACATTCTATTGGTATTGAAATTTGTAATTGGGGTCAATTAACTCTTAAAGATGGTAAATTTTACAATTATGTAAAACGTGAAGTACCAAAAGAAGAAGTATGTGAATTAAGTACGCCATTTAGAGGTTACAAATTTTATCACAACTACACAGACGCTCAAATAGAATCTACAAGAAAATTGTTAATATATTGGGGTGAATTATATAATATTCCTTTAACATATAACGAAGATATTTGGGATTTAACTCCTAGAGCATATAAAGGAGAAGCAGGAGTATTTACTCACTGTTCAGTTAGACCTGATAAAGTAGACATCTATCCCCATCCTAAGATGATTGAGATGTTAAAGTCACTATAAGCGCATATATTTATTATCACAAAATTTGCGCGTGGTTCTGCGATCCCCTGTTGGTCGTTTAATATAAGCGCTATAAAAAAGTTATATACGATATTTATGCGCGTGGATGCAGATAAAATATTTGGATTATTCAATGGTGAAGAGCCCGAATCTTTACCTGAAAAAGCTAAAATGGCTGATGCCTTATTAGACTTTAAAGAACATCCCTTATTCTGGGTAGGTATGTTTAAAAAACTTATCCATAATCATAAAACATTTAATAGAAAGGTAATGAATTTCTTCTCCCAGATGGATGAGGAATTAGACCTTTATGATGTTGAACAAGCCGGAGAATTTGTAGTCTACAATAGAGCTTGGTTTTGGATTTCAAAAATTGACATTCAAGTTTCCACTCATCAAGATGCTTTATTACATTACGCAGATGAGTATCTTCTTACTTATGTAAAATTCGCTATTTCATATTTTGAAGAATTTGAAGAATATGAAAAATGTGCGCATCTTGTAAAAATTCAAAATCTTCTTAAGGAACTTTTAAACTAAGCTTGGCACCCCAGAATTCATATATTATATTGGGGATACGAGAGAAAAAGAAAATAAAGAATGTTATGAAAAACAGAGAGATTATAATGAGACGGTTAGAGCGAGCCGAGGGAGAAGTAGAGAAACTACATATGTTCCTAAATCGTGGGGGTTCAAGAGAACAAGTAGAAGAAGTATTGATTACTCTTCGTGAATCCCTTGATGATGCTAAATCATTTATTCAACAAGAACCTCTAGGTCCGGGGGAAGTTAATCGTTTTTAAATTATGCAACTAACAGCAGAACAAATTCAACAAAATTGGTTGGATTTTATTGGTTTTATTGATGACCATATTTCCGAACCACGCAAAACAGCACTTAAAGCATTTTATGAAAAATATGAAGACCGTATCATTTTGATGCCGGCTGCTCATAAAAAAGAATACCATAATGCTTTTCCTGGGGGCTATGTAGAACATGTTAATCGTGTTATAACTTGTGCTTTACATCTTCACAAATTATGGGGAGAAATGGGTGCCGATTTGGATACATTTACTAAAGAGGAACTTGTATTCTCTGCTATTAATCATGATCTAGGTAAAATGGGTTCTGAGGAAGAAGAATCATATGTTCCTCAAACTGATCAATGGCGTAAAGATAAACTTGGTGAAGATTATATGTTCAACACTAAAGTTCCATTTGCATCTGTTCCTGATAGAGGACTATATCTACTCCAGGCACATGATGTTAAGTATTCATTTAATGAAATGATTGCCATTCAAACTCATGATGGTTTATATGATAAAGCAAATGAGAAATATTTAATGGCTTTTATGCCCGAACAAAAACCACGTACTTCTCTTCCATTTATAATCCACCAGGCGGATTTAATGGCTGCTCGTATTGAGTTTGAACGTGAATGGTTACCTAAACTACAAGGTAACTTGGATACTAAGAAAAAAGGTTTTACATTGGAATCAAATAAAAAACAACCTTCAAAAGATAGTAAACAAACCAAAGCATTAGGTTCACTAAAAAATGAAGGTCTTAAAAATTTATTAGATAACTTATGATAGGACTTACAATAATTTTAGGTATATTGGTCGTGATCCTTGGATACACGACCTTTAACCTCTTACGAAAAAATGAAAAACAGGAAGATATCCTCGCGGGATATATGACCTATTTAAATAAAATTTCTCAAACCATAGAAGCCGCCGATAAAAAAATCCAAGAAATAGATATCAAAGGCAGCTTTAAATCAGATGATGAAGTAGGATTTTTCTTCCAACAGATACAAAGCATTCAGACTATCCTAAATACTTTCATCATTAAGAATGTTGAAAAGTAATGGAAGTAGTAGTAAAGAAAAAGAAAAAAGGGGTACAATACTTTACTCAAGATACTGAGGATGCTATTGTATTATATAATCATACTGAGGATTCCGAAGAAAGAAGTAGAATTTATAGAGAAAGAATTCACTATGGATTTTTTAAATTAACCGAAAATATTATCCACACTTTTAAATTCTATTATACAGAAGTAGATAATATTGAAGATTTACAACACGAAGTAATTACATTCCTTCTTTCTAAAATTCACTTATATGATCAATCAAAAGGTGCAAAAGCATATTCATATTTTGGAACTATTGCAAAACGTTATTTAATTCTTTCAAACCAGAAAAATTATAAAAAACGTGTTGATACTGCCCCCATTGAGGTTTTAGAAGAAGATGAAAATCATTCTTACAATATTGATGAAGGATCATATGATGAAAAATTGTCTAGTTTTATAGATGAATTTACTAATTATTGTACTGAAAATATTTTTGAAATTTTTCCAAAAGAATATGATGCTCAAATAGCAGATGCAATTTTAGAACTATTCCGTAAACGAGAAAATCTAGATGTATTTAATAAAAAAGCCCTTTACATTTATATCCGTGAACAAGTTGATGTAAAGACACCTAAAATAACTAAAATAGCTAATCAGCTTTACGATATCTTTAAAGAAAACTATGTCTTTTATTTAGAACACGGATATACAAATTTCTAGTTTCAATATTTATTAGAAACAAAATTGTATATTTATGTCACAATTTGATAGTGTAATATTTGGTAAGAAAAAATTCTCTGATATTTTAGAGGAAATTTATAATAACCAACAGAAAAAAGATAAACAAGTCACAGCTCTTATAAACGAGTTAAAACCACTTATTTCAGAAATTGGTGATGCTACTCTTGTAGTTCCATTAATTAAAGAATATATGGAAATAAGTGTTAAAAATGATGATTTATTAATTAAAATGGCCGCGTTAGCTCAACGTGCTATGCAAACTCAAACAGCAGATGGTGCATTAACTATTTCTGATGAAGAAAAAGAACAATTACTCTCAGCAATGAATGAGTTAAAAGGAGAAAAATAATGGCTAACAGATACGGATTTTCAGCATTAAATAGAAACCTTAATACCAATTTAAATAATGGTTTTGGGGTAAAAAATGCTATAAATCAATATAATTTAATTAAGTCTGTTAGAGTTTTAAGTATTGTATTAGATGAAAATCACCCAAGATTTAAAGAATTAGGTGAATGGAATGCTTTGGGGGTAATTGAATACGAAGAAGTAAATAATCCAATTCCATCTCCAAGTCTTCCTACTGCTAGACCAATAATGGGTAATTCTAAAAGATTACCACTAATTAATGAAATAGTTTATATAATAGGTCTTCCCGATACTAATATTGATACTATATCTTCTAATACAGTTGCTTATTATATTGATGTGGTTTCATTATGGAATCATCCTCACCATAATGCTTACCCAACAGCTCCTAATGAATTACCTGCTTCCCAACAAAAAGATTATGTTCAAACTCAAGCAGGAAATGTTAGACGAGTAACTGATCAATCAACAGAAATATTTTTAGGTAAAACTTTTAAGGAACGTTCTAATATCCATCCAATATTACCTTTTGAAGGTGATATAATTTATGAAGGTAGATGGGGTAATAGTATAAGAATTGGTTCTACTGTAAAGGGAACCATTAATAATTGGTCATCTACAGGAACAAATGGAGATCCTATTCTTATTATTAGAAATGGTCAAGGAACACAAAGCGAAGAAGGATGGGTACCAACAGTAGAAGATATTAACAATGATGAATCTTCTATTTATTCTACAAGTACTCAAAAAATCCCTTTAAAAGCATCGTCAACTAATTATTTTAGTTACAAATCTAATACTCCTCAAACCCCTGATCAATATGCTGGAAAGCAAATTATTTTAAATTCGGGTCGTTTAGTATTTAATACAACAACAGATCACATACTATTAAGTAGTAAAAAATCTATAAATCTAAATGCCGTTGAAGGAGTTAATATTGATACACCAACAGTAGTTGTACAATCTGGAAACATTTATTTAGGATCTAAAAATGCAAGTGAACCTTTATTATTAGGTGATCAAACGGTTAATTTATTAAACCAATTAATTTCTAACCTTTCAGGATTTATGCAAGTTTGTTCCACAGCAGCTGCAACACCTCCAGGTACATTTTTAATCCAATTAAATACAGCGGCAGTTCAAATGAATAGTAGTTTATTAGCAATTCAAGCTAATTTAGAAGGACTTAAATCAAAATATAATTATACAGTATAATGGTAGACCCAGCTAAATTAGATCAACTTAGATTAACAGAATTAGCTTCATTAAAGAAAAAAGCTATTCAATCTGGCCAAAAATCTGTTAATGCGGAACAAATTCAAAAAGCATTACCTGATGATTTAAAACCAAAAGGAGCTGCAAAACTTCCATTATTATTATTTGGATTAAGTTCACAAATTCCCCAAATAATTGAACCTTCTTTACAAAATTTAATTCAAAAATATATTCCTGATGTTAATACTTGCCCAAGTCCAGCAATTTTGCAAGAATTATTAGCTCAGAGAGATGATATTGTTCAATCTTTAAATAAAATTGGAATTAAAATAGACCAAACAGGAAAATCTCTTACAGGAGCTTCTGATTTTCTTAATTTATCATTAGGGTTAATTAATACTATAGACATAGCATCTATTGCTATATCTGCCGCTTTAAAAATCCCTCCAGTAAGTACATTACCCATCCCAGGAGCAATTCCTTCTGCATTAAATGATGCTCAAACATTTATTAGAAAAACAACATTTGATAATAAAGGAATTTCAAAACTTGCTAAAATACAAGGAACATTAAGTAGTGCTTCTTTAGTAATTTCACTTACTGGTCAATATGTTTTAAAAGCAAAAGAAACATTAACTATTATAGATTCTTATATTAAAAAATGTAATAAAGATGCAAATTTAGAACCAATATCTAAAATAATTAATGATATAGCAAATTCACAATTACAAGCAGATCAAACTCAAAACCAAACAACTTACAATGGTTTTATAATTGAAATTGAAGAAGTACCATATACTCCTACAGTAACTCGTAGAAGAGCTATAGGAAAAGACAGCTCAGGAATAGTTTTAATCCAAACAGAATTATCTTTTACTACAGATAGTCAAACATTAATTAATGAACTTAAATTTATTATTGATAGAGATAATTTACTTACAGATTCTTCACCAAATCCATTAGCACCTGCTCCTGCTTCTGCAACAACAATTCCAGTATCAGTACCAACAACAGAAGTTCAAGCAGAAACATCTACACCAACAACTCCTACTTCTACTCCAACCCAAGATTTATTTCCTTTTGGTTATGCTGGGAAAAAAGTAGGTGATAAAGAAAGAAAAAGAATAAAGAAAAAAGGAAGAGATACAGTAGAAGTTTATGAATGGGATGGAAACCGTTGGGTATTAATAAAAACTAGAGGAAATTAACATAAAAAACATAAAACTTAAATATTTATAAAGTGATGAAAACTACAGAACTTAAAATTTTAATCAAAGAAGCTGTAAGAGAAGCTATTCAAGAGGAATTAAAAGATATCCTTTTGGAAGCAGTTCGTGCTCCTAAAACAGTTGTAGCTGAATCTTTAAGAGATACTTACGCACAACCACATATTGAAAAACCAAAACAATTAAATGCTGCTGAAAGACGCGCTATGTTTGGTGGTTTATTAGAAGAAATGCAAAACGGAGGAGTAGCTAACTCTCAATATGCTGGTAATTTTCAACCTCAAGCAGTAGATACTATTAATGGTGCTTTGCCTGAAGGAAGTGTTGGATTAGACCAAATAATGGCTTTAATGAATAAATAATGGCTTTTGGAGCAAAGAAAATATTCCCATTAGATACTAAACCTAGTACAGGTATTGGTATTGCTTTACCATTTAATGTTCCGGGAGTATTTAAAACTACTTACACTACAAAAGATACCGTTAAATATGATTTAATTAATTTTTTCTTAACAAACCAAAATGAAAGATATTTAAATCCAACATTTGGGGGAAATTTAAGAGCATTTTTATTTCAACAAATTACCTCAGGTAATACAGAGTCTTTAAGAGAAGATATTCAATATCAACTTTCGGTATATTTTCCTATGGTTGTTATTGAAGATTTATCAATAGATTCCATACCAGAATTCAATCAAATAAATGTTGTATTAAAATACAATATTGCAGATACAGGTTTAAATGATACAATACAATTAGCATTTACATAATGGCCACTACAAAAAGAAAAAATATTCAATATATTAATCGAGATTTTAGCGAAATAAGAGCTAGTTTAGTTGACTATGCTCGCACATATTTCCCTACAACTTATAATGATTTTACTCCATCATCAGTAGGAATGATGTTTATGGAGATGGCTGCCTATGTAGGTGACGTTTTATCATTTTATCTTGACAATCAGGTTCAAGAAACATATTTACAATATGCTCGTCAAACTAATAACTTATATGAGTTAGCTTATATGTTTGGTTATAAACCAAATGTAACCCAAGTTGCAACAACTTTTATTGATTTTTATCAACAAGTCCCCTCAAAAATTTCATCATCAACTTACATACCTGATTTTGATTATGCTTTATATGTAAATCAAAATACTCAAATTCAATCAACATCTGATCCTAATGTATCATTTTTAATAGAAGATCCTGTAGATTTTACAGTTTCATCTTCTGGAGATCCTACAGAAACTTCAATTTTTAGTGTTGATGGTAGTGGTAATCCTTTATATTATCTTTTAAAGAAAACTAGAAAAGCAATTTCCTCTACAATTAATACCACAGAGTTTACATTTACAACTCCTCAACAATTTACAACTGTAGAAATTAATGCTCCTCGAATTGTAGGTATTTTAGATGTTTTTGATTCTGATAGTAATGAATGGTATGAAGTAGATTATTTGGCTCAAGAATGTATTTATAAATCAATAAAAAATACAAATCCAAACGATCCAACCTTATCTCAATATAAAGGAGATACTCCTTATCTTTTACAATTAGAACAAGTTCAAAGAAGATTCATTTCAAGATTCTTAGATTCAGGTTCATTACAATTACAATTCGGAGCAGGTACAGCAGCTGATACAGATGAAGTAATTATACCTAATCCTGATAATGTAGGTTTAGGTTTACCATTTGAAAAAATGAAATTAACAACAGCTTACGCTCCTGCTAATTTTATATTTACAAAAACTTATGGGATTGCTCCTTCAAACACAACATTAACTGTTAGATATTTAACAGGTGGAGGAGTTACAGCAAACGTTCCAGCTAACGATTTAACCACTTTAATAGGTTCAGTTAAATTCTTAAATAGTAATCTTAATGCTGTAACAGCACAAACTATTTTTAATTCATTAGCAGTAACAAATCCTGAAGCCGCAGATGGTGGAGGTGATGGAGACACAATTGAAGAAATTCGTCAAAATGCTTCTGCAAATTTTGCAACTCAATTACGTAACGTAACTCAAGATGATTATTTAGTAAGATCACTTTCAATGCCTGCTAAATTTGGTGTTATTTCTAAAGCGTATATAGAGCCAACAAAAGCAATAACATTATCAGCCGGTGAATCCAATTCGGTATTGGATTTATACGTTTTATCATTTAATGTAAACAACCAATTACAACTGGCATCGACCGCTTTAAAAGATAATTTAACAACTTATTTATCTCAATACAGAATGGTAAATGATGCTGTTTCTATTAAAGATGCTTTTATTATTAATATTGGTGTTAATTTTGATATAATTGTTTTACCTGAATTTAATAGCAATCAAGTATTATTCGATTGTATAACAGCATTAAAAGATTATTTTGCTATTAAAAATTGGCAAATTAATCAACCTATTGTATTAAGAGATATTTATATTCTTTTAGATAGAGTAACAGGTGTACAAACTGTTAAAAATATACAAATTAGTAATTTAGTAGGAGAAAATTTAGGTTATTCACCTTATTCATATGATATTGCTGGTGCAACTATAGGAAACGTAATTTATCCTTCTTTAGATCCTTCTATTTTTGAAGTTAAATATCCCGATCAAGATATTCAGGGTAGAATAGTAAATTTATAATAAGAAATGGCAGTATATAAAATATTTCCCGAAAAAGACGCAACATTATACTCTTTATTCCCTAATATGAATACAGGGTTGGATGAAATTATAGAAGCAACTGAAACTTCTTTTGCTTATTCTTTACCAAACCCACAAACTAGCCGTTTTTTAATTAGATTTACAAATGATGATTTAGCAGCCGTTTTAGATTTAATACCTCAAAATGTTTTCGATAGCGGATCTTGGAAAGCCAATTTACAGTGTTTTATTGCTACTTCTACAGGATTACAAGCCAATACAACAGTTCAATGTTTCCCAGTTTATGGTGCTTGGGATATGGGTACTGGTAGATATTTAGATGATCCTATCCAAACTAATGGTACAAGCTGGATTTGGAGAACTTATTCAGGATCTGTAGGAGGACAATGGATTACTTCAAGTTTCCCATCAAATGTAACAGCTTCCTTTGATACAACATGGGCAGTAGCTGGTGGTGGTAATTGGTATTTTACTAGTTCAAATCCAAGTTTAAATCCATTTAGTTCTTCTGTAACTTTTGGTTATTGGGATAGCAAAGATATAAATTTAGATGTTACAAAAATAGTAAAAGCTTGGGTTACAGGATCAATAGCAAACGAAGGATTTATTTTAAAACAAGCAGTTGAATTTATAAATGATAGAGAAGTTCAACCTGAATTAAAATATTTTTCAAGAGATACACATACAATTTATCCTCCTGATTTACAAATTAGTTGGAGAGATTACTCATTCGATACAGGTTCTTCAACCCAAACAATTTTAGATACACTCCCAGCAGTTGTAACACTAGCCCAAAACCCAGGAACTTTTTATCCTCAAAGTTTTAATAGATTTAGAGTAAATATTCGCCCTGAATTCCCAATTCAGTTATGGCAAACATCTTCTATATATTTAAATAATTATTATTTACCAACAGCATCTTATTGGGCTATTAAAGATTTAGATACTAATGAGATGATAATTGATTTTGATACTCAATATACTCAAATTAGTGCAGATGCAACTTCTAGCTATTTTGATATTTGGATGAATGGTTTAGAACCAGAAAGATATTATTCTATTCTAATCAAATCAGAAATAGCAGGAACAACTCAAGTATTTGATGATCAATATTACTTTAAAGTAATTAATGGATAATGGCTGAGCAAATAAATTTAAATAAAACAGTTTATAGTAAAACTCAATTTGAGAGAGTTGTTGATACTTCTTTTACTCAATTGGTTGAACCAACACCTGTTTCTCCTTTATCAATACCTTCAATTTCAACCGCAGAATTTTTCCAAAATTACCAAGAAATATTCTATCAAATACCTAAGTTTGGAGATTTAAATTCTCATGAATATCTTATAAAAACATCTCAAGCTTATATAGGAAGTAGTCAAGCAGACGATGATACTATTCAAGCATTGATTGATGAAGTAACACAATTGAGACAAGAAAACTTAGATTTACAACAACTTTTAAATCCTCAATTAACAGGAAGTATATAATGGCTGAATTAGTTAACATAACATCAATAGATCCTAATACATTTGAAGCTCAGTCTTATTCAACACAAGACGAGTCATTAATTACTTCAATTAATGTTGAAACAGCTTTTAATCCTACAACAGATGTTATAGAATATTTTATCTATGATCTGAATGGAGATATAATT
>Ga0315902_10014560_pt1 | contig 10100 bp, 10 predicted proteins | sample LakEriMetagenome_9_FD_203523 | JGI IMG/M metagenome (GOLD analysis project Ga0315902, IMG submission 203523) | Freshwater fungal communities from buoy surface, Lake Erie, Ohio, United States - Buoy 12 MA117 | ecosystem: Environmental > Aquatic > Freshwater > Lake > Lake biofilm | place: USA...
TGGTTGTTCACAATCGGTGCTGGAGAATTGTCCGCCTTCGCCGGTCTTTATGAGATTCGAGCGGACCAAGGCGACCCGCCAGTCGTTTCATGTTGCCTGCTCACGACTGAGGCGAACTCATTGGTTTCGCCCATTCATGACCGTATGCCGGTCTTGCTGAAGTCTTGTCAACACGAAGAGTGGCTGCACGGAAGCCCGGATTCCGCTCTGCGGCTGCTGCGCCCCTATCCCGCCCAGTTCATGCGGCGGGTTTCCGTCGGCTCTGCGGTTGGAAATCCCCGGCATGAATCGCCCGACTGCGTGGTCCCTGTCGGGACGACGGTTCTGGGACAAGACTCGGCCTGAAATCCTTGCGGTTCCCAGTCAATTCATCCGTAAGGGAGTGGTCAAGTGTGGAATTCCGTGGCGCTGAATTCAGATTTTCTGGATGGCCATTTGAGCCGCCGTCCAGATCATGACCGGATGGGTATTTCCGGAGTGATGATGAGTCGCTGTGTTGCGCTGTGTTTGTTGCTGACGTGGCATTCCAGTGTGGCGTCGGTGCAAGGGAAGGAACCCGACGATTTGCCGGTTCGCTTCGAAGATGTGGCTGGTGTGCTGAAGGCGCGTTGTGTGAAGTGTCATGGACCGGTGAAGGCCGAGCGGAGTCTGAATCTGTCGACCCCCGCGGGTATCCTCCGGGGAAGTCGGACTGGTTCCGTGGTGCGTCCGCATGATGTCATGGCAAGTCCGCTTTGGACCCGAATCGCCGACGGCAGCATGCCGCCCGATGACCCGTTGGGCGAGGACCAGTTGAGCCTGGTGGCCAGATGGATCGAGCAAGGCGCGCCTGGATTGTCAGCCGATTCAACAGGGGAACATTGGGCCTTTCGGCCACTGGGGCGTGTCACCCCCCCCAATCGCCCTGTGGGCGGCGCGGGGGGGACTTTCATCGATCAGTTCCTCCTGGCTCCGCTGGCGACGAAATCACTGGAGTTCAGTCCGGATGCGGATCGCGCGTCGCTCCTGCGGAGAGCGTGTTTCGTGCTGACGGGTTTGCCCCCCACGCTCGAGGAGCAGGAGGCGTTTCTGGGTGATCCTGGTCCGGATGCCTACGGTCGTTTGATCGACCGTCTGCTCGCTTCCCCCCAAATGGGAGTTCGCTGGGGCAAGCTTTGGCTCGATGCGGCGGGCTATGCTGATTCCAATGGCTATTTCAACGCGGATTCCGACCGTCCCTGGGCTTGGCGATATCGAGATTGGGTCGTTGGGGCCATCAATTCCGATCTTCCATTTGACGAGTTTCTGCGAGCACAACTCTGTGGGGACGAACTGACATCAGTCGAAGCGGCAGGTGAGGTGAGCGCCGATGTCCAGGGCTTGTTGATTGCGACTCATTTTTTGCGAAACGGACAGGATGGCACGGGGGAGAGCGATGGAAATCCCGAAGAAGTGCGCGCCGACAAGTACTTCGCTCTCGAGTCATGTCAGCAGAATGTGATGTCGGCTTTGTTCGGACTGACAGTTCAGTGCGCGAAGTGCCACGACCACAAGTTCGAACCGATTCGACAGGAGGACTACTACCGTTTACAGGCGGTGTTCGCCCCGGCATTCCGGATCGAAGATTGGCGCAAGCCGAATGAGCGGTTCGTGATGGCTCCTCTGGCCGGGGAGACTGAAATCTGGGAGTTGCAGCGGCAGCGTCTCCGCCAGGAACTCGAGGATCAGACGCAAATGCTCGCCGAGTATGTGCGTACCAAGCGAGTCTCCGGCCGAGTGCTGTTTCATGACGACTTCGACCGAGCCAGCCTGGGTGATCGCTGGAGTAATCGGCTTCCGGGTGATACGGAACCGGCTGGGGCGGTGCCTGTCCGGATCGATTCCCGAGAACGACCGGGAGCGTTCCTGCGCGATGGGCGATTGGTGATCGCCGAAGGAGGAACACGGGGTGACAGTATTCTGAGTACCGCGGCCCCCTTGAACTGGCTTCCCTCTGAGGCAGGCGCCTCGATTGAAGCCACTTTCGATCTGGTTTCCAATCGTGCAGATGATGGAGACGCAGACGCTGAACGGATTGGTTACCTGATTGACCTGCGGGATTTTCGGGATCAACTTCCGGATTCGCCCGGAAACATACTGATCGATGGGCATCCGCAGGCGAAAACCTCGGTGTATCTGGATTATCCCGGTGCAGACTCGCGCGTTGTGGGAACTCTTGGTGGACAGGGGCATGTGCCAGGGAGGAACTTCGGAGTGCGGATCAGTCGAATCACAGACGACAAGGTCCGGCTGCAGTTGTTGGTGGATCATCTGCCCGATGGGCAAGCGTTGGACTTGAACTCAACAGTATTCACAACCGGAGGGGGATTCGGCTTTGTCTTTTGCTGCGGCCGGAGTTTCGTGGTTGACAACGTGCTGATTGAGGTGTTCCCGCCGGAGGAATCCAGTGAATCGCTGCGACAGTTTCATGCCGAAGTCCAACAGCGGCAGAGGAAGTTGGTGACGCTGCGAGAGCTATTGAAAAACCTGGATGCCAATCCTCCCGGAAAGATTTCGTGGGTCACCGATGTTTCCCCCAGCCCTCCGGAAGTGCGGTTGTTGAACCGTGGAAACTATTCCAGCCCCGCGCATGTCGTAACTCCGGGGCCGCCATTGTTTCTGTCACAGCAGGAAGAGGATCCGCATTTCGTCGTCCAGTCGACCGGACGGACGACTGGTGCCCGACGGGCCTTCGCGGAGTGGGTACTGCAAAATCCCCGGTCGCGTTCGCTGCTCGCGCGGACACAAGTGAATCGTGTGTGGCAGGCCTGCTTCGGCACGGGGATTGTTGCCACGTCGGACAATCTGGGGCAAAGCGGTTCCGTGCCGAGTCACCCCGAATTGTTGGAGTATCTGGCAACGTCATTTCTGGATCAGGGTTGGCGAATCCGGCCTTTGTTGAAGGAAATCGTACTGTCGAGGGCCTTCCGGCAGTCGAGCCTACCGAATGAACGTGGGTTTGTGGCAGATCCAGAGAACCGCCTGCTGTGGAGGTTTCCCGCGGTACGGCTTGATGCCGACATGATCCGCGACTCGCTCTGGCAGTTTTCGGGTCGTCTCGACCACACCCTGGGGGGCGTCCCTGTGCCGACAACTCGGCTCGAGCAGGGGGAGGTGGTGATCTCGGAAACTACATCAGGAGCAGCCCGGCGTTCGTTGTATGTTTATCAGCGAAGAACTCAGGGGCTCGGAATGCTGCAGTTGTTTGATGCGCCGCAGCTTGTATTCAATTCGACGCGACGGTCCCGCTCGACGATTCCACTCCAGTCGCTGACGATGCTCAACGGCGATTTTGTGATCCGCAGAGCCGATGAGCTGACGCTTCGGTTGGAACAACAGTCCCAAGAAGCGTCCCCGCGTATCGAGTTGCTGTGGCGCATCTGTCTGGGCAGGGCGCCAAGCCATGAGGAATGCGCTCTGGCTTTGGAGTTTCTCAGGGAACAGACTGCCCGGCTCGGCTCCTCGGATCAATCGCTGCGGGACGCCTGGCGAGATTTGTGCCAAAGCGTGATGGGATGCAACGAGTCGCTGTACCTTCCCTAAGCGGAATCACGGCGATTGCTTCGCCAGGAATATGGAAGAATAACAGTCCTCCGGCGCTCACATCGAGGAGTTTCAGAGTATCGACGCCTTTCGTCTGGAAAGGATCCGGACTCGATCGATCGCCACAGTCGAGGTGCAATCGGTGAGCGTCGATTGACTTGGTTGGTCCGGCACTCCACGGGGGGCAGGGGCATGGCCAGAGAATACCTACAGGAAATCCGGCAACCTCCCGAGTCGTGCCTGAGTGCTGGCGTGTTGGGAATCCGCTGCATGAGGACGCCGTGCTCAGACATCGACTTCATCCAGCCCAATTGACGAAGACACAATGGCTGTGGGTCTGCGCTGTTTGCGGGCCCTGGGGTGGCGGGCTGGCGGGGTGGACCTTCAATGGTAGCCAAAAATTGACTGTCACTTTGGCATCTCTCGCTTGATCTTTTCCGTTTATAGAAGAGGTGTTATAAGGCGGCTCATTGGCCAATCAGGACGGCCAACCTCGATTCCGACTGCGTGGGAGGAGACCACCGGATGTTGCCCAGGTCCAGAGTCAGGCTGACTCGTTTGTTGTTGACAGTCATCCTTGGCTGCGTCGGCTGCCGTGGTTTGCCATTTGGATCCGATTCAGACGATGACACAGTCGCGGCCCCAGATTTCGGTCTGAACACCGTTCCCCGACAGTGGGAGCCGGCGTTTGAAGATGGCGATACGACGCACAAGGCGGGGAGTGGCAAAGGGGGGGCGGGGCGTCTCACCGACGACGCTGCGTGGGGCGATTCGGATGGAGAATTCGATAAGTCGGCTCGCGGAGAGAAAGCGGCGTCCACTGAAAAGGATTGAGGTCGACAGCCCGCAGTCGATCAAGGTGTTGTTGGCGAATTCGTGGATCGGTTTTGCGGCCCACTGGGAGTTCGACGGCAGATGGCTGTGCCAGCGCGTCGGGATTCACCGATTTGGGATGAAACTCGCGGTCGGTCAGAGGCACAGGAGGTTTCGGTCTCGGCAATCCGATGGAGGTGGTGGTGGAATCCAAAGGTTCGGAAGGCCTGTTGTCGGTACGAGTTGTGCTGGGCGAGATTGAGCTGTCGCCTATGGAACGCGAGTCAATTGCTCCGGGCTTATGGTTGGGCAAGACATTCGAGGGGCTGGTCAAATTGCGTTTGGGGGGTGAGACGCTCGGCTTTGGTGCTTTGTGCCTGCATCGTGGGCAGCTTGCCGTGCGGGTTGCCAAAATCGCTCACTCCGCATCGGGAAACCCACCGGAAGCGGTTGCATCAGGTCATGAGTCGGAGAAGATGTGAAATGCGGTCGATTCAGTGGACTGTTCTGGTGTCTGTCGCCGTCTGCCACACTGCTGTATGGGCGGAAGAGGGGGCCGTTGAAGCCCGGAAAGTTACGCCTCCTGTGGAATCGGCGATCCCGCTTGATCCATCCTCGGCAGTCACCTCCAGGGGCAGTGGTTCGTGGCTCTCCAGTTGGCTATCGATCGGATTGTGTGTTGCTGGAGGAATCTGGGTTTGGCGCAGTCGCCTTGGGGTCGAGACTGCCGCCGACGGGGAGCTTTGGAATGTGATCAGCCAACGTCCCCTGGACTCGCGACACAGCCTGATGGTGGTTCGGTTTGCGGACAGTCTGTTGCTGCTGAGTGTCTCGCCGAACGAGGTTTCGCTCCTCAAGGAGATCGAAGATCCCGCACAGGTGGCTCAGGTCAATTCTCTGGTGTCTGGGCAGCGGCAAGTTCGTGCCAATTCACTGCGTCAGAGATTGGCGACGCTCGGATTGTTGCGGGGAATGGCATGACACAAGGACCTGCCAAACCTTCGGGAGAGGTCTGTTTCGCCGGGTCGCGACGATTTGTCCCGGCCTTGGTGGGGCTGATCTTGGTGACAGCCACAGTCGCAGGTTCCGAGCCGGGTAACTCCAAAGCCCGCAAGTCGGCCACCGGTCTCCAAAAGGAAGTTGTCCGCGATTCAAGAGGGAGTCGGGGTACCGACCGCAATGAAGCCGGTACCGCTCAACGTGAGCGGGTAGTGCCTCTCGCAGGTGTTGAGGAGCGCGGAGATCGCTCTTCGGAAGTCGACTTCGCGGCACTGGGGGACGAGCCGATCACCGAGGTCACCAACTTGACAGATGCCGACCAAAACAGGGCGGGTGACTGGATGTCCCTGGTGGAATCCTTGCCGGTCGCACCGTCGCTGCTCGCGGTGATGATGCTGTCAGTGGTCCCCTCTCTGTTGTTGATGACCACCTGCTTCGTCCGGTTTTCGATCGTACTGACACTGGTTCGACAAGCGTTGGGAACCCAGCAGCTGCCACCGAATTCGGTACTGATGGCGTTGGCGCTCTTTCTGAGTTGCCTGGTTATGGAGCCGGTATGGCGACGAGCGTACCAGGAAGGGATGCGGCCTTATTTGCAACCTGAATCCGGCGCCCAGAAGCCTGAATTGGACGCGGCGACCCAGGCGACGTTGAAGCCGCTTCGGGAATTCATGTCATCCCAGATCGAACTGGCGGGAAACAGCGAAACGGTGTGGGTCCTGCTGGAGTCACAATCGGCCGATGGTGGCACGCTGCGCGAGTCGCAGCGGGACCTTACCTATGACGAAGTCCCCTTGCCCACACTTGCGGCGGCTTTCGTTCTGAGTGAAATGAAGGTGGGTTTCATCATTGGGTTCCAGATTCTTCTCCCATTTCTGGTGATCGATCTCATTGTGGGACTCACTCTCTCCATGCTGGGATTGACGGCGATTTCACACGGGGCGGTCTCACTCCCCTTCAAATTGCTGCTGTTCGTGCTGGTTGACGGTTGGACGGTCATTGTCGGGCGGTTGTTGGCGAGTGTCGCCGGATAAAGTACGTCATTGACCTGGGCGAATTGGCAGGTCGTGGGACCTCGTGTTTGGGGACAGGATGATGGATGTTGATTCCGCGGCAGAGATGATTCGGCAGTCGCTATTTACGGCTGCCTGGATTTGCCTGCCGATTCTGTTGGTCTCGTTGATCGTCGGATTCATCATCGGAACACTTCAGGCGGCGACATCGATCCAGGAGCCGACTGTGAACGCAGTTCCTCGCGTGTTGGTCACCGCTCTGACAATCGTGCTTGTGATGCCGTGGGGACTGCAGGCGATGGTCGAATTCACGCTGCGATTGTGGCGTGCGAAATGATTGGAAAACGCCAGGAAATGCGATCTTTCGCCGCTGTTGGCGGGACAGGTTGGCATGGAGCCTGAATTCTTCGCAAATCTTCCCCAGGCGGCCTGGTTGCCGGGTTTCTCCCCGTGGATCCTGTTGCTGGCGAGAATGATCGGGTTGGTGCTGTTCCTGACATTGATTCCCAAGACTTTGGGCTGGCGGTTTCGCCTGGCTCTTGCCGTCTTGTTGAGCTGGGTCCTGGCGTCGAGTTCGGGGAATCCCGCAATGGATGGCAACACCCCCTGGGAACCAGAGGATGTCCTTTTGGAGTTTCTACTGGGGGGAGGGCTGGGACTGGGCGTATCTCTGGTGTTGGCTGGGGTCAGGCTCTGCGCGGAAATTCTTGAACTCCCGTGGTCGCCCGGGGAATTGCAGGCTGATACCTGTTGGGGGGGGGCTGGTGCGGGAGCCTTGAGTTCCGCCCTTGGGTGGATGACTGCGGTGATCTTCGTGATCGGAGGTGGGCATCTCCAGGTGATTATTGCCTGCCGTGACATGGTCCGCACTTACCCTCCTGGCAGCTTGCCGATGCTCGGGGGAATGGTCACTTTGCTGTCGGTCTCGTGTCAGGAGGCGACCTGTCTCGCCCTGCGTTTGGCGGCACCAGTCTGGGGGGCGTCAGCTATGGCCATGTTGATGATGGCGGTGCTCGGACGCATGTTCCCGGTCATCTCGGTGGTGTCCGCGGGCATACCGTGGCGGGCGGGAGCCGCCTGGCTGGCACTGTCCCTGTCAATGCAGGGAGTCGCACAGATTCTCGAACAGGAAATGGCGGATCTGGGGAGCCGCGTCCGTGTTGCTGAAAGCGACAGATCCGGACTCTCAGGTTCCTCCGCCGAAGAGGTTGGGGAATGAACGCTGCGGAAGAGCGGGTCTTTCCCGCATCTCGTTCGCGCCGTCAGTCTCTGCGACGGCGGGGAGATGTGGTGGCGGCATCCTGGCTGCAGGTGGCGCTGCCAGTGGCGGTCTGTCTTTGGATGATGGAGTGCTTTGGAACGCAGTGGGTTGAGCAGTTTCGCATGGTGTTGGAAAAAGAGTTGCAAAGCGGCATGCGGGTGACCTGGAATGGTCAGCAGGCCTGGGAGACGTTGGGGAGAATGGCAGTAGCGCTGGCGAGCATCGCCTGGCCCCTGGTCATCGTTCCCTGGTCGATTGGCATTGGAATGAGGATGCTTCAGACACAGTTCCTGTTCACTTGGAAATCTCTGCGCCCTGATCCGGAGCGATTAAGCCTCTTCGCGGGGTTCCGTCGGATCGGAACCGCGGTCGCCGGCCGCAGCATGGGGCGAACGATTCTGCAGTGCCTGGTCGCGGGAGGAATCTGCTGTGCTGTGATCTGGACGATGTCGGGCGATCGCCCATGCCAAATTTCCTGCACAGCAGGGGAGGGGGTCAGCCCGGGGATTCTGGACTTTGGAGTCAGGCCGATTCGTGTCTTATGTTTCAGCGTGCTGCTTGTGGGGTTGGCCGACCTGGTGTGGCAGGGAGTCGCTTATGAAAGGCGAATCCGGATGACAGCGCAGGAGGTTCGCGAGGAGTTACGGAACTCCGAGCGAAATCCGAATGGCTCGAGGGGCGCTGGGCAGATGACTGCTGAGGTCGAATTCACACCATCTCGATGAGCACCGGCCGCTGCCTCAATTCAATCCGCAGAAAGGGTTGTCCTGCTTCTCCTGGCCAATCGTGGTGGTGGGACCATGGCCGGGGAAGACCAGCGTATCGTCGGGCAGTCCGAAGAGATGTCGATGAATTCCCTCGATCAGCAACTGCTGGTCTCCTCCGGGAAAATCGGTGCGTCCGATGCTGCCCTGGAACAGCACGTCGCCCCCAAACACGAGCGGTACCTTGGCATTGGAATAAACGAAGACCACGTGACCTGGACTGTGTCCAGGAATCTCACGGACCTCCAGCGGAATTCCCGCGAGAACGAGTCGGTCGTGGTGGTTGAGCGTCTGTGTCGCGGGCGGCGCGGTGACGGGCATGCCGAAAGGAGCACTCAGGTTCCGTTGCGGGTCCAACAGCATCGGCGCATCGCCCACCCCGATCAGGATTGGAATCTCGGGCCAGGTCTCGCGAAGGCCGGCGACCCCGGCGATGTGGTCGACATGTCCGTGTGTCAGCAGGATTGCGACGGGAGACTTCTGCAGGTCCGCCAACTGTTCCACGATGCGCCGAGAACCGAAACCGGGATCAATGACGAGACACTCCTTCGATCCTGGCAGGGAGACGATCAGGGTGTTCTCCTGGAAGGGAAGAGTCACCACGATTGAAACATCCAAAGGCAAATCAGAACGCATGCTTGGTTTTAACGCCTGGGAGCGGGGCAAGATTCCGGGACGGCGAACGAAAAACAGGTCAGAAGGCTGTGCCGAAAGGGTCTGGATCCATGCTGAACGGACCTACCCGGAGTCACCTGTGAGAAGTACAATCCAGTCTAGGGTGCGGGGAGAACTGAGATCAATCTCCCAACACCTTTCTCTTCCGTGTCTTTTTTCTGGCCAGTGATGTCGCAACAACCCGCCACCCCAGACCAAGCCAAAGTGGCCAAGCTGCAACTGCGCAATCCTCTGTTGGCTGGGATCTTGGCATTTCTTGTTCCCGGTCTGGGTCACTTGTACCAGAGGCGGATGTTCAAGGCGGTTTTGTATGCCGTTTGCATCCTCGCGACATTCTTCACGGGGCTGAAAATTGGACATGGTCAGGTTGTCTACTTTCAGTGGTCGGCCCCCGAAAGCCGGACATTTGCCTATTTGTGCCAGTTCTGGGTCGGACTGCCAGCGTTGCCCGCGCTGGCACAGGCCAAGCTGCGGTCAAACCAGGTGTTTGACGAGGGGTACCTGACCTCTGCGCTGGATGTGGACTGTGTGGGAACGCTGGACGGAGTCGATGGTCTGGTGCAGGGGAGGTTGACAGTCGAGGCCGACTCTGGCGGAGGAGGGCGTTTTGCTGTTGCGAAGTTTCGGGGAACTGCGATCCAGGGGGGGAGCGAGAAGCGAATTGAAGGAACCCTGACGAACTGTACTTTCGACCCACAGGTGGGGCCCAGTCCGCGCCGGGGTGTCTTGGGCTATTTCGAGTCGGGAGGGGGGCCGCAGGGGAGGTTTCAGGGAACGTTTGCCCGACCGATCTGGGATTGGTACGGGGCACCCCTGTTTGATGTGGACTCATCGCGGGCGAATTCGCTGGATCGGGCGCATCGTGAGCTTGGTTCGCGTTTTGAGCTCGGGGTGGTGTATACGATGATTGCCGGTTTGTTGAACCTCTTGGCAATTTTCGACGCGGTCTACGGACCGGCTTATGGCGACGATGAGTCGATCAGCAAGGGGACGGAGGCGGAGGGCACTTCTTAG
>Ga0315902_10014561_pt1 | contig 10100 bp, 9 predicted proteins | sample LakEriMetagenome_9_FD_203523 | JGI IMG/M metagenome (GOLD analysis project Ga0315902, IMG submission 203523) | Freshwater fungal communities from buoy surface, Lake Erie, Ohio, United States - Buoy 12 MA117 | ecosystem: Environmental > Aquatic > Freshwater > Lake > Lake biofilm | place: USA...
TGCGGATCCCGACGATCGGCTTCCCCGCGGCGAGGTGCTGCTTCAGGAGCGTGATGAGCTCCGTCGGGGGCGCCCGCCTGCGGACGCTCACCACCACGAGGTCGGCATCGCGCAGGGCGGTGATGTTTGTGAACCCCGAGTCCCCCTCCCTGGGGGCGGCCTGGACGACCGATACCGGGTAGCCGCGCCAGGAGAGTTCGGAGCGGACGAATTCGGGGAGCGTCTCCCAGGTCTGGTATTCGTTCTCGCCGATCACGAGCGCGATGCGCTTCGGGATGTCATCCCGGAACCGGAAGGGCTGGCCGCCGATGAGGTCGGCACTCGTGATCGATGGGCACCAGTGGCGCTCGATGTGTTCGACCACGAGTTCCGTTCCCCGGAAGTGGGAGACATAGGGCGCCTTGCGGTGGTTGTACATCGAGTCGGTCAGATCGCGGACGAGCACCACGTTCTGTCCCTGCTGGACCATCTGGCGGATGGCGAAGGGGCGACCGAGCACGCACATGTTGATGTGCACGCCCATGACGAGGACATTGGTGATGCCCCGCTGACGCATCAGGTAGAAGGCCTCGGCGGAGTCGGTGATGGCGTCCCCATCCCGGATCTCGAGCGTGGGGTGCTGGCGGGTCCAGGCCCGGTAGCCGGGACAGTCCGGGCAGCCGTCGCAGCCGCCATCGGAGTCATCGATCGGAAGGGGGGGCTCGTGGGAGGCGTCGATGGAGCACCAGCCCTGGAGTGGGACGCGGGTCTCGACCTTCGGGGCGGCCTGGGCGAGACGGCGGCCGGGATGGTCCTTGTAGAAGTCGAGCGTGTCGCTCGGGCAGTGGATGATGAGGGCCCCACGGGCGCGCGCCGCCTTGAGGACCTCATTCATCCGCGGTGCCATCTCCCCCACGCGGTCGGTGGCATCCGGACAGTGGTGTCGGTCCCACATGTCGCAGACCACCACGGCCGTGCGGGTCGGCTCCCAGGTCAGGAGGCGTTCCTCGATGGCATTGGGCTGGGGTGGGGTGTTGGTGCCGGTGCGGACGCGGGCGTGGAAGGTCCAGGGCGCGGCGGATGCGAGGTCCAGGGCGGCCAGCAGCAGGACAAGCCGGACGAGTCCACGAACGACAGGGGAGATCACGGTCGAAAACTAGTCATGGCCCGGAGAGGCGTCGATGCAAACCTCGTCCGGATCCGCAGCCCCGCGGCGGCAGGAAGCGGAGGGGGTCCGTTCGGAGGTGCGGCACTGACACCGCCGGGATGCAGCCGCTCGATGCCGCTGCCTCCCGAAGATTTCGCTCGTCACCGCGTTGAAGGAACGGGTCTCCTCTCCGGACCCCCATGGACCTGCTCCTGCCCCTCAAGTCGCGGCGCGATTTCCTCCGGACCTCCGGGCTCGCCGCGTCGATGTTCACCACGGTCGGCGCCTTCGCCGAGGCCCTGACCCGGACACCCGCCGCAACCGAGGGGCCGTACTACCCGAACCACCTTCCCCTCGACACCGACAACGACCTGATCGTGATCAACAACGCGCTGACGCCGGCCGTGGGGGAGGTGGGATACGTCAGTGGAAGGATCCTCGACAGTCAGGGGAGCCCGGTGCGCAACGCGGTGGTGGAGATCTGGCAGTGCGATGCCAATGGGGTCTATCTCCACACGGGCGACGCCGCCAACCGGTCGCGCCAGGACAAGCAGTTCCAGGGCTTCGGCCGGTTCTCCACGGGAAGTTCCGGGGAATACCTGTTCCGCACCATCAAGCCGGTGCCCTATGTCCCGAGGACCCCACACATCCACTTCAAGATCCGCCGCGGGGTGCAGGAGCTGCTCACGACGCAGCTCTACATCAAGGGGCATCCCGGCAATGAGAAGGACGGGATCTGGAAGGAGCTGAAGACTGCGAAGGATCGCAATGCTGTGACCGTGGACTTCAAGCCGATGCCCGGGGCCAAGGCGGGCGAGTGGCTGGCCCGGTTCGACCTGGTCCTCGGCACGACGCCCGAGGCCTGACGGCGACGGCTGGCTGTCATCGGAGCCGGGGGAATTCGCCGCTTGGATCGTTCGGACCAAACCCACTAGCGTCGGCGCGTCGATACGTGTCTTTCGGATCCCATCTGCCGTCGGACCCGCTGTCGTCCTCCGGCATGGATCCCAAGCACCAACCTCAGCTCCAACTGGAACGCGACCGTTCCGGTTCCCTGAGGCTTCGGATGTCGGGTTCGTGGAACGCCTCGGCCCGGTTCCCCGGGTTCCGCGCCCTGACGGAGGCGCTGGACGGAGGGCCTCCGCCGTCGCGGGTGGTCCTCGACGCGTCCGGCGTGGAGCGCTGGGACTCGCGGTTCGTGGCGGCGGTGGCCCGGATCCAGGATCTCTGCCGTCAGCGCAGGGTCCCCGTGGACGACTCGGCGCTGCCCGACGGGGCCCGTCGGCTCCTACGCCTGGCTTCGGCGGTCCCGGAGGCGTCCGACGTCCGGGGTGGGGGTAGTCCGAAGCCCTTCCTCGCCCGGCTCGGGGCCGGGACGGTCCAAGCGTGGGAGGAGAGCCTGAACCTCTTCACCTTCCTGGGCGAGGTCCTGATCGCGCTCGGCCGGCTCTTCCGGGGGAAGGCCCAGTTCCGGATGTCGGACCTGCTGCTGGTCATCCAGCAGACCGGGCCCGGGGCCCTCGGCATCGTGGCACTGATCAACTTCCTCGTCGGCCTCATCCTGGCGTTCGTCGGCGCCACCACCCTCCAGCAGTTCGGAGCGACCATCTTCGTGGCTGACACCGTCGCGATCGGCACGGTGCGGGAGATGGGGGCGATCATGACGGCGGTGATCCTGTGTGGTCGGACCGGCGCGGCCTTCGCGGCACAGCTGGGGACGATGAAGGTGAACGAGGAGATCGCCGCCCTCCGGACCTTCGGCATCTCGCCGGTCGAGTTCCTGGTGCTGCCCCGGATCATCGCCCTCGTCCTGATGATGCCGCTGCTGGTGGTGTTCGCCGACCTGATCAGCATCCTGGGCGGCCTGCTGGTGTCCTCGTCGGTCATGGACGTCTCCTCGACCGTCTACATCGACCGCACGATCCAGGCGATCAAGCTCAAGAGCTTCCTGCTGGGCGTCTCCAAGGGGGGGATCTTCGGGTTCCTGGTGGCCTACACGGGATGCCTCCGGGGCATCCAGTGCGGGTCGAATGCCGCCGCGGTGGGTGAGGCGACCACCCGGGCCGTCGTCGCCGGCATCACCTCCATCATCGTCTTCGACGGCGTCTTCGCCGTCCTCTGCAACGCGCTCAAGATCTGACCTCCGCGTGAACCCCGACACCCAGATCGAGATTCGGAACCTCACCATGGCGTATGGGGACTATGTCGTGATGCGCGACATCCAGGCCGAGGTGAAGCGCCACTCGGTGTTCGTGATCATGGGGGGCAGCGGCTGCGGCAAGAGCACCCTGCTGCGGCACCTGATCGGGATGATCCGCCCGGCCAAGGGGGAGATCCTCTACGAGGGGAGGAGCTTCTGGGGCATGGATGAGGACCATCGGCAGGAACGGCTGCGGCGGTTCGGGGTGCTGTTCCAGGGCGGGGCGCTGTGGAGCTCCATGACCCTCCTCGAGAACGTGAGCCTGCCGCTGGGCGAGTACACGGACCTTTCGGCGGCCGACATCCGGGAGGTCGCCCGGCTCAAGCTGGCGCTGGTCGGGCTCAAGGGGTTCGAGGACTTCTATCCCTCCGAGATCTCGGGCGGCATGTGCAAGCGGGCCGGCCTGGCCCGCGCGATGGCGCTGGACCCGGAGATCCTGTTCTTCGACGAGCCCTCGGCAGGGCTCGACCCGATCAGCTCCCGCAACCTGGACGATCTCATCCTTGAACTCCGGGACAGCCTGGGGGCCACCATCGTCGTGGTGACCCACGAGCTGGCCAGCATCTTTGCGATCGCCGACGACTCGATCTTCCTGGACCCGGAGACCCGGACCATGCAGGCGCGGGGCAACCCGCGGGAACTGCTGCACTCCGACAACCAGAAGGTCCGGACGTTCCTGAGCCGCGGCAACCCGTCCGGGATCGCGGATCCCCGCTGAGCGCAGGCCCCTCCACCCATGAGCACCAAAGCCAACCCCACCCTGATCGGCCTCTTCGTCGTCACCGGCCTCGCCCTGGCGGTGGTGGGTGTCGTCACCTTCGGATCCGGCCGGCTCTTCTCCGACAAGACCGAGTTCATCCTCTACTTCAACGACACCATGAAGGGGCTCAACCCCGGGGCACCCGTGAAGTGGCAGGGGGTGACGATCGGCTCGGTCAAGGAGGTGATGATCCTCCACAACCAGGGGACGAACGATTTCGCCAACCCGGTGCTGATCGAGATCGACGAGGAGATCCTGGAGCAGAAGGCCGATGGCCGGCTCGACCTCACGGACCCGGTCTTCCTCAAGTCCAGCATCGAGAACGGCCTGCGCGGGAAGCTCGACTCCGACAGCCTCGTCACCGGCGTCCTGCACGTGGAGCTGGACATGGTCGCCAACGCGCCACCGCCGGTGTTCCACCAGGTCCACAAGGAATACCTCGAGATCCCGACCAGTCCCTCCACGATCCAGGAGCTGCTCGGGAATCTGGGGAGCGTCGACTTCAAGGGGATCTCGGAGAAGGTCAGCCAGCTGTTGTCGCGCGTGGACAAGGGGCTGTCCGAGCTGGATGTGAAGGGGATCAACGCGGGCCTGACCAACCTGCTCCTCTCCGCCAACCGGGCGGTGGCCTCCCCGGAGCTGACGAATTCGTTCACCGAGCTCCGCAACCTGCTGGCCGAGGGCCGCGTCCTGGTGAAGCGCCTCGACGGACGGGTCGACCCGCTCGCGGACGAGACCGAGAAGCTGATGGTCCAGGCCCAGAGGACGCTCGACAAGCTGTCCGGCGGGCTCGAGCAGGTGGCGGCCCTGATCCGTCCGAACGCCCCGTTCCGGACCGATGTGACGGCGGCCCTCGAGCAGTTGGCGACGGCGGCCCGGGCCATTGGCGAACTCGCGGACTTTCTCAGGCTCAATCCCAACGCCCTCCTCACGGGTCGCAAACCCCCGGCTGAATCCCCATGATCGCACCCCGCTGCCGCCCCCTCCTGCTGTCCCTGTCCCTCGTGGCCCTCAGCTCCTCCGGCTGCCTGATGGGCCGGAACACGGTGACGCCCCGGCAGTTCGTCCTGTCGCCCATCGCCAAGCCCCCGGCGACCGAGGCCTTCGCCCAGCCTCCCGGCATCGGTGTCGGCATCGTCCGGGTCCCCGGCTACCTCCAGCGCTCCGCCATGGTGGTCCGCAAGGACAACAACGAACTCGTGTACCTCGACGCGGCGGTCTGGGCCGAGCGTCTCGACTCCCTGATCCAGCGGAGCCTCGCCGAGAACCTCTCCACGCTGGTCCCGACCGACAGCATCCGGCTGTCCTCCTGGCTCAAGGACGAGGTCCACCGGGCGGTGTTCGTGACCGTCGAGCGGTTGGACGTGAGCCCGGAGGGGCAGGGGACGCTCATCGCCTGGTGGCGGATCACCTCGTCGGAGGGGTCGAAGACCTACAGGGACGGGGAGATCCGGATCACCCAGGCCGCGTCCGCTCCGGGGGTCCATCCTGAAGGGGTGGCCGACACGATCAGCAGGCTCCTCGCGCAGATGTCTGTGACCCTGGCCGAGGCGATCCGGTCGACCGCGAACCAGGATTGAGGCCGGCCTCCCGGGGCCGGCGTTCCCACCCGCCCACCGCATCGTCCCGGGAAAACCCGTTGACAACCCGGTGTCCGATCGCGCATTTCTCTCTCACGTCTTTGGGACACCAAGGACGCTCATCCAGAGTGGCAGAGGGATACGGCCCGATGAAGCCACGGCAACCGGTTGAACCGGCAGTTCAACGACCAGGTGCCAAATCCGGCTGGTGCAGCGACCCGAAAGGGGGCGGCACTGGCGAAGATGAGAAGCGCCGGTCCGGTTCTCCGACCCCTTCTCATCCCCCGAGAAGGGTTTTTTTGTGCCCGCCTCGGGGAATCCGATCTCGCTCTGGATGGGCGCCTGGTCCCGGGACACCATGTCTATGAGCGAGAATCAGGGATTCATGAAGGCGCTGAAGTGCCGCGAGTGCGGTCACGAGTATCCGCTGGCCGCCACCCATGTGTGCGAGTTCGACTTCGGGCCGCTCGAGGTCGCCTACGACTACGACCGCATCAAGACGCAGCTCACCCGCGAGGTGATCGCGCGCCGGCCGCAGACGATGTGGCGCTACCGCGAGCTCCTCCCCGTCGCGGGCGAGCCCACGGTCGGACGCCAGGTCGGCTTCACCCCGCTGGTCAAGGCCGACCGGCTCGCCAGGCGCCTGGGCATCCGCGAGCTCTGGGTGAAGAACGATGCCGTCAACTACCCGACCCTCTCGTTCAAGGACCGCGTCGTCAGCGTCGCCCTCAGCCGTTCGGTCGAGCTGGGCTTCAAGACCGTCGCCTGCGCCTCCACCGGCAACCTCGCCAACTCCGTCGCCGCCAACGCCGCCGCGGCCGGCCTCGAGTGCTTCGTCTTCATCCCGCACGACCTCGAGCAGGGCAAGGTGGTCAATTCCCTGGTCTACGGTGCCAACGTCATCGGCATCCGCGGCCACTACGACGAGGTCAACCGCCTCTGCGCCGAGATCGCCGGCAAGTACGGCTGGGCGTTCGTGAACGTCAACATGCGCCCCTACTACGCCGAGGGCTCCAAGAGCATGGGCTTCGAGATCCAGGAACAGCTTGGCTGGCGCATCCCGGAACACACCGTGGTCTGCATGGCCTCCGGATCGCTCCTCACCAAGATCCACAAGAGCTACCAGGAGTTCTCCAAGCTCGGGATCGTGCCGAAGACCCCGTGGAAGATCCACGGCGCCCAGGCCACCGGCTGCAACCCCATCACCCAGGCCCAGAAGGCCGGGCTCGACTTCTTCAAACCCCAGAAGCCCAACACCATCGCCAAGTCCCTCGCCATCGGCACCCCGGCCGACGGCTTCTACGCCCTCCGCGTGATGAAGGAGACGGGCGGCTCGGGCGACGACGTGACCGACGACGAGATCCGCGAGGGCATCCGCCTGCTGGCCGAGTGCGAGGGGATCTTCGCCGAGACCGCCGGTGGCGTGACCGTCGGCGTGGCCAAGAAGCTCATCGCCCAGGGCAAGATCCCGGCCGATTCCAGCGCCGTCCTCTGCATCACCGGCAACGGACTCAAGACGCTCGACGCCGTGGTGGGCCATGTCGGTCAGACCCGTGAGATCCGTCCCAGCCTCCGCGAGTTCGAGGCGCTCGGGGTCACCGAGGGCGCCGAGCTCGTCAACGCCTGAACCCGCCATGATCCGCATCTCGATCCCACCCACCCTCCGCCGGTTCTTCGGCGGCGAGGATGTGGTCCACGTGTCGGCCCAGACCGTGACCGACGCCATCGACCAGATGCAGGGCCGGTTCCATGGCGTCCGGGACCGGCTCTGCCGCGAGGACGGCCGGATCCGGGGCTCGGTGCTGGTGTTCGTCAACGACCAGGACATCCGTTTCCTGGACGAGCAGAACACGACGCTGCAGCCGGGCGATGAGGTCACGATCATCCCGGCCTTCGCCGGCGGCTGATCGATGGCCGGCGCCCCGAGGGAAATCGGTTGCGCCGGGGTTGACGCGGCTGGTTGGCTGAGGGGCGATGAAGATCCTCGTCCTGGGCTCCGGCGGTCGTGAACACGCGCTGGTCTGGAAGCTGGCGCAGTCCCCCCACACCACCTCCCTCTGGGTCGCTCCGGGCAATGCCGGGACCTCGGGCGAGACCCTGGCCGCCAGCGGTGCCCCGGTGGTGAATGTCCCCATCGGCGCGGAGGATCTCCCCGCACTCCTCGCCTGGGCGAAGGAGCACCGGCCGGATCTCACAGTGGTCGGACCCGACAATCCACTCGCCCTCGGGGTGGTCGATCTCTTCCAGGAACACGGTTTCCGCATCTGGGGTCCCAATCGCCGCGCCGCCCAGTTCGAGTCCTCCAAGGTCTTCTCGCAGGACTTCATGGCGCGCCACGGCATCCCAACGGCCCGGGCCGGCACGTTCTCGGACGTCCAGGAGGCCCGACGGTTCTGCGAGGAACTGGGTGGACGCTGCGCCGTGAAGGCCGATGGCCTCGCCCTGGGCAAGGGCGTCCTCCTCACCCACTCGGTCGCGGAGGCGCATCGGGCCGTGGATGAGATCCTCGTCGACCGGACCTTCGGCGCCGCAGGATCCCAGGTCGTGATCCAGGAACTCCTGGAGGGGATGGAGATCTCCCTGCATGCCCTGTGTGATGGCCGCACGGCGTTGCTGTTCCCGACGGCACAGGACCACAAGCGGGCGCTCGACGGCGACCAGGGACTCAACACCGGCGGCATGGGGACCTATTCGCCGGCCCCGTTCCTGTCGGACGCCGAGCTGACCTCGGTGGGCCGCCAGATCCTCGAGCCCTGGCTCGCCGGGTGCCGCGCGGAGGGCATCGACTTCAGGGGGCTGCTGTATCCCGGGGTGATGCTGACCCGACAGGGCCCCAGGGTCCTCGAGTTCAATGCCCGCTTCGGGGATCCCGAGACGCAGGTGTATCTGACCCGGCTCGAGAACGATCTCGTCGAACTCCTCAACGCCAGTGTCGACGGCACCCTCGACCGGATGACGTTGAAGTGGTCTCCCAACGCCAGCGTGTGTGTCGTCGCCGCGAGTCCGGGCTATCCCGGGTCGTATCCGAAGGGACTGCCGATCGACGGGCTGGACCGGGCTGCGGCATTGCCCGGGGTGAAGGTCTTCCATGCCGGGACTGCGTTGAAAGATGCCAGGGTGGTGACGAATGGCGGGCGGGTCCTCGGGGTGACGGCGTGGGCCCCGACGCTGCAGGAGGCGCGGGATGCGGCCTATCGTGCGGTCGACCAGATTCGGTTCGAGGGGATGCACTGTCGGCGGGATATCGCCGCGAAGGGGCTGGGGGGCGGAGCGAGTTGAGGGTTGAGAGCGCTGGAAGGGTACTTGGCTCTTGGCGTTTGTGGACTCCGGGGTAGGCTCCCGCGCCGGTGAGATCGAGTCTGCATTCCGTGCTGCCGTGGGTGTTCGCCCTGGTCCTGGCATTGAGCCGGTGGCCGGGCCTCCTGCCGCCCAACTTCAGCGCGGCCTATGCGTTCGTCTTCTGCGCCGGGGCGCTCATCCCGGGTCGACTTGGTTGGGTCCTGCCCCTCGGGGTGATGCTGGTCACGGACCTTGCCCTGAACCTGTACTTCGCGCTCATCGGCGGCTGGGCTGTATTCACCCCTGCCAATCTCGGGTCGATGCTCCTCAATTACGGCGCCTTCGCCCTCGTGTTCGGCCTCGGACGGTTCCTCGGGGGTCGCTCGCGGTTCCTGACCCTCCTCGGCGGCGGAATCCTGGGGGCGATCCTGTTCTACCTCGTCTCCAACACCGCGGCCTGGTTCTTCAACCCGTTCCGGAATCCCGAGTACACCCGCACCCTCGCCGGCTGGATCATCGCCCTCACCAAGGGCACCGGCGGGTATCCCCAGACCTGGGAGTTCTTCAGGAATACCCTGCTGAGCGGGGGGCTGTTCACGGCGCTCTTCGCGGGAGCCTGGACCCTCACCGCCTCCTCCGAGTCGCCCGTGGAAAAGGGAGAGGAACGCGTCGATGAGGGCGAGGCCGACGAGGCCGCCGCCTAGGCGTTCGACCGGGTGGCCGGAACTCTGAATCCCCAGCCCCACCATGCGACTGGGACTCGTCTCCGACACCCACGGCCACCTGGACTCTCAGGTGCTGGCCCTTTTCCACGGGGTGGACCGGATCCTGCACGCCGGAGACATTGGATCCCCCTGCATCGTGGCCGAACTGGAAGGCATCGCGCCGGTGACCGCGGTGCTGGGGAACAATGATTGGGGACTCGAGTTCCAGCCGACCGAGGTGGTCCAAATCGAGGGCGTTCCCTGGATGGTGCATCACATCGTCGATCCAGAGGACCCGGTAGTCAGCATCGGGGATCGCTTCCGGCACAGTCAGCCCAAAGTCGTCGTCTTCGGGCATACCCATCGGTCCTTCCAGGAGACCCGGAACGGGGTCCTGTACCTGAACCCGGGGTATGCGGGCCGGCCCCGATTCAACCAGCCCCGCTCCGTG
>Ga0315902_10014562_pt1 | contig 10099 bp, 14 predicted proteins | sample LakEriMetagenome_9_FD_203523 | JGI IMG/M metagenome (GOLD analysis project Ga0315902, IMG submission 203523) | Freshwater fungal communities from buoy surface, Lake Erie, Ohio, United States - Buoy 12 MA117 | ecosystem: Environmental > Aquatic > Freshwater > Lake > Lake biofilm | place: USA...
AAATTGGATTTGGTAATACAAATAGAGTAATATATTTATATATTTAATTTGTATATTTGCATATTATGACAGAAAAAGAATATAAAGAAAAACTTACTCTTGTTAAAAAGTGTATTTTATTTATGGTCGTTTCAATTATTTTATTTTTAGTTATTTATATTAATGTCTAAACTAACTTTATATAACTCATTAAAAACTGATTTAAGTGCTATTAGTGGTATTAAAAAAGTGTTTCTATGGAATAACCAATTGGAACGTGAAAGCGAAGAACAACCGTTTTTATATCCTGCAATTGGTATTGAGTTTTTACCTAGTAATTATACAGATAAGGGCAAATTAGCAGTATCTCAACAATATGATTTAACAGTACGTTTACATATTTTATTTGAATCTTATAAAGATGAAGATGCAACTATTTTAACATTAGCAGATACTGTTTGGCAAACAGTGCATAATAAACAATACGGTACTTTTGGTAAGTTACTAAGACGTAATGAAGAACAAAACTTTGATCATCCAAACGTACAAGATTACATACAAGATTACGCTACTTTAGGTAATGATAATCAAACACAAGACACTACAACAGCAACATTAGCTCCTAACTTAACTACTGAAATAGTAAAACCAAACGAATTATAATGGCAAGGTCAATAAACACAATAGTATCATTACTAGATGCTGAACAAGCAAATCAAACGGCTTTAAGTGGGTTAAATAGCCCATCAAACTCTGCTATTTATACACTTTGGAAGTACATAGTAGCAACACAAATGTATTTACAGGAAACGTTATGGGATATATTTAAAGCAGATTTAGAAGCTAAAATTAAAACTGCTGCCGTTGGTTCTGCTGCATGGTTACAATCAAAGGTTTTAGAATTTCAATACGATTCAGTTACTCCACAAGTTTTAACAGTTGGTAGTGATTTTTCTATTAATTATACAGTTCCAGATACAACTAAAAGAATTGTTACTAGATGCGCTGTAAATAGAACGACACAAAGAACTGTTTTAATTAAAGTGGCTAAATCAGAACCGCCAGTAGCATTAGGAGTTTTAGAATTATCTTCATTAGGTGGTTATGTAGATGATATTGCATTTGCTGGAGTTAATTACTTTGTTACTTCTAAAGCATCTGATAAATTATATTTAAAAGCAAATATTTTTTATGATGGACAATATGCTTCAACTATTTCTGATAGTGTTATATTAGCAGTAAACGCTTATTTAGCTAATTTACCATTTGATGGAAAAGTAAAAGTATCTGCATTAACAGATGCTATTCAATCGGTTACTGGAGTTACAGATATATTAATACAAGATATTGCAATTAGACCAGATGCAACTGCATTTATAGATAAAACTTATTTAGTTCAAAATAATACAACTATTATCCCTTTATTTCAATTAGATGCTGGATATATAGTAGAAGAAACTACTTCTGGAGAAACATTTGCAGATAAATTAACTTTTACAGCTCAATAGATGTCAATATACAGTTATGATAATGAAATAGTAGCGGAACAATTAACACCGCCTGTTTTAAGAAATGATAAACTATTATCATGGCTTTATGTATTAACTAGCAACGTCCAAAACCTTTGGAGTTTAATTTTTGAAGATTATAAAACTGGTTGCTCATATCCTGCATGGGATTTAGTAGCCATTTATAATGTAGGTGATAGAGTTATTTATGAAGATAGAAGTATTTATGAGTGTGTAAAGACTTCACTTGGTTTTTATCCTTATGATACTGAATATTGGGAAAAAGTAAATGATTTATTTATAGGAGTAGACGAAAGGGTTAAATACACTTCACAAAAATTAATATACGAACTAGCTTTAAATACTTTTTTTCAAACATCTGGAATTTATATTACCACTAATATAGTAAACACAAACAATAACTTTGTTATTGGTGGTAGTAGTGAAACATCTTCTATAATGCCTTTAAATAGCATTAATCAGATTTATTATATGGGATATTCACCATATTATACAACGGATGAATTTGATTATACAATTAATTTTCCAATAGCTACATTTTCAGCATTAGGAACAGCTACTGAAGCGGAATTAATAATAAGAAGTTTTGCAGATAAATATAATTTAATGGGAATGCAATATAACATAGTAACATTTTAATACATCATGAAAAACATAGACATATCACAAATAGTTGAGCCAACGGCACTACAACCATTTACAGCTAATTCATTAAAGTTTTTACAAGACTATAATACAGAAGATAAAGCTGCTATTATTAAAGGATTAGTAATAACTAATTTAGGCAGTTATTCATTAACAGTTCCTTATGTAATTAGTGGATGCGTTGTAAGTGATTCTAATAAAGACGTTACTGCTGGAGAGATATTTTACGGTGGTAAGTTTTATGAAACAACTGCCGTAAATGGAACAAGCAACGTGGCACGTTTTATCTTAACTAAAACACAAGATTCAACTGCTGATCCTTTAATTTTTACAGATAGTTCTTCTAAATCAGTACATGATATTTATAAATACGTTGCTACTGATGTGGCTAGTGGTGGTGATTTTATTTCAACTGATTTAGTTAGTTTATATGGTGTTGCTAAACAATATTCATTAATTAAACCTTCAGATGTAACAATTTCAAACACTTCTTATGTTGATTTATCTGGAGCTACTTATACAACACCTAATGATGGAATTACTAGAGTGTGGGTTATAGATGCAAAAAGTGTATTTAGAGGTTCTTCACCAACAGATGCAGGAGGTTTTTTACAAATATATAATAATACAACTTCAACTTCATTAGATATTTCAGAAACATATTTTAACAACGGTTCAGGAATAACATTATTTATAACCACATTAAAAGCTGGCACAGTAGTATCTTTAGCCCCTAATACAACTATTAAACTAAGGATAAGATGCAGTATTGCTTCAGGATTTGATTTTAATGAAAACGTTTTTAGAATGTTTGAATTATAAAATAACCTTTTGTTTTTTTTGATAACCATTTGAGTATGTTGTTATCATAATAGTTAAACCTTCACTAAGTGAGGGTTTTTCTTTGCCATAAATATCGTAATACTTAATGTCAATAACGCTACTATTCACATCATATTCATTTACACTAACAGCAGGTTTAATATAAAATCTTTTATAATTACCAACAGTAGCATTAGAATAAATACGACCATTGCCAGTACCCATTATTGGAGTAATTTTAACTTTGTGTTTATAAGTATTAGCGCTATCTAAAGATAAAAAACCACTAAACACATTTAAACAATCTTGTAAGTATGATGATGTCCATAATTGTAAAACACTCATTCCATTACCACCAAAATTAGTACTTTTAGTAAAAACTATTGTTAGCGTGTCATTTGTGCTTAATGTATCTGTAACATTAATTACATTAATATAATCTGATTGAGTTTGTGATTTACCAATTAATGTGATTAATAGTAAAAGTGTTGTAATTGTTGTTTTCATGGTGATTTATTTTAATTTAATTTTATCTATTAGGTATTTTTTTAATTCGGTATGTTCTTTTTCTTTAAATTCGGGTATTTCGTCAACAATAGCGTAATGAATATCTAAAATATTTTTTATCAATTCTCCTTCGCCTAAATCTCTTTTGATTTGATCTAATAAAAATCTATTCTTTTTAGCTCCACTAACATAACAAGTTAATCGAACTCCATAAGATAGCATTTTTACACGTACATCATCTTCATTGTTTTTTCTACCCATAATTATAGTAACAATAGCAGTTTTAAGGCAAATATACTAATTAATTTTGTATTATGAACTTTAAGTACATTAAAAATATTAGTGAAGGAGAAGGAACTATTTTACTTTATAGTCAAATAGGGGATTCCGTTGATGCTAGTGGTAAATATGTAAGTGGTATTTCAGGAAGTGCTTTTGCTTATGAAATGCAGTATTTACAGGACAAATGTACTAAAATTAATGTCCGCATTAACTCTATTGGTGGTTCTGTATTAGATGGGTACTCAATAGTATCAGCTATCCTTAATTCTAAAGTACCTTGCAATACCTATATAGATGGTTTAGCTGCTAGTATTAGCGGTGTTATTGCTATGGCTGGTAAAAAGTGTTACATGGCTGATTACGGAACTTTAATGTTGCACAACCCTAGTGGTGGTAATGATACTGCTGTTTTAAATTTAGTTAAAGATACTTTGGTAACAATTTTTGAACAACGTACTAAATTAACTGCTGAAGAAATATCTGTAATGATGGACAAGGAAACATGGTTAGGTGCTAATGAAGCGTTAAACATGGGTTTAGTAGATGAAGTAGTTGCAAGTGTAAAAAAATACAAAGTTAGTAAATCAGAAAGCCTTAGTAATATGGCTATAATTTATAATAAAATCATAAATAAACCAAACATGGAAAAAATACAAAATGTATTGAAACTATCCAATGAAGCGGACGAAGCGGCTATTGTTGCTGAAATCGAAAAAAAGGATATAGTTTTAACTGAAGTAGTAGCTGAAAACGAAGCGTTAAAAGAACGTTTAAAAGTGATCGAAGAAAAAGAAGTAGCTGAAAAAGAAAAAGCTGCTGAAGAATTAAAAAACAAAGCTATTGAATTAGTTGAAAACGCTATCAAAGAAAAAAAGATTTTAGAAGCTGAAAAAGATTCTACAATTGAAATGGCAGTTAACAACTTTGAATTTGTAGCTAACATGATTAGTAAAATTAATAACGTAAAAGATGCTGTTAAAGTATTTGACGTTAAAAATGTATCTAAAAACGAAGAGCGTAAAGACTGGACAATTCGTGATTGGGAGAAAAAAGATCCAAACGGATTAGTAAAAATCAAAAATGAAACTCCAGAGGTGTATAATGAAATGTATAATCAATTCTATAAAAAATAAAAACAAAAAACAATAAACTTAAAAACTAAAAATCATGGCATTAGACAGAGAACAATGGTTATCAGATATTGAAGAGAACCTTTTCAAAAACAACGCAATTATTAATCGTGCAGTAAATCACGATGGATTCGTAAACTATAAAACAGTTCACGTTCCACAAGCTGGAGCAAATCCAACTATTTCTAAAAACTTAGGTTCGTTTCCAGCAACTATTGCTAAAAGAACTGATAGTGAATTAACTTATTCAATGGACACTTACTATGTTCAGCCTATTCATATTGAAAGAGGACAAGAATTATCTTATATATCTTATGATAAGCGTATGAGTGTTTTAAGACACCAATTAAACACTTTAGAGGAAGTTATTACTAATCATTGTTTATACAAATGGGCTCCAGCAGGTGCAGGGACTTTTGTTAAAACAACTGGTTCTGCTGTATCTTCTGCATTAGCTCCATCTGCTACACTTACACGTTTAGCAATTACTTTAGCTGATATTTTAAAAGCAAAATCTATATTAGATGAGGCAAATGTTCCTCAAGAAGGACGTGTTTTATTAATGCCGTCTTCTATGTATAACGGTCAGTTATTAGCTATCCAAGATGTTTACAGAATGGATTCTTATGGTAAATCAGCATTACCTGATGGCGTTGTTAATCGTATTCATGGTTTTGATATTATGATTCGTTCAACAGTAGTTGTTTATGATAATACAGCTACTCCAGTATTAAAAACTATTGCAGATGGTACTGGCGCACCTAGTTCACCAGCAGCAACTGATAACCTAGCTTGTTTAGCTTACCACCCTTCATTTGTTGCAAAAGCAAAAGGAAGTGCGGATGTGTTTGTAAACGAAAATGATCCTGCTTACTACGGTTCTATTTTATCAGCTTTACAAAACTTTGGAGCTTCTAAAATGCGTACTTCTCAAGTAGGTATCGTAGCGATCGTACAAGCAAACTAATATAAACTTTAAGGGTGTGGAACTAAAAAGCCACACCTTTATATAAACCCCCTTAAAATGGATTTAATACAAGCAAAAGAATTGGTTAAACATGATTTTGATAATCACAAAATTATTGTAGTAACTAGTAAAAAAGCGGTGTTTTTCTTAGAGAATGAAAACGAAATTTCAAACTTAGAAGAATACGCAAAAAACAACAACTTAGAATTATTTGTTGTTAAAAATGAATCTTCAAAAGTTGAAGAACCTAAAAAGAAAAAATAACACTTAAAAATATTATAAATGGCAAATGACGTTATATTTAACAAAGGCAAAGGCGGTTTAGGTAGACCATTAGCAGGAACGGATTATGTATCTGGTGCTTTATTCTACTCAGCTACTTTGCCAAGTGGATTTGGAGCATCCGATAGAATTAAAGTAATTTATTCTGTAGAAGATGCTGTAAACTTAGGAATTACAAATACTTCAAGCGATGCAACTGCTAGTACAGCAACCGATTTATGTACAACTAAATTTACAGTAGGTGATACTTATAAATTAACTTGTGCCATTATTGATAGCGCAAATCCAACTGCATCTAAATCAGCAGCGGGAACGGTTACTTTATGCTCTTTCACAGCAGTTACAGCAGATGCGGTTTCAACTTCAACAAGTGCTACTAGAATTGCAGCAGAAATTAATTTAGGAACTCCTACACATGGATTTAGTGCAGTTGCAAATACAGCAACAGTAACTATTACAGCTCCAAAAAATCAAGGTGTATTTTTAAATAGTGGAACTCCTTATGTAAAAACAGTAGTAGGTGCTTATGCTAGTACATTAACACAAAATGTAGTTGCAGGTGTAGCTTCTGAATTAGATATCATGCACTATCATATATCTGAATTTTTCAGAATACAACCTAAAGGAAAATTGTATGTAGGTGTTTACGCTACTGCTGATGCGACAACGTTTGCAAGTGTAACTTTGATGCAAAACTTTGCACAAGGTGAAATTAAACAACTAGGTATTTATCAAAAAACTACTGCATTTGCAACATCTCAAACAACTACTTTACAGGCTATTTTAAATGATTTAGAAACTAATCATAAAACTATTTCATCTGTTGTTTATCAAGCTGAAATTAGTGGAACAGCTGACTTAACAACTTTAGCGAACTTAAAATTATTAAGTAATAAAAATGTAAGTGTTGCAATTGGTCAAGATGGGGATAATTTAGGTTTTAAATTATTTAAAGCAACAGGTAAAAGTATTGGTAGTATGGGCACAGAATTAGGTGCCATCTCCTTAGCAAAAGTAAACGAAAGCATTGCTTGGGTAGCTAAATTTAACGTGGCTGCTGCTGAATACGATGTTTTAGCATTTGCTAATGGAACTTTATATACAACTCTATCAGATGGAAGTATTGTAAACTTAGAAATTTTTGGTTATAACTACGTTAAAAAATATGTAGGATTAACAGGTTCTTATTTTACAAAACCAAACACTTGTATCGCTTTAACCTCTGATTATACTTATGTTTATAACAACAGAGTAATTGACAAAGCAATTAGAAGTTTAAGAGCTGCATTACTACCTAGTTTAGCTAGTCCATTAGTAGTAAATGCAAATGGTACTTTAGCCGAAGATACAATAGGATTCTTTAATTCTATTTGTGATAGAAGTTTAGAAGTGATGCAAAGAGATTTTGAATTATCTGCTTTTAGCGTTGTAATAGACCCTGCACAAGATGTATTAACTGATAATGAATTAACAATAGCTGTAAAATTAGTACCAGTAGGTGTAGCAGATACAATTACTGTAAACATTGGTTTTGCATTAACAATTTAAAAAATATTAAGACATGGCATATCCAATACCGCCGTTAATTAACGGCAAATCATACGAGTGGGCAGATATAATTGTAAACGTTTTAAGTCAACCAATTATAGGTATCACTAATATAGAGTATGAAGAAAAACAAGGCATGGAAAATATTTACGGGGCTGGACGTTTTCCAGTATCTCGTGGATATGGTAAAATTGAACCTACTGCTAAGATGACTATTTTAATGGAAGAATTAGAGAATATCCAAAGTGTAGCACCTCAAGGTCGCATACAAGATATTCCTGAATTTGACATTGTAGTTATGTATGTAGATGCAGCTTTAACAACTCGTAAACACGTTTTAAAAAATGTACGTTTTATGAATAACAAAAGAGCATCTTCAAGCGGAGATACTTCAATCCAAGTAGAATTAGAATTAATTATTTCACATATTCAATATTTATAATTTATTTTTTTGTATATTTGCATAACCTTAAAAAAAAGTTATGAAAACAGAAATTGAATTAAATTTAGAATTAGAAAAATTAAAACAAATACATGGTAAAGTAAGAGAAATGGTTGTTTATTTAGACACAGATGATGAAGATAAAACAGCAACTATTTTTCTTAAAAAACCAGACAAAAGCACACGTTCTTTAGTAGGTAAATTAGTATCTCAGGATAAGTTTGATAGAGCTGTTGTAGCTTGTTTAAACGCTTTATATATCGGTGGAGATGAATTAAAATTAGTTACTGAAAACGATGACGCTATTGAAAGTGCAGGATTAGGAGTAGTGGAATTATTAAAAGTTCAACAAGCAGTTTTAAAAAAAAATTAGAATTTTATAAGAAAGAAATAGAAGCGGATGAGATAGCCAGAAACAATGCTCTTATCCGCTTTTTTTATAGAGAAAATCCAGAAACTTTATCGGATAGCCAATGGGTTAAAAGAGTAGCAGAAATGGATTATTGTTTGAAATATAACGGAACAAGAATAGATAAACCAGATGGCGAATAACCTAGAATATACACTTAGACTAAAAGATTTATTTAGTAAAACTATGCAGGGTGCAGCTAATCAAGTAAAAGGATTAGATGGTAAAATGAGTAAGTTAAATAATTCTTTAAGTGGAATAAAGGGGGCTGTTGCTGGGGCTTTCGCAACTGCTGGAGTTGTTTCTTTTGTTAAATCTGTTTTTGATGCTTTAGATAATGCTCAAAAATTTCATGCAAGTATAAAAACTATGTTGTATGGAAATGAAGGTGCAGCTAAAGCATTAGAAAGGCAATTAATTCAATTAGCCAAAACAACACCATTTCAATTAACAGAAGTTCAAGATGCTAGTAAACAATTGTTAGCTTATGGATTTAAAGCAGGTGAATTAGTTGATACTATGCGTACATTAGGAGATGTAAGTAGTGGTATTGGTGCGCCATTAGGAGATATAGCCTATTTATATGGTACATTAAAAACATCTGGACGTGTAACATTGATGGATTTAAGGCAGTTTGCTGGTCGTGGTATTCCTATTTATGAAACATTAGCAAAAAGATTAAAAACAACTACTACAGAAATTAATAATATGGTTTCTGCTGGTAAAATAGGTTTTAAAGATGTGCAAGGTGCATTTAGAGATATGACTAAAGAAGGTGGGCAATTCTTTAATTTAATGGCAGATCAATCTAAAACAGTTGGAGGGCAATTATCAAACTTAGGAGATAGTTGGGAACAATTAAAAGTTAAAATAGGACAATCACAAACTGGTATTATAGCTAGTACAACCTCATGGTTAAATAATATGTTAGATAGCGTTAATAGAGGTATTGATGCTATGAATTTATTAGACAAAGCGTTTAAAGGTACAGAAAGTTCACAATATAGTTTTTATCAAAAGTATATAGGTAGAGCTGGAGATAAATTTAACATGATGTTTGGCGGTAAGGCTATGAGTGGTGGATATGAAGAGATGAGGCAGTATGCCGATGCTATGAAGTCTAATTTAGGAGATACTTCTAAAGATAAATTATCTGCTGCAACTAATAATGAAAAAATATCTAATATCATAAGAAATATATTTGCAGATGCTAGTATGTCTTATGTAGAAAAAAATAGGCGTGTAGGAATTTTGCAAGAGATTAGAAAGCAAAATTTAGAATCTATGGGGTTATTTGGAATGAAAGAAAATAAAGGGGTTGGAGCTGAAAATGGAGGTTTAGATAAAAATGGATCAAGCACTACCAAATCATTAGGAACAGGTACAGAAGTAACAGGACAAAGACCTCAAAGTTTAACAATAAATATTACTAAATTAGTTGAAAGTTTAAACGTACAAACAACCAATTTAACAGAAGGAACTGCAAAGATTAAAGAAATGGTTAGCAAGGCTTTATTAGAAGCTGTTAATGATGCTAATTTAACAGCAATGGCATAA
>Ga0315902_10014564_pt1 | contig 10099 bp, 8 predicted proteins | sample LakEriMetagenome_9_FD_203523 | JGI IMG/M metagenome (GOLD analysis project Ga0315902, IMG submission 203523) | Freshwater fungal communities from buoy surface, Lake Erie, Ohio, United States - Buoy 12 MA117 | ecosystem: Environmental > Aquatic > Freshwater > Lake > Lake biofilm | place: USA...
TCGGAGAAAAAAACATACTCTTCTATATTGGAGACCCGAAGCAATCCATTTATTCCTTCAGGAAAGCTGATATCCATACCTATTTCAAAGCAGCTGCTGCCGTGAACAACCGCTATAGCATGAACACTAATTTCCGTTCATCCAATCAGGTCATCAAGGCGCTGAATCATTTTTTTGTACCCGAGGAGGGTTTTGATACATTTTACTTCAAAGATGCTCCCGGAAATATTGAATATATCAGTGTTGATGCCCCGGAAGACAGTAAAAAGGGAGAGTTATTATACAATGATGAACCCATCACTCCCGTGATCATTCATTCAGGGAACAGTCAGAGAAATATTACGTTCAATGCTGTATCAACTGTGATTGAATTACTTCAGGATACAGGTTACACCCTTCCGGATGGAGAAACCAGGAGGAATATTCGTCCTTCGGATTTTGGCATCCTTGTCAGAAATAAATTTCAGGCACAGGATGTGAAACAAACGCTTGCTTATTTCAATGTACCTGCAGTTACCATAGATGACACAAAGGTTTTGGGATCTGAAGAAGCAAAAATGCTTTTATATGTAATGGAAGCCGTCTATGCCATCAGTGCTGCATCTGTGAACAAAGCTTTGGTAAACCCGCTGACCGGTATCACGATCAATGATTTGTTGCAAATGGACGAAGCTGTTTTGCTTGAGCGTTTCAGGCTATACCAACAATCGTGGCAACATTCTGGCATTTACGTCATGTTAAATCATTTTATCACCGACTATAAGATCCGGAGCCAGATGCTCGCTGCAGAGATGGTCCAGGGAGAAAGAAAACTTTCCAATATCATTCAGCTCGTTGAATTGTTCCATAAGATGGAAAAGCGACAGCAATATGCTCCCGCCGAATTGCTCAATTGGCTGAAAAGATCCATTGAGAATGAGGAAAATTTAGGAGATGAATTTGAACAACGGATTGAAAGTGATGGAGATGCGGTTCAGATCATCACGATACACAAATGCAAGGGACTGGAATATAACATTGTCATTGCTCCTTTTCTGGATTTGAATGTAAAAATGGATGTTGATTTTTTCAGTTTCAGGGAACCGGATGAAGAGGAATATTATTTTACCAATAGCGGGTTGCTGACAGATCAGCAGAAGAAATGGTACAAAACAGAGACAGAACAGGAAAACAGACGCTTGTTTTATGTGGCAATGACACGCGCAAAATATATCTGCTATGTAAACAACAATACTTTTCATCTGAACAACAATTCAACGCTGAGAACTTTTTTGAATGCCCTCGACAAGGATGCTGCAGCAGCAGCGTCGTTTGGTATCGTAAGGCAAACAGCATCATCTATTCCCCCCGACTATCGCTATACATCTGAAACACAACAATACCCTGTTGAGTTTGCCAAAGCTGAAAACTTTGCTCTCCTGCAACCAAACTGGAAAAAAATGAGTTACTCATTTCTTAATCCAGAACATACTATTCAGCGAAACCCTCGTCAGGAACCGTCGGCTGACCCATATGATCGGTTTGCATTTCATGAATTAAAAAAAGGTGCCCATACCGGTAATCTTTTGCACTATATTTTTGAAAGGATCGATTTCACTGATCCAACAGGATGGAGAAATATTGTAGAACAGGCAGCGAAAAGGCTTTCGGTAAATGTGGAACAGGAAAAGATCGACAATATACTGATCATGCTCGATGAGGTAATCCACCTTCCCTTACGCATATCGGAAAAACACATCTTTACTTTATCAGAAGTAAAAAGAGAGGAGCGAATCAATGAGCTTGAATTTGATTTCGGCGTAGCACCATTTTCGACAGCCGACATTGAAGCCCTTGGTCATGTTGGGCATCCACTTTCCACAAGATCCTACGCTGAACTGGAAGGAATCATGAACGGAAAGATTGATCTTTTCTTTGAACGCAATGGACGTTACTATATCCTTGACTGGAAATCAAACCACCTGGGAAATCAACTTTCGGATTATGATGATGATGGAGTGTTGCAGGCGATGACAGACAACAACTATCATTTGCAATATACCATCTATACCCTCGCCTTAAAGAAATTCCTGGAATCGCGTTTGCCGAAATTTGATTATGATCAACATTTCGGAGGAGTGATCTACCTGTTTCTAAGGGGAGTGAGAAAAAATGCGGATACCGGTATTTTTTATCATAAACCCGACATACAACTGATACAAAAGATGGAAAAACTATTCAGAAAATAAGGTCATACTTTTTTTGCCCTGCATCGGTCGCTGCAGTAAAGAACCTCATCCCAGTTCTTTTCCCATTTTTTTCGCCATGAAAATGGGCGTTGACAAACAATACAGATCTTCTCTGGAAGATTATTTTTTGATATGGCTTTGCCCTTGCTGTTTTTCATTTTACATCTAATGATTGAAGATACTGCTCTGCAATTACAAGATGCTGTTGCTTTTTTTCTTCAGGCATCTTGTCAAATGTTCTGACCAGCATGCCAATCCTGGGATTGCTGAGAAAAAAATCACGGTGCACATGCATGAAGCGCCAGAACAAACCATCCCAGATTTCCGTCCAGTTGCCGTCTTTTTTATAATCACTCATCTTCAGTACATAATTACTCCCACTGATGTATGGCTTGGTACACATCAGTCCACCATCGGCAAATTGACCCATGCCATATACATTGGGCACCATCACCCAATCGTAGGCATCAATATACATTTCCATGAACCAGCGATATACTTCATCCGGATCAAACTCACAGAGCAGCATGAAATTGCTGAGCACCATCAACCGCTCAATATGGTGACTGTATCCGGTATTGACTAATTTTTGAATGACATTATCAACTGGAACAATACCTGTGGTTCCATCATAAAATGATTTCGGAATCTTTCTGGTGAATCTCCAATAGTTGGTGGTTCTCTGTTTATTACCTACCACATGATAAATGCCACGAATGAATTCACGCCAGCCCAATACCTGTCGCACAAAGCCTTCCAGACTGTTCATCGGAATTTCATGTGCCTGTGAAAAGGAAATCACCCGATCCAATACCAGCTTGGGTGTAAGCAAGCCAATGTTCAGCATAGGTGTCAGTACACTGTGATGCAAAATATGTTCTTGTGCCACCATTGCATCCTCATACAATCCGAATTCCTCAAACCGCGTCTCGAGGAAATCTTTCAACCACGCTTCCGCTTCAGCATGTGTGATCGGATACAAGGGCTTATGCAAAGCAGGTGGAATTTTATTTTTGGGATAGGGCTTTCGGTTATCAGCATCAAAGCTCCACTTACCTCCCACAGGATTCATCTTTTCATCCACGAGGATGGAAAATCTTTTTCGCTGTTGTATGTAAAAGGAGGTTTGAAAAAATGTTTTCTTGCCAGAAAATTCTTTTTTCATTTCCTCCTCACCCAACATGAACATTGGCGACTCGTGCCATATAAGATCAATCTTATGTATTGATGATGATTGGATCAATCTCTTCTCCAGCCAGTTGTCGTGCACATGATAGACATGTATTTTCTGTACACCCTCTTTTTTCAGTGAAGCGATGGTTTGTTTTACTGGAGATCTTTTATCGTGGGGTTCAATGTATGCAACATCAAAACCATTTTTAACCAGCAGCTGAAAATACGCCTGCATGGTATCCTTGTGATAAGCAATTTTTTTGGGATGAAAAGCATACTGATTGAAGAACAGCTCTTCTTCAACCATCACAATCCTCTCCGCTTTCTTCAGTGGGGAAAGATCCTTGAATAATTGGTGGGGGAATATTATAAATACAGACGACAATTCGATTTATAGGATGACACCTGATGAGTATGAATTGTTCATATGAATGTTGAAGGGGTTGAAGTAGTTGAGGAGGTTGAAGTAAATTCTTCAACCGCTTCAACCTCCTCAACCCCTTCAACTTCTCTCAACTTCCCTCAACCTCCCTCAACCTCCCTCAACCTTGTATTAAATCAAACCTATCCAGGTTCATCACCTTCACCCATGCGGCTACAAAATCATGCACAAATTTCACTGCACCATCCTCACAGGCATAAACCTCAGCCACAGCACGGAGTTCACTGTTGGAACCAAGAATCAGATCAGTGCGGGTGGCCGTCCACTTCACCGCTCCTGTTTTGCGATCGGTTCCTTCAAATAGATCCTGCTTGGCACTAACCGCTTTCCAACTGGTGCTGAAATCAATAAGGTTGGTAAAGAAATCATTCGTCAATACACCGGGACGCTGGGTGAATACACCATGCGCTGATCCGTCATAATTCGCATTCAATACCCTCATCCCACCTACCAGGGCTGTCATCTCAGGTGTGGTAAGGTTGAGCAATTGCGCCTTATCAATCAACATATCCTCTGCTACAGAAGCATAATGACCCTTCACATAGTTGCGGAATCCATCAGCAGTAGGCTCCAACCAACCGAAGGAGTCCACTTCTGTTTCTTCCTGTGAAGCATCAGCACGTCCGGCAGTGAAGGGAACAGTAATGTCATGGCCTGCAAGCTTAGCTGCCTGCTCAATACCCACAGAACCTCCCAACACAATCAGGTCTGCAATGGATACTTGCTTACCACTTGTCTGTGCTGCATTGAATTCTTTTTGAATGTTTTCATATACATCCAACACGGCCGACAACTGCGAAGGGTTGTTCACCGCCCAGTATTTCTGGGGAGCGAGACGAATGCGGCCACCATTGGCACCACCGCGCTTGTCTGATCCACGGAAAGTGGAAGCAGAAGCCCAGGCCGTGCTGACCAGTTGTGAAACGGTGAGTCCGCTTGCCACGACCTTTGCTTTCAGATCAGTCACATCTTTATCATCAATCGTTTTATACGCAACAGCAGGAATAGGATCCTGCCAGATCAATACTTCAGCAGGCACTTCTGCACCGAGGTAACGGTTGCGTGGACCCATATCACGATGGGTCAGTTTGAACCAGGCACGGGCAAACGCATCCGCGAAAAGATCAGGGTTCTCATAGAACTTCCTGGATACTTTTTCATACGCCGGATCTGCCTTCAATGCGATATCTGAAGTGAGCATGGTTGGCGCATGACGCTTGGAAGCATCATGGGCATCCGGAACGGTTCCGGCACCGCCGCCATTCTTGGGTTTCCACTGATGTGCACCGGCGGGACTCTTGCTCAGTTCCCACTCGTATCCGAAAAGATTCTCAAAATAATTGTTGCTCCACTGTGTTGGCGTGGTGGTCCAGGCACCTTCCAGTCCACTCGTGATGGTATCACCGGCATTACCGGTACCATAGGTATTCTTCCAACCGAGTCCCTGCTCCTCAATGCTGGCTCCTGCTGGCTCCTTGCCTACATACTTGCTGGGATCAGCAGCACCATGGGTCTTACCGAAAGTGTGACCACCGGCAATCAACGCAACAGTTTCTTCGTCATTCATCGCCATGCGACCGAAAGTCTCACGGATATCCCTGGCCGAAGCGATCGGATCAGGATTGCCGTTGGGTCCTTCCGGATTCACATAGATCAATCCCATCTGCACAGCTGCCAATGGATTTTCCAGGTCGCGGTCGCCGCTGTAACGCTTGTCGCCCAGCCACTCGCGCTCATTTCCCCAGTACACATCTTCCTGTGGTTCCCAAACATCTTCGCGACCACCGGCAAAGCCGAAGGTCTTGAAGCCCATGGATTCCAGGGCGCAATTACCGGCCAAAACCATGAGGTCGGCCCAGGAGAGTTTCTTACCGTATTTCTTTTTCACAGGCCATAACAACAAACGGGCCTTGTCGAGGTTGGTATTGTCGGGCCAGCTGTTCAGTGGCGCGAAGCGGAGGGTTCCGGTTCCGGCGCCACCGCGACCATCAGTGGTGCGGTAAGTACCGGCACTATGCCAGGCCATGCGGATGATAAAGGGACCATAATGTCCGTAGTCGGCCGGCCACCAATCCTGTGAAGTGGTCAAAACATCAATGATGTCTTTCTTCACAGCTGCCAGGTCGAGCGATAAGAATTCCTTTCCGTAGTTGAAGTTGGGGTCCATTGGGTTGGACAGGGAAGAGTGCTGACGAAGGATGCCGAGGTTCAGCTGGTTCGGCCACCAGTCGCGGTTACGGGTTCCTTTTCCTGCACTTTGGTTCACCATGGCACCGGTAAAGGGGCATTTGCCCGCGGATGCTCCATTTTCTGCGCTCATATTCGATAGTTTTTTGTTTAGAGGAATGATTGGGGTGTAAAAATACAACAAACAATTATAGGTTGAAGAGGTTGAGGGGGTTGAAGGGGTTGAAGGAAATTTTAAAACTCTCCTCCTGGACAGGAAGGGTGGTAGATAAAAATGAGTTTGCTTTCAATTGCCGCCGACTTCAGTCGGCGGAAACAAGAGAAGATGATGCATTGATCTAAATTGAACATCTGATGTATTCTCAACATAAACCCCGGACTAAAGTCCGGGGCAATTGAAAACTGGGCTTCAACAGCCTCATCAATAATCAGCGAAGATTTTTGTTTAAAAAATGAGAGCAATTATCACAGTACTCCGTTAGCTGTTTCGTATGATCCTTGCCTTTTGCATCCTGCATATAACATCCTTTGTTCGGACAATGGGGTAGTCCGAATGTATGACCCACTTCATGAAGTGCAAGAATACTTAGTTTGCTTTTGTCTTTCAGCCGAAAATCAGAAACCACTGCTCCTTTACCGGGATTCACCGCTAGCCCCATCAATCCGTGATCCGGATTAGGACCTTTGGTGGAACTGATATCGCTGTGTGTGACACCAATGTATATTTCTCCGTTTTTCGAACGATTGTGCAGTAGGCGAATGATGCGATCGGCACGATATCTTTTCCTGGGAGCATAATAGGCTTCCGCAGGCATTTTCTCATTAGCGCTGATCCTGACAACGGGAAAGAATTTAAGAAGTGTTGACTGAACATTTTTAATGGTTGACGCCTTTATCTTTCCCAGTGGTTTGATGATGATAACAGGTGGGTTCGAAATTGAGTTTTCTTCTGCATTTGAAGTAACTGTATTGAAGGATGTCATACTTACTGAAATGAGAAGCACAAGAAAAGACATTAGGCATTTTTTCATATAATTTTTTTAAGTTGTTGTTTAGGCCTCTAATTCCATCATAGCTACCACTGGTTCAGTATCAGAAAAGGCTACATCATGGATGATCTTATGGCATCGCTTCCATGCATCAATGACAGCCTGGATGCAATATTCATGCTTGTTTGGATCAAGGTTTTCAAATGGAGGACGATAAGGCATGTCAAAAATGATGAAACGTTCTTCCATGAGCATATCAAACCTACCATAGATAAAGTGTGGATTGAGACGAACAATCAATTCTGTAAGCTTCAACAACCTGTCATCAGGAAAATCGCGAATGATCAAACTTTTATAACCAATAATAGGATCAACAGGATGTGTTTCAATCACCACCACACACATATCTTCGTTTTCTTGAAATTCTAGAATGAAGCGATTACCATTGTGCGATACATTATATTTATAACCTGCTTTATTCAACAAGCGGGAAATCACAGGGAAAAAGGGTGATGTCAGGTATTGATAGGGTTTGGTAGCATCCAAGACCGCGGTTTCATTGGTTTGCATTCCTCTAATAGGGTCATGGGTTATCATGGGCGATGGAACACCTTCATCTGACTGATGTGTGTTCTTTTTTGTAGAACTGCTGATCCAGTTTACAATTGCAATAATTGCAACAAATAATCCAATAAACATCAGTGCGTTGATGAGGTACATCGATTTTAGAATTTCATTTTAGAAGATTGTCGGGTAAACCCGATCTGTCGATGAGCACTTTGGAGAGAATAGATTTTTTTGGAGAGACGGTACTGAAGGAATGACATTCGTAAATATCGATCACTTGTCCGTTCTCTTCTTTGATGATGAGATCCATGTATCTGCCGGAATGGTTGCCGATGAAGCGAATGCCTTTGCAGCCCAAACTGCATTCTTCCGATTTGCAAGTGCCGGTATAAGTATTGAGATGGGTATCCCCAGATCGCTGGAAGCTGTAAAGGGCATTGTCGAGTTTCTGGACAAAGAGATATTTGGGAAATTCCTGATAGATTTTGTCATCATCGAGAAGGTCATTGATCATGCTGACATCCATGATGGAAATATAGTGAACAATTGTTTCTTGCTGAGAGGTAAGTTTGGGTCTATAGGGTGTATTGTTTGTATTCATTTTTTTTCAAGCAATTGATTAAAATAAAGGATACTATCATCATAATTATCCAAAAATAATATCGTCTCTTCAGAAGGTTCTGATACATGTTTGATGCAATAATCATACAACGCAATATATTTTGCCCGCCAGGTTATTATATCATTTGTTACAACGGGAGGAACATCAAGAAAAAGCTGATAAGATGAATTCGCTTCTTGACAAAAAGAATCATAGTTTGTTTCATCAGGGAACACTGTATAGGGCATAAAGCTTGCTTCACGCTGTTCTTCAGTAAGAAAATGAGGCTGGCCTTTCTCTTTATCTACCAATCCGAATACGGCAGCAATGAGATGTACTTTATCTTGAAAGTCCATAATGTATATTTAAATGTAAGAGATGGTTAAATTTTTTCCCGCGATGTCTTTTCAGTTTTTATAATTATTAACGAATTAATTGAAGACTAATTAATATTTCATATCCTTCTTCATAAAATTCTCTTACCCATTTTTTGCGAGTTAAACCAATAATGTTATCATACGCTTCTTGATTATTCAATCTGCCCATTAAATCGACTGTATAATAAATTTGATTGGCCATGTTTTGCTTAATGATATTACTATATTTTAGATTATTCATTTGTCCCAACAGAAATGAGTTGAATATAAATAATTTATCGCCATATGAATGTGCATTGGTTTCAAAGCCAAATGCTTTGCATATGTTTTCTAGATGATTAATCTTAAATATAGGCAAAAGTATTTCTGGATAAAAATAAGTAGCAAGTCTAATAGGTATAGCTTCTTTGTATGATGGAATCTCAAAATCAAAAATACCTTTACAAAATTCTTCTAATGCCTTTTGATCAGCAAAATTCCATGATTCTTTTTTAAAAATTTCAGGAAAAATATATTTTACAACATTTGGAAAATTATTATGTAAAAAAACATTTTGAAAATGGCTCTCGAATAGACCTGTACCTGCTAACTTGCTCTCATGTCCATATTGAAGGTCATAATAGATTGTTTCCTTTCTTCTTTCATGATCGGGATGGGTATAGAAGATTTCTAAATTAAAGTCATTATTTTCACAAAGTTTTCGCTTTTTGTCTTCTCGAAATTCATTGGCACTAAGTTGTAATCGTTGTAATCGATTTATTTTGTCATAATCTGTCCGAGAAAATATATATTCTATGATTTTTTGTAAATCAGCATTTGATTTATTCATTTCTCAGTGATTTTATTGAATATTTATCAAAATTTAAATTCTACGTTAAAAATCTCCTCTACAAAATTTACCATTATCTTTCTTTTATCGGTTTTCATATCGGATACCACATGTTGGGTTATACCAAGTTGCCCTAAACCAATTTGTTGTGTTTGTAGAACTTGATTGCGGGTTAAAGTACGATACCATTTAACTAAAAACGCATAATCATTTTCACAGCCAAAAGTATTCCCTCTATAACCCATATGTGTAACTTGCTGAATTGTTAAGAGCATATTTTCATTTTGTATTTCCGCTCTGTGATCGAACAATAATGTTCCATCTATTAACTGTCTTTCACTAATTGTTACAGCTTCAGAGGTGCATTCACCTATTCCAACGAAACCAAGTTCTGTTACGTATGCGCAAACAATATCTCCCTTCTTAACAGAATTTATTTGTTTAATCCATCTGTTATATAAATATCCATCGGGTTTACTTATATATTTTGGATCATATTGACCTCCAGCAATAAAACCAAATTGTAAACTATCCTCCCATGCTCTATTTGTGTGAAAGCAAATTTTCTTTTCATGTGATACTTTTGCTGAGGCACTAGGTTCTCCAACATTAACAAATAATAACCTAGATCTTACGGGAATATTCATTTCCTGATCATGATTTTGGATATGTTTTGGCATTGGTATATAGTTTTAGTTTATTGAGA
>Ga0315902_10014565_pt1 | contig 10099 bp, 7 predicted proteins | sample LakEriMetagenome_9_FD_203523 | JGI IMG/M metagenome (GOLD analysis project Ga0315902, IMG submission 203523) | Freshwater fungal communities from buoy surface, Lake Erie, Ohio, United States - Buoy 12 MA117 | ecosystem: Environmental > Aquatic > Freshwater > Lake > Lake biofilm | place: USA...
ATACAAAGTGAGAAACTCCATATTCATCTACACACTTTAAAAGATTTATTAGAGAGAATAGATTATTCTCAAAATAAAGCAAGGGCTGTTCAACCGATTCACCCACGGCCTTGTAGGCTGCAAAATGAATAACGCCGCTGATATCTGTGTGCTCTTCAAATACAGCACAGGTATCCTCGTAATTACAGAGATCAATTTTATAGTGTTGTACATTTTTACCCGTAATTTTTTGTACCGCATCTAATGCAGCAGCATGAGAACGAGAATTATTATCAATACAAATTACCTCGTAGCCGTTTTCCAGCAGATCAATGATGGTATGTGATCCAATGTATCCACAACCACCTGTTACAACAATTTTTGCCATAGGATTAGTTACCCGGCAAAACTCTGTAATTCTGGCGCTGTTTGCAAGAAAAGATTAAAAGAAACGAAGAATCCAATAAATAAAAGCAGCTAACAGTGCACTGACTGGGATAGTAAGTATCCAAGCCCAAATTAAATTAATGGTTACCCCCCAGCGGACGGCGGACAGACGTTTCGTGGCGCCTACTCCCATGATTGCTCCTGTAATAGTATGTGTGGTGCTAACTGGAATTTTTAATGCTTCTGTGAGAAAGAGGGTCAGGGCTCCAGCAGTTTCTGCCGCTACTCCTTCGAAGGGAGTTACTTTGGTGATACGCGTACCCATTGTTTTTACAATTTTCCAGCCACCACTCATGGTACCTAATCCAATAGCAGCGTAGCACGCAATGGGAACCCAGTTAGGCATTTCTTCAAAAGAACCAATTTGCCCTCCCGCAATCAGTGCTGCAGTAATAATACCCATTACTTTCTGTGCATCATTTCCTCCGTGTCCGATACTGAAAGCTGCTGAAGAGACCAGCTGTAATTTTTTAAACCATAAATTGGAACGGTGTGCATTTAGCTTGTTCAGATATAACGCGAAAAAAGCCATGGTCAGTAGGATGAACGCCAGCAAAATCCATTTGAAATTCTTAGAGTAAAAAATTACTTGTGCGTAGTAATTATAATAATCGGTTTTTCCACTTAGCTTTTCTGGGTCCACTACCAAGTTGCTTTGTAGGAAGTATATCACATAGCCAATCACAAGGAATGAAAATATTTTAGACTGCCACCCTTTCCCAAACGAACTTAAAAACCAGAGGGACATAATAAAGGCCATAAGCATACCTACCATCGGTGCCAAAAAGATAAAGCTGGCTGTTTTAATGATAACGGAAGAATTTACAGCATCAAATCCTGCAGCTGCAATTCCGGCTCCAGCAAATCCACCAATTAAAGTATGGGATGAGGAAGAAGGAATGCCAAACCACCAAGTCAATAAATTCCAAGAGATTGCTGCAATTAAGCCAGCAAAAATCACATTCATCATATTGGCGCCACTCACCGCATCAGCATTTACTGTCTTGGCCACTGTGTTAGCAACGCCATGATCTTTAAAAATAAAGTAGGCTACTGAGTTAAAAATTGCAGCCCAAAGCACTGCCTGGAATGGAGTCAATACTTTAGTTGAAACTACCGTGGCAATGGAATTGGCTGCATCGTGAAACCCATTGATGTAGTCAAATACCAACGCTAGAACTATAATAGAGATTAGAAAGGTTGTCATGAAAAACTTATGCGTATTTGAGTACAATCGATTCGATCACATTACTGGCATCTTCGCATTTATCAGTTGCCAACTCCATTACTTGGTAGATTTCGCGAAGCTTGATCACTTCTTTGGCGTCTGTTTCTGTTGCAAACAGGCGCTCAATACTCATATCAAATACGTCGTCAGCTTGGTTCTCAATGCTGTTTATTTTGATCATTGATTCAGTAATCGCTTTAATATTTTTCAGATCTCGGAGTTGAGTAACAGCAATCTTAACCTGCTGGCACCCTTGTTCGATCAACTCTGCAAATTTTTGCATCCCCATATCATTGGTGTTTACCCGGTAAAAATTCATTTTTTTAGCAGATCCATATATATAGTCTGCTATATCATCTAGTGACGTAGCCAGGTAGTGAATATCCTCCCGATCAAATGGAGTAATAAAGTTTCGCCCCAGTTCTGTAAATAATCGGTGTGTTAAGTCGTCATTTTGGTGTTCTAGGTCCTCAATTACTGCAATTAACTTGGCTCTTTTATCGATATCTGTTTCGGCTACTACCGCTTTTAGCTGCGTACCCATTTTAGTAAGGTTTTCCGCAACAGTCTCAAATAATTCAAAGAATATGGCATTCTTTGGAATAAAAATCTTCAGAAATGAATTGAGTCCAGACATATCAGTTATTTAGTTGTATTAAAAGCGTAACGAAGATAAAGGCCAGGCCGAACCTGGGTGCACTCCCAAAAGACTTAATAATTAATTAATATTCGGGATTTGATTCTGGCTCAACTTTGCCTTTTGTTAGCTAAATATTATTTAATTATTATCAAATCATTATCAGCCACTTGAAAAATCAACTGTTGCAATTTATTGCCCGGCTAATTATAATATCGATTTTAGTATGCTCGCAATCAAGTATTTATGGTCAAGCTGCTCCAGAGGAAAAGCCTAAGAAATGGTTTGAGTCAATCAATTTAAGGGGATACGTACAAGCGCGGTATAACCGACTTTTAGAGACTAATTCGCAATTAAAATGTGAACAATGTGACCGGAGCTGGGGAGATAATGGCGGATTTTTTATTCGTCGACTTCGTTTGATTTTTTCCGGGCAGATTAGTCAGCGGGTTTATTTTTATATACAACCTGATTTTGCAAGCAATGCTTCTTCCAGTTCTCAGCATTTTGGTCAGATTCGGGATGCTTATTTTGATTTGGGGTTGGATAAGGAGAATACTTTTCGTGTTCGAGTAGGACAAAGTAAAGTTCCATTTGGCTTTGAGAATATGCAATCCAGTCAAAATCGATTGCCACTAGACCGGGCGGATGCACTCAATAGTGCTGTGTCAAATGAAAGAGATATGGGGGCTTTTTTCTATTGGGCACCTTCTGCGCAGCGTAAGTTATTTGCTGACCTGGTTAGGGATGGTTTGAAAGGAAGCGGGGATTACGGAATTTTTGGATTTGGTTTATATAATGGCCAAACTGCAAATCGCCCTGAGGCTAATAATAATCTTCATAAAGTAATTCGTGTCACCTGGCCTTTCCAAACTGGAAATCAAATTTTTGAAACGGGTATACAAGCCTATTCAGGGAAGTACACTTTTACTAGGGATCAGCTCTCAACAGGGGTGAAAGTCAATCCTACTTTAACCTATCTTGATCAACGAGCAGCGGCCTCATTTACTTTATATCCGAAGCCGTTTGGTATTCAAGCGGAATATAATATTGGTCGGGGTCCTCAGTTTGACAAAGTAAAAGATTCCGTTTCAACACAATCTTTATCAGGGGGTTATGTTACACTTTCTCATTTCAACAAGCTGCCCAAAGGGAAAATTTTAATTCCTTTTACACGCTACCACTTTTATGATGGTGGCAAAAAACACGAGTTAGATGCAAGAAGTTATAAAGTTCGCGAATGGGAGATTGGATTTGAGTGGCAGCCCGTGAAACAATTTGAACTAGTAGTGATGTACACCATCTCTCAACGTCGTTTTGAGGATTTTGTTAAGCAAGAAAATTTTCAAAAAGGAAGACTACTAAGAATACAAGGTCAAATCAATTTCTAATTGCCCAATTGCTTAACAATTTGGTAACATCAGATTAACCATACCATAATATTGTGGTGATCTGCTGGTAATATTGCAACAACATCTTTGCGTCAAATCTCAGACGCATGTTGATTAGTGTAAGAATTGTTGCTCTACTATACTTCTTTTTTCTTCCTACGGTAATGTTGGCACAGCTAGTTTCTTTTTCTGGCCGCATCATCAACACAAAAAATGAACTCTTAGTAGGGGCCTATGTTACTATTGCTGGCCAACAGCCAACAACGCTCATTACTGATATTGAGGGCAAGTTTTACACAAAAATTGAGGGTGGTAAAAAATATACCATTAGTGTTAGTAATGCCGGTTACGAGCCCAAGCAAGTAAGAGATGTTGAAGTCAGGCCAAGCCAGGATAATTTTATTGAAATTGTCCTGCAGGAAAGTAGCAAGTCTAATCTACAGACAATTACACTTAGCAGTTCTTCCCGCCGGCAAGAAAATACGAGTGCCTTATTAAGTTTTCAGCGTAATAATATTTCACTCTCAAGTGGCTTGGCTGCCGATTTTATCAAAAGAACTCCAGATAAGAACACGGGCGAGGTTTTAAAACGGGTGAGTGGGACTAGTATACAAGACAACAAATTTGTTGTGATTCGTGGCTTGAGCGATCGGTACAATGCCGCCTTAATCAACAATGCGCAACTCCTAAGTTCTGAGCCTGATAAAAAAGCGTTTTCGTTTGACTTGATACCCGCTATCATGGTTGATAATATTATCATTAACAAAACCGCTACACCAGAGTTTACTGGAGAATTTGCCGGAGGGCTGGTTCAGATTAATACAAAAGATGTACCGACTCGAAATCTTTTATCAGTAGGCGTCAGTTGGGGAGTGAATAGTCAGTCAACCTTTCAAGACTTTACAAGTAATCCGCGAAATTCTACCGATTGGTTAGGTTTTGATAACGGAACGCGTTCTATCCCAGCGGGATTTCCAAGTACACCTCAAGCCTATCGGGCCTTGAGTGGAAGTAATGTGGGTGTTCAGCAGCAAGTAGAGTTAAGTAAATTATTCAATAATACCGTAAGTCAGGAACTTGGTTTATCGGCTATTCCAATTCAAACATATAATCTTACTTGGGGGATAAATAAAAAGTTGAAGAGCGGAGCTGTCTGGGGTACAATTGTTGCTGCACAGTATCGTAATAGTATGTTACGCTATAACGTGGAGCGTAAACTCCATCAAGATGATGGTGAGTTGTTAGTACAATTATTTGATGATCAAAATAAGTACACTATCAACGCTGGTCTGATCGCCAACTTCACCTATGTAAAGGGAAAGCACAAAGTATCTTTCAAGAATTTGCTGAATCAACTTTTCGAGGACAACTACTATAAGAGAAGCGGAATAAGTTTTGATCGTATCCAGGATGTTGACTTCCGTTCTTCTGTATTAAATCAACGCAGTTTATATACGAGTCAATTAGAGGGCAGTCATCAGTTAACGAAAAGTGGTATCAAATTAAGTTGGAACGGAAATCTGGGATATAATTGGAAAACGCAACCTGATTTACGTACGTATGCTTATTTCCGACCTCAAGGGACCAATCTGCCTTTTGAATTCAATGATGATGATACTCGACGATTTTTCAGCGATCTGAAAGATTTTAGTTACGGGGCAAATGGATCGCTTCTAGTCCCTTATAAATTGGGGAAATTTAAACAAAGCTTTAAGGTAGGCGGCTCAACTTTAATTCGTGTCCGTGATTTTAGGAGTCGAATATTCCGTTATGAGCCATCCAGCATTTTCCAGTTTAATTCGCAGCTTATTTACCTGCCCTACAATCAATTGTTATCGCCTGCAAATATGTCTATGCAGGGGTTGAAAATTTTGGATTTCACCAATAACCAGGATCGATATTTTGGTGTTTCTGTTTTGAATGGAGCATTTGCCATGTTTGATAATAAACTAAATGAAAATTGGCGTTTGGTGTGGGGTATTCGAATGGAAAACTTCCAGCAATTTTTAACCACTAAAGATGTAACAGCAAAGCGTGTTGTAGTTAAAACTGAAAAGTGGGATTTTCTCCCTTCGTTTAATCTCACATTTTCCCCCTTGCCTAAACATACAATTCGTTTGGCCGGTAGTCAAACCGTGGCCCGTCCAGAGTTCAGAGAAATTGCACCATTTTCTTTCTTTGATTATGAGGTTAATTACGCTGTTGATGGAAATCCTGATTTAAAACGAAGTTCAATTCTAAATGGTGATTTACGCTACGAATATTATCCAAAAGCAGGAGAGGGTATAACTATTGGGACTTTTTATAAAACCTTTACAAATCCTATCGAACTGCGGTTGAATCCATCTAGTGTGCTTGACCGAAGAAACTACAAGTTTTATAATGCACAAGATGCGATAACCATCGGGGCTGAGTTGGAAATCAGAAAAAATTTGATTTCCCTGCGTGATGGTGATGCACAAGTCAGCACATTCATTAACGTAACCTATATCAATTCTACGGTTACGCTTGCTTCAACCATGGGTGGTGGGCAGTTATCTTCCAGTAATCGTCCCTTACAAGGGCAGTCTCCATATTTGATTAACATGGGGCTTCAATTTGATAATAGTCCAAGGGGATTAACTAGCTCGCTTTTATATAACCGTGTTGGTCAGCGCTTGAATTTGGTTGGATTAAATGAGTTGGGATTCCCTGATGTGTATGAAAGACCACGGGATCAGGTCGATTTGCAACTCTCTAAAAAAATATTAGCGGGTAAGGGAGAATTAAGATTTACCTGGTCTGATTTGCTCAATCCTTATTATTATTTCTATGAAAATGTAAATCAGCAAACTTCTTTTCAGCAGGGAATCGATCGGTTATTCTATGCATTTAGACCCGGTTCTACAGTGACATTCGGATTTGCGTATGACTTTTCAACAACAAAAAAATAAACTTAAAATCAAAATCCTGTATATGAAGTTCAATTTGACCAACGTAATTGTAGCAGTGCTTTTATTGAGCAATACTGCATGTGTTAAGGTAACATTTGAGGAGGGTGGCGGTGGATCTACGCCAGCTCCAGTAGATCCTACCAGTAATGTGATTAGTGGTGTTATTTCTTCCAGTAAGTTTTATGCAAAAGGGAAATGGATTTTAAAAGGGTATGTATATGTAATTGATGGGGCTACTGTTACTTTTGAAGCGGGTTGTGTAGTGCAAAGCGATGTTACAGAGAAAGGTGCACTGATTATTGAGCGAGGTGCTAAAATAATTGCCTCAGGTACAAAAGACAATCCAATTGTATTTACCAGCGGCAAACCAATTGGATCTCGGGCACCTGGTGATTGGGGTGGAATCATTTTATTAGGTAAAGCCCCCACTAACCGTCCACTTGATCCAGCTCCCGTGATTGAAGGTGGGGTAGGCCGACAGTATGGAGGTAATAATCCGCTTGATGAAAGTGGTATTCTTCGATACGTACGTATTGAATATGCGGGAATTGCCGCAGAGCCCGGTTCAGAAATTAATGGACTCACCTGCGGAGGCGTGGGTTCAGGTACTATCATAGAAAATGTGATGATTTCTTATGCCAATGATGATGCCTTTGAATTTTTTGGTGGAACTGTAAACGCTAAGAATTTGATTTCTTTCGCCACGGCGGATGATGACTTTGATTTTGATTTTGGGTATACCGGAAAAATCCAGTTTGCCATTGCCATGCGGAAGCCTGACTTTGTGGATGCCGGAGATGCCGGTAATGGAATTGAGTGTGATAATGATGCAAGTGGAACAAATGCTACGCCCATTACTCGTCCGCAGTTAAGCAATTTTACATTAGTCGGTCCTAACGATGCCACTGGTACTGCAGCCAATCATAATTTTTCAATGCGGTGGAGAAGAAGAACACAATTTGTTTTGCGAAACTCAGTTTTGATCGGACATCCCGATGCAGGATTCTCGATGGAATCGGACGGGACGCTAAACGATTACTTTATTAACGGGCTTTCTGAGTTCCGCAATAATCTGATTCATGCTTCCACCAATATTTATCGTACAAGCAACTCATCAATCTGTACAGCAGCTCAAATGCAGGCTAAGGCGGAAAACGAGGGTTGTATCACGCTGGCTTCAAGTGCGGCAGCGCAATTAACGAGTCCCTTCTTTTCCACGACACCTAACTTTTTACCAAAGACGGGCTCTCCTGCTCTGTCGGGTGCTAGTTTTACCGGTATGAATCCATTTTTTACTGCTGCCACTTATCGTGGTGCAATGGGTTCTACTGATTGGACTAGTGGATGGGCAAATTGGGATCCACAAAATAAATCCTACTAAGCAGGAGAATTAATGTTAGAGCGCAGGGGGAACAACTATTAATTCAAAGGGAGGGTAAACCCAATAGTTGTTCCTACTTGCTCTGTACTTCTAACATGGATAGTTTCCTCGTGTGCTTCAATAATATGTTTGCAAATGGCAAGACCTAGGCCACTGCCTGTGATATCTCGGCTGCGACCTGTATCTGTTCTGTAAAAACGTTCAAAAATTCTCGAAAGTTCTTTTTCAGCAATTCCAATTCCGTCATCTGAAATCTCTATTAGTGCACGTTGCCCTTCAATTTTATAGATGCTGGCAACAATTTTTCCATTTTGCTTTCCATATTTAATGGAGTTTTCAACCAGGTTGAGTAGTACTTGTCTGATTTTCTCTTTGTCTGCAATAACCGTCAATGGAGATTCTGATCCTTTCTTGATTTCACAGTGAATTGCTGCGATTTGAGCTTTGTCAACGAGGGTGTCAAATACCGCTTGTATCAATTCTTGAATGACAAAGGGTTGTTTTGTGAGGGGGAGTTCTCCACGCTCCAATTTTGATATTTGCTCAAGGTCTGCTAAAAGGTTAGAAAGTCTTTCAACATTCCTCGAGGCATTTTCAAGATATCGTTTTCCCACTTTAGGATCCTGCATAGCGCCTCCTAAAAGTGTTTCTATGTAGCCTTGTATGGCAAAAATGGGAGTCTTGAATTCATGTGATAAATTTTGGAGAAATTCTTTTCTAAATTGTTCATTTTGACGTAAGAACTCCACTTCTTTTTGATTTTCAGTTGCCCAATCCTCTACATCCTTGCTGACTTCCTCAATTGTTTTTTTCGGGAGCAGATATTTATAATATATCTCTTCTTTTTTTGTGGCTTTAGTTTTATGAATGAACTTATAAATTAGCTTTATTTTTCGATTGATAAATCGCTCCAATAATGTAGAAATAACTAAATAACTGATACCGAATATCAAGGTAAAAGAGAGTAATCCTAATTCCCATCTTTCAGAGGCCCATATAACTAGAAGACTTTCAGGCGCTGATAAGATCAGTGCCGCTAGTAGGGAGATTTGTCGAGGGGTGATATTCCTTTCTGTACTTGCCATAACTTAACCCTCCTAAAGATAAGACGGATAGACTGGCTTAGAAAGAGAATTTATAACCAACGCCTTTAATTGTTTTAATGCAGTCGATACCCAGCTTCTGACGTATTTTTCGGATATGCACATCAATAGTTCGATCTCCTACAATCACTTCATTACCCCAAATTTGGTTGAGGATCTCGTTGCGCAGGAACACACGTTCTGGTTTTTGTGCAAGAAGTAGAAGTAGTTCAAACTCTTTTTTTGCCAGTGTAACTTCTTTACCATCTACATTAACTAAAAACTTTTCAGGGTCAATGCTGATGGCACCAATCTGCAGTGGGCCGTTAGAAGTTTTATTTTGTCTCCTAAACAGGGCTTGCAATCGACTTATAAGTACTTTGGGACTAATAGGTTTACCTATGTAATCATCCGCCCCTGTTTCCAGACCTTTGATTACAGATCCATCATCATTAAGGGCTGTTAGCATTACAATTAAAGTTTCGCTGAACTGAGGTAATGATCGAAGAAGTTGACAAACTTCCACGCCGGATTTTTTGGGCATCATCACATCCAGTAAAATCAGGTCTGGTTTATTTTTTTTTGCTTTGTCAAACGCATCATCTCCATCTTTGGCGAGTACAACCTCGTAGCCATCAGCAGTTAGATTATATTGTAATAACTCACGAATATCAGGCTCGTCATCTGCTATCAGTACTTTACGGGCCTTATTTTGCATCTGTTCGTGTTTATGCAAATTTATCTCTTATTTCTCCCAACTTATTTACTAATCATTATGGAATTCAAGACTTAATGATAACTTAATATTAACGGCCGAACAGTAACTTTGTGGCCGGATGCAGACGCTATTTAGAATAACTATTCAGTTACTTTTTTTAGGCCTTGGAATCACAGGTGCTGTTGCCCAACCCGGTGAGGCATATTTTGATCCACCGGCCGGTTATAAGCCTGAGTTCCGAAGAGAGCGTAATCATGAGCTGATTCGCGAGGAGCAACGCCTGATCATGGAGAGTGACGGGGT
>Ga0315902_10014566_pt1 | contig 10099 bp, 10 predicted proteins | sample LakEriMetagenome_9_FD_203523 | JGI IMG/M metagenome (GOLD analysis project Ga0315902, IMG submission 203523) | Freshwater fungal communities from buoy surface, Lake Erie, Ohio, United States - Buoy 12 MA117 | ecosystem: Environmental > Aquatic > Freshwater > Lake > Lake biofilm | place: USA...
AGGAAAAACGGCTGAAATCGGGCGTTCCAAGCCGCTGAAACCCTGGCAACAAGCCCGGACGGAGCGCGATCAGCTCTCAGGAGGGGAAAACGCGCCTTCTCAGGCGGTTTTTCCGCAAACTCCTAGGGGTGGGCCTGAAGCGGGGTGCACCGACCCTGTCGCGTCGGCTGGCACCGGTGATGCCACCGCTGGCCGTGCTGGCGATCGTGTTGATCGTGGCCAGCATCGTGGGCAGCCAGCGCCAAGCCCTGCTGGAGCAGGGACCGTTGCTGCTGCTGGCAGCCGTGCTCCTGCATGGCGGCGGCTTCCTGCTCGGCTGGCTGATTCCGGCCCTGCTGGGCCAACCACAACCCGTGCGGCGCACCGTGAGCATCGAGGTGGGCATGCAAAACTCAGGCCTGGCCGTGGTGCTGGCCCGCTCGGGGTTTGCCGCTTCACCCCTCACCGCCCTGCCAGGGGCGATCTCAGCGGTGGTGCATGCCGTGCTTGGGAGCGTGCTGGCGACTTGGTGGCGGGGAAGGCCGTGCTTCTGAGGTTTATCGCTCACAGAGGTTGGGATTGATCCCCCCTGGCCCCAGTGCCTATTGGAAGTAACGCTGATGGCTGTTTCTTCGCGGGTTCCTGCCACCCCAGCAGCCTCAGCAGCCCTTTGATGTCGTGCGCGAGGGCAGCAATGGCCTCAGTCATCGACCAGATCCCATCCAGCCGCAGGGCATTGATCACCATGCTCCGCAGAGTCGCCAAGATCTTGACGCCGCTGTCTTCCCGATAGCGGTGGGCGTCTTCTTGCAGCGGCACGTCACGCACCCAGTGCCAGCTGTGTTCGATCGACCAGCGGTCTCTGACGTGCCGTAGCAGGGCTTTGGCTCCGGTTCGCATACTCGAGACGTCGTAACGGGTCTCGTCGGTCGGCTTGCCATCACGGATGCCATGGCTGCGCACTGCGATGAGCGTGGCGCTGCCAGGCCACTGCTCCACCACCCACTCCGGCGCCGCCCAGGGCCTCGACCTTGCGGGTGGTCATGCAACCGGTATTGGCCTCCATCACCACCGTGAAGAGGGCTTTATCGACCCGGCGGCGTGGCTCGAGCCATTTGGGGAAAAGCTGCCGTTGCTCAGCCGGGGAATGGCCAGGGTGAGGTCACCCACCTGGGTGGTGAGCATCCATTCCGCGTGATCTTTGCGAAGCCGCCCTGAGGCCGTAGCGACAGTTCGGCTTTCAAAAGTTCCGCCTGCGCGGCATGCTCCTACCGAGGCCGAAGGCCGTCCGTGGCGGAGGCACTAGACCAGCTGCAAGGTGAATGTGCTTGCAGCCCTCGCCAATCAATTCATGGCTCGCCATTTCTTGCCATGCAAGAGGTGCACATATAGGAGGGGGTGTGCCTTCGTGAGGTGATATCAGGCTAAATAACGCTTGATTTGCTATGAAAGTGTTCACTGCAAGCAATTCAGGTCCAGGCACCTCTATGCGGGCTTGTCGTTCAGAGCCTCTTTGGAGTTAGATCAAGATTTATATTACAATTTCAGGCTGAGCGATGGTTGCATTTCGCATGAGTGCCTAACATAATCGAAGGCTTCTAAGATTCCTTAGATGGCATTTTCTTGCCGTATATTATGAATTCGACCATCTCTTCTCCCGTTTCTTGTGTGCCGTTGATCACTGATGCGCAGCTGCCGTCTAACGCGTGTCGCAGATTGTTTATTTTAGGATCGGGACGTAGTGGAACGAGCTTGCTTGCTGGCCTCTTTCGGCAGACGGGCTTATTTATGGGCGCATCCGCTTACCTTGCTAGCCCCTCAAATCCTACAGGCTACTATGAGGACAGAGAAATAAACTCAATCAATGAAGAGTTAGTTAGAAGTGAGCTACCTAAATACACTCTCACAAATGATCTATACAGTAATGGTTGGGACTGTCCGTCGTCTTATGGACAATGCTGGCTGGCAAGATTGCCTTTGGCTGCCTCTTTCAGCACATCGGCAGAAATAAATAAACGGATTGATCAAATTTTTTCCCGTGGCCCCACATGCCTTAAGGATCCACGACTGAACTATACCCTTCAGGCTTGGCTTTCTCGTATTGAAGTTAGCCAGATGAATTCGATGGCGTGTATCTGTATATTTAGGCATCCATCAGTGGTTGTTGAAAGCATACTTCGCGAAGTCCGCACGGCAGCTTATCTTAGAAGCTTTGCAATCAGCGTTAAGCAAGCTTATGATTGCTGGTTGCTTCAGTATTCACACATACTTAGACTCCATGCAAACAGCGGAAGGTGGTTGTTTGTCGAATACGATGAACTGCTTCAGGATTCAGGATTGTATAAGGTGGAGCAATTCACAGGACTTCAGGTTGACAGGACTCTGCCAAGAAGTGACTTAAACAGAAGCAAGCCATCAAGCACTGCCCCGCAAAATGCTGTGGACATCTATCAAGAGCTCATGTCTAGATCCTCTTCATCATAGTTGATCAGACTTTGCTTCGCATTCAAACCGATTCGTAATGAAGATTTTCTGCATCGGCCTTAATAAAACAGGTACCACAACGCTAGGGCAATGTCTACATATCTTGGGATTCAGGCATCAAGCTTTTGATCTCTCACTCCTTGAGCAAGCGGCAATTGCTCAGTATGATCAACTCAATAATAAAATCAATCTGTTTGATAGCTTTTCTGATTGGCCGTATCCCTTATTGTATAAGTATTTAGACCGATCCTACCCTGGAAGCCGATTTATTTTGACACGCCGATCAACACCAGAGCAGTGGCTAAAGAGCCTATTTGCTCATTCTCTACGAACTGATCCATTCATCGGTACCAGAGCCAGGAGTCTTGCTTATGGCTATCCTTACCCTCACCTCAATCCGCACAAACACATTACTATGTATCAACAACATCTGCTATATGTTAAAGAATACTTTGCTGATCGGCCGGCTGATTTGTTGGAACTATGTTGGGAGCAAGGTTCAAAAATGAATGATCTTTGTCAGTTTCTCGGTCTGCAGTATGGCAATCACGAATTACCTCACTCTAACAAAGGAAGCCAAGGCAATTCAATTCATATAAATGCTAACTTGCGTCTCCTCAAGTGGTATAAAGCTAAGCTCTTGTGTAATCAGTAGCGCGACCTCTTGGCTGCTATGTATTTTGCTTAAATAGTCATGTCTTCATCTGGCAATCCTGGCTCGAAGATTTCTTCTGCCTCTGCTGAAATCCACGCTGATCTTCAAGCTTCGTCTGATATTAGTATTGATTCATGCAAAAGAGTTTGCCTAATGCTGGGGCCCTATCGAAATCTAACTACACTCACAGCTTCAACTTTGTTTCTTCATCCAAATTGCCAAGTTTTAAATCACGCAAGAGAACGTATTTTTCGAATTCCTCAGATTGATTTTCTTGCCTCCTACACCAAAGATACCTTTGATCGATTTATCAAGTATGCCATCTTTATTTCTGGCAAAGGAAGCAGAGGAAAATATGGTGGTTCAATTACATATTCACATGCGTTTGATCCGCAATATGAGATGAGCAGTGTATTTGACAGCACGGGATCTAAACTCATCAAGCAAACTATTAACTGCCTTCTATGGAAAGAGTCGCTTGAAGCTTCCAATCTCATTCGCAAACTAAGTGTAAATCTTGATGTGCTCTTGACTTCAGAGCCAAGGCTGGTATTTCTTCTCCCCATTAGGCACCCGTTGGACTGCGCTTTATCGAACCTTCGATCCGGTCATGCGCTAAGGTTCGAAGGAATTGATCATCCAATATCGTTTGAATTATGCTTGCAAGCAATTCTGCAAGAAATTCATTGGTTTTTATCTCTACAATCTCAGCACAAGGATCGATTCTTTCACTTTTATGCTCATTCTATCGATAGCGAGCTTTTTGTCAGCCTAGCTCGATTCCTTTCGCTTGCTCCATGTGAAAACTGGATATCAAAAGCATCAAGCGTGATGGTGGTTAAAGCCAAATACCAGCATGCAGAGTCCAACATCAGGCTCTATAAAGCAGCTGTTAACTCTGTATTTTCGGATATGCCCCAAGTGGCAGAGCATCTGCTTCAGTTCACATGTACTTAGGGACTCCTCAAAACAATTCCACAGCCCGCTTGAGCGCAGCAGAAGAATAGGGGTGACGGCAGCTCAAAATCGCGGCCATAGGGCAACCAGCGATTCGCTCGTCTCAAGCAGGGAAATGTTTCCACGATCGACCCAGATTCCTGAGGCGCGATACGAAGTGCAAACAGGCATAAATCGCGATAAAAAGGACGCTGAGGAATCTCAGGATCTTCTCTGCACACATCACCTGAACCCCATAGAGATCGGTCTGCACCCTCGGGAAGCCGAGCCATGATCAGCTGGAGTGAATATTTTCACTTCGTAGAAACAAAGACACCCTCGACCTCAGGGCTGATTCAAAGTCTGTCCCAGGGTCTCTTGCTGGGCCTGTCAGGATGTGTTGAGGTCGGTGGAATCACCCCCTTCACGTTCCGGGAACCGCTGTTCCTGCGACCGACCTCGACCTTATCAGTGATCTGCGGTCGATCCCCGATGCGCAGATGCGGCGCTCGGTTCGGTTTGAAGCCTGGTATCTGCTGCTGGTGGCCGTGCTCGGGATCCTGAGTGGCTGCCAGAGCTTGCGGGATCTGGAGTGTTTTGCCATTCGCCACCACGTCGTGCTCACCGAGGCGCTGGGCGTTGAGCTGCGGCGGCCGCCGTCGGATTGCTCGTTCAGCTACTGCTTCCAGCAGGTGGACGTAACGGCGTTGTGCGCTGCGATCCGTGACTGGACGATCGCCCAGATCCCAGGTGGCGCTGAGGATCTCGATCAGGTCGTGTGTGACGGCTAAACCTTGAGGGGTTTGATCGAGCCCACGGCCGGCGGGGGCTCCTCATTCATCGCCCAGGTCACGCTGCACTCCGCCGCCTTGGGTGTGGCGATCAGCCAGGCCTGCTATGCCACCGGCGAAAATCATGAGTGGGCGGAGCTCAAAAAGCTTCGCGGCGAGCTCGATCTTGACGGTGCGCAAATCCAGGCGGATGCGCTCAATACCCAGCGCCCGTTTTTCGGCAGCTCCAGAAGCAGGGGGCCGACTTCCTGCTGACGGTGTAACCGAAGGCTTCTCCGAAGGAGTAGGTCGACCAGAAGACATTGCATCGTCAACCGCAGCCAGTTCTAGGGCAAGCGCAAGATCTCTTTTGTGGCAATGGATCACGAGGTTGGCTATGGCCGCCAGCGGACGCCTGCGGCACCCGCTTATGCCTTGGAACAATGCGAAACAGTAGGTTTCTCCCACCGCCACCAGCAGCAGGAACCTCGGCGGTTGCGGCCATCAGCGATGGATTCGATAAAGCTCATCAGGTCATCTGAAGTAGCTTGATCAACTGAACTAGAATAAGCCATTGAAAGGTATTAATCTCGGCGCTGACCATAACCAAGGCTGTTGAGGTCATGCAGGTAGGCAGGGCTGATTCAAAGTCTGTCACGGCTCTCTTGTCGGTGCTGTCAGCATGGGTTGAGGTCGGCGGAATCGCCCCCTCCTTGTGCTTGAAAGCGCCTCCACTGCAACCGATCTCGACCTGATCAGCTATCTGAGTTCGATCCCCGATGCGCGGATGCGGCGCGGGGTTCGGTTTCCCGCTTGGTATCTGTTGCTGGTGGCCGTGCTTGGAATCCTGAGTGGATGCCAAAGCTTGCGGGATCTGGAGCGATTCGCCATCCGCCACCACACTGTGCTCACGGAGGCACTCGGCCTGGAGTTGCGGCGGCCGCCATCGGATTCCTCGTTTCGGTACTTCTTCCACCAGGTGGATGTGGCAGCCCTTTGCGCGGCGATCCGTGACTGGACAATCGCCCAGATCCCCGGTGGCGCAGCGGATCTCGATCAGCTGGTGTGTGACGGCAAAGCCTTGAGGGGTTCAATCGAGCCCACCGCCGGCGGGGGCTCCGCGTTCATTGCCCAGGTCACGCTGTATTCGGCTGCCCTCGGTGTGGCAATCAGCCAGGCCTGCTACGCCACCCGCGAAAACCACGAGCGGGCGGTGCTGCGGCAGCTGCTCGGTGAGCTGGATCTGGAGGGTGTTCTCATCCAGGTGGACGCGCTCCATACCCAGCGCCCGTTTTTCGGCAGCTCAAGGAGCAGGGGGCCGACTTCCTGCTGACCGTGAAGGGCAACCAGAAGACGTTGCATCGTCAGATCCGATCTCAGATCCAGGGAAAGCGGCACATCCCTTTTGTGGCAACGGATCACGAGATTGGCCACGGCCGCAACATCACCTGGGCGCTGCGCGCCAAACAGGCTCCAGAGCACATCCGTGAGGCCTGGATCGGCACCAGCTGGATCATGGAAGTCACGGCCAGCGGCACCCGAGACGGCAAGCCCTTTCAGGCGACCCACCTGTTTCTCACGAGCCTGCGCACCACGCCAGAAGCCCTGCTGCAACTGGTGCGAGACCGCTGGAGTATCGAGGGCTGGCACTGGATCAGGGACACCCAGCTCCATGAGGACGCCCACCGCTACCGAGGCAATGGCGCCGGCGTGATGGCCACGCTGCGAACAGCCGCCTTGAACCTGTTGCGCCTGGCTGGGTTTCAGTCGATCCGGGCCGGCTTACAGGCCGTGATGCACGACATCACGGCACTGCTGGCGATGGCGCGGCGCCGACTGGAACCTGATCTGGGCTAAGACTTTGAATCAGCCCTGTGCAAGTAGGGGGGTGATTCACTCTAGATGCATGGTTCTGGAATGGACTACTTCCCGGCCCACCGAGCCAACTGGAGACTCAGTATTACAAATACTTATGGCTCGAGGGGGAGGGGGACATGTTGTCATGTTGCAGCAATCCGACTACTGTAGGGACCCAGACGTCTTTCAAATGACCGTTCAAGCTACTCTGAAGCAGCTTTCCTCCTCGGCTGCGCTTGGGCTTGCAGTTACAGTTGCCTCTTTTGGTGGATCAGCGAATGCTGCTACAATTTTTAATTTTTCTAAAACTCCCGCCCTTAATTCTACGAGCGAGCCGTTTGTTTCCAATGGAATTACTTTAACACTGCAAAATTCCAATTCAAGCGGCGAGTTGAATAATAACACTTTAAACTTCAACAATGCTGGATTGTGTGCCTTTGCTGCTGTAGGAACCAGTTCAGGTCGTTGCGGATATGGAGCGGGAGTTCCAAGCGGCGGAATAACGGCGTTTCAGGCAGTATTCAGCAAACCAGTAGCTATCAATTCTTTTGAAGTTAGTGACTTCTCTGATCTGCTTCTAAGTTCAGCTTTATTTGAGGTTTCACTAGATAATACCACATTTACTCCCTTTTCATTCACTTCAACTGGCACGGTAAGTCTTGGCGGCGTTGTGGTGCAAGCAAACCAAACTATTTTTATCAAAACTAGTGGTATTTTTTCAACACCGAATCAATCTGGCCTTCTCCGCATCAATAATCTTAATGTGACCGAAGTTCCTGGACCATTAGGAATTATGGGGTTGGCCGGTGCTATTGGCTGGAGTAAGCAACTGAAAAAACGTACCAAAAATCTATAGCATCAAGCCAATCTGTAACTACGCTCCTTTAAGGGGCTTTTTTTTTGAGTAATATTGTTAACTATATTAGCGGGATGGCCATTCCCAAAAATGGAACTTCTGCGGTTTTGATTTTTCAAAGGAATTCTTGAGAGGATTTGACAGTGCATTCAAGCGTGAGTGATAATTGATATTGCCCTCAAAGTAAAGTTTAATCGTATCTTCAGTTATATTAACCCTGTTTGAGTGCCAGCCGCGCGCGAGTTCGTGATCAGCAAATATTCGATTGGCATACTTGTCTATAGCGTGGCTCTCGCTAAGTACTATGTAGTGACGTAGAATCCCATCAAATGGAAAAAGTTTAGCGACATCACCGCTCAATAGATGCCCACCGTGGGTAATATTTGAAGTATCTAGGCTTCGACGCCACATTCTTTGTAGCCTTGGATAGCTGGGCCCGAAAAAATAGTAGTGGTTCATTAGGCGCTCGTAGCCAAAGTGTTCAAAGTTCTCTTTAGGAAGGGGTAGAAATACAAATTCATTAAAATTAATTACGCTATAGCCTGTTTTGTTGGCCTCCTCTGCCATGCAGCGGAGTGAGCAAAACTGATCTGAAGCAACAGGCCATTCATCAGCATCAAAGTGTGCTACCCATTCGTGGTTGCACTCATCAATGATAAGTTTCTTGATTGATAGTTGTTTTTCCAGCGAGAAATAACCCTCCCAGGCCAGGTCCATAATCTTAAGAAGTCCGTTTCCTAGGTATGCCTCTGCAATATCTCGTGTTCCATCCGAAGAGCCGTGATCAATTAATATGACTTCTAACCCTTCATCGGTCAAGCTTCTTATGCATCGGCCTATATGCAGTGATTCATTCCGAGCTGCAATAACGGCAAGAATATTCATGGATGTAATAAGTATTTCGGTTTACGAAGAACTCAAGTGTATCATATTCTGGATCTGCGCGACAGATGACGCTTGGCAAGGTGCGATCCTGAGTGCAGCATCGAGGTCATCCAGTGAAGTCAACTTGCATATTGTTGCACTGTTGATGCGTTTGCAAAAGCTAGCATCTCGATCCCTTCGTGGGATGCGGTATCTGCAATTGCTGCTGCTGAATGCCATTCTGAATATTTTATGCTAGACTCCTTGATGCCTCTATGGCGCTACACTATTGAGGGATTTTGAGTTTTCTGCCTGTGTTTTCGCCATCCGACTTCCGTGTTGCGATAATAACTCCATACTATGATGAAGAGTTGGAACTGATTCAAAAGTGCAATCAGAGTATTCTGTCTCAGTCCTACCAGTCTACGCATGTCTTGGTAGCTGATGGTCGTCCCCATCCCAATGTAGCAGCTCTTGATGCCCAGCATGTTATCCTGCCTCTAGGCCATTCGGATATAGGTTCTACGCCACGTTTAATTGGTGCTTATCATGCGATAGGGCTCGGATATGATGCAATAGGGTTTCTGGATGCGGACAATTGGCTTGCTTCCAACCATGTTGAGATGTTGGTTGAAGCACATTATGACTCTAGAGCTGCGTTCTTGTCGAGTGGACGTTGGCTCTGTCATTTGGATGGAACTCCAATGGCTGTTTGTCCGTACACGGATCCCGCCAAATTCATTGATACCAACTGCATGTTCTTTACTCGGGATGCGTTCAAGCTGCTTCATCACTGGGTTTTGATGCCTGAGTATGGTCATCTTATTGGCGACCGCATAATTCTATATCATGTTCGGAAGTCTGGCTTGAAGATGATTCATGTCAATGCGCCTAGCGTCTATTATCGCTGTAGCAAGGAGGGCGTATATCGCAACCTCGGTCGGGACATTCCAGATGGCATCAGTCCGAGACCTGACTATGAATCGTCGTTCCGAAGATGGATTGCAGATGGAAATGAGCCATTGTGATCTCCTTTGGGCTCTATGGCATAAATCCCCTGCTTTTCCCTTTTTGGCTGTTGAATACGATCTTTGACAGGCCTCCGTCTTTGCTTCCCTATTGATGGAATATCCGTTTGCGCCAAACACTATCGTTCAGTACTGGCATGAGGCAGTCGTTCCACCATTGCTGCAAGCAAGGATGAATCAATGGCGATCAATAAATCCTGGTTGCCGCTGCCTTTCGTTTAACCGTGCTTCTGCGGCTGCTGCTCTTGCCGCGCTCTACGGTGAATCGTTTCGACAAGCATTCCTTGCTATCAAGCTGCCTGCAATGCAAGCTGATGTATTCAGAGTTGCCTATCTGCATGCCTGTGGTGGTATTTGGATTGATGCGGCAACCCATTGCTTGGCACCGCTGCATGAGTGGCTTGATCTAGGAGCTCAGCTTGTCTTGTTGCGGAAGCCTGGCATGATTCCTCCCCTTGTATCGAATGGTTTTATTTACGTGTCTGTTTCGCAGCACCCTTTTTTAGGTGAGGCCCTGAAACGGATTGCAGATGTCATTACCAATCGGCGCGGGGATGGTGTTTGGAAGCTTGTTGGAGCGGGCATGTTCCGTGATGTTCTGCGTGACAAGTCTTTCGCCAGGTCCGTCACTGTCATAGACTATTCATCTGTTTGTTCTTTTATTCAGTAC
>Ga0315902_10014569_pt1 | contig 10099 bp, 7 predicted proteins | sample LakEriMetagenome_9_FD_203523 | JGI IMG/M metagenome (GOLD analysis project Ga0315902, IMG submission 203523) | Freshwater fungal communities from buoy surface, Lake Erie, Ohio, United States - Buoy 12 MA117 | ecosystem: Environmental > Aquatic > Freshwater > Lake > Lake biofilm | place: USA...
ATGGGGTGATTGACTGCCGGGCTGAACTAAGGGCTTCAAACGCGTGTGATCTCGTCTACGCTCCGCTGCTCATGGTTTTTCCCGGCCATCGCAGCTTCGGCGATCAGAAGCATCAGGCTCTGTTTGCGGGAGTAGAGTACCTGGAAAACGAGCCGAGCAGCTCGGACGCCGATGTTGACGCAGCTCGGGCTCTGCGGCGCGTGCCCGCAGCCTTCAAGATCACGATGCCGCTGATGACGGTCCAGGCCGAGGACCGCTACATCAGCCTGATGTGGAAGCCATCGCCGGGGGCCGTCGCCGCCTACTTCGACACGCCAGATCGTCGAATGGGGACTAAGTCGCACGTCCTGGGCCTGATCGCGCCGGGGGCTGCTGATGGTCGACGCGAGGATGGGAACGAGCTTCCACTCGTGCCCACACGTCTGGAAGCTGGCACATCGATTGCCATCTCTGCCCAGTTGGTTGGTGGAGCCGGACCATCGGTGATTCCCTCTGTGCAGAATTATGTGGAGCTGCACGGACTGCCCGAGATGCCCGCGAAGGTCTCGGCTCGCGAGACCGCTGAGCTTCTAACAGCTGGTTGGCTCGATTCGCCGCTCAAAGTCGGAAATCGGTTCCGGCATGCGGTCGTGGGGAACTCCTTTCATCCCCAGCCATCTGCCGATGCGATCTGGATGATGAGGCAGCTGGCTGCGATTGATCCGCTCAGACCGGACTCGGTTCGCTTGCGACAAGCTGCAGCTGCCGCGCTGAGCGATTTGCCTGCAGATCACCTGCATCACGCAGCTGTGGGACATGTCCGATCCCCTAATGGGACGCTGCTGCTGGGTGACCCGATACAGGGGATCAAGCAGGCTCACGCGGCCGCGACCGGACAGCTGGCCCAGCTGGGAGCGGAGGGACGGATTCTTTATCAGAAGCATCCGGAGCGACCGGACTTCTCGCGGACGCACTGGTCGAATGAGGCCAACGGACTGGACGCATTGGTCGTCGACCGAGCTCTCTCGGAGGCGATCTTCTCGGGCGACACAACGCTGATTGATCAGGCGATTGCTCAGCTGCGAAAGATGGACCGGCACACGGGGACCGTCCCGCGAGGAGCCCAGACGTGGGAGATTCCGCTGCACACGCCAGACATCCTGGCGTCGGCTCATCTGGTGCATGCCTATATGCAGGGGTACGAGGTCACGCGCGATCCACAGTTTTTGGAGCAGGCTCGATATTGGGCCTGGACTGGAGTGCCGTTTCTTTACCTGCAGCCACAGTATGGCGGAGCAGTGGGGCCGTATGCCACGATCCCGGTACTGGGGGCGACTCACTGGAACAGTGTGCTGTGGATTGGACTGCCGGTGCAGTGGTGCGGGCTGGTCTACGCCGATGCCCTGCAGTTGCTGGCCCGCTATGATGCGATGGGACCGTGGAAGCAGCTGGCCGATGGGATCGTGATCTCCGGGCTGCAACAGACGTATCCGGATGGGCCGCATCGCGGGCTGTTGCCTGACTCGTTCAACGTCCTGGGGCAATCCCGCAATCCGGCCGACATCAATCCGGGAACGCTGCAGGTTCCCGCGCTGCAGACGGTGCTGGGCTGGAAGAGTTACGACGTGCGAAAGGTTCTGGAATCGGGCTGGACGGTGATTGCTCCCGCCGAGATCGTACTCGGAGATTCGCTGCCCACGCGGGCCCGATTCGAAGTCCACGGCTGGGCTCAGGAGCCCTATTTCGTTGTCGTCCACGGGCTGAAGAAACGCCCCCGAGTGGAGACGACGGTCACCGCGACCGGGGCGCTGCAGGACGATCGGTTTGAGGCCTCGACGGGAACACTGATCCTGCATGTGCAGGGGAAAGCGTCAATCACGCTCGACACCTCGGGCGAGTGATCGGAACAATCGATCAACGATAGATCACGACCAGAAACACCAGGGCATCGCTCTTCCCGAGGTTGGCGATTCGGTGCGGGACGTCGGCGGGGTAGCTGGCCGAGTCGCCCTTGGCGAGTTCCGTCCGGTCACTGGCCGATTCGATGCTGACACGGCCTTGCTGCACGGTCAGAAACTCACGCGTCCCGGCAAAGTGGGGTGCGCTCTTGAGCTCGCCCCCGGCGGTCAGGGCGACCTCGTAAAACTCGACGTCCTTTTCCAGCTTGAGGGGTGAGAGCGTGCGGATCGTGACCTGATCGTCGGAACGGAAGCGATGAGCTTGATCATCGTGACGGATGACGTGGATCGCACTCGGTGGTTTGGAGTCTCCCACCAGCTCCCCAATCGTCAAGCCAAACGCAGCTGCGATGCGGAGGGCTACTCCCAGCGTGGGATTGGCTTGGCCGCGCTCGATCTGACTGAGCATCGAACGGCTGACATCGCACTGCTGGGCCAGCTGCTCGAGCGACCAGCTGCGCTCCGCACGCAGCGACTTGAGTCGCTCGGGCAAAGCGGCGGGGAAGTCATCGGGTTTGGCAGGTCCACGCGGCATCGTGCAAAATCCTGGAAGTCTCGTCTTGCAAAATGGACAAGAGAGTTCTAGTATATCGTCATTGGCGTCCGATAAACAGGAAGCCGTGAAGCAGGACGGGCAAAGTGCCCGTCCTACAGCTCATCAGGACCATTCCATGAAAGCTCTCGTCAAGAAGCATGCCCGTGAAGGTCTGTGGCTGGAGGATGTTCCTGAGCCGCAAATGGGCCCGAACGACTGCCTGATCCGCGTCGACCGGACCGGGATCTGCGGCACCGATGTCCATATCTACAACTGGGACAGCTGGGCTCAGAAGACAATCCCAGTCCCCATGGTCGTCGGGCACGAGTTTGTGGGCCGGATTGTCGACGTCGGGTCGAATGTCAAGGACTTTTTCCCTGGCGAAATCGTCAGCGGCGAGGGGCACGTCGTCTGCGGCCATTGCCGGAACTGCCTGGCGGGGCGGCGGCACCTGTGTGCTCATACGGTCGGAGTCGGTGTCAACCGGCCGGGGGCCTTTGCCGAGTATATCTCGATTCCCCAGACGAACGTCTGGCACCATGACTCGGCGATTGATCGCGACATCGCCTCGATCTTCGACCCGTTCGGCAACGCGGTTCACACAGCTCTGTCGTTCGACATGCTCGGCGAGGATGTGCTGATCACAGGAGCGGGGCCCATTGGTTGTATGGCCACAGCCATCGCGCAGTATGCCGGAGCCCGGTATGTCGTCGTGACCGACGTAAACCCGTGGCGACTGGAGCTGGCCAAGAAGATGGGTGCCGACCGCGTCGTCGATGTGCGGACCGAGAAGCTGGCCGATGTGCAGAAGGAACTGGGCATGAAGGAGGGGTTCGATGTCGGGCTGGAGATGTCCGGCAACCCCAGTGCCTTCCGCGACATGATCGGCAGCATGGCCCATGGCGGGAAGATCGCCATGCTCGGCATTCCCGAGAAAGAGATGTCGATCGACTGGAACACCGTCGTGTTCAACATGCTGACGATCAAGGGAATCTACGGCCGCGAGATGTACGAGACCTGGTACAAGATGACTGTCATGCTGCAGGGCGGACTGAAGATCGATCCGGTCATCACGCACCGGTTCCACGCCAGCGAATTCGAAAAAGGGTTCGCCGCCATGCGCTCAGGCCAGTCTGGAAAGGTCATTCTGGACTGGAAGGGGTTTTAGGCCTGTAGCCACGTTCGCCAGAACGTGGGTGATGAGTGAATACGGGAGACTTGCCGTTGCCCACGTTCTGGCGAACGTGGCTACTGCTATACTCATGCGATCATGAGTACCCCCGAGCCGCTGCCGCCTGAACTGTCTGCTTTCGCGGAGCTGACCGCATCCCGCCGGGCCTGGATTCAAGAAGTCCTGGTCCCGTGGTGCCGTACTGCCAACGTGCCGTCTCTCCTCAAAGCCGAGATGGAGTGGGGCGACATCGCCGGACGGGTCGATCCGCAGTTCTCGCTGTGGCTGTGGGCCTGGAGCCGGTTTCCTGTCTTGTATGTTGAGGGTCTCAAGGGTCTCGATGAGACCTACGCCGTACTGGTCACGACGCGGGACGGCACAACATTCACCGGTTACCCCGATGCGCGGGCCAGCAGCCGCACCCAGCTGATCCTGGTCGACGCACAAACGGGAGAGCCCGTGGGGCCGCTGAAGCTGGACCGGATCGAATCGATCCAACGGGTCGAGAACGCGTGACGACTCAATGCCGCTTCGGGACCCCCAGGCAAACGCGAAACCCGTCTCTTGAGTCCGAGTAGCTGGGCCCTTGTAGCCCCAGCCGCACGGCACAGCGGGCATTGCCGGGGACGTCAAAGTAGTTGCCGCCGCGGCAGACAGGGCGGGGGTTTTCGGTCATGACATACAGCTCTTCATGAGCTCCCTTCGGATCGAAGTCGTCGAGGATGACTTCCCAGACCCCGCCGCACATATCTGCGATGCCGAAGCCGTTGCGACCTTTTTCGCCATAGTGATCGACTGGCGACACGAATGAATAGCCGTCACTCCACCGCGCCTTGGCGAGCGGCCACGTGTGCTTGGTGTTCGGCAGAAAGTCGATGGCAGAGATGTTCAGGCGCCCTTCGCCGTCATTGATTTCGTTGCCCCACCAGAAGTATTGGCTCCCCTTGTGGCCACCACGGCAGGCGTACTCCCACTCCGTTTCCTGAGGCAGCCGATACTCCAGCCCCTCGGGCAAGCGCCCAGCGGCGCGTTCCCGCTTGGTCAGCCAGTCACAGAAGGCCCGTCCGTCATTCCAGCTAACGCAGACGACGGGAAAGTGATCTTCGAGCGGAAAGGCAAAGTTGGGATCCCGCCAGCTCTTGCCAGGCATCGGCTCCCACGGGTGAGTGATCGTGGTGGTCAGGTGATACCCATCCCATTTCGGGTTGAAGCACTGCGTCTTGCCACCGGGCTTTTCGGCATCGGTGACGTAACCCGACTCGGTGGCAAAACGGCGAAACTGCCCGACGGTCACTTCCGTACGTCCCATCCAGAAGCCGTCTTTCACCCGCATCGGGCGGGGCTTTTCCCCTTCGTACGACTCCCGGACCGTCCCTGGCTGAGCGCCGCCTTCAATCCCCGTGGCCCAAGCCTTTTCCTCGGGAGTGCTGCCCATCATGAAATCACCGGGCGGGATATAGACCACTTCCAGGGAGACTCCTTCCCCCAGATCGGCCTTCTGGCTCGCCCCCTGTGTCGGATCGGCAGCGATGGCCAAGCCAGCCAGCATACAGCTCAGCGACAAGGTCCCCAGGGACAAACGAAGAGAGAACAGTCGTGTGGCGATATTCATGCACGAGCTCCTTCATGGACCGCAATCGGAACGGGATTGTTGAATCTACCAAGCTGACCACCTGGAGGCGATGGAAGGAAGTTGCCCGACTCTGTCAGCGGGAATCTCCCCGCCTTGCCGAGGATTCTCCCCCAGGTGCAACGACGCTTTTTGACCATGAACTTCAAATCTACGCTTCTTTGGTAATCTGACACCTGAACTGTTCTCGACAAGCCTTCCCGAATTGGAGATGTGCATGCCCGCTGCCATTGAAGAGTTTCCAAGTTCAAGATTCTGTCGCGGCAACCTGTTGCTTCTGGCTGGAGGCCTGATCGGAGTGGCTTTCGGTCTAGTTCTCGTGGGGAGTCGAGAGGTCTGCAGCGATCTGTTTCGCGAATTATTGACGGCACATGACCCCACGGAAATCAGGACTCTGGTCCCTCAAGTGACGCGATTGGGGGCGTGTCAGGTGGGAATATCCTTGGCCGGGATCTGCTCCTATATCGGGCTCAGTCGAGTGGTTCGCATTCCTGGTTTGTCATGGGGATGTACGTTACTCATTCTGTTATACGGAATCATGTGCTTATTTGGAGTGTTCGCGGTCTGGCAAGGGACGGGCCTTTTGGCTGCCGATCTCTCCAGAATCTCGAATTCGAACATAGCCACTTCCGAACAACTTGTCCGCGCAACGGTCACTCGATCCGCTGCACTGTTTTCCACGGGCTGGATACTGCTGGCTTCCGCGCAAGTGACTCTGCTGACAGCTGGTATTCTCCAAGTTGCGACTCGCCCCCGATTCGCGGCGACCTTCGATCCATGGCCGGTGTTCAATTATGCGGCTCTGACGTGGCTGCTGGTATCCGGGCTGGTCGTCTCAACGATGTGGTTTCGCTACAGCAGCGCGATTTCACGCTTAGGTTCCGGCGCCCCAGTGAAGGCTACTGAGGTGGTTGGTTCTCTCCAGGGAGTCCTGTTTTGCAGCTGGATTGGCAGCGGCCTCTTCTTGAGTCACGCCTTTCTCATGTGGTTTCTGGCGAGCCACGCCGCGATTCGATCTGGCCGAGTTTCAATTCCCGAATCCAAATCCTTGTGACCTGGTGACGCGACGTGATAGGACCGGCCGACGCCAAAACTCCCCTTGTGGCCTGATGGAACCCGTCCGTACGATCTCGTCCGTCTGGGCGGAGCCCAGGTTCGGTTCTTCGTCCCGAAGCAGGTCATGGAATGAGTTCAGGTTCTTCGCGGCTCGGTGGTCGACTGGATGGTCACGGCGGGCCGGCTGCCTGGGAATCGCTGATCCCCCCGCCGTCGCTGCTGGGGGGCGACTACGACGGCGCGGACGAAGTCGCGCTGGCTGTCGCCTCGGCGCGCGACTGGCTGCTGGATCACCAGCATGTCGAGGGGTACTGGATCGGTGAACTCGAAGGGGACACGATCCTCGAATCCGAGTACATCCTGCTGCTCACCTGGATGGGACGCGGGCAGTCGGAGATCGCTCAGAAGTGTGCCCGCACCATCGTGAAGGAACAGCTGCCGACTGGCGGCTGGGCTCTGTTTCCCGGCGGACCGCTGGAGATCAGTGCCTCGGTCAAGGCGTACTGGACCCTCAAGATCACCGGCCATGATCCGCAGGCCGAATATATGGTGCGGGCCCGCGAGGCGATCCGCGCCGCCGGCGGAGCCGAGAAGGTCAACAGCTTCACCCGCTTCTACTTCGCTCTGCTGGGGATCATCTCGTACCAGCAGTGCCCCGCCGTGCCGCCCGAGCTGATGTTCCTGCCGTCGTGGATGCCGTTCAACATCTACGAAATGTCAGCCTGGTCGCGCACGATCGTTGTCCCGCTGAGTCTGATCTGGGCCTTCCAGCCCTCCATCCAGCTGCCCCACGAGCACAAGATCGATGAGCTGTTCCTGAATGGTCCCGAGAACCTGCCGGTCACGATGCCGCCCTCGGGACAGCTCGATGACTTGAAGGCCAAGAGCTGGGTCAACTGGCACAAGGTGTTTGGCGCGCTTGATGTCTCGTGGAAGCTGCTGGAGCGGATGCACATCAAGCCGCTGCGGTCATGGGCGATTCGCAAGGCCTCGAAGTGGATGGTCGACCGGTTTGCGAAGAGTGACGGATTGGGGGCGATCTTCCCGCCGATCATCTGGAGCATTATCTCGTTGCGGTGCCTGGGTTACTCGGAAGAGTCACCCGAGGTGCAGACGGCTCTCAAAGAGCTGGAGAAGCTGACGATTCACGAAGGGGACACCGCCCGCCTGGAGCCGTGCCGCTCGCCGGTCTGGGACACAGCCATCAGTGTGATCGCCCTCCGCGAAGCGGGCGTGTCGGCGGATGCCGCTCCCCTGCGGCAGGCGATCGACTGGCTGCTCTCGAAGGAGGTTCGCGAGCCGGGCGACTGGTCGGTGCGTAAGCCGGAGATCGAGCCCGCCGGGTGGTACTTTGAATTCAACAACGAGTTCTACCCGGATATCGACGACACGATCATGACAACGATGGCCCTGGCCAAGTGCCTGCCGGGGGACTCGCACGCCGCGTGGACTGCAGAGTTCGTCCCCGGTGACAACAAGCCGCGAACTCCATCCGTGGCTGACAAGGTCAACACGGTCGTATTCGGGACGACAACATCGCCCGGTCGCGCAGCTGCGGATGTCGACCGGATGCGGCCGATGCTGTCGGCGATTGAGCGGGCGGTGCGGTGGATCTCGGCGATGCAGTGCCGCAATGGAGGCTGGGCGGCGTTCGATGCGGACAACGACCGCGAGCTGTTCACACGGGTTCCGTTCGCCGACCACAACGCGATGATCGACCCGCCGACGGCCGACATCACCGCTCGGACTCTGGAGATGTATGGCCGCCTGGGAGTGGGGCGTCAGCATCCGACGCTGGAGCGGGCGATCAACTATGTTTGGAGCGATCAACAGCCCGACAACGCCTGGTACGGTCGCTGGGGCGTCAACTACATCTACGGGACCTGGCAGGTCCTGGTCGGTCTGACCGCGATCGGAGTCCCCGGCAGCGACCCGCGTCTGCAGGCGGGGGCCAACTGGCTGCGCCGGATGCAGCAGTCCAGCGGCGGCTGGGGCGAGACCCCCTTGTCGTATGATCGCCCCGAACTGCGGGGAACGGGGACTCCGACCCCTTCACAGACGGCGTGGGCGCTGATGGGTCTGATGGCAGTGGGGGATATCGACTCGGAGGCCGTCCAGCGCGGCATTCAGTATCTGGTGAGTACGCAGCGCGAGGATGGAACCTGGGACGAGCCCGAGTTCACCGGGACCGGATTCCCGCGGGTGTTTTATCTGCGGTACCACCTGTACCGGCACTACTGGCCCTTGATGGCGTTGGGGCGGTACCGGGCGCTGCGAAGTGGGCCCACGTAGTTGTGGGGCTTCAGGCTCCTTTCACTCGCGAGCCGGGATTGATCTTGCTGTCGAGCAGACCTTCCTTTTGAGCCTCCTCCACCAGTTTGGGATTCACTCCAAGAAGTCCCACCTGGAACCCATGCGCCTGCAGGATCTGAGTGGCATGCTTCATAATGGTTCGTGATCGAAAGATCGCCGTGAACAAACCGACGGGGGCTCCAGCTCGTTCGAGCGCGAAGGCCAATCGAAAGTGGCAAACAGTCGAAATCACGGCACAACCGATGCCAATCAGTACCGCAGGAACTATAAAGATCGGGTTCTCTTGCAGTCCAGGAATTGCAACCACGGGAATAATCAACACCATGAATCCCAGGCACTTCAGAATCGTTCGCTGAAACCGAGCGACAGGAACCAAGTCGATCTTGCGGGAATTGAGTGGTGTGTTAATGACGGCGTTGCGCAGATCCGAAAATTGATCTGAGTTTTTGGGTGTGTGAATTGAGCGAGGCTCCGCTTCGGTGCCACCACTGGTGTCGAGCCAAGCCTCAAGATCCTTCTCGTCGGGTCCCATGTTTACCTTCGATGTGAGGTTCGGGGTGTCAGTCGCCGGTCAGTTCGCATCATAAGTCACGCTCGGGAATTAACAATTTCCATCGTGCCCCGAGAAACTTTCGTGTTCACCTCTGTTAATTAAGAGCGACCGTCGCTACCCCGCTCGCTTGAGGAACCCTGACCCCTCGATCATCGGCTCAATCTCGGTCCCGCGCATCGTTCGCAGCAGGATTGGTGTCGTCATAACGGTCGTCAGCAGGGCCATGATGACCAGCATGCAATAGACGCTGTCCGGGATCACTCCCAGGTCCTTACCGACATTCACAACCACCAGCTCCATCAGAGCGCGGGTGTTCATCATGATGCCGATGCAGGCGGCCTCGCGCTTGGAGCTGCCCGTCAGCCACGCAGCCACTCCGCAGCCTCCGAACTTACCGACGATGGCGGCCAGCGAGACCAACCCGCACAGCCCCCACATCAGCGGAGTTCCGAGTGTGCCGATATCGGTGCGCGACCCGGTGTAGGCAAAGAAGATTGGCAGGAAGAACGCCGTCACGAAGTCCTTGAACTTCCGATTGACTGCTTCGCGGAACTCGTGCTCCTCCGAGAGGATCGCTCCCAGCACGAAAGCGCCGAAGATCGCAAAGATCCCGATCAGGTTCGTGATAATCGAACATGCCAGCAGAATCGCCAGCAGGATTGCCATGTTGTTCAGGCTCAGTTCGCCTTTCCCGCTGGCCATAGCGGAAGCGATCCAGCGACGCATGATCGGACGTACGACGTACACCATCGCTAGAGCAAAGACTACGGTCTCGACCAACATGAGACCGGTGTGGCCCCAGTTGATTGACCCCTCACCGGCCTGACTCGACTTCACCATCGCGGCCACCGTCGCCAGCAGGATCCAACCGAGTGCATCATCAACCGCAGCTGCGCTGATTGTG
>Ga0315902_10014570_pt1 | contig 10098 bp, 8 predicted proteins | sample LakEriMetagenome_9_FD_203523 | JGI IMG/M metagenome (GOLD analysis project Ga0315902, IMG submission 203523) | Freshwater fungal communities from buoy surface, Lake Erie, Ohio, United States - Buoy 12 MA117 | ecosystem: Environmental > Aquatic > Freshwater > Lake > Lake biofilm | place: USA...
CGCCGATTCAACGCATCCTGAGTTGATTCGTGCCGAAGCCCGAATCGGTCAGCTGGAAGCCGACCGTCGTTGGGCTGCTGAACGTCTGAAGCCGAGGTTATCTGTAAATTATAACTTGTTGAATAGCGGGGGGCTTCCTTGGCAACAGCAGGATTATTCATGGACACTTGACGATAATTTCAAGTGGGGTTTCGGATTTAGCATGCCCCTGTTTCTTCGGGAAGATCGGGGGCGTTTAGGCGTTGCTACTTTGAAGGTACGGCAGGCAGAGCTTGAGTTGTTGCAATCGCGGCGGGAGGTCCAAGCCAGGGTTCAGGCTTCAAGAAACGAACTGGAGGCGCTGGCTGGTCAAATCAACATTCAGCAGCAACAGGTGCTGGATTCCGAGCGCATGCTCAACGGGGAGCAATTTCGTTTTAATAGTGGCGAGGGTTCGGTTTTTTTAATGAATACCCGCGAAAACGCCTTGGTAACTGCGCGTATCCGGCTTGCCGAATTGCAATCGAGGTTTTCAATAGCGGAAGTCCGCTTGTATTGGACGGTTGGCAATCTGATTGGACAGCCGGTGAATGATTGACCACTGCCAAGGTAAAATCGTTTGCAAAAGATTGTAAACGCCAGGACACGGAAGTCGCCCAATCCCACGCGTTTTGATTCCATACCTTTGCCACATGGGCACGATGGAATTTTGGATTGGCTTTAACGCCTTTGTGATTGCCCTTTTACTGTTCGACCTTGGCGTTATTAATCGCAAGCCCAAGGCGGTTAGCTTTAAAGAGTCCATCGGTTGGGTAGCTTTTTGGTCCTCCCTGGCCTTTTCATTTTCAGCACTCGTTTACCATTGGGCGGGTGCAGAAAAAGCGTTCGAATTCATTGCAGGTTATGTCATTGAATGGTCGTTGAGCGTTGACAATCTCTTCGTGTTTCTGGTCATATTTTCATTTTTCGAAGTCCCCCGGCAGCACCAGCACAAAGTATTGTTTTATGGAATCCTTGGTGCTCTCGTGCTAAGGGGTGTGTTTATTTATGCCGGCGTCAGCCTGTTTGCTGCGGTTGATTGGATCAGTTATCTGTTCGGTGCCATCTTGTTGTTCACCGGTTATAAGATGCTGACGCAAAAGGACGAGGCGCATGATCTTGAGAAAAATCTCATTGTTCGCTGGACACGTAAATTCTTACCCATCACGTCTGAATACCACGGTGGGCATTTTATTATAAAAAAAGAGGGTCGTCGATTTTTTACGCCACTATTCATCGTGCTTATTACCGTTGAATTTACCGACCTGGTTTTTGCTGTTGATTCGATACCGGCTGTGCTTTCAATCAGCGATGATCCCTTCATAGTTTATACCAGTAACGTATTCGCCATCCTGGGTCTCCGGGCACTATTTTTCGCCTTGAGTGGGATGATGGAAGTGTTTCGTTATTTGAAGTATGGCCTAGCTGTTATACTTTCTTTTGTAGGAATTAAAATGGTGCTATCCAACCACCTCCATATTCCGGTTGAGTGGGCACTGTTTGTCATCGTTTTTGTGCTAGCCCTCAGCATGCTGTTTTCGCTTGTCAAAAGGCGTGAGTCTTGATTGAACTAGTTACTGACTTCTGTCAGTTCAGCCCTCCTAAACATCGTTTATTTTTAATGGCGGAATGTCCACATCGCCTAAGGCTCAAACACTACCACTTGCACACGTATGGCATACCCGCACAAGTGATCAGGTAATAGCGGACTTGTCCAGTAACAGACTTGGACTTAGCGAAGCTGATTCCAGGTCAAGACGTGAACTCTATGGGCCAAACGAGTTTTCCACTGCTTTGCGATTCACCGTATGGAAGATTTTTTTTCGGCAATTCACAGATTTCATGGTGTTGGTCCTGTTGGCAGCGGTTGGTATTTCTATTTGGGCAGGAGCGGTGGAAGATGCGATTGCAATTGCAGCTGTGGTTATACTCAATGCATGCATCGGTTTTTTTCAGGAGTATAAGGCGGACAAAGCCTTAAAGGCGCTCAAGAAAATGTCGGCTCCACGATGTACCGTTCTGCGATCGGGTACACCTTCGGGTCTGCTCTCCTCTGAACTGGTGCCCGGTGATGTGGTCTTACTGGAAGCCGGAGACAGGGTGCCTGCAGATTTGAGGTTGCTGGAAGTTCAAGGGATGCGAGCCGATGAATCTGCATTGACCGGTGAGTCGGTGTCGGTGGAAAAGCAAACGGCCATTATTCAGGCTCAATCCGCGCTGTTAGGTGAACGAACTAACATGGCATTTATGGATACCTTGATCGTTTCTGGTCACGGTACGGGTGTCGTTGTGTCAACCGGAATGCAGACTGAGTTGGGCAAGATTGCTAGTTTGCTGAAAGGTAAGCTTGGGCTCACCCCTTTGCAAAAGCGATTACAGCAATTCGGGAGACAGGTTACACTGCTTATACTCATCATTTGCATTTTGATTTTCGTCAATGGCTGGCTTAATGGTCATGCATTGATGGATGTGTTGTTGCTCAGCATCAGCTTGGGCGTTGCAGCGATTCCTGAGGCGCTCCCCGCATTAATTACGCTTGCTCTATCGCTCGGTGCAGCACGACTGGTGATGCGAAAGGTTCTTGTCAGGCAATTATCCGCCGTTGAGACCCTGGGATCGGTTACCTGTATATGTGCGGATAAAACCGGTACACTGACCACGAATAAAATGAAAGTCCGAAGAGCCGTAGCCAGCCCTGCTGCGTTCACGGACCTGCGTGACGTTATCGAAATTACGCTCGCAGAAGCCATGGCGCTCAACCTCGATGTCAAGCGCCTGAGTGACGGAACTCTGAGCGGAGATCCGATGGAGGTTGCTCTGTTTGAATCTGCATTGGACCAACTGGGGCAAGAGGGGTTTCAAACATGTGTAAGAAATGCGCCGCGCCAATCGGAAATCCCATTTGATCCGGTAAGTAGGTGTATGACTACGGTTCACCGCATACAGGAGGTTCAGGTCTCCATCGTGAAAGGTGCGCCAGAGGCCATTGCTCCAATGCTAACGAATCCGGATGAGTCGACGTGGTTAATAGAAACATCCAATGGTATGTCCGCTGAGGGCTTGCGTGTTTTAGCTTATGCGTTAAGCGTAAAAGAGAATACAACGGGACAAATAATTCCTGGAAAAGTTATCGGTATCTGCGGGCTTCAAGATCCGCCACGTCCTGGTGTACGAGAAGCTGTCCAATTGTGTAGGCAGGCCGGTATACGTCCGGTCATGATTACGGGTGATCACCCACTCACTGCTTCTGCTATTGCCAGGGAAATCGGTATCATGGATAATGATGGCGTATTGGTTGAGGGTAAGGAGTTAGTGGAGCTCGGCGTTACTGAAATACAGCGAAAGCTGAAATCGGTGAGCATTTTTGCTCGCGTTGACCCGGTTCAAAAACTACAGATTGTGAATCTGCTGAAGGATTCAGGTGAAACGGTTGCAATGACTGGTGATGGTGTGAACGACGCGCCCGCACTGAGAAATGCTGATATTGGTATTGCCATGGGAAAAGGCGGTACTGATGTGAGCCGCCAAGCTGCACACTTGGTTGTTTTGGATGATGACTTCACAACAATTGTATCGGCTGTTCATGAAGGTCGTCGAATCGTTGATAATATACGCAAGTTTGTCCGGTATACCTTCACCTGCAATAGCGCCGAAATACTCATCATCACATGTGCTCCCCTGTTGGGTTTGCCGATACCCTTATTGCCTGTCCAGATTTTGTACATCAACCTGGTTACTGATGGCCTACCGGGCATCGCACTCGCTGGCGAAGACCATGAGCATGATTCCATGCACCGCCCTCCAAGAAAAAAAGATGAGAGCATTTTCGCTGGCGGAGTAGGATTGCACATTCTATGGGTTGGAATAACCATGGCCGCTCTGGTATTTTTGTTGGAGGCTCATTGCCTGAATATGAATTCCAGTCACATGTCAACAATTGTCTTCACAGCATTGTGCTTTCTGCAGTTCGCGCATGTCATTGCCGTGAAAAACGAACGACGCAACCTCTATCAGGCAGGGCTTGGTAGAAACAAGTCGCTCTTCTTGATCGTGTTTTTTAGTTCTATCATACAACTATTGGTCTTGTATTCGGAATGGACGCGGAATTTATTGCACTTGCACAAGTTGACCTTCGCCGAACTTGGCCTGTCCGTCCTACCGGCTGTTCTCCTTTTTCATGCAGTTGAAGTTGAAAAAGTGGTTCGAAGAAGATTTTCCAAGCGTACTGAATCCGTTTGATCTGCATTGATGCTACCGTACTTGCTTTTTCATTCCTCATCTTTGCCCTGTCATGTCAATTCGTTCAACGACTGCCTTGGTGATTCGATACCTGGTGTATTGGATGCGTTCACGTAACAGGCATGGCATTCAAGCACCATTTCTCTATGCACTCAACGACTCGGTTTGGCGAAAAGACCATGTTGAGTCAATCCATAGGCCGATTGAGGCATACCGCAAGGAAATGCTTCGTTCGAATGCCACTATCCACATTCGTGATTTTGGTGCTGGATTTTCCGGGAAGCGTCATCAGGAGAGAACAGTTGCCTACATCACACGAAACTCTTCAAAACCGCCTCGGTATGCCCGCATGCTATACCGCTTGGTAAAGGCCTTGCATGCTCAAACTGTACTTGAGCTTGGGACATCCGTCGGAGTCAGTTCACTTTATATGGCTGCGGCAGGAGCCCGTGTTGTGACGGTAGAGGGTTGTCCCGAAACTGCTGTTGTAGCACGAGCAGGTTTCGACCGCTTCCCCGAACTTAAAATCGAACCGCTCAATTCAGAGTTCGACCAGGCAATTAATGCACTTATCAATACATCTGAGCAATTCGATTTGTTGTTTGTTGATGGGCACCATCAGCTTGAACCCACACTGAATTACATCAATCGCTGTATGCCCATATTATCTCCCAGGGCAGTTGTTGTCGTTGACGATATCAATTGGTCGGATGAAATGCGTGAGGCATGGTCCGTCTTATGCAAGGATCCGCGGTTTACCTTGACCGTGGATGTGTTCATGCTTGGAATCCTCTTTCGCGATGCGGATTTGTGTAAGGAAAATCTTGAAATCAGGTATTGAGGCCTGTTTTTAGCCGGGGTGGGTTTAAGACCGAAAATGATTTAGAATTTTAGCTGCCTACAACTGTATAAAATGCAGACAGGTTTAAGGAAGTACTTACGGATTTTTTGGGGCGAAGCCTGGGGTAATTAATGGATGAGGGGAATGCGGCTATTTTTGTAAGTAACTGAATATAAACGTTTATTATACGAATGCATAGTTTCAAACCGGTATTTTTGTGCTGGGGCGGAGGAGTGGCGGCCCCCTGCCAAATTTCAGGTGGGGTTCATTTTACTTGTGGTGTAAGTCTTGAAAGAAATTCGAAAGCTTGGGTGTGTTTTGTTCTTGACTTCAACCTTGCGTAACCAGCCATTTTGCTCTACGCGAAGTTTGTCCATCTGTTCGGTTTACATTTGTCCATAATTCAATATGCAACCCGTTATCCGTGTCGAGAATATTTCCAGGGTCTACAAAGTAGGCTCTGAAACGATTCATGCCTTGCGCTCTATTACACTCGACATCAATAAAAACGAATATGTAGCGCTCATGGGATCTTCCGGATCCGGAAAATCCACCCTCATGAACGTATTGGGTTGTTTGGATACACCATCGGATGGAAGGTACCTTCTCAATGGTACCGATGTTTCAGGCATGAGCGACAATCAGCTGGCTGAAATCCGAAATAGCCAGATTGGTTTTGTATTCCAAACCTTCAATCTTTTACCCCGTTCCACCGCGCTAGAGAATGTCGCTCTTCCGCTCATTTATGCCGGACTACCTAAAGCGCAGCGGATTGAACGCGCGATGAAGGCCCTGCAGGATGTGGGACTGGCCGACCGGGTAACGCATCGCCCCAACGAGTTGTCCGGAGGGCAGCGCCAGCGTGTAGCCATTGCACGTGCTTTAGTTACCCAGCCAGCTATTATTCTGGCGGATGAGCCTACCGGAAACCTCGATTCCAAAACATCCTACGAGATTATGGGATTGTTGGAGGAGATTCACAAGAAAGGGAACACTGTCGTGTTGGTTACCCACGAAGAGGACATCGCACGACATGCGCACCGTATCGTGCGGTTGAAAGATGGACTGGTGGAATCCGATGGCTCAAACATTCATACGCTAGCAGCGGGGACCTTGTCATGAAGATTTACACGAAGACCGGCGATTCCGGTGAAACATCCCTAATTGGAGGTACTCGGGTTCCCAAGCACCACCTGAGGATTGAAACGTACGGAACCGTTGATGAGCTCAATTCCTGGATTGGACTTTTGAGAGATCAGGACGTAGATGATCATTCCATTACGACACTTCTTGAGGTTCAGGACAGGCTGTTTACCATCGGGTCAAGGCTTGCTTCTGATCCGGATACTTCACGGATGAAATTGCCAGAATTGTGTGAGGACGACATCCTCCACTTGGAATCCGAAATGGACCGAATGGAGACCGAATTGCCTGAGCTCAAGTCTTTTGTGCTTCCTGGAGGTCACACAATCGTATCATATTGTCATGTGGCGCGTTGCGTATGCCGCCGGGCCGAGCGTCTCGTTTCCCAACTGAAAGAAGTCAGCCCGGTCGAAGACCGTATTCTCCGCTATTTGAACCGCCTGTCGGACTATCTGTTCATGTTGTCCCGGCATTTTGCTCAAACGCTAAATGCTCCCGAAACGCCTTGGACTCCCCGAATGTGAAAAAAAGCCTGTCTAAAGGCTTGGATATTTCGCTTGCTATTTTGTTATTTTTGCGACCCCTCGACGGAACCGGTACATTACGGGTAGAAGAGGGTTAAAACGCTGAAAATCATGTACTGGACACTCGAACTAGCTCAACACCTTGAAGATGCGCCATGGCCGGCCACCAAGGATGAATTGATTGATTATGCAATCCGCTCTGGAGCACCGATGGAAGTGATAGAGAATTTACAGGAGCTCGAAGACGAGGGCGAGCCATACGAGAACATAGAAGAAATATGGCCCGATTATCCAACCAAAGATGATTTCTTCTTCAACGAAGACGAGTACTGAGCCAATAGAGCGCTAACAAGGAAAGAGGCCGTCCGCTTTGGATGGCCTCTTTCGTATTTCATGGCACCATACTAAATAGAATTGGCTGGTATGATTAAAAAAAGAAGGGCCCCAAGAGGGCCCTTCGCAATTACGTGGTTTAAGGATTACTCAACAGTAACTTTCTGTGTGTAGCTGAAGTCACGGCCTTCCACCTGAACAAAATACAGTCCCTTGGACTGGTTGCTCAAATCGATAAGCGTTTGAGTGTCATTCATGCGGGTATTGAATACTTCTTTACCGATAGCATCGAAAATACGCACGTTGGCATTTTCAAATTTCATAACACGAAGGTTGAAGATACCGCTGGTGGGGTTGGGGAATACGCTCACGCCTCCCGTGTTGGCATTCTCGTTCAAGCCAGTTGCAACCGAGAGCGTAACCAGGTCTACGCGAAGCGAGCTCGAAGCAAAAATAGGTGCTGTGCTTGGAACGAATGCGTGGAAAGCGATATGATAAGATCCACTGGAAGCAACCGTGAAGTTGTTAACAGAGTTGTGGAAAATAGAGTCAAAGACTTCAGCAGCAATCAGCTGAGTGGTGGAAGCTACGTTCTGTGCATTTCCAACAAGTACCTCGAGACTGCAGGGAGCCTGAAGGTCGAAATTACGATACCAATAATCGAGCGTGTAGGTTGTTCCTGCCTGAAGATCGAAGCAATTGGTCCAAACCCAATCATCATCTCCATTTCCAACCGTGCTCCCACCTTTACGGAGACACTGAGTGCCACTGAAGGCAAATGTATTAGCAATCGACCAGGTTGCTCCATCAGCATTTAAATCAGACACAACCCATGCACTCAGGTCTTCACCCGGTTCAAAGTCCATGGTGTAAGGAGAAGCCAGGCTGGCAGGGCTAAGGTTGTCAACGGTGATAGATGTACTATCGTTAACGGGAGCTGCATCACCTGTGAGGGAGGAGTAGGCTACGATGTCGAAAGTGCCCGCAGCGCTCAGGTTTGCAGTAGCAGTGAACGTGTAATTGATATCGCTGTTAGAAGCGATTGGGCCTGCAACTGTTTCAGTTACAGGGGTACCACCATTAACACTGAAACTTACCGGAACGTTGGAAATAGCTGACCCACCGTAATTGCGTACGGTTACGCTAACCGGAGTAGTGGAAGAAAGGTTACAACCTGAGTTGATGCCTGTGATCGCAGTAATACCAGCGTCAGTTGCGGGAGGTACATACAGGGTCACGTCATCGAACATCCAGAACCAGTCCCAATCACCGGTCCACTTGAAGCGAATATATACGGTGGCTTGGTTGGCAGCTACGCTAGAGATATCCGCCTGAACGAATAAGGGATTCGCTGTACTATCGTTTTGTCCAAGTCCCGTCTCAGCATTGTGCACGACAGTCCAGTTGATACCATCGTTACTGACTGCGACTTCACCCACACCGGTAGCATACTGAAAAAAAACTTCGTTCAAAGACATAAAAACAGTGTTGTATCCGGTGCAGTTGATGGCAGATGTAGTCAACTCCGCATCTTCAGGGCCTGATGCCTGTCCGGCAGAGTCACTGTCGAAAATGACATATCCGTTTGCAGCAGTTGTGTTCACCGGGTTCAGTGCAACGGCTGCAAAAGGACCAGCTGTTGATCCTGTAGTGGTATAACGGAAAATTTCACCTCCACCTGAGAGGTCAACGTTGGTCCAACCCGCCGGAATACCTGAAGCAAAGTCTTCAGAGAAAATGGTGGTGGCAATTGCAGGTGTGCCTCCCTGACGAGCAGTAGAAGCCTGAACCAGTGATTTAGATGAAATGCCGCTGTTGTACTTGTTCTTTACAATGGCGGTCTCGGCTCCAGATTGAGCGATGGCCTGCATGCCGAAGAGGCAGGCGAACGCAACGAGTAGTGATTTTCTCATGTGTTTAGATTGGTTTAGTGTGTCTGAAGTGTTCAATCACTTTGCCTCGGAACAGGTGCGAGGAAAGCAAGGCCCGAAGGTAGTTATTCCCCCTGGGCTGAGCATAACAGTTGCATTGGCTTTTCAACAGGTGTAGAAGCATTTCTACAGAAAAAGTACCTGGCTTGAAATACCGTAGCCGAATTAAAGGCTTTTGAAAATCAATTAGTTGGCCATTTCACTCATAAATTTGATGCGCATAAGGCGGATCTCATCCTGAGTGTATTCGTCTTCGCCAAGTTCTTGAATGGCATCTTCAACGGAATCCGTTTCGGCACTGTTGAAGTAATCATATACCTCGTCCTGTCGGTCTTGGTCAATGACCTCATTGATGTAGTACTGTATGTCGATGCGTGTGCCGGAAGCCACAATCGATTCGATTTCACCAATCAACTCCGAAAGGCTGATTCCTTTTGAGCCAGCCATATCCTCGAGCGAAATTTTACGGTCGATGTTTTGGATGATATAAACCTTCAGGCCGCTCTTGTTAACCACACTCTTAACGACGAGATCCATGGGGCGCTCGATGCCGTTGTCTTCTACATACTGGCAAATCAGGTCAATGAAGGGTTTGCCGAATTTGGTGGCTTTTCCTGCACCTACACCCGTGATGTTTTTCAATTCATCCTGAGTGATAGGGTAATTGGTAGCCATTTCCTCCAAAGAGGGGTCTTGAAAAACGACAAACGGAGGCACGTTCTTTTGCTTCGCAACGGTCTTGCGAAGGTTTTTCAGCATTTCAAAAAGTTTCTCGTCAGCCGCAGAAGCCTGTCCGCTGCCGGAAAATTCGTCGTCATCGTCACTTTCCGTGTCGCCGAAATCAGCGTCCGGAACAACGGTGAAGGAGCCTGGGTTTTCAAGGAATGACTGACCTGCCGGAGTGATTTTCAGTAGTCCGTAATGATCAATGTCTTTGGAAAGAAAACCAGCCAGAATCCCTTGGCGGATGATGGCATTCCAGAATTTGACACCTTCTTCAAAGCCCGACCCGAATACCTCCAGCAAATCATGCTTATAATTTTTTACCTGCTGGTTGGTGAAGCCCATC
>Ga0315902_10014571_pt1 | contig 10097 bp, 8 predicted proteins | sample LakEriMetagenome_9_FD_203523 | JGI IMG/M metagenome (GOLD analysis project Ga0315902, IMG submission 203523) | Freshwater fungal communities from buoy surface, Lake Erie, Ohio, United States - Buoy 12 MA117 | ecosystem: Environmental > Aquatic > Freshwater > Lake > Lake biofilm | place: USA...
CGAACGCGGCGTGGGTAATCCCGCGCTGGGCGAGGGATTGCAGGATTTTGTGGAATTGGATCGTATCTGGGGTGGTGAGGGCCGAATCCTCCGTCCCATCTTGGGTAATGATGCCGATGGTGCCGATGCTGGCGGCGCGGTGTCCCAATTGCTGGAGCAATTGGCGGGCAAACACCGTGCCCGAGGTTTTGCCATTCGTGCCGGTGATCGCCAAAATCTTGGTTGGAACGGGCGTGTAAAACCGCGCCGCCATTTTTGCCAAAGCGATGCGCGGCTCGGGGTGCAAAAGCGGGATCAAGCCATGCGCCAAAATAGCGTTCAAGCTCTGGGGATCGCTGAGCACGGCAATCGCGCCCTTGGCCTTGGCGTCCGCGATAAATTCGCGGCCATGGGTTTTATTTCCCGCCAAAGCCGCGAATAAAAATCCCGGTTGCGCATCTTTGGCGTGCAGGCACAAACCGGTGATTTCGCCATTCCCGGTAAAGGTGATGGATAGATCGGCGGTAAGCTCGCTAAGGGATTTACTGAGGTGCATAAGCCACCTCGCGCGGTATGGATTTGCTGGCAAGCGGCATGCCCGGATGGTCGATGGGGGGCAGGCCCAGCAACGGGGCCATGCGCGCAATCACACGCTGCACCGTCGGCGCTGCGACCCAGCCGCCAGTGGCAAAGCCAAAGGAAGTTTTATTGGCCTTGGGTTCATCGATCATGGCCAGAATGACATATTTCGGATTTTGCACCGGGAAAACGCCGACAAAGGACGAGATCAATTTTTTCTCGGCATAGCCGCCAACGGCATGTTTTTCGGCCGTGCCGGTTTTGCCGCCGACAAAATAACCGCGCACATCCGCTTTTTGGCCAGTGCCTTTTTGGACTACCAGCCGCAACAGATCGCGCATTTTATGGGAAATATCGGCGGACAAGACGCGCGGATTGCTGGCCGGTTTGGCCCGATCCCGCGCCAATAAAGTCAATTCGGGCAGGGTGCCGCCATTGACCACGGCTGCGACCGCGCGGGTCAATTGCAACGGGGTAACGGAAATACCATAACCATAGGACACGGTCATGGCCGTCGTTGTATCCCAGCGGCGGGGCACCATCGGCTGGCCCAGTTCCGGCAATTCCAAATGCGGCGGATCCAAAAGGCCGAGGCGCTGCAAAAAAGATTTTTGATTGGCCACGCCCGCCATCAGCGCCATTTTGGCCGAGCCGATGTTAGAGGAATGCTCGAAAATTTCGGGTACGGTCAGCCAGCGGTTTTCGGGATGAAAATCTTCGATGGTAAAGCGGCCGACGCGAATGGGGGCGGTGGCGTCAAAGCTTTGGTTATAGCCAACCTTGCCCGAGTCCAACGCCATGGCGGTATTAAAAATTTTAAAGGTCGAGCCCATTTCATACACGCCCAGCGTCACGCGGTTGAATTTGGCGTCGACATCGATGCGCCCGGGCTGATGCGGATCGAAATCGGGCAAAGACGCAAGCGCCAAAATCTCGCCGGTTTTGGCATCCAAAATAATCCCGCCCGCACCACGCGCATTGAAATCATTGACGGCTTGCAATAATTCTTGGCGTAAGATGGATTGTAGGCGCACATCAACCGACAGGCGCAACGGCTCGGCCGATTTGCGCAAACTGCCATCGAAGCTTTTTTCAATGCCGGCGATGCCCTGATTGTCAACATCGGTGAAACCCAAAACATGGCTGAACAAATTGCCCAAGGGGTAAACGCGGCGCTCTTCGCGCTGAAAACTCAGGCCCGGCAAGCCCAGCATATGCACACGGTATTGCTGCTCGGGGCTAAGGTTGCGTTTGATCCAGACAAAGGATTTATCGCGGTCCAAACGCTGGCGCAGGGTTTTTTCCGATAGTTCGGGAAGCACGGCGGATAATTTGCGCGCCGCTTCGTCGATATCCAGCAATTCCTTGGGGTTGGCATAAAGCGAAGCGGTTGACAGCGAGCTTGCCAAAATCGTGCCCTGGCGGTCAACGATATTGGCGCGGCCATAGGACGCGGCCTGATCCGCCTGTACCAGGCGGCTGTCGTTGTCGGTGCTTTCTTGCAGTAAACTGAGGTCGATGACGCGCAAGCCAATGGCCAAAAACAGCGCGGCGAACACGGCGCTTAGATACCATAAACGCGCTTGGGCGATGTATACGGTACGGGTTTTGGCGCGCGTTTGTTTGTGTGGCGACCAATCCGGCACGCCGGGCGATAAAAAGCTTGTCGAGGGGTGGGTTTTTTTTCTGGCGCGGAACCGTTTCAGCATGGCCTATTGCACTTCATAGGCCACCGGCGTCTGCGCGAAATCGGGGTCCAGCGCACGCGGATCGGCCATGGTATTATCCGCCGTTATTCCCGGCAGATTCTGGCTGGCCAACACGGTCGATCCGGCATCGCCGCTATCGTCGCTGGCCCAGCTGCTATAGGCCACACCGGGCACGACATCGGCAAGCTCATAAATTTGCGTCACTTGGATTGGGGATAATTCCAAATGCCGTCCGCTTAATTTGGCGATCTGCTCGGGGCGGGTGATATAGGCCAATTCGGCGCGTAGAATATGAATGGATTCTTTCTCGGCGATCAATTGGCGCTGCGTCGCGGACAGTTTGCTTTCCAACTGTCCGACTTCGAATTTAAGGTTGTATACAACCGCGCCATACAGCGCGGCGCATAACAACAGCAAAGGCAAAGAACGACGCATCAATCACCCATTCGATTAAGAGTGCAGGATCAATTTGCCCATACCGCCCAGATTGGGCCATACCGGCGCCGCGCTGCGTTCCGCCGAGCGCAATTTGGCCGAGGCGGCGCGGGGATTGCGGGCGATTTCGATTTCACCCGGCCCCAACGCTTTTTTGGTCACCAGGTTGAACGACGGCTTGTGCAACGGCGTGATTGCAGGCAGATGGCGCGAGGCGTTCGGGGTTTTCCCGGCGCGGGTTTTTAAAAACTCTTTGACGATCCGGTCTTCGAGCGAGTGGTAAGACACCACCACCAACCGCCCATGGGTGCCCAGCATCCGCTCGGCCTGTTGCAAGCCACGTTCTAGTTCGCCCAACTCGTCGTTGACATAGATCCGCAAGGCTTGAAAGGTGCGGGTGGCGGGATCAATCCCGTCGCGCGATTTCGGCACCACGCGGCGGATAATATCAGCCAGTTGCGAAGTGGTGGTGATCGGCTGTTCCTTGCGGGCTTCGACGATGGCGCGGGCGACGCGGTGCGCCATCCGCTCTTCGCCGTATTCTTCGATGATCTGCGCCAACGTATCCACATCCATGTTGGCCACCGCATCGGCGGCGTTGGGGCGGCCGCCATCCATACGCATGTTCAACGGCCCATCGTGGCGGAAAGAAAACCCGCGTGCGGCATCATCCAATTGCGAGGAGGCGACGCCGATGTCGAACACCACGCCGTCGATTTGCTCGACGCCGACGGAATGCAATAACGATTCCAGATCGCCAAAGCAGCCGCGAACGAAACGGAAGCGGCCGTCATATTCGCGCATCATGCCAAGCGCGCGCTGTTCGGCCAAAGGATCGCGGTCCAGGCCATAGACCATGCAATCGGCATGGTCCAAGAGGGCGCGGGCATAACCGCCATGGCCAAAAGTCGCATCCAAATAAATACCGCCATCGCGCAGGTTTAAATGTTCGATCACTTCATCGATCATGACCGGGGCGTGGCCGTTGGGCTTGTGCGGGGTGGCGAGGGTCATGGGGATGTAATTGTCGTTGGCGGGCGGGGTCGGCTGGGCAAAGGATTCAATCGCAATCATGGTTTGGTTTCCTCCTGTGGTTGGCCTTTGGTTAAACGAATGCCTAATTCTTGGCTTTGGACACGGGCGCGGGCTTTGGCTTGGTGGGCTTTGAATGCCGCGGGTTGCCAGATTTGAAATGTTGGCCCGCAGCCGACAAAAGCAGCGGCGTCATCCAGTTGCGCATGGGCGATTAAATCTGGAGTTAATAAAATCCGCCCCTCGGCATCAAAGGACAGCGGCAGCGCATCGGCAAAAATGCTGGCAGCCAAATCGTTTTGTGCGCCGGAGAATTGGGTGAAATCATCCATTCCGCTGCTAAGCCGTTCCATTCGGTTCATGCCGCAGCCTTCGATGGCGGCAGTGCGGAGCGAGCGGAACAAAACAACGCCTTGGAATGTTTGTTTGGCCAGCGTCGCGCGAAAACCGGCGGGGACGGAAACACGGCCCTTGTTGTCGATTTTGTTGATATGCGTGGCCAGGAATAATGACATGGGTGTCAATGGGTAATTGTGGATAAGCTTGGGGTAGATGTGGGTTTTGTTGTATTTGTAACGATAGTGGAATGAATATGGCGTCGACGCGCCTGGTGAACCGGCCAAAACCCGATAAAAAGTAATATTAATATGTATTTATAGGTTTAATTGACATTAATATAATTATCTGATATATATAATAATAATTTAATATCAAGTAAGGGGTTTGTATGTCCGGTTTTATTGCGGGGCTTACGGCGACACTTACCGATGAGGTGATGGCCGACGCGGCGGCAGAGAAAACGCCGCATTTATTGAGGCAATCCAGCCGTCATGTCGTCAAAACCGCGCGCCGTGGCAATGCCTGGCTTAAAAATAGTTATCGTGCGGCGCAGCCCTTTATCAAATGGACGCATAAAAAGCTGCAAACCCGCTTGGTTATGCCAAAACCTGTGGCTGCGCTTTGGGGCGGAATTTGCCGTCTTGCGCCGGTGAAATTTTGCGCCCGCCATGGCTTGGCGGCATTGCAAAATCCATATTGCCGTAACGCCGGAATAATCGGCGGCATTGTTGTGATCACCGGGGCGATGGGTTTTGGTGCGGTGATGATGGGCGGCGCGGTGTTCGGCGCCTATGCCTTGAAAGTCGCATCGAGTGAAACTCTGGCCGCGCTCGGGTGGGCTTGGCGGCGTCACGTTCGGGGAGATCGGCGCAATACGCAATCATTGGCCGAGTCGTGCCGGAATTTTAAAATACGCCCGGCGCTGGCGCATTTGGGCAGCACGGCTTTTGGCGGTGAGCAAAAAAATCCCTATATGAATGCGTTGGATGCCGCCATGACGGTGACCAGCGGCGTGTTGCTATTGCCATTATTGGCGCAATGGCAACAAAACCTGGGTCGCCTGCTGGCCCCAGCATCCTTGCGGCAGGCGGGGATCGAGCAACTGCATGCCGATAATGCCGCGGTCGCCATCGCCAATGGTATCAGCAGTGGCGAGCGCGGTTTTGTGCAAGTCAGTCTGCGGCAAGCGGGCGGCGTGATGATGCAACCGATGCTGCAACAAGAAGCGGTGCAGGCCGGGAACACATTGCTGGCGCGTCTGGGCCAAGCCTTGGCCAACTTGCCCGAACGGGTCTTGGTCACAGCCGAGCAGGCGGGCGTCAAAGCCCTGGGTACCCGCATTGCCAATCATTGGGGCCGCGAGTTGGCGATGTGATAGTTGTTGGTTAAAGGTTAATGGTTATTGGTTATTAGTTTATTGTCATTGCGAGGAGGGCGAAGCCCGACGCGGCAATCCATTTTGAACCATCGCCTGGATCGCCATCGCCGCTTATCAACCCGCTCGTGCTATGCTGCCGCTTGATAACGCCCTCGTCGCAATGATAACAAACTGATATAGTTATTCCAAATAAAAATTCGACACTATTGGCCTAGGTATGGTCAACCCTCCCCTTGCGGGAGGGTCAAAACTGTGCAGCAGTTTTGGGGAGGGGGAGTTTCAACAGTTTTTAGCACCCCCCTCCCCAAAATTTCTGATGAAATTTTGTGCCCTCCCGCGTCGTGTCGAAGACGCGCTTCGCGCTTAAGGGGAGGGCATAATCTGTTGAACCTAGAGCTTTTAACAAGAGTCCTAAGTAAGCATTTTACAAAACCCAATGACCCGAAAAAACGCTGCAGCAAAAAAAACCGCCAATACCAATCAACCATTGAAAATGGCGGGCGTGGCGGCGTATGCGTCGGATCCGACACATAGCCGTGGCCGTCTATTGCCCGAGCCTGCGCCCAGCAACCGCAGCGAATTTCAGCGCGACCGCGACCGCATCGTCCATTCCGGCGCGTTCCGTAAATTGGAATATAAAACCCAAGTGTTTGTGAATCACGAGGGGGATTATTACCGCACCCGCCTCACTCATTCACTGGAAGTGGCACAAATCACCCGCGCCATCGCCCGCGCCCTAAGTTTAAACGAGGATTTGGCCGAAGCCTGCGCCTTGGCGCATGATTTGGGGCATACCCCGTTCGGTCATGCGGGCGAGGATGCGTTGAACGAGGTTATGCAAGCCTTTGGTGGGTTTAATCATAACGATCAGACCTTGCGGATTTTAACGGCGCTCGAGGCGCGGTACGCCAAATTCGACGGGCTGAATCTGACTTGGGAAACATTGGAAGGCGTTGTGAAACACAACGGGCCATTACCGAAAAAAAATCTGCCGCCCAGCATCGCCGCCTATAGCCGCCTCCACGATCTGGAATTGCATACCTATGCCAGCGCCGAGGCGCAGGTGGCCGCGCTTGCCGACGATATCGCCTATAGCAACCATGACATTGACGATGGGTTGCGGGCGGGATTATTCACGTTGGATGATTTGGCGGCGGTGCCGTTATGCGCAAAGGTTCTACAATCGCTGCGCAAGCAATACCAGGATTTGGATCAAGCCCGGTTGATCGCCGAGCTGGTGCGCGATTTGATCGGCCAAATGGTTGGCGATGTATTGGGCGAAACGCGCCGCCGCATCGCGCAATTGCAGCCGCAAAGCGCCGATGATATCCGCGCGCATAATATGCCGGTGGTGGCGTTCTCGGCTGCGATGCAAGCCAGCTTGAAAGAACTAAAAGAATTTTTGATGCAGCGCATGTATCGCCATTACCGCGTCAACCGCATGACCAGCAAGGCACGGCGAGTAGTGCGCGAATTATTTATGATCCTTTTGGCCGAGCCGGAATGCCTACCGGCCGAGTGGCAGGAAAAAATGCTGGGCCTGGATGAAAAGCCGCGCGCGCGGATCGTGGCCGATTATATTGCGGGCATGACCGATCGTTATGCGTTGGACGAGCACCGACGATTATTCGATCTTTATGCGCGGAGTTGAGATTAGTACCAAGTACCAAGTACCAAGTTAGGATTGCTTTATTTATGAATATTTTTAACAAAATCAAACATGCGACCGAAGAAATTATCCGCAGCTTCCCAGAAGCGGCCGGGATCGACCTTGCCAAAGTCGTGGCCGAGCCGCCGCGCGATCCAGCACACGGCGATGTGTCCACCAATGCGGCGATGGTGCTGACAAAATCGCTCGGCATGCCACCGCTGACTTTGGCCGAGAAAATCGCCGATGGCCTGCGTCAATTGCCCGATGTTACCGAAGTGAATGTCGCCAAGCCTGGGTTTATCAATCTGCGCCTTGCGCCCGCTGTTTGGTTGCGGCATCTATCTGAAATCCTACTGGCCGGAAAAAACTTTGGTTTGGACAATCTGGGGCAGGGGCAGAAAATCAACGTGGAATTCGTCTCTGCCAATCCGACGGGGCCGATGCATGTGGGGCACGGGCGCGGGGCGGTGTTCGGCGATGTGCTGTGCACGGTTTTGGAAAAAACCGGGCATGACGTCACCCGCGAATATTATTTGAACGATGCCGGGGCGCAGGTCGAAAAACTGGCGCGTACATTGCATCTGCGTTACCGCGAATATTTCGGTGAAAACATCGGCGATATTCCAGCTGGGTTGTATCCAGCCGAATATATGAAAGACGTGGCCAAGGCGCTGGCCGAACGGGATGGTAAAAAATGGCTGGGGCTGGCTGAATCAGAATGGCAGGAACCCTTGCGCCAATTCGCGGTGCAGCACATTTTGGGTTGGATTAAGGATGATCTGAAATTTTTGGGCGTGCGGCACACGGTATTCAGCAGCGAGCATGCGCTGATCCAATCGGGTGCAGTCGATGTGATGATGCAGCGCATGCAGGAATTGGGGTTGTTATATGTGGGCGTGCTGGAACCGCCCAAGGGTAAAACCCCTGATGATTGGGAACCGCGGCCGCAAACATTATTCAAGGCCACGGATTTCGGCGATGATGTGGATCGCCCCTTAAAAAAATCGGATGGCAGCTATACTTATTTTGCCAACGACATTGCCTATCATTATGACAAATACCGGCGCACGGGAAAATTCCTGGTCGATTGTCTGGGCGCAGATCATGGCGGTTACGTCAAACGCATCACGGCGGCGATCAAGGCGGTAAGCTCCGGCGAGGCGGTGTTGGATTGCAAAATTAACCAGCTGATCAACATCCTGCGCAATGGCGAGCCGGTCAGGATGTCAAAACGCGCCGGTACGTTTGTAACGCTGCGCGATGTGCTGGAGGATGTCGGCAAAGACGTGTTCCGCTTTGTCATCATGACGCGCAAAAACGATATGGCCTTTGATTTCGATTTGGTCAAAGTCAAGGAGCAATCCAAGGACAATCCCGTATTCTATGTGCAATATGCGCATGCCCGCATTCGCTCGGTGCAAAAACATGCGGTGTCATTGTGGGGCAGTGATGCGATTACGGCCAAGGAATTGCAACAAGCGGATTTTTCCCAACTGACTGATGAGGCCGAGTTGGGCTTGATCAAGAAAATGGCCGCCTGGCCGCGCGTGATCGAGCAGGCTGTGGCCGCGCACGAGCCGCACCGCCTGTGTTTCTACCTGCAGGAGCTGGCGGGGGATTTCCATGCGCTCTGGCACAAAGGCAAGGATCATACGCAATTACGCTTTTTGCAGGAAAACAACCGCGCGGCCAGCGTTGCCCGCTTGGCCTTGATCGAGGCGTGCCGCAGCGTTATCGCCAGCGGCCTGGATATTTTTGGTGTACAACCGTTTGAGGAGATGCCCGCATGACCCAAGCAGATGATTTCCGTCCAGAGTTAACCGAGCGCCTAGGGCCAGGAGTGCGCGTCGTCAAAAAGCCCAAGCGCGTGCGCCGCTATTTGGCGCTGTTGGTGGTCGTGGGTTTTATGGCCGTGGTCTGGTTCGCGTTTTCCCAAAGCGGGCAGGCGCCAGGGGAGAGCGTCGTACCGGTGATAAAGGCCGATGGCGAGCCAATCAAAGTCCGCCCCGATCAAGCCGGTGGGGCCGAAATCCCGCATCAGGATAAATTGGTCTATGACCAAATCGCCGGCAAGCCGCTGGAATCCATGCCGGAAAGATTGCTGCCCGAGCCCGAGCAGCCTTTGCCGCAAACCCAAGCTAACGCGGTCGATTCTTCGCCCAGCGTCAATGTGCCCGAGCCAACAGCGTCTTTGCCCGAACAAGAAGTGGCAGTGGTGCCTCAAGTGACGCCCAAGCCTGTGGTCGAAGACAAAGCGCCTGAAAACATCACCCCGCCTGAGAATATGGCATTAAAGCCGATCGTGCCGCCGCGTTCGGCCAAGACGGCGGAAAAGCCACCTATTCCCAACACAGCGGCAAAAAAAGTCGATCCGCAAAAACCGCTTTTGTCGATCAAAACCGCCGAAGCGCCAGCAGCCACGGATGGTTTCCGTATCCAGGTCGCCGCCTTGCCCGATGCCGATACAGCCCAGCGCAAGGCCGAGGAATTGAACAAGAAATTCGCTAAAACCCTGGACGGTAAAAAGATCGGGGTGCGCCGGGCTGAAATTCCGGGCAAGGGGACGTTTTACCGCTTGCAAGCGGCTGGTTATAGCGACCGCTCGGCTGCGGGCAATGCTTGCCAAAGCTTGAAGTCGGCTGGACAAAACTGTTTGGTGGTGGCCCCGTAACATGCAAAAACAACTACCCATAATTTTTGGTATCGCCGGCCCATCGCTTAGCGCCGATGAAACCCAATTTTTTAAAACCAATCCGGTGCGCGGCATTATCCTCTTTGCGCGCAACATTGTGGACCGGCCGCAATTACTGGCTTTAACCGCATCCATCCGCGCTTTGCTCGGCCCTGATGTTTGGATCGCCATCGACCAAGAAGGCGGGCGCGTGGCGCGATTGCGGCCGCCATTATTCCCGGCCTATCCGCCCGCGCGGCAATTGGCGGAAAATTACGTTGCCGATCCCAAGGCTACTACGGCCTTGGTGCGCGACAATTATTT
>Ga0315902_10014575_pt1 | contig 10096 bp, 7 predicted proteins | sample LakEriMetagenome_9_FD_203523 | JGI IMG/M metagenome (GOLD analysis project Ga0315902, IMG submission 203523) | Freshwater fungal communities from buoy surface, Lake Erie, Ohio, United States - Buoy 12 MA117 | ecosystem: Environmental > Aquatic > Freshwater > Lake > Lake biofilm | place: USA...
GGCGAAATAGAGGAACTGATTGATGCGCTGCAGTTTGCAGAAAACGCCGAAAAACTTTCACAGCAGAACTGATACCCGGACACTCCCGTTCTTTTTTCTTTTCAGACCCGTAATTCCGGCAACTTATACCATTACCCATCAGCGGCATCAGGGGAAAACAGGCTCCTGTTTATCACCCGTCTGGCGGTTTAGCACCCGGGTGCTTCTATTCTTTGTCTTTAGCAGGAGGCTGATAACCAGGACGGAGTGGCCCGATTCGAGGTGATGTGCCTTTCAAAAAACCCTTATTTATAATTTTTTAACACTCACCGTATAAACTTTGGAACTGCTTTTGCGTCTATTATATAGTAGTTCGATTAATAACAGTCGATTTTCTCATAAGCAGTTAGTTTTGGTTACGGCCCCGGTTTCTACCGGGGCTTTTGTTTTACTCATCTGCAGCAAACAGCCACCTATTACCGGTTGATAGCTGATGGTTTTGCCTGTTTCCGGGAATAAACACTTCTGTTGTGGTAAAGCAAAAAAGTGAGTAACAGATTTAGGAAAGATTAACACTCAAAATGCAGGAGTGCAGCAGGAAACATCGAACTTTGTGTAACAAATCTGAATTAAATATTTTCTCATAAGCAGTTAGTTTTGGTTGCGGCCCCGGTTTCCACCGGGGCTTCTTTTTTAACTGCTTATTTCAGTAGTTCTGCCAGTTTCGCCTCCAGGGCAGGACCCCGCAGGTTATCGGCAATTACTTTACCCTCCGGGTCCAGTAAAACATTGTAAGGTATTCCGTTAAATCCATACAACTTTACTGCTTCACTGTTCCAGAATTTCAGGTCGCTGATGTGATTCCAGGTAAGTTGATCCTCCTCAATACCTTTCAGCCAGGCCTCTTTTGTTTTATCGAGTGAAACACCCAACACGGTAAAGTTTTTGTTTTTGAACTTATTATACGCAGCCACGACATTGGGATTTTCAGCACGGCAAGGGCCACACCAGCTGGCCCAGAAATCAACCAGCACATATTTACCCTTGAGACTGCTGAGCGAAAAACTATTGCCGTTTACATCGGGCATGGTAATATCCGGAGCCATGCTTCCAACGGCTACTTTTCCGCCGGGACCCTGCTGCTGTTTATCTGCGTTGGCAAGGGCTTCCCTGTATTGATTCACAACAGTTGCAATACCCGTGTGTTTGGGAAAACGTTTTTGCAGGTTGTTGAACATGGCTTCATTTTCTTCAGGGGTGGCGCCTGCATTCAAGGTAACCGCAAACATACTCACCATGGCACTTTCATCTTTTTCGGCCGTAGACTTAATATATTTCCGGAAAGACTCCACTATATTGTTCAGCTCCTGTTGGCGGACAGCCAGGGTGGAATCGCGGGGATCTGCATTTTGCAGGACTGTATTGATGGTCATGATTTTCTGCTGTGTCGCCGTTAATGAATCCAAAAACACACGCAGCCTTTCTGATGCCGGAGAACCTTTAAACTTCAGATCCTGGATATTGTTCCAGTCGCCGATCAGCTGGATATTGCTTTTATCGTTCACCACAAAAAAAAGCGGGCTGTTTTCGCTATTGGGAAAACGGATCTGCAGCAAGGTTTCCTCGGCACTTTTTCCTTTGAGTGTGAACTTTCCGTTACGGATGGTCATACTATCAATAACCTGAGGAGGCATATTGTCAAAGGAAATCATTTCCAGATACACCTGAGTGGCAGGAGCATTTTTAAGATCGCCGGTAACTGTAAAATTTTTTGCTGCCTGATTGCTGCAGGATAAAAGCACTCCCGCCAATAAGGCAATGCAGATAAGTTTCGTATTCATTTTGTTTATTTATGCGTTTAACTGTTGCGCGATGAGCTGATTGAGCAGCTTCGGATCGGCCTTTCCTTTAGATTTTTTCATGACTTCCCCAACAAAGAGTCCCATTAATCCTTTTTTCCCCTTTTTATACTCCTGTACCTTCTGAGGCATAGCCTCCAGTACTTCTTTCACGAGGGGCAGCAGGGCCTCCTCATTACTTTCCTGTATGAGGTTGAGTTGTTCTGCAAGTTGCAACACTGAAGCTTCGGGCTGCAGCAAAAGCGAAGGCAGCAGTTTTTGAACAGCCATGGTGTGACTCACTTTCCCATCTTCCACCAGGCCAATTAAACCGGCCAGCTGCGCTGGCAGGAGGGGAAATTCCTGAATTCCTTTTTCCGTTTCCTTCAACCACGATTTCACAGGACCCAGCAGCCAGTTGGCTATTTGCTTGGGCGCAACACCTGCTGCTGCAGCTTCAAAATAATCAGCCAGTTCTTCTTCATCGGCCAGCAATGCCGCATCATAGTCACTCAAGGCGTATTGTTGAATAAACCGTTGTTGCCGTTGTTCCGGCAACTCAGGCAGGGATTGCCGTATCCGTTCAATAAATTCTGATGTAATAACAAAAGGGGGAAGATCGGGATCTGTGAGATACCGGTAGTCGTTTGCTTCTTCTTTGGTGCGGATAGCAAAGGTGATTTCTTTTTCTGCATCAAAACTGCGCGTTTGCTGCAGGATAGGCGCTCCTTGTTCCTTCAGCTCAATCATACGCATCACTTCGTGATCAATAGCTTTTTTGAGATACCGGATGGAATTGAGATTCTTTACTTCCACCTTGGTACCCAGTGTGCGTTCTCCTTTCAGGCGGATGGAGATGTTGGCATCGCAGCGCATACTGCCTTCTTCCATGTTTCCATCGCACACGCCCAGGGTGCGCACCAGCTTCCGCAACTCAGAAAGGTATGCCGCTGCTTCTTCACCGTTATGCAGGTCGGGCTCGGTTACAATTTCCACCAGCGGTACACCAGCCCGGTTGTAATCAACCGCAGAAAAGGCTTCATACTGATCATGGAGGCTTTTTCCCGCATCTTCTTCCATATGAATACGGTTGAGCATTACATACCGCTCTCCTTCGCCTGTTTTAATTTTTACCATTCCTCCTTTACAAACCGGGGTGGTATGCTGACTCAGCTGGTAACCTTTCGGAAGGTCGGGATAGAAATAGTGCTTACGGGCAAAATAATTGGTCATTTCAATCTCACAGCCACAGGCCAATCCCAACCGCACTGCCAACTCTATCGCTTCTTTGTTCAACTTGGGCAACGTACCGGGATGCGCCAGTGTAATTGGGCTGATATGTGTATTGGCGGCGGCACCAAAAGAGGCATCATCGGAACTGAACAACTTACTCTTCGTCAGCAACTGGGCATGTACTTCCAGGCCAATGACCGCTTCATATTTATCGGAATAAACAGACATGAGCCGCAAAAATATCTGTTTTCACGGGAAGCGAAGGTTATAAAGGTCACAAAAAAAGCCCCGGCACTCCGGCCGGGACTTACAACTATAGCAAAAAACGAATGAATACTCAGAGGTCTGCCTTTTTCAGGTCCTTCGGGACTTTTACATCCAGTGTCAGCGGCTTACCGTCTCTCAGCACCTTGATGGTCCAGCTGCCTTTTTCATTTTTCTCCCGTAAAAGTTCACGTGCTTCGTCCACGCCCTGTACAGGCTTGCCATTGATTTCCACGATGATGTCATCTTTTTTCAGTCCGCCCTGTTCCGCAGCCGATTCTCCATCTACATTCAGCACCTTTACCCCATTACCTTCCTGTACATCCTGGATGGTGGCACCAAGCCGGGGACGGTTGTGGAACCACTGCATTTGTCCTTTAAATCCTTCTGCATTCCAGGGATTGAGGTACTCCCAGTGCAGCTCATGCGGCAGCTTTATATCGGGCATTGCCGGCATTTCAGGCATCGTAAACCGGAATCCAGAATCGCCTGAAGCACCATTACCAAGTTTAGCCCGGGCTGTCTTCTTTTTACCATCGCGCAGGTAAGTAACTGACACCTCATCACCTGGCTGTTGTTTGCGGATGGTTGCTGCCAGTTGCTCCGGCGAAGTGATGGGCGTTTCACCCACTTTTGTGATAACATCGCCTTCTTTCAGCCCGGCTGCAGCGGCAGCGGTTCCCTCGCGCACTTCTTTAACCACAGCCCCTTTTTCGTTTTCATCTGTTACAACACCCAGTACTGCACGGTTATTGAATTCTTTTTGGAATTCGTTGCCCCACTGCTTCCATTCTTCTCCGAAACGCTTCCACTCCTGGTCGTTGCGCCTGAATTCGTACCGGCGTCCACCCCTGGGTTCCATCGGACCATAAGGCATTGCTTCAATCCGTGGTGTTTGGGGAACACGCACTATTACATCTTCCTTTTTAAACTTACGGATGACAATATTGCTGTCACCGGGGCTCACCTGTTTTCCGTTGATGGTAACTTTATCGCCATCAATTTCAATGATCATTTTTTCCTGTTTACCCTCTTTCTTTTCAATGATAATGCGTTCTTGCTTTTCTCTTTTTTGCTGGGCAGATACCTGAAAACCGGCTGTAAGGACCAGGAGTGCTGTTGCTCCTGCGGCGGCTAAAGAAAATGACTTCATACGTTGAGATTTAGGTGAATAATACCCGAATCTAACGATGAAGCCTGTTAAGATGTTACAAGTAAAATGTTAAGGGTTGATAAGTGGCGGAGAGGGGGGTATGAATGGATAATTGAAAATTGATAATGGATAATTGAAAATGGATAATGAACAATGAACGGGTTACGACACGGTCCGGATCACGGAACTGTCTGAACACCTGGCTGTTCATCATTTCTGTTGCTCAGCTAAGCAATTGCTTCACCTTTTCAATTACCTGTTGCAGGTTGCCTGCATCCTGTCCGCCTGCTGTGGCCAGCGTTTTTTGTCCGCCACCGCCTCCTTTAATCAGCGGTGCCACCTGTTCCTTGATCAGCTTTCCGGCATCGAGTCCGCGAGCAGCCGCAACTGTTTCAGAAATACCGATGGCCACAAACGGTTTGCCGTCGATATTGGCACAAAGCACGGCTACGTAATCGTTCAGGTTATTTTTAAGATCGAAACAGATTTTCTTGAGTGCATCGGGACTGTTCACCTCCACGATATCTGACACAAATACGACCCCGTTAACAACCTCATCTTTCTGCAGCAACTGGTTACGGATTTCAACGAGCTGACGTGCTTCCAGGCGCTCCAGTTTTTTCCGCAGATCGGCATTTTCCTGCTGCAGATTTTCAACAGCCTTCAGCAGTTCTTTCGGATTCTTCAGGGCCTGCCCTACCTCCTGTAACAGGTTCAGCTTTTCATGGAGGTATTGTTCAGCTGCCTGTCCCGTTACCGCCTCTATACGACGCACACCGGCCGCCACAGCCCCTTCACTTTTTATTTTGAACAGGCCCAGTTCTCCGGTAGCGCCTACATGCGTACCACCGCAGAGTTCAATGGAGTAAGCGGGGTCCATAATCACCACGCGTACTTCGTCGGCATATTTTTCGCCAAACAAGGCCATAGCGCCCATAGCAATAGCTTTCTCTTTGGGCATAGACTGAATGACAACAGGAATATTCTCCCGGATTTTTTCATTCACCAGCGTTTCCACCTGTGCCAGTTCCTCATCTGTCACTTTTGCAAAATGGGAAAAATCGAAGCGCAGGTGTTCCTCATTCACAAGCGATCCTTTCTGTGCCACATGGGTGCCTAACACCTTCCGCAGTGCAGCATGCATGAGGTGCGTGGCCGAGTGATGCACCGCTGTAAGTCTGCGCCTTAACGGATCCACTTTGGCAATGACTTCATGAGTTACCACATCCGGCAGTGAGGCGGTGAAATGTATGACAAGATCATTTTCCTTTTTAGTATCTAACACCTCTATGCTTGCGCCGTCAAACTGTAAAACTCCTTTATCTCCCACCTGTCCGCCACTCTCGGCATAGAAAGGTGTTTCGCTCAGTACAAACTGGTACGATTCCTTACCCTTGGCTTTTACTTTACGGTATTTCAGTACCTGTGCTTTTGTTTCCAGTGAGTCATACCCGGTAAACTTGTTTTCCCCTTCCTGCAGCACTACCCAATCTTCTGTATCCAGCGAGGTGGCGGCACGGCTGCGCTCCTTCTGTTCCTGCAAAGCCTTTTCAAATCCGGGTTCATCCACCACAAGTTTATTTTCCGCTGCAATCAGCCGTGTCAGATCAATCGGGAAGCCGTAAGTGTCAAATAATTCAAAGGCGGCTTTCCCCGCAATAGTTCCGTTGCCGGAACCGGTAATAATATCTTCAATGCGTTTCAATCCTTTATCCAGCGTACGCAGGAATGCATCCTCTTCTTCTTTCACCACTTTCTGCACAAACCCTTCCTGTGCTTTCAGTTCAGGAAATACCGTTTCAAATTGTGTGGCCAGTACGGGCACCAGCTGGTGCAACAAAGGTTGCTTATAATCAAGCCACGAGTAATAGTAACGGACTGCTCTTCTCAGGATCCTGCGGATGACATAACCCGCGCCTGTATTGGAAGGCAGCTGACCATCGGCAATTGTAAAGCAGATGGCCCGGATGTGATCGGCCAGTACCCGGAACGAAACACTTTCCTTGTCATCACCGGCCTGGTATTGCTTACCGGTTATGGATTCCACGGCACTGATTGTGCCGGTAAACAGATCGGTATCATAGTTACTTTGTTTTTCCTGCAGCACCCGCACCAGTCGTTCCAGACCCATTCCTGTATCCACATGTTTGGCCGGCAGCGGCTCCAGCGAACCATCTTTCAAGCGGTTGAACTGGATGAATACATTGTTCCAGATTTCAATCACCTGCGGATGATCGTTGTTGACCAACGTTTTTCCATCCACCTGCTTCCGTTCTTCGTTGGAGCGGCAATCCACATGAATCTCTGTGCACGGACCACAAGGCCCTGTATCGCCCATTTCCCAGAAATTATCTTTTTTATTTCCCAGTAAAATGCGGTCTTCAGCAATCACCTTTTTCCATTCCTGGTACGCCTCTTCATCCTTCGGCAGATTTTCCCGGGCATCGCCTTCAAAAATGGTTACATAAATGCGGTCTTTCGGAATTTTATAGACTTCGGTCAGCAATTCCCAGCTCCACGCAATAGCTTCCGCTTTGAAGTAGTCTCCAAAACTCCAGTTGCCCAGCATTTCAAACATGGTATGATGGTACGTATCAACCCCCACTTCTTCCAAGTCGTTGTGTTTACCACTTACACGCAGGCATTTTTGTGTATCTGCAATCCGTGTAGTAACGGGGGTACGGTTCCCGAGGAAATAATCCTTGAACTGATTCATACCGGCGTTGGTAAAAAGCAATGTGGGGTCATTCTTTACAACAATAGGAGCCGATGGCACAAGGGTGTGCTGTTTGGATGCGAAAAAGTCTAAAAACTGCTGGCGGATATGCGCTGCCGTCATCATAGTCATTCCAGTTTAAAATTGCATTTACAGGAGTCGCAACAGATGCAAAAGGGAAACAGGCGTTAAAAAAAACGGATTTCGTCTCCCCCCATGCGTCGGTATGCTATCATTTTTTAACCAGATTCCTACCGGTTTAAAAAGGGTATAAGCCTATCTTTGCTCACCTGTAAATCGGGGGTCAAAGTTACGGGAAGGCCTTCACAACCGGTTTGAATTATTGCCAGCATGAAGAAAATCAAATATTTCTATAACACCAATACGCTCCGGTATGAAAAACTGGTCACTCCGCTGCGGGTAAAACTGTTGCGGGTTTTTGGTTTTATAGCTGCTGTGGCCGTAGCTGGTTTTTTCTTCACCCAACTGGCCTATCATTATTTTCCCAGTGCCAATGAAAAGCGTTTGTTGCGCGAAAATGAACGGCTGGAGGAACAATTTGCATTGGTGCAACAGGAAGTGCAGCAGCTGAGCCGGCAACTCCGGGAAATTGAAAAGCGGGACAACGACGTGTACCGCTCTATTTTCGAAGCAAGTCCGCTCCCGGACAGCGCCCGGGCCAAAATGATGGAAAAGCAGAAGGAAGACCGGCTTATTGCCTCACTGACGAACGCAGAGCTCAACACCTCCATCGTTTTCCAGATCAAAAATCTGCGCAGCAGGCTCAATGCCCAGACGGCCTCGTTTAATGATATTGAGGCGATGGTGAAAAATAAAGAGGCTTTATTGTCGGCAACACCCGCCATTCAGCCGGTGAATAACAAGGATCTGAACCGCCTGGCATCGGGTTTTGGTTACCGGATTGATCCCGTTTACAAAACCACCAAGTTACATGCAGGACTCGATTTTGCAGCCCCGCAGGGTACCCCTATTTATGCTACGGCTGATGGCACCATCCGTCAGGCTGGCAATACAGGCGATGGATACGGCAACCATGTCATTATCTACCATGGATTCAGTTATGAAACGCTCTATGGCCATATGTTCCGTATCAAAGCACGGGTGGGCCAGCGGGTGAAACGGGGCGAAGTGATAGGCTGGGTCGGAAGCACGGGCAAAAGCACCGGTCCACACCTGCATTATGAAGTGCATAAAAACGGGAAACCCCTGGACCCTATTTACTTCTTCTACAACGACCTTACTCCGGAACAGTTTGACCGCATGCTGAAAATGGCCGCCACCGGCAACCAGAGTTTCGACTGATGCGCTCATTACCCGCTAAAAAGCAGGCACTACCTGGCTATTTATGAAAAGAGTACTTTTGCAGGAAAGGATCGCTTCTGGGAAAGTTTTCACAAATAGCATTCGACTTCAGCCATGAGCCGGAAAAACCGGTTGTGCCTCAGCAACCTGTGCCTGCCAAGAAAGAGATTCCCCAAAAGAAAACAGTCGTGGAAGAAAAAGCGCCTGTTGCTGTCAAATCGAAACGGGGTCGGAAGAGCCTGAAGGATATGGAGAGCGATGCCCGCATGATTGAAATTCCCTCCGATGAAGTACTGAACCAGAAATTGTATTACAGCATCAGCGAAGTAAGCGAACTGTTTGGCATCAATGCTTCCTCACTGCGTTACTGGGAAACAGAGTTCCGGCATATCAACCCGCGGAAGAACAAAAAGGGCGACCGTTTTTACACTCCTGCCGATATAAAAAAAATTCAGCTTATTTATTTCCTGCTGCGCCAGCGTAAATACACCATCGAAGGTGCTAAAGATTACATCAGCAAACATAAAGACGATGCCGCCCAGCGGTACGAACTGGTACAGCGTTTGCAGCAATTAAAATCATTTCTATTAGCGCTGAAAGCGGATTTATAAAAAACTAATTACTATGAAACGATGTGTTTTGCTGGTTGCAGCAATGTTCCTGTTAGGAAACCTGTTGGCACAAGGCCAGTACGAAATCATTAAACCACCCAGTGGTTCCCTGATTTTCAAAGGCGTGTTAAGCCGCGATATTCTGCAGAATGAACCCAGCTTTACCTGGCTGAAGAACGATATCAGCTGGTATAAACCGAATGCGGACTGTGTACAGTTGCTGGGACAACTGAAGGACAGTATTCACCTGGTGGTGTTTGCAGGCACCTGGTGCGAGGATTCGCACAACGTGTTGCCGCAGTTTTTTAAGCTGCTGGATGAAGCTAAATTCCCCGCCGGCAGCCTTTCAGTAATTGGTGTGGACCGTTCCAAGCGAACACTGGGATATTTAAGCGAAGCCCTGAACATCAAGAATGTGCCTACCATATTGGTAATGAAAAACGGAAAGGAAGTGGGACGTGTGGTGGAGTACGGGAAATACGGTGTGTACGATAAGGAACTGGCGGAAGTGTTAACAGCAGCCAAGCACTGACAACTAAGCATCTATGCTATTCGTTAGCTGGTAACTCGTCATGTATATATACGCCTGTTTTCAGTTGTACAATTGAAACTTATTTTGTCAGACTCAATATTCTGTTTCAAAAAGTAAAATGCAGCACTCCACCTTCCTGCAACACATACAAATGCCCGGGCAGAAACACACATTTGTTTTGCTTTTCGACGATTGGAGGTAATGGAACAGACCGCTCCGTCAATGTACCAATGGTATACGTAAGCAGGGACCCATTTCTGCGGCCGGCAAAGGTTTTGCCGATAACAGTAACATCAGTTAGTCCGGTGTAGGAAATTTTTGTCTTAAAGGTTCCGTAAATATCAAATACATAGAGGCCCTTTTCCGGATCGTACAGGTATACAAATCCATCCTGGTCGACTAAGGAAACCGGCGAAGGCACTTCATCAAAAATGGTGCGCAGGTCCG
>Ga0315902_10014589_pt1 | contig 10092 bp, 10 predicted proteins | sample LakEriMetagenome_9_FD_203523 | JGI IMG/M metagenome (GOLD analysis project Ga0315902, IMG submission 203523) | Freshwater fungal communities from buoy surface, Lake Erie, Ohio, United States - Buoy 12 MA117 | ecosystem: Environmental > Aquatic > Freshwater > Lake > Lake biofilm | place: USA...
TGCGCCAGCGCGATCATATTGAGCTGATCGCCTCTGAGAATTACGCCTACGCCGCAGTTCGCGAGGCGCAGGGAACGATTCTCACCAACAAGTACGCCGAGGGATACCCCGGGAAGCGCTACTACGCCGGGTGTGAACACATTGACTCCGTTGAAGATCTCGCCCGCACACGCGCGCTGCAACTCTTCCCTGGGAGCGAGCATGTGAACGTACAGCCGCACTCAGGCGCTTCGGCGAACATCGCCGCATTCGATACGTTGATGAAGCCAGGCGATCCATTCGTTGCTATGAGCCTCTCCCAGGGTGGTCACCTTTCACACGGCGCATCCGTCAACGTCTCTGGGAAGTGGTTCACGCCGCACTTCTACGGCGTGCGCGAAGACGACGGCCTCATTGATTGGGAGGGAGTCGAGCGCGCCGTCGCCGAGGCGAAGCCGAAGGTGCTGATCGCTGGCGCATCCGCGTACCCACGCACGCTCGACTTCAAACGATTCGCAGAGATCGCCCACGCTGCGGGGGCAAAACTGATGGTGGACATGGCACACATTTCAGGCGTGATTGCGGCGGGGCTCCACCCATCACCATTCCCGCACGCAGACATTGTCACCAGCACCACACACAAGACACTTCGTGGTCCGCGCGGTGGAATCGCCTTCGCGCGAGCTGCTGACGGCGCCGCTATTGATAAGAGTGTCTTCCCAGGGAGCCAGGGCGGCCCACTGATGCACGTCATTGGTGCAAAAGCGGTCGCCTTCTCACTCGCACTTGAACCAGAATTCCGAAGTTACATGAAGCGCACGCTCGAGAACGCGCAGGTGCTCGCCGCCGCACTGAAGTCGAACGGATTTGGCGTGGTCACCGGCGGAACAGATAACCACCTCATCCTCTGCGACGTCACACCACTCGGTGTCACTGGGAAAGAGGCGACCGCCGCGCTAGAAACCGCAGGGATCACGATCAACAAGAACAGCATTCCGGGTGAAACGCGTTCGCCGATGGTGACGAGCGGCGTTCGATACGGCACGCCTGCAGCGACCACGCGCGGGATGGGCTCCGCTGAAATGGAGCAGATTGCCGTCTGGTCAGCAGAGGCGATCGCGCGCCGCGAAGATCCAGCGGCACTTGCGCGCATTGAGGCAGAAGTGATCAAGATGGCGCGCGCCTTCCCAGTCCCTGGTGCCGATGCGTCAGCGCTTGCACAAGCCGGCGACGCGCAACCTTCACGCAGCACAACATGATCTTCGCTGCCGCAGCGCTTGTCGCTGCGTTGACAGCTGGTATGGGAACGCTCGCGATGCGCGCGATTGCGCGGAAGTACAACATTGCCGATCACCCGAGCGAACGAAGGATTAACACCAAACCAGTACCACGCGCCGGCGGCCTCGCTGTTGCAGGTGCATTCGCGCTGATTGGAACTCTTCTTGTGATCTTCTCCGCGCAACTCGGACTCAGTACTGGAACTGGTTCGGCGGAGCTGACGAGCGATGGCGCTGCTGCACTCTTGCTCGGTACGGTGATCGCTGGAGTGATCGGACTGATTGACGACCGTTACGATCTGCGCGCGCGCTGGCAGATCATTGGACAGTTTCTGATTGCGCTGATCCCAATCGCCTTCGGGTTGCGGATCGCCTTCATCTCTAATCCTTTTGGCGCGGGCGACCTCCTCTTCCCTGACGCGATCGCGCTCGGCGTCACGATCTTCTGGACGCTCGGCATGCAGAACAGCATGAATTTCATTGACGGACTGGATGGACTCTCGGGAGGGATCTCGCTCTTCGCCGCCGTCACACTCGGCGTCATTGCACTCCCAACAAGCCCGTTACTCGCCGCACTCAGCTTTACGCTCGCGGGCGCACTCGCGGGCTTCTTGCGCTTCAACTTCTACCCGGCATCCGTCTATATGGGGACGAGCGGCATTCTCGCGGTGGCGTACGCGCTGGCCGTCCTTGCACTGCTCGGCACGGCGAAGGTGGCCGCGGCGCTTCTCATCCTTGGCGTGCCCATCATTGATGCGCTCTTCGTCATCGTTGGGCGGATCGCTGCCGGACGATCTCCCTATACGCCTGACGAGAGCCATATCCATCGCCGCCTCCTCAGCTACGGCTTCTCACACCGCGGCTCCGTCCTCGTCCTCTATGCCCTCACCGCAGCACTCTCCATCCTTGCGCTCCTCCTGACCGGAAGCGCCACGCTCTACGCCTTCATGGGCCTCTTGGTGGTACTTGGCGGCGTGGTCGCTTACCTCTCTCGTGCAACCGAGCGGACCTCCAAGTGAGCCTCCCTGAGCGTGCCCCTGAAGAGCAGCGCGAGAGTCAGACCCCTCGGCTAGAATCGCCGCGGAACCCCAACGAACCGCCCGCGGAGGCCGCCTTCGAAGGGAAGAGCGCCTACTTCGTGCTCTTCTCGCAGATCGGCGCAATGCTCCTCGTGGCGAACCTTGGTGGGGCACTCCTCGGGAACTGGCTGGACGGGCTTCTTGGGAGCGGACCACTCTTCTTGGTGGTTGGATTCCTCGGGGGCTTCGCGGTCGGCTCGGTCGGAGCGGCACGCACCGTCCGCCGAGCGCTGAACATGATTGACGAAGAGGATCGCCGGCGACGAGAACAGAAACTAGAGGCGCGAGTCAACGAGAAGTCTGGAAGGAGCGAGTAGTGAGCATCGCGGCTCCCCGCAAGTCCACGACACGACGCACCCTCCTTCTCGCAGCGCTTGGCGTCCTCGCTCTTGACGCGTTTGCCATTGCAACCTTTGGCGGCGTTGGGCTGAACGGCTTCCCGGGCGACGTGATCAAGCGCGCACTCGAACCGATCGTTCCGCACACGGTCATTGACCTTGGTGGCGATCCAACGCATGCAGCGTCACTCTTTGATTTCTATCCGAGCATCACCGGTTCAATCATCATGAGCTGGATCATCATTGCGGCGATCATTATTCCGTTGACGATCGCAGCACGTCGACTGAATGAGATCCCTGGGAAGGTGCAGAACGCGCTGGAGTTTGCCATTGAAGGTCTATCAAACTTCGCCATTGGAATCGGTGGCGCTGGCGCAAAGCCGTTCATTACCTTCTTCCTCGCCTGCTTCCTCTTTGTTGCCGTCTCCAACTGGTCAGGCCTCATCCCAGGCGTCGGCCGCGTCCACGAGTTCCGCGCGCCAACAAGTGACGTCAATGTCACCGTTGGCCTTGCACTCGTTGCCTTCTTCTACTTTCACTACCAAGGATTCAGAGCGCTGGGATTCGGCGGGTATCTAGGGAAGTTCTTCTCGCTAAAGGGCGGCCCCATTGGACTCATTGTTGGTGTCCTTGAATTCTTCCTTGAGTTCGTCAAGCCGATCACGCTCGCCATGCGACTCTTCGGCAACATCTATGGTGGCGAGCTCGCCCTTGCCGTAATGACAACAATCACCATTGCATTCATTCCACTCGCGCTCTATGGCCTTGAGCTCTTCGTTGGGCTCATGCAGGGCCTCATCTTCAGCGTGCTCATCCTGGTCTTCACCATGCTCGCCATGGAGGGGCACCACGAAGAGGGGCACGATGAGCATCACGAACCTGCCGGAGCAGGTGAAGGCTCCGCAGCAGGAGCAGAATCGCGAGTTGCGGCACACTAGCCGTAGCTGAGAGACAGCAGGACCGACCGAGCGGAAGCGTCCGGGCGGCGGTCACAGTAGGAGGTACAGAAATGGACAAGCTCCAGGCGGGCCTCGCGGCCCTCGCAGTCATCGGGCCAGCGATCGGCGTAGGCATGGCTGCAGCAGCAGCGGTGAGCGCGATCGGTCGAAACCCAGAGGCGGCCGGCGCAATCCGCGGCGTCTTCATCATCGGTGCAGCGTTCGCAGAAGGCCTCGGCGTTCTTGCGATCGTGCTCGGCATCCTTTCGCTCGTTCTCTAATCAGTCACCGTGCAGATTGTTAGCGCGCAGATGATTGAGTTGATCCAAGGATTGCTTGGGGTACTCCCGCACGCAACGGCCGCCGCTGGCGAAGCCGAAGGTGCGGGCTTGAGCTTCAATCTTTTCTGGATCTTGATCTCTGCGGCGAACTTCGGCTTCTTCATCATTGTCTTGCGTGCAGCAGCGCTCGGTCCCATCACCAAGATGTTGGATGAGCGACGTGAACGCATTGAGCGTGGCCTTCGCGACGCGGCAGACGCCGCACTCGCAAAGGGGCGCGCAATTGAAGCGGCCGATGCCTCCTTGGCAGAAGCACGACGAGAATCAAACGAGATTCGCGCCAACGCAGAGAAGGCGGCGGCGCAGATTCGTGAACAGCAGGCGGCGTCACTCAAGGTCGAACTTGAGAAGATGCGTGCCGACGCAACCGCAGAGATTGAGGCGGCGCGCGTGAGCGCACTCGCGTCTATTCGAAGTGAGGTTGCTGACCTTGCAATCAGCGCGGCGACCAAGGTGGTCGGCGCATCAATGGACGGTGATCGTCAGCGTGCACTCGTTGGCGAGTTCCTGGACGAGCAGCGCGGGAAGGGGAACTGATCGTGGATCGACCCCTCGGCTCCGCACGTCGCTATGCGGCAGCCCTCCTCTCCCTCGCGGGTGATGGAGCGGCGGCAGAGGCCCTCGTGGCTGAGCTCGATCGCGTGGCGGAGGTGGTGAGCACACCAGGGGCCCGCACAATTCTGGATGATCCGCGCACCCCGGCGGCGGCACGCGTCGGCGCTCTTGAGGCGGCAACTGGAGCAACAGTGAGCCCAGCTGTACACACGCTGATGGGAGCACTCGCTTCGCGTCGAAAGTTGGGACGACTTCCCGCGATCGCAGAGGCAACGCACGAGGCGCTGGACGCACGCAACGGGATCGCAACTGCGCGCGTGAGCACACCTTCAGAGATCGGCGCAGACGAGCGCAGCAAGATTGAGGCGCAGGCGAAAGAGATCGCTGGTGGCGCAGTGCGCGTCACTTATGACATTGACCCAAGCCTTGTTGGGGGCGTCACGCTTCGCGTGGGCGACCTCCTCATTGATGGAAGCGTCAAAGGAAAACTCGCGCGCATGCGTGAGCGCATCCTTTCGGCAGCCGGCTGAACCGGCGCAGCGCGTAGAGCAGCGAGGAGCAGAGAACCATGGCAATCAAGTCAGACGAGATCATCAGCATCTTGAAGTCGCAGATCGCGGGCTTTGACGGCGGCGCCGAGTCGCGCACCGTTGGCACGGTGGTCGAAGTGGGCGACGGCATTGCGCAGGTCTATGGACTCTCTGGCGCACTCTCGTCTGAACTTCTGGAGTTCCCTGGCGGCGTGGCCGGCATGGCACTCAACCTTGGCGAAGAGACGGTCGGCGCCGTGCTCCTTGGTGATGCGAAGAGCATTAAAGAGGGCGACACCGTAAAGACAACCGGTCGCGTTGTTGAGGTTCCGGTTGGACCAGAACTCATTGGTCGCGTTGTTGATCCACTCGGTCGTCCACTGGACGGCAAGGGCCCAATCAATGCAAAGAAGAGCCGCCCCGTTGAGCGCATTGCGCCGGGCGTGATCAGCCGCAAGTCAGTCACCACGCCAGTGCAGACTGGTATCAAGGCGGTTGATGCACTCATCCCAATCGGTCGCGGACAGCGCGAGTTGATCATCGGTGACCGCCAGACCGGCAAGACCGCCGTGGCGATTGACACGATCATCAATCAGAAGGGGAAGGGCCTCATCTGCATCTACGTTGCAATCGGCCAGAAGCTCTCCACGGTGCGCACCGTTGTTGCCATGTTGGAGAAGCAGGGCGCCATGGGGCACACCGTCGTTGTGGTCGCAGGCGCCGAAGATCCAGCACCACTGCAGTACCTTGCGCCGTTCGCCGGTTGCGCGATTGCAGAAGAGATCATGGAAGAGGGCGTCACCGTTGACGGGAAGGAAGTGCGCGACGCACTCTGCGTCTACGACGATCTCTCCAAGCACGCCGTTGCGTATCGCGAAATGGCGCTCCTCTTGCGCCGACCGCCAGGACGCGAAGCGTATCCAGGCGACGTCTTCTATCTGCACAGCCGACTCCTTGAGCGCGCCGCGCGACTCTCGGACGATCTGGGCGGCGGTTCGATTACGGCGCTTCCAATCATTGAGACGCAGGCGGGCGACGTTTCGGCGTACATCCCAACGAACGTCATCTCCATTACGGACGGACAGATCTTCCTTGAGACCGACCTCTTCAACGCGGGTCAGCGACCGGCGGTGAACGTTGGTATCTCCGTCTCGCGTGTAGGTTCCGCCGCGCAGACGAAGGCAATGAAGAAGGTTGCCGGACCGCTGAAGCTCGACCTTGCGCAGTACCGAGAACTCGCGGCATTCGCGCAGTTCTCTGGTGACCTTGACAAGACAACGCGCGATCAGCTGACGCGCGGTGAGAAGCTCTCCGCCATCACACGCCAGCCACAGTACGCACCAGTGGCGGTGGAGAAGCAGGTCGCCATCCTGTACGTCGCGTCAAAGGGGAAGTTGGACGACATCCCGACGCCGCGCGTGAGCGAGTTCGAGAGCGGCTTCTATACGTTCCTTGATCGCGAGCGCCCACAGGTGCTCACCGAGCTCGCCAAGGAGCAGGCGTTGACGGACAACGCCGCGAAGGGACTCGACGAGGCCGTTGACGTCTTCCGAAAGAGCTTCCTCGCCTAATGGCAAGCCAGCGCGAGATCCGACGACGCATCGGCGCGGTGAAGAATATTCGCCAGATCACGCGCGCCATGCAGTTCGTTGCCGCCTCCAAGTTGAAGCGTGCACAGGAGTCCACGCTTGCGGCACGACCGTACGGTCACTCCATTGATGAAGTGATCGCGGACCTCGCCTCTGTCCTCGGCGAAGAGGGGCATGCGCTGTTGCGCAAGCCGGCCGACGATGGAGCGAAGCTGATCGTTCTCTTTACCACCGACCGTGGCCTTGCTGGCGCGTTGAACTCCAACCTGATCCGCTTCGCCATGAAGGAGTTGGAGAGCGCAGGGCCTGGAACCCGCATCGTTACGATCGGGAAGAAGGGTCGTGATGCCCTGGCCCGGGGTGGGTATGAGATTGCGGCCGCCTTCCCCGGATACGGAGATAAGCCAACCTTCGCCGACGTCACCCCGCTCGTACGCCTCCTCACGGATGACTTCCTCGGCGGCCGTGCGGTGAGCGTCACCCTGATCCACCCAACCTTCGTCTCCACCCTGGTGCAGCGCCCAGAAGGGGTGCAGCTCCTCCCAATCCAACCAACTGCAGACACGGCAGGCATTCCGGGGAATCAATTCCTTTTCGAGCCCGACCCCGCCACGGTGTTGGAGGCGCTCCTCCCACGCTACGTTGCCACGCGCATCTTCCAGGCGGTCCTGGAGACTACGGCGTGCGAGCAGTCAAGCCGCATGGTGGCGATGAAGAACGCAACGGAGAGCGCAGGAGATCTCATCAGTGATCTCACGCTTACCTATAACAAGGTCCGACAAGCAAACATCACCCGAGAGATGATCGAAATTGCTTCGGGCGCAAGCGCGCACTGAAGCTGAGAGCGTAGGAGGAGTTATGGCGAACGCAGGAACGAAGAGCGCAGGAGCCGTAGGAACGGTCGTTCAGGTCACCGGACCAGTCGTTGACATTGAGTTCGCCGCACGAGAGCTGCCTGCGATCTACAACGCAGTCCGCGTCGATCGCGCAGACGGATCACTCGTTGTTGAGGTGCAGCAGCATCTTGGCAACAATCGCGTTCGATCCGTCGCCATGACAACAACCGACGGCCTCGCACGCGGCGCAAAGGCTACCGACCTCGGCGCACCAATCTCCGTCCCTGTTGGTGCGGGAACGCTCGGCCGTGTCTTCAACGTGCTCGGTGAAGCCATTGATCAGGCGGGCGACGTGAAGTCGGATACCCGACTTCCAATTCACCGCTCCGCTCCACCATTCGACGACCTGACCACGGAGACGGAACTCTTCGAGACTGGCATCAAAGTGATCGACCTTGTCTGCCCATTCAAGAAGGGTGGAAAGATCGGAATCTTCGGCGGCGCCGGCGTCGGTAAGACGGTGGTTATCCAAGAGCTGATTCGCAACGTTGCACAAGAGCACTCCGGCTACTCCGTCTTCGCGGGCGTCGGTGAGCGTTCACGCGAAGGGAACGACTTGATTCACGAAATGCGTGACTCAGGCGTTATTGACAAGACCGTGATGGTGTTCGGGCAGATGAACGAGCCACCTGGAGCGCGCCTGCGCGTTGCGCTCTCCGGCTTGACGATGGCGGAGTACTTCCGCGACGAAGAGGGCCGCGACGTGCTCCTCTTCATCGACAACATCTTCCGCTTCACGCAAGCCGGATCCGAGGTGTCCGCGCTTCTCGGCCGCATGCCGAGCGCCGTGGGATACCAGCCGAACTTGGCAACGGAGATGGCGGCGCTCCAGGAGCGCATCACCTCCACCAAGAAAGGGTCGATCACGTCACTGCAGGCGGTCTACGTGCCAGCAGACGACTACACCGACCCAGCACCGGCAACAACGTTCGGACACCTTGACTCCACGATTCGCCTTGAGCGAAGCATTGCGGAGTTGGGAATCTATCCGGCCGTGGATCCGTTGACGTCAACGTCACGCGTGCTCGACCCGAACGTGGTTGGCGCAAGCCACTACGAGACGGCGCGCGAGGTGCAGCGTGTGCTGCAGCGTTACCGTGACCTGCAAGACATCATCGCCATTCTCGGAATGGACGAGCTCTCGCCAGATGACAAGTCGCTCGTTTCACGCGCGCGACGTCTGCAGCGCTTCATGAGCCAGCCGTTCTTCGTCGCGGAGGTCTTCACGGGCCGCCCCGGCAAGTTCGTCAAGATTGCAGACACGGTTGCATCGTTCCGCGAGATCCTGGAGGGGAAGGCCGACGCACTGCCAGAGCAGGCGTTCTTCCTCGCCGGCACGTTGGACGACGTACGCGCGAACGCCGCTGCAATGGCGAAGTAGCGCATGCCATTCTCGTTGGAGATCGTGACGCCGGAACGACTCACCTGGAGTGGTGAGGCAACGGCCCTCGTTCTACCAACGGTTGACGGTGAGGTTGGCATTCTGCCGAAGCACGAGCCGTACGTCACGGTGCTTGGGCTCGGCGAAGGTCGCATCACCACCAAGGATGGCAACGTAGAGCTTGTGGCAATCATTGGCGGCTTTGTGCAGGTGCGACCCGATCGCGTCCTCGTACTCGCGGAATCAGCCGATCTAGCCGCAGATCTTGACGTCGCGACTATTGAGAAGGCAAAGTTGGCCGCCGAGCAGGCGCTTGCGCAGGTTGATCACGCCGACCCAGGCGCGGTTGCCACTGCACGAGCTGCCATGGCTCGAGCCCTGCTCCACCTGAACCTTGCGGAGCGCCGCCGCCGTCGCGGCTGATCTCCTGGCGCAACACAGGATCCCCCGCAGGTCGCCTCGCACAGCGCCCCAGCACCCTAGGGGCCGCTCAGTTGGACGCCGTGAGGGGAGAGGGGCGAGAATCCACGCATGAGTAAGCAACCAGAGCCAAAACCGTTCTCCTGGGAGTACCGCCCCACGGTGCTCGCCAAAGAGGCGTTCCACATCACAGGTGGTCGTCCGCTCAGCGGCAGCGTGCGCGTATCCGGCGCCAAGAATGCCGCGCTCAAGATGATGGCTGCGTCGGTACTCACTGGCGAAACACTTCGCCTTGAGAACGTCCCAGAGATCCTTGACATTGAGGTGCTGCGCGACACACTCCGCGATCTTGGTGTTGCGGTGGAACGTGAGTCAGATGGCACGATGGATCTCACCGCGGGCGACGTGGAGTGGCTCTTCGTTCCGTTGGAAGCGGCGGCCAAGATGCGCGCGAGCTTCATGCTGCTCGGACCACTTCTTGCGCGATTCGGTCGCGTCATCATCAGCAATCCTGGCGGCGATCGGATTGGACGACGCCCCGTCAACCTCCATGTAGATGCGATGCGCGCGCTCGGCGCAGAGATTGACTATCGCGATGGCTACTACTTTGCAAAGAGCAGCGGCAGGCTGCGCGGCGCAGACATCACCTTCCCGCACGTCACCGTGATGGGGACAGAGAATGCAATGCTCGCCGCAGTACTCGCAAAAGGGACGACGCGCATCCATCCTGCTGCGCAGGAGCCAGAGGTGGACGATCTCATCACGCTCC
>Ga0315902_10014593_pt1 | contig 10092 bp, 10 predicted proteins | sample LakEriMetagenome_9_FD_203523 | JGI IMG/M metagenome (GOLD analysis project Ga0315902, IMG submission 203523) | Freshwater fungal communities from buoy surface, Lake Erie, Ohio, United States - Buoy 12 MA117 | ecosystem: Environmental > Aquatic > Freshwater > Lake > Lake biofilm | place: USA...
TGGGTTTTTGAATTTACCACTATGGTGTGAACTACTGCCTGCATATACAATCGGTATATTTTTTCTTGAACAATAATCGGCAAGTTTCATAGTACCAAGTGCATTCGTTTCAAAGTATTTTATTGGATCTTTGAATGATGGTTGTATTCTAGCAATAGCAGCCAAATGAAATACTATTTCAAAATCTAAAACGGAATATAAGTAATCTTCTTTTATGTCACCATCTATGTAATAGACACCATCAACATGATTTGATTTCAAGCCAGTTGTGTAATTGTCAATGGATATGACAGAATGACCGTCTTGTTTCAAACGTCTTATTAAATTTGTTCCAACAAATCCAGCACCACCTGTTACTAAAACTTTCATGTTATATCGTATTCAAAATAGTTTCAAAATCATTTCTAAATTTTTCAACAACTGTATTACTATGATACAGTTTATTCACGTTGTCCAATGCCTTTCTACTCACTTCTTCGTAAAAATCACAATCGTTCAAAAGTAAGTGTATTGATTTTTTTATAGATTGATAATCCATAAAGTCAAATGATAAGTCTGGAAACAAATCTCTCTGTGTATCAAGATTTATATTGCCAACTAATGGAACTCCCAATGCAGCATATTCTAGAGAACAATTACCACCTGAAAATTCTCTGTGAATATCTATACCAAATTTGGATCCATAAATAAATCCCATCCATTCATCGTGAGGCATTCTAGCATGAATAGATATTCCATCAAGAGAATATGTATCGGGAAAAGATAACATATGTATTCCACTCGGTCTGTTGTATTCTAGAGAATATATTGGAATATCTTTCACTACATCTGATGCTATCTTATGACAAATCATTCCTCTCTGGTATCTTTTTATTGGCGTTGGTAAAGAAACATAAGTACCATCACCGAATTTTTTTGGTTCATCCACAGATATATTGATACACCCATTCCATTGAACAAAGTTGTCAATGAAAACTGACATTAACTTTTTATCAAACTCACTATGATATAAAAACGCCTTTGATTTGGATAACAATTCGATATACAATCTCTGTTCATTTGCATTCCAATCAAACCAATCAAATATAGTCCCTTCTTGTGAAACAAATATATGATTATTATTTGACAATTCCAAGGCAATTTTTAATTTCTTTTCTTCATCGTGAACAGGTGTTTGAATAATTACTATATTGCCATCACCTTTTATTTCTGATGATATTGAATCCCATCTAACAGAATACCAAGGATATAGTTGTATATGAGCAAATGGAAGTCTTTGTATTCCAAAATCAGTTTCTATTCCGTTTGGCAATCCTAAATCATTTATGTAATATATTTTTTTGTTCATTGTAATTCTTTTAGTGAGTTGATAATTCTTTCCATCATTGCATCTATTGTATATTGTTTACACCAATTTCTTCTATCTTCTAAATCAATCGTATCTTGTTTTTCATAAAGCATTTTTATTTTATTCTTAAAGTCTTCGTAATCACCTTGTTTGAAATAGTACGCTCTATCACCAAAGTAATCACTGGCACCTTGATATATTGAGTCTGAAATTAAGACATCCTTTCCATTATAGTAACCTTCCAACAGAGTTAAACCTCCAGTAGATGCCTCCATATATTCCGTAACCAAGAACGAACAAGACAATACTTTGTTCTTATATTCTGAATATGATAAAGAATGATTACTTCTAAAAAATTTTATACCCAATTCATTACAAGCATTATCTAAAATTTCAAAATTTATGTCATTGTATTTTCTAACAGGATGATAAACAAATCCATCATTGACTGCAGAATCATATTTACTTTCAAAAAATTCTGCATAACATTTGATGGGTTTAATCTTTTCAAATGGTATATTATATGCCTCATTTAATCGCAAGGCAACCGCATTAGATGGAACCCATATTTGATCACAATTCGATACCCACTCGTACTCATTGAAATACTTTGTCCATGGATAACAGTCCCATACATACATTATTTTTTTCTTATCAGGAAACTTTTCAGAGACATCTTTGAATCTATTCATTTGACTCAATCCATTCATAGATAGAATGAAATTACAATTGTCATCACATTCATTGACCAATACTTCTATACCATATTCTCTAAATTTCTCTATTAAATTGAAAGTTATTCTCGTCTCTGTGCCTTTTAGTTCAGTTGTATTTTGAATGTAACTTATTTTCAATTTTCAATTCCTCGAATTTTTTGTTTAATTCTGACAAAAGATTATTCGTTATCTTATACTTATCAAGTCCTATATCATTTTTCTTTAATCTTCTTGCAGGTGAACCTATGTAAACACCACCTGGACTTATTACACTTGTTTTAGTTATCATCGTACCCATCCCTATCATAGAGTATGCACCAACAACACTATACTGATGACACATAGATCCCAAACCAAAATTCACACCAGACATTACTATAACATAACCAGCGATTAAAACGTTTGCAGTAAAATTAACATCATCTTGTATAATACAATCGTGTCCGATATAAGTACCTCTTAATACTTTAACTCTGTTACCGATAGTTGTTGCACGGGTTGAACCGGAATGAACGGTTGTAAATTCTCTGAAAAAATTATTGTTTCCGATTACAGTTTCACAATCCGTTTTCTCAAAATATCCATTATGTTCTGGTGGTGTCCCGATAGAACAGTATGCCTCAAATCTATTATTATCCCCAATGATAGTTTTTCCGGTTATGTAACAATAAGGACCTATGTAATTACCTACACCCAATACAACAGATTTTTCTACTATTGCTGTTGGGTGTATGTAATTATTTTTTACTTTACCCAATTCCATGTTTTACCATTTTCATAAAAGTAGTCAATTGTTTTTTGCAATGCACTTTCAAGATTTGTATTTGGTCTAAAATCTATGACAGAATAAAGTTTTGAATTATCGGATTGAAGATGCCATATTTCCCAAGGTCTAACTCTTGCTTCATCAACATTTATTTCTACGGTATCGTGTCCCATGAGTTTTCCAATCAAATTTGCAAGGTCATATATTTTGATACCATCTTCACTTCCCATATTGTAAACTTCTCCAAAGTTTCCTTTCTCTAAAAGTTCTACTGCCATAATAACGGCATCACCTGCATATAGAAAATCTCTGAACGAATTGTTACCAAGATTTAGTCTATTACTAATTGCAAGTTGAGAAATGATTTCTGGAATAACATACTCATGTGTTTCTCTTTCACCAACACAATTAAACTGACGAAGTGCTATTGCAGGAACAGATGCCTCTCTCCATCGAACTTGAACAAGTCCGTCTGCAGCAAGTTTAGATACACCATAGGTAGAATGTGGTTCTACTGGATCACTTTCTTTTATTTTACCAACCATATCACCATAGATTTCTGCAGAAGAAACTTGTAGTAAACCTTTGATACCAACAGTCTGACATGCATTCAGAACTCGAAGAACAGATGTTGCATTTATATCGAAGAAATGCATAGGTCTTTCAAAACACTCAGGAATATATGGCTCTGCTGCATAATTGAAGACATACTCTATATTATGTTTTTTCAATATCCTAACAAGTTCATTTTCATCATCACGAATATCAAACCAAATAAACTTTGCATTTGGATTTACATTTTTAGTTTGTCCTGTTATCAGATTATCCAAAACTATAACATTACAGTTTCTATCATTTATCAAATAGTCCACAAGATGTGAACCAATAAAACCGGCTCCACCAATTACACAAACATTAACATTTCTAATATCTCTCATATAAACTCCTTATTTAGTTCCTACTATTAAAAAATCTCTAACTGGATTTGAATGAAAATAACCATCACCAACTTCAACATCTTTGAATCCCGATTTGAACATCAAATCGCCTAATGTTTCTGGACACCAAGCCCATTTATGACCGGCTGTTGTTTCCCATCCAAATAACTGCATAACACCATTACTACCATTTATTTCATCTGGATTAGTATTTTCCAATATATGTTTTGCAACTGCCTTTACATTACCAGTTTCTATGATAATCTTTCCATTTGGTTTTAACCAGTTATACCATCGTTTAAGTAGTGTAGTCATTTCTTGAAAAGAAATATACATTGCAAAGTGTGATAGTAAGATTTCATCAACTGAATTATTTTCCCATTTCAAATCAAATACATCACCTTCAACATCAACTTTCATATTACCATGATACATGGATTTGTTATCTATATTGATATACCCATCAAGATACATCTGTCCAGATGCCAAATTTAATTTGACAATATCATTACTCGACTGCATTGTTTATTACCTCCGATATAAATTCAATTTCAATATCCGTTAAATCAGTATATGTTGGTAGCAACAATCCAGTGTTGAATGATTCCTGTGAGTTTTTTATTATTTCCTTTTCTTTTATGAATGGTTGTAAATGTAATGGATGAAAAAAGTATCTATAATCTATTTCATTTCTATCCAACTCTTTTAACACATTCTCATAGTTTTTTGTAACTCGTATTGCATAATACCAATAAACATTAAAACTATCTTCATCTTCATACGGTATGCTAATATACGAATTTTTCCGCAAACAATCGTTATATTTTTTTGCAATTTCTCGTCTTCTATAAATTGTTTTACCAACATTTGATAATTGACCAAGACCTATTGCACATTGTACATTAGTCATTCTGAAATTAAAACCAGCATCATCATGTATGTATTTTTTTCTATCAACGAAATTTAAGTTTCTTATTGATAATAATTCTTTTCGTATATCTTCATCATCTGTTAAAACAATACCACCTTCGCCTGTTGTTATTATTTTATTTGCATAAAACGAAAATGTGCTAACATCACCGATTGAACCAGCTATAATGTTTCTATGACTTGCACCATGAGACTCTGAAGCATCTTCTATTATTTTTATATGTGGATAATCATTTCTGAATGACTGTAATTCATCTGTATTTACAACCAATCCGTATGTGTTTACTATTATGAGGGCAGATGTTTTATCCGTAATCTTATCTCTGACCGATTTGTAATCTACATTATAGGTATCTATGTTTATATCACAAAATACAGGAACTAAATCATTTTTTGTTATAGCAGTCAAACAGGATACAATAGTCATTGAGGGCAAAATCACTTCACTATTTTCAGGTAAGTTCAAAGATTTTATTGCCATATAAAGTGCAACAGTACCATTACTACAAGTTACACCATATTTTCTATTACAAAAATTGGCAAACTCATTCTCAAACTTTTCTATAAATTCACCGTGTGCAATAAATCCGGAATCTATTGCCTGTTTTGCAAACAATTTATCTTCATCGTATAGATGTGGAATAGACATTGGTATCATTTCAATAATCCTTTGTTATACAGAATAGGACCAATAGTCCCTTTGTTATGAGTAAGAAAAGTATTTAACTTTGACGCCTCTATTACACGAGAACCTATTGGCGATGTATCACCCATTTCTTCACATAAATTGTTATATGATAAATTTAATTCTTTTCGTGTTGCGTCAAATGTATGGCAATCTGTTTTATATTCGAGTTGTAAAACATCACCACTTATCCAATAATCAAAATTTCTTTTAATGAATAAATCAGTACCATCAACTTTCATATTAAAACCAATGAAACCAGTTTCAGTATGTGTATCTGCACTCGTTGCATCTACCGTTCTTGTATGTACATAGTTTCCATTTTGATCATATCCACCATGTCTCATTACTTTGAAACCTTCTCTACCGAGAAAAGTAACATTGTGGTTGGCAAATAATTCATCAAAAAAGTTTTCTTCTACCTTATCAACAAATAAACAATCTGCATCTATTGAACAGAAACTTTGATTACCAAGTAGTTCATATGCATAATGTATTGCAGCAACTGGTCTGAACCACTTTATACTTCTCTGTGAAGAATACTCGTGTGTAAATGATATTTTATTTTTTAGATTTAAGTCTACATAATCTATTATTCGTTTTCCATCAACATCGTAGTTCATAAGATTTATGAATACAAACGAATTATTGTTTGCCCATTCTTCTAACCATTCCGGATAATAGTCTGTGTATAAATCACTTTCGTTTTCAAAGAAAACATACATAGTATGTTCAATTGAATTTCCAGTATCTATAAAAGATTGCAATAGTTGTTTACCACATATATTGTATATCTCTTTTGTAAATGTTGTTACGAATATCATTGTATCTCACTATAAAATTCATTTTGTTTTTCTTGTTTTTGTATATTCTTATGATGATACAGACAAAAAACTTCCTCTGCTGGAAGATTTGAGTATCTGTCATAACCAGATAACCTTTCGTGAACCTTATTTTTCCAAGATATTGAATCAGTATTCTTGTATATTCGGGTTTGATAATCTGGCCAATTTACTCTGTTGTGTTCATCAAATTGCCATCCCCATCTTTTTATATGTTCATCTGTTATACCACTAACCGTATTCCATCTTGGAACCAATATCATTTCCAAATCATCATTTGAATTTAGTATATCGTGTATACTACTTATCAATGTTTCGGATGGCAATTCATCGGCATCTATATTGAATATCCACTTCTTCGTGCAATGGTTTTTCAAATTGTTCTTAAATGTTGCGAAATCTTTATTCAACGGAAATTCTATAACATTAAGATTTGAAATAGAAACACGATATTGATCTACAACGGCTCTAACTGCAGATGTTACAGACATCGAATCCATTTGTATTACAATTTCATCTTCATCTGAAATACTATCTTTTAGAAAGTCCAATAGATTTTTTAATTCTTCATCCTCGTTACAGACCGTTATCGTGTATGAAATCATTTAGTATCTCCATCTTTATTTGGTTCTATCCTTTTTAATTTTGGTAAATTTATAGGAACTCTCTCTGCGAATTTTGGAAGAAAGTTATCCAACATAGTTTGGAATTTTTTAACCATAGATTCATACGACCAAATTTTTTCGAGTTCTCGGATTGACAACTTTGAACTTCTCAAATACTTTGAATAATTAACATAAACGTCATTCAATGTTTTTGCGGCTTCTTGGTAGTTTACTGTAAACCATCGTGTGCCCGCATTTATCACGCTATCCCAAACTGCACTTTTATGCACTTCGGTCAATTGACCTTTTAGATGTGTGTGGAATTTTTCAGAAATGAAATCAGTATGACCACTCCAACCGGAAACAATAATTGGTTTTCCTGTTGCCATAAATTCCGCAATAGGTCTACCGTACCCTTCACCCTTTGTAAATGATACAAATGCCTTTACTTTTGGATGATTGTATAACGTATTCATTTGATTATCAGTTAAATCACCGTGTAGCAAATAAATCTTTGGAAGATTTTTTTTGTTTGTCATTCTTTTTATCAAATTTATTCTATCAATAACTTTACTTCTATCTGTTATTGAAAAAGTACCCATAGATGTTTTTAATAGTAATGCCGGTTGATTTGGTTTATCACCGAATGTTTCAAAGAATGTAAATAACAAACCAGATATGTCTTTTCTATCTTGACCAAAATCGCCTCTCAACCAATGTCCAACAAACAAATATAGAAAATCGTTTGGTATTTCATCTAATGTATTTACAATTTCCACATCACTATCAATGGATTTTCCATATATGTCAAGTCTTACACCTTCGTGTAAAACTTCAACAGGTGTTGTTAATTCCAATACACCAACCGTTTGATTTGTAACCTTGTCTCTCTTATCATATTTTGTTGTTTCAAAAACATACTTTGCATGTTTTGATGGAACTATAACTAAATCCATTTTATTACAACCATCAATCCACTCCGGAGAACAAGCATCAGTTTCAACACCAGCAGTAATACCAATGTTGTATTTACCAACTTTTTGAAATTCATTTGGTATAGTACATTGCATCCAAATGTCAGGTTGACTTTCCAATTGACCAGTCATTATCAAATCTAAAATCTGTTTATGTTCAGGATTATTTTCATCCAATGCATTCATTGGTGTTTCACCCCAATTGATAGAAATAACTTTTACATCAAATCTATTCATTTCTATAATAGATGTTAGTAAGTCTCTGGCATGGGAGCCATACCCACTCATTGTTGCTACTGGTCCACAAAAAACTAATTTAGGTCTATAACTCATATTATCCTCAAACTAAATGTAATTCAAAATTTTTCTTTTTTGTAAAGTTAGTCAATGTATCATTGATACTACTGACAACTCTATCACACATATTGTCTCTTGACATACCAACATTTGGATCAAGTATAAATTTACGTCCTTCTAAACCAGCGGCAATTCTTTCTTCTTTCGATGTTTTATACCACTCATATAAAGCATTACCAGTTTCTCTAAAATCCGCCCTATCATCAAAGATGTAAGGTGTTGGTACAGAACCTTGAACGGATATGTTAGATGGCCAAATCGGCTTTACCCATTCACCACATTTCACATCACCCCAAACATCTTTTCTATGTAATGTGTGAACTTTAATGTAATCATCAGCAGTAAAGTATTCATTTGTTTCTGGATTGATAAAACCACATTGGTCTTGTAAACCACCTGTTACATTGACAACGATGGGTGTACCGGCTGCAAGAGCTTCTGCCGTTCCCAATCCAAACCCTTCATTTGAAGCGATATTAACAACAACATCTGCAACATTGTATAGTATGTTTAATTTTTCAGATGGAACAACTTTATCGTCAAATAATACAGGATATTCATTACACAACTCACCAACCAATGCAACTAAATCTGTTCCATTTGGATCAATTGGTTGTGTATGCATCAATAACAAACAATCTTCAGCAGCGTTTCCACCATTCTTATCCACCAACTGACAAAAGTGTTTATATGCAAGAACAACATCACCTGGATGTTTTCTGTGAATGTTTCGGTTATTCCACATAACAACAAATTTATTTTCGTTACCACCACGAATTTTTTTATTTTCTTCTTGTAATAAATCCCATTGTTGATTTTGTGTAGTTTCATCTGCATCTATCGGATAGAAAATACCAGTGTCTATACCATGTGGGACATATTTTATTCTGTGGTCAGGAATTTCTTCACCAAATCTTTTAAGTATTCTATGGTTTATTCCGTATGTTTGTTTTGAAATTGCCATTAACAAATCACAACTAGCGTATGCCTCTTTGTTCCACATTGGATCGGTAGCAGTATCACCGACCAAACCTGCACCATCCCATATATTCAAATACAATAGTGGTATGTTCTGACGTATTTCATGTTCCATGTTATACAACCAACCCCAAAATCTTGGATCGGTAAAGTGTAAAATAGCATCCGGTTTTTCCATTTCAATCATTCTACGAAGTAAAATTGGATCACCATACCCATCATTGCAATATATTTTTATAGAAGCATCCTCTACTCCTGTTTTATTTTTTGCATCTTCTGATAAGTCAAATATCTTTCCTTTATCTGGATGGTTTATAGCTGCACCAAGTTGAACCCAATCAAATTCTTTTACAGTTCCTATAACCATATCTCTTGATACTGTTGCAATTCCTGATGTTAGTCTCAAATCATCTGACAGTAATAATATCTTTTTCTTTGCCATGTGAAACCTTTATATGTTAAAAAACTTTTGTGTTGTAGTTGATGAAACACCGTTCATGTTAATAAGCATTTTACGGTACGGTTTGAATTTGTAACCCATTTGTTCTAACGAAGAATTGAACCAATCTTCCGAGTAATCATCTTTATTTCTTTTACCGTTTGAAACTATTGCTTGCATATCACGAACAAAGTTATCAAGTTTATTCATGTCTCTTGTTAATCGTATCAATCTTAATCTTCGTCTGTTATATTCTTCTTCGTCATTCTCTAATCTATTGATTTCAAATATAAGACTTTTTAATGAATTTTCCAAATCATTTATATCGTAAGATAAAACTAATTCAGGAAATTCTGTTCCCTTGAACAAATCAATGTATGTTTTATCGTAGATCGGAATGGTCATCAAGTTCTTTTCTATCTGTGCATATTCAAATCTTGGTGTAATAAACATTCCAAAGAAAGGCACTTGTGTATTTGTTGTTGATATACTAAATCTACAACCGGTTAAAAAG
>Ga0315902_10014594_pt1 | contig 10092 bp, 6 predicted proteins | sample LakEriMetagenome_9_FD_203523 | JGI IMG/M metagenome (GOLD analysis project Ga0315902, IMG submission 203523) | Freshwater fungal communities from buoy surface, Lake Erie, Ohio, United States - Buoy 12 MA117 | ecosystem: Environmental > Aquatic > Freshwater > Lake > Lake biofilm | place: USA...
AAGCTCTAGTTGTTGCTCCAATCTCGTTTTTTGACAAAAATCGCTAATATTCAATTATTCATCCCCAACTTTTTGACTTGATCCGTAAAAATGAATATAGGTACAACTACCATCCCCCAAAAAGTTACGTGAGCCACCAGGCAAACCTGCAAAACCACTTTCATTTATGGCGCCTATATTTGGACTGTTCCAATATTGTTGGCCGGTACTTTTCATTTTTCCACCTGCGGTATTCGGAATAACATTCCCGCCATCCGCATTTGGGTCTAAATAATTGATCAAAGTGCTCCAATCATCATCGGAAGGAACATGCCACCCTGTCGGACAAACATTTCTTGCATCTGAAGCCGTATACCAATTGTATAATTTCCCGTAAGGGTTTTCATATTGGCTATCATGAAAAAAGACCTTAATTAATAATTTAGATACCGCCCTTATAATCGCAAGCATTCCGCAGCACCCATGTCTCCCTCAAAGTTCAAAATTTTCGTAAATAAAAAACCCTTGACTTATTAACAAAATCAAGGGTTTAGAGGTTTTTTTGAGTTTTTTTGAACTCAAATTGGTGGAGTCGGAGGGGTTAGCTTCCATGAGCCATTGTAACTAACGTGCAGCGGATAAAAGCAACATTCACTTCGTTCATGTTTTTTTATTACAATAACTCCCTGAAGCAAAGCTTCGAATCGTTTTGGAATAAAAAAAGCACTTTTCAAAGAAAAGTGCTTTTATCAGAGTGGAGTCGGAGGGGTTCGAACCCTCGTCCAAACGACGAGTTCTCAAGCTTTCTACATGCTTAGTTTTTGATTGGTTTTCGATTGCCGTGCGGACAAAAACACCCAAAACGGCAACTTAGGTTTTTAGGTCTCACGAAACGTTAAAACCATCCGTTTCGCCAGCTCAAATGGATGAACTTCCAGCTTCCCTTGCGTTTGAGCACCGCGCGGGAGGAAGTACTTGTCCTGGTTACTATGCTTCACCGGGATTAAGCCAATTTACATTCCGTAAATTAAGCAGCAAGTGCGTATGACGTGTTGTCAATTATTGTTTGTGACATGAGATTTAAGAGGAACACCACAACCCTCTGCATGCTGACACCTGACTACCGCTATCGCTGTCAAATCCAATGTCGACCCCAAAGAACGTACGGCAAAGATACGGATATATAACAAGGCTAAAAGGTAAAAAGTGTGAATTATCCCAATGGTTGGTGTCCCATGTCCTTAAAAAAAGCGTCTATGGCTTCTTTCGCTTGCCCTCCTTTTTGCGTGCCAATCAACAAGCGATTTCCATTCTCAAAGACCAATTGGATGCCCATTTTTCCTCGGACGTTGAGTGCACGATTTGATCCCAAACCTCGCAATCCCCAACCGCCATATTCGCGTAAAGGCTTGTAAGACCGCACTTCAGCCAATGCAATGCCCGACCAAGGATAGAACCGTTCTGCCCGATGAAAAGGCACAAATTGCACATAAATGCCTTGCGCGTTGATGCGTGTTTTGAGTTTGAAAAATAAAAAGGCGCAAAACACCAGGCAGGTGATGACGATGCCAACCAACCGATCTTCTTTTGCTGCATTGTCGCTGAAATACGCATACACTAAGTCACCAATTACCAGTGCAAAAAAGAGCCATAATACCCATTGGGAGAACCGCTGTTCCTCTTCAAAGACGATTGAATGTTTTTCCTTTTGTTCCATCCTACTTAGTTATTTACGTTGTTTTTTGGAATAAAATTCAGCCCCTTGGTAATATAGGTTACCATTCGGCAATATTCGCAAGGCATCGGAATAATTTCTATTCGGATTAAAACAGTGAGCAAAATCGTTTTGAAGGGTCGACATATACGTCTTGGAATATATGCGTCCCGATTTGTAACGAACAATAACCAACAACTGGTCACCCCTTTTTTTTAGTGCCAATTTTCGATCTGTAAAGAGGTAAGGGGAGGATTGATTTGGAGAGCCAAAACCTTGCTGCAAGTATTTTCCTTTGTAGGAGGTCCAACTGGCAAGAAAGGGTTTGGGGTCTTCTTTGATTCCTACATACGTGTAGGTGGTGTTCGATTGGTCGTCGATACGCATGTAAATTTGATCCTTGTGTGAGATAAATTCCAAAATGTAATCGGAGAAATAGTAAGAAAACAACCCAAGAAATTTGAATCCAATGCTATATGTTCCTTCGTCAGTAGCTTTCGCCAAGGCCTTTTTTCCTTCGATGTAAAACGGAAAGCGCTGCGTGTTTTTTATGCGAAGCATGCGGTAGGATAAGTTATAGGTGCCTTTTACGTCATGTATGTCTGTCAACGTAGGCACCGAATGGTCAGGGGATAAATCATTGAAAAATGCAGCCAAAACGGGTGCTTGTTTTTTTTTCTCCACCTTTTCTAACGTGGCATGGTACCTGGTTTTCAAATACACGTCACTTAAAAGGCTTGGATCCTGCATGTACAGCCCATTTTTTGAATTGGTCAGAACGATAAAACCATTGCCTAGATCCGGATAAAATTTCATTCCGGAGTGAAAGAAGTCGGTCGCCCCATCGTGACTTAATTCCCTAATGGTTCTGGAGGTGTCGCCCGATTTTAACACACGTTCATCACAGCCAAGCCCCAGTCCATAGCCATGGTATTCTTCCAACGGAAGTGCCGACAAATGATTTCTGAACATCTCTTGAATCAGCATTGAATCAACCAATTGCTTGTTATTGTGTCGTCCGTAATGCACATACATATTCAGGTAATTTCCAAGGTCAGCGACAGAGGAACAAATCGAAATCGCACCAACATCCCTAAAATAGGGTTCAGTGTAGGAATGTCCCTTATGAAAACCTTTGGAAAGATCATGCGCTTTGTGTTCCTGTTCGCCATATACAAACGTGTTTTTCATACCCAAAGGAGTAAATACATGTTCCTGAAGATGGTCTGCATAGGACGAACCGCTGATTTTTTCAATAAGCAAGGTCAGAAGACCATAACCAATGTTTGAATAAGCAAAATTTAGGTTTCTTGGGCCAAAAGCCCCAAGTTTATTCAAGCTTTGAACGATGTGGTTTTTTTCAGGACCTCTGAAATCACTAAAGTTATTCCAAAGGTCGTTAGGCAAGCCCGAAAGATGACACAGTACCTCCCGTGTGGTGAAATCAGACCCATTTGGAAAGGTTTCATGTTCAAACCGCAGTTCCGGAAGGTATTGGCGAAGAGGCACATCAAGGTTCAGTTTGTTCTGCTCCACTAGCTGCATAATGGCCAATGCTGTAAACGATTTGGAAAGCGAAGCGATGTGGAAGGAAGTGGTATCGGTTATTTGAATCCCTTTTGAAACGTCACTGTAACCGAATCCCTTGGTATAGACGATTTTTCCACTGTCAACAATGCCGATTGCGACACCGGTTACGTGGTATTTGAGCATTTCCTTTTTAATTTTTACATCGATTTCTTCTGCCCAATTGGAAGATGTGTCGTTTTGGCAATAACAATGCGTTGCCACAATGCATGTGGTAAGCAAGAGTGAAAGCGAGAAAAACCCTTTTTTCTTAATCCTGTACATACAGTGTTTTATTCCAGAATCGGTTCTCCGTTTCAATCCTTACCATGTACATTCCCGTTTTCATTCGACCATCCAGAAGCACACTTCCTCCGGTAACCGTGCCATAATCTTTCACCAATTTGCCATGATGATCGAATAGTTTTAAGCGACATTCGCCTTCAATCCCAGCTACGTTTAAACGTGTTCCTGGACAAATGGGATTTGGGTAAATACCCACATCTTCACCTAAAAGCACTTGTTGGTCAAGGTTATTGCTTAGGTTGACATTATCGAGGTAGAGGGCATTTCCCCAATGTCCTTTGTTTCGGAAGGCCACGATTACCTTATCGTTTCCAGTAAATGCATATAAATCAATGCTTTCCGTTCGCCATTCCGTTGCGCTGGGAGTAAAAAAGGAGTTATTGGTAGGTGCTGTTGCTAATGTCAAACCTCCCTTAAAATACACTTGGGTAAACGTCGAACCGCAATTCGTCGATACCAGAACCGCAAGGGTGTCGCTGTAACTCCCTCCCCAGGGTGCATAAGCAACATCGAAGGTTAAATCCAAACTAGACATGTTTTGGGCATTCACACTCACGTTTAAATCGTCTGTCGTTCCTTGCGAATCGATGTTGTAGTTGTCGTAAAGCGCCGATTGGACAGAATTTGAAAATCCTCCTGTAGAAGTGGAGAGCGACCATTGACCTCCGTTATCCGGATTGGTTTGGTACCACCCGTTTGGAGTGAACATTCCTTCAAAATCCTCGTTAACGATGGTTGGTAATTGGTAATTCGCAACCGTTACAGTGATAGAATCCTGGTCAGTATTTCCGAATTGATCTGTAATGGTTAAGACGGCCAGATGATTTCCGGGTGTGGCAAAAAACACGCTGGGGTTGCGCAAGTTAGAGTTGCTCGGACTTCCAGTTGGAAAACTCCAAGACCAAGTAGCATTAATATGATTCAAAAAGGAATGGTCCTCAAAATAGAAGGAATCGGCTGCGCAAAGAACGGTTTGTTCCAGTTTGTCGACCATGATGCGGCAAATGGGATGGTCCGGCGCTTCATTAAGTGCACTTTCCCAAATGCCTTTTCCATAACTGGCCAATCGAATTTTCCCATCGCGGTAAAAAGGACGAAGGATGTTGCCATTGGTAAACGTGGGCAAGCCGGCGTTGTCTAACACCCAGTTCGTCGTAGCATTACGGTAATACACAGCGTTATTGGTCGCCGCATAGAGTCCACCGTTTGTACCAGCGATGTAAACCAATGAATGAATGTACTGGTTATTCAAAGCAGATGAACTCAAATTGTTCCATGACATGCCGCTGTTCGTAGAGTGAAAAACCTTCGTGTTGTTCGCGCCGTCAGGGTAAGCAATCCAAAGCTCCTGATCGTTTTCAGGATTTAAGGTCACTAACATGCGTCGGCTGTTTCCTGTGGGGGGACTGAGTTGTTCCCATGTAGTGCCTCCGTCCAATGTGCGCCACAAATAGCCCACACTCCCGCTTGGAGGTCGCTGACAAACGTACATTTTATCAGGATTTTGAGAAGAGATTTCCATATACGTGATGCGGCTATCGGGATTGGGGCCAAAAGCATAAAGCTGATTGAAAGAACCCCCACCATCGGTTGATTTCCACAGTTTATTTGCGTTTCCAGTGAATAGTGTATTGTAGCAGTTGGGATGGAATTCAAGCTCGCTGGATTCCGCTCCCCAATACGATTCGTTCGGTGCAATGCCAAACTGGAAATAAATGCCTGCATCCGAATAATTAGCAGGCAAGTACCTTCCACCAATATCGCTGAAATACGTTTTTTTGTTTTGCCCGGGGTTCACGTAGCCCGTTGGAGCTTCCCCGCCGCCAAGTTGTAGGAAATTTCCAAGGCCGTAGTTCTCATGATGTCCTAAATTCCCATTGTGATAAAGTCCCCCCACTTGCACATCCTCGTTCCATCCGCTGCCAAAGCCCCAGAAATCGGAACCGCGAACGCCGTCCATTTTAAAAGAGGGTTGCGTAGCACAAAAATTGGTTGAAAGGTAGGCGCCTCCATCCGTTGTAATCCAAGTATTGCCATTCACCTGACGAAAATCTTGCATGTCCACGTGTATGGATAAAGGCCCACCAACATACCCAGCCAATGAAGAAAAAGACGCGCCGCCATCCGTTGAGGAATATAGATTCAGTCCACCAACCAAAATTTTGTCTGCATCCGTGGGCGAGGCCAAAATCGCACAATTATAAAACCCTTGATGATACGTCCAGTCGGGATTTCCATAGGCCAAGTTGAGGTGCGTTGCGGTGTAGGGTCCGCCAGCTGGTCCATTTGGTAACAACCAGCTTGCACCAGCATTGTCGCTGCGGAATACACCAATGTACCCGTAATCGTTAAGTTTAGACTCACCAATCAAGTAAGCATAAACCCGGTTGGGATCAGCAGGTGTGACCGCCAGTCGACCTCCGCCATCGGTTCTGGCAGGATCCGTAGAGGTGTACCATCCATTCGATTGTAATTGCCAGCTAGCGCCAGAATCGGTGGATTTAAAAAATTCACAAATAATTTGCGCTGGGTTGTTTTTAAGCAAGTAAATAACGTTTGGATCATCAGGCTTGCACTTTAAATCGTAACATTTTTGTGTGTAAAGTTGAGTCCATGTCGTTCCACCATCCGTTGATCGGTACAACCCTTTTTGGGTAGCGGCGATTACAATTTGTGTATTGGTTGGTTGAATGAGGATTTCATTGACACCAAGTCCGTTCTCAGGCATGACATTCGTCCAGTTTTGTCCTCCGTCTGTGCTGCGGAAAATCCCGAGGTCACCGCCAACAAAGACAATGTTTCCGTCCGTTGGGTGAACTTCAATGGCGTTTGTTCCCCCAAAATTCATCGTCATTGAAACGGATGTCCAGTTATTCCCTCCATCGATGCTTTTAAACACTTCTCCAGGTTCAGTTCCCAAGTAAAGCACAGCAGGATTCCCAGCACACTGGTCAATGCAATACACATTGGTTTGGTCTGATGCTTGGTTATTATTTCCCGCTTGGGTGTGAAGTGGCCCGGAAACCGTCCAGTTTGAATTTTTTTGAGGAAACTGGTTCAAGTAGTCACCTAATTCCTGTTGCACCTGTTCAGGTGTCTTCTCAATAATCCATCCATTTTCATCGATATGGTCCTGAACAGATCGTCTCCAATATTTGTAATATTGCGTGTGGTAATTTTTCACAAATGACACCGTTCGGTAATGGGCCGAATATAACTTGTCCACTTCGAAAACGTTGGGTTTTTCTTTATACATTTCCTGTGCCCACTGGGGCAAACCCTGTATTTCTGCAACCGAAGGTTTCGATCTCTTTTGTGAGAAAGAAATGGTTAAAAATCCAAAAGAGAATAGGAATAGTAGGTACTTTCGCAATAAAATATTCTTCATGTTACCAAAAATACAAAAGACTTCAAACCCTTCACAAGGTTGTGGCAAAATTGTACGTCTTAAAAAGTCCGTCGTTCGGTCTTGCCTTCTAACGCTTTCCTTTATAATACTCGCTCCAGGACTTTTGTTGGCCCAAAAAAAATACAGTAAAAGCGACATGGATGTTTTGGATTATCAAATAGCCATCGAAGTAAACGATTCGAATAACAGAATCGCTGGAAACGAGGTGATTCAATTCAAATGCCGCCGAAACGTGAATCAAATAAGCGTTGAGTTGCAAGGTGTAACCAGTTCGGGAAAGGGTATGAACGTTTCGGAAGTAAAGTTGAATGGTTTAGCAATTGCATTTAAACATCAAAACAACATGCTGCTTATTTCTGGGACACAGTTGGATACATCAGCCATCTATGAATTGGAACTGACTTATTCCGGGATTCCGACGGATGGCCTGGTGATCGGAGAAAACATGTTTGGGAAACGAACTTTTTTCGGAGACAATTGGCCAAACCGGGCGCATTGCTGGTTTGCCTGTAACGACCATCCATCAGACAAAGCAACGGTGTCATTTTTAGTTCATGCACCCGAAAAATATGACGTTATTGCGAACGGAACCCTTGCCAGTGTTCAAGAGTCATGGGGGGGGATGAAAAAATGGAAGTATGAAGCACCTTATGTGCTGCCCACTAAGGTAATGGTAGTCGGGGTTGCTGATTTTTCACACATTGAACTGGGGGCAACCAACGGGATTCCTCAAACCGGATGGGCGTACCCAGAAAAAGACCAGCAAGCTTTTAAAGATTTTAAATTAGCACCTTCGATTTTGGATTTTTACATCCAGTATTTTGGTGAATACCCGTTCGATAAACTGGCACATGTGCAATCCACTACGCGTTATGGAGGAATGGAAAATGCATCGTGTATATTTTACGACGAAAGCGCCATCGATGGATCAGGAAAAAGTGAAGATTTATTAGCCCATGAGATGGTTCATCAGTGGTTTGGTAATACCGTCACAGAATGCGATTGGCCACACGTTTGGTTAAGCGAGGGATTTGCAACCTATTTCACCAATGTCTATATCCAGAAATCGAAAGGGCAGGAGGCCTTTTTAGATCAAATGCGAAAAGACCGACAACGCATTCGTGCTTTTGCAACCTACAAACACGCATTGGTCGATACCAATTACAGTAAATTAACCGATTTGCTCAATGCTAATTCGTATCAAAAGGGTGGTTGGATCTTGCACATGCTCCGAACAGAACTCGGCGATGAAACCTTTCAGTCATGCATCCGATCTTTTTACGAGAAATATAAATTTAAAAATGCATGCACGGATGATTTTAGAACAGTGATCGAGGAGGTAAGTGGACGTTCATTCAGCGATTTTTTTGAGCAATGGGTCTACAAAGATGGTCACCCGATGATACACCTCGATTGGAAGGCAAATGGAAAAGAACTTAACGTGGATTTAAGCATAAAGCAACGTGTTTTTCAATTTCCGCTTGAATTTCAAGTCCGATATAAATCCGGGAAAGTAGACACCCATAAAGTGAACATAGATGATCTAAAGGAGTCTTTTCGCTTCCCCATAAAAGGAAAAGTCAAAAGCATCGAATTGGATCCGTATGTCCGGTTGCTCTATGACGTCTATTAGCAAAATTTGCCGGTTCAATGTTACAATATTCTAACCACCTCGTATCATGTTCAAATGTTATTTTATGAGGAAAACAATTTTTATTTCATCGTTATTTCTACTTGGCTATAAGTTAGCATTAGGACAAAGATCATTGGAGGTAAATATTTCTGAGGTTGAACGCAAAGACCTGTCTGGATTGGTTGAATACCCTGACATTCTCAAAAGCAACCAACCTATTGAAAAATACGTTACCAATGCCAAGTATCTCTTTGATTTTAATAAGAAACAGTTGCTTTTCTATTTCAACGATAAGCTAGTTGAAAGAATTAAAATAATCGATACGTACCGAATGGATGATTTCTTCGTGATTAGGATAGTATCCAAAGACAATCGAAATCCCAAAGAAAAACTATCCTCAACCTATATGGTAAACCTTGTTGAGGGTTCAAACAGTCCGAAATTTATGTATTACTGGTATTATGACAACACACAAACCTCTACCATAGAAATTAGTACAAAATTGGATGTAAAATGGGGTAAGTGAATGTTGAAGTCAAGGTAAAACAAAACGACTCTCCTCTAATTCATCATCCGCACTATCAAAAGTATTTGCTACATTGCATTTTACTTTGCTCTTTTTACGGATGAAAAAATTACTACTACTAGCGTTTGTTTGTTTTTCGTTTCACGCTCTAATAGCTCAATGCAATATTCGGTATGTGACCACTAGTGGATCGCCGACCGCAAGTGGAACAAAAACAGACCCTATTGATATTTCAACGGCTTTTTTAACTTCTGGTTCAGGGGATATTGTGCGCATCGCGAGTGGGACGTATACACTAAGTAACCCGTTGACAATCAATAGTAATGACGTCATTTTTGAAGGTGGGTTTTTGGCCAACGACAACTGGAAAAAGTCCAGTTTGGTAAATACAACCGTGTTGCATCGAAATGCCCTAAACCCTGAGGGTTCAGCGAATCAAACACGCCTCGTGGCTATTCAAGCAGTAGGTAAAAGTGGGTTTGAATTGCATGATTTAACCATTACCACCGACAATGGTCTTTCGGGTAGCATGTCCACCTATGGGGTGCATTTGGAAAATTGTTCTGCGTATTCTTTTGTTAGATGCCGCATTCAAGCTGGAAATGGAGGAAATGGGCTTAATGGTGCGGCTGGAACAGCAGGTACTAACGGTTCTGCAGGAGCTGCCGGAGGCGCGGGTTCTGTTGACGATGAATGTGCAGGAGCAAGCGGTGGAACCGGTGGTGCTGGCGGTGGAACCGGTGGAGGTGCTGCTGTGGCTGGAGGAACGAACCCCAGTGGTTGTACCCTGGCTGGAGGACCCGGATTAGCAGGAAATACAAGCAACAACCAACGCGCTGGTGGATCTGGCGGCTCTGGCGGAGCCGGAGGTGAAGAAGACAGCAATGGAGGAAACGGAGGCAGTGGCGGCGGAGTAAATGGTGGCGCTGGCCAAACCGGTGGCGGTACGGGTGGTTCCT
>Ga0315902_10014595_pt1 | contig 10092 bp, 11 predicted proteins | sample LakEriMetagenome_9_FD_203523 | JGI IMG/M metagenome (GOLD analysis project Ga0315902, IMG submission 203523) | Freshwater fungal communities from buoy surface, Lake Erie, Ohio, United States - Buoy 12 MA117 | ecosystem: Environmental > Aquatic > Freshwater > Lake > Lake biofilm | place: USA...
GTGCTGGTAGAAATGGTGGCTCGAGTTTGTAAGGTGTTATTGTTCAAGAATCTAAGACAGGTTACCCGAGCCGCTGTCTTGCAGCATTCTGAAGCGGATCTTTCATCTTTGCTTTCTGAAGGAATCGTTGACTTCTTTAACTTGATTCTTTTCAAGTCCGAAGATCACGACTTGGTCTGGAGTAACCTTATTAAGCCAAAGATTTTCGAGAAGTACTTGTTCGAACTCGATGATAGTGATATCCAAACCATTCCTCTCCTGTTGGCCTTGCAAAGAGTGTGTCATGTTCAGTTCAGCGAGGAGTCAGTATTGAGCAATGCCCCATTATGTATTGAAGACTTAATCTCAGTGTATCCCAGAACAAAGTTTCTTGATTTTGATAATCTTGAGCATCACAGATTCATCCGTGCTGCTCCTAAGCTTATCAAACAAGGACGTATTGATCTTGCATCTCAAGCTGCTCATATCGAGCTAGAAGTTGTGCTTGGAGACAAAGAGTTTTTGATTTCGAGAAGATCCTTCAAGTATCTTCGTGCTTTACATACGCTGATTGACATTGCCATCATGGAAGGAGACTTGAATTCTGCGAAGGAATTCATTCGTCAGGCTGTCGAATCGACGACTGATCACTTGCATCCTCACATTTGTCTGATTTATCAGAAGCTGGCCGAAGTTCAGTTTCTTGAAGGAAATCTTGAGATGGCTCAAGTAAGTCATGCACAGAGTCTTCAATTGGCTGAATTACTTTTGATTCAAAGTCATCCTGCAGTTCTTTCGTTCCATGACAAAATGGGATGTCATCTATTAGAATCGGAAGACTTTGATAACAGCGAGCTTCATTTCATGAAGTATCTTGGAGCTGCTATGGAATCTGTAGGCACTGGACATGCTGAGACAGCAAAAGCTCTGAATCGTCTCGCAAGTCTGTCTCATCTTAAAGGAGATCTTGACAGAGCCAAGTCGTACTATGAGCGTGCATTATCAATTTTTGAGCTAGTTTATGGCACTGATTCAGTACGCGTTGCTACTTGTTGTTTCTATCTAAGCGACATCGCTGAAAACAAGGGCGATATCCACAAAGCTCATGAATTCGCTCAGAGAAGCTTTGTTATCAGAAAGTCTTTTCTGGGCATGGACGACCCAGCAACTCTTGACAGTCTTCATCAACTTGCTTGGCAATACTACAATGGAGATCGCCCCGAGACTTCAATTCCGTACTTTGACGAGCTTTTCAAGCGCTTGAAAGCTGGAGATGCTTCTGAAGAAAGGTTGCAAGAGATGAAGAACATCATCACTGCAATCGCTCGCTGTAAGCTTGCTAGTCTTCATGTTGAGGAGAAAGCTCAGCTGAACAAGATGGTTTCAGAGAAAGGTCCTTCTTTGCTCAAGAACCAGTAAGGATTCTCTCCTTGTCTACAATCTCATTCTGGCAGATCTCTCAAAAACTCTGTGTTGTCCAAGTTGTATGAACACGAGCCCTCTGTATATCTCGATTCCTTGCTCTCCGGGTTCCTCGACATCAAGTCTGCGTATCACAGCAGTTGCGGGAATGAGCTTGTAGTGATTGTACACCTGGCATCCGAAGAACAACAAGGACCCACTCGCTAATCCGTAATCATTCAATTAATCGATGGATTGGAGTCGTGTTGTGGATCTGGCGGGTGGGAACCAGCAGTTGGCAGTCATGGTCGTCGAGAAGTTCGTGACGCACTCGCTGGAGAGTCAGGAGCGTATGGAGGCTGCTCTCGCGGTTAGAGACCTTCCTTTGCTCAGGAGGGAGGCTCATAGTCTCAAGGGTGCTGCTGCGTATGTGTTCGCCGAAGAGCTCTCTTTAGCGGCCAAGGCGCTTCAGGAGTCAATTGACTACTCGATGGGAGACGATGTCGTTTGTGAGCGTCTAGCTGATGTGAAGATCAAGCTAGCCGCGACCGTCGTGGACATCGAATCGAGCATTAAGCAGATAACGAGTCTTGAGACCGATTAGGTCCCTCTGCATGTTCTGTTCTTGATTGTATGTACTTGAAGGAAAACACACGAAGACGCTTCCATTGAAGTCGAAGCAAACTCTTGCTCTCTCACACAGTAGCGCGTCTTTGGAACAGTAAAAGTTGAATCTCTGCTTGTTTTCCTCTGATCTCTCAGCACGTTGTTCGCTGCAACATCGTAGAGACCCACTCGGCTTGGGTCGGTCTCAGTCTCTGGAGGTGAGACCGACAGTGAGTCTGTGCAGAGTGCGTGATGGAGGAGCATGCTGAGCAGTGGCGACTCATTCCTGCGTACCTCAAGACCCGAGGAATGGCCAAACCACACATCACGAGCTTCAACTACTTGGTAGAGACCGAGCTGCAGCAGATCGTGGACTCTGACAATTTGGTTCGTTCCGAGGTCTTCCCCGAGTTTTATCTCAAGTACCACTCGATCTGGGTAGGAGAGCCCGAAGAACCTGGAGAACGATGGAATCCGAGAGCCATCACTCCGATGGAGTGCAGACTCAGAGATCTGACGTATGCGGCTCCAGTTCGGGTTAAAGTTGAATACTTCAAGATGGGAGGAAGAACTGGAGGGAAAGGACACATCGTCCAGAATGTGTTTACGATTGGATATCTGCCCATCATGCTGCGGTCTAACTCTTGTGTGCTTTCCAAGTGCAAAACCGATGAAGATTTCGCCAAAGTCTCGGAATGTCCCAAGGATCCTGGAGGCTATTTCATCGTCAATGGAAACGAGAAAGTACTCTTGATTCAGGAACAGTTGGTGAACAATAGGATTCTTGTGGAGATTGACAAGAAGGATTGTGTTCGTGCTTCAGTGACGAGGTGAGTTTCTGGGGGTTTCAAGCTCGAAGTGATTTTGACTAGTTCAACACATCAGAGAAAGAGTCAAACAGCTCTGTACATCAAAGGACATGTTCTTTATCTCAAACACAACAACTTTGTTGAAGATATCCCTGCTGTGATCATGCTGAAAGCTATGGGGATTGAAAGTGACCAAGAAGCCATCATGCTGGCGGGATTGGAAAACAGTGATATATTTTCGATTTCAATTGAACATTCGAAGCAACTTAATGTGATTACGAGAGAAAGAGCTTTGCATTATATTGGTAAGCGGGTCCGTGTGTCCATGGCTTTCAAGTTTGTGATTATTGTCAAAATGGAACTAACGTTTTACTAGAACTCGACTCATGGATGATCGAGAGAAGGCGATGGAAGCATTGTGTAACGTGGTTCTTTCCCATATCCCTGTCAAGGATTTTGATCTATACGAGAAGAGTATTTATTTGACAATCATGATTCGTCGAGTGCTTTACACATTCAAGAATCCTGGATCTGTAGACGATCGAGACTATTATGGAAACAAAAGACTTGAAATGTTGGTTTGAATCTTTGTTCTTGATTCAGATGTCTTTAGGGCTGGACAACTCATTTCTTTGCTATTCGAAGATTTGTTCAAGAGATTCAACTGGGAATTCAGAAAAGCCGTTGACAAAGAACTTTCAAGCAAGAATGCAAGTACATTTGATGCTCAGCATCATTTTAATACGAGAACCATCACTCAAGGACTCAACAATGCTATTCTTACAGGAAACTGGAACATCAAGCGTTTCAGAATGGAACGAGCTGGAATCACTCAAGAAGTTACTCGTTTATCTTTCATTGCCAGTTTGGGTACAATGACTAGAATTTCAAGTCATTTTGAAAAGACGAGAAAGATCAGTGGTCCGCGATCTCTTCAACCTTCTCAATGGGGAATGATGTGTCCTTCTGATACTCCTGAAGGAGAAAACTGTGGTCTGGTCAAACATTTGGCTTTAATGGCTCATGTCACCACCGACAGCGATGATCGAGTTTTGAGAAATGTATTGCTTTGTCTTGGAATTGAGGACATCAAAAGTGTTCCGGGATATAGAATTTTCGCTCCTGATTCCTATATGGTGTTCTTGAATGGTGTAGTTATGGGAATTCATAGTAATCCTTACAAGTTTGTCAAAAACTTCAAACATCTTCGAAGATGTGGAAAGATTACTGCGTTTGCTTCTATCTATATCCATGAAGTTCGCAAATCGATTTACATTTCTTCAGATGGAGGAAGGGTTTGTCGTCCTTTGATTATTGTCGAGAATGGAAGACCCAGGATTGAACAGGTTCATTTGGACAAACTTCATGCTGGTATTCTTCACTTTGATGATTTGTTGAGAATGGGTCTTGTCGAGTTTCTTGATGTCAATGAAGAGAACGATGGTCTGATTGCGTTGAGAGCTGATGGAATTGGAGAAAACACTACTCATCTCGAAATCGATCCTTTGACAATCCTTGGAGTTTGTGCTGGTTTGATTCCTTATCCTCATCACAACCAATCTCCTAGAAACACTTATCAATCTGTCATGGGTAAACAAGCTATGGGAGCAATTGGATACAATCAATTGAGAAGAATAGAAGCGTTGATTTATCTCTTGGTTTATCCAATGAGACCGATGGTCAAGACGCGTACAATCGAGTTTATTGGCTTTGAAGATCTTCCTGCCGGCCATGTAAGTTTCTATCCTGTCTGGGTCCTCTAATTGATCTCAGAATGCTACTGTTGCTGTGATGAGCTATAGTGGATACGATATCGAAGACGCTTCGATTCTGAATCGTTCTAGCGTTGATCGTGGCTATGGACGGTGTATGGCCTTGAAGAAGTTTTCTACAGTTATCAAGAGTTATCGGAATGGAGCTGTTGATCGTATCGTTGCTCCAGGATTTGCTGGTCCTAATTCTGATCGACGTACATTGGATGTCGATGGATTAGCTCGTGTTGGAGAAATCATTCGTTCTGGAGATGTTCTTGTTAACAAGGAAGTTCCTTTGTTCACTTCAGATCTCAATGTTTCCAGCGATTCTAAGAAGAAAGGAGCTGGAGCTAAACCCACCAAAGAACAAGCTTATTCTCCTTTCCCTACTCGATACAAAGGTCCTTGTATTGCTGTTGTTGATCAGGTCATGTTGTCGACGAATGAGCAGCAGCAATTTCTGATCAAAATCAATATGAGAAGTACAAGACGACCAGAACTTGGAGACAAGTTTAGCAGTCGTCATGGACAGAAAGGAGTCTGTGGATTGATCGTGAATCAAGAAGACATGCCGTTCAGTGACTCTGGGATCTGTCCTGATGTTATCATGAATCCTCATGGATTTCCTTCTCGAATGACAGTTGGAAAGATGATTGAATTGTTAGCTGGGAAATCGGGAGTACTGGAAGGGAAACACAAGTATGGCACAGCTTTTGGAGGAGATTCTGTGGATGCTTGTGGAGCTGTTCTTGCTGCTCATGGATTCTCATTTGTTGGCAAAGACTACATGACTTCAGGAATCACAGGAGAGCCTCTGAGTGCATATATCTTTATGGGACCAGTGTTTTATCAAAAGCTCAAGCATATGGTCATGGACAAGATCCATGCACGTTCTCGTGGTCCTCGCTCTCAACTGACTCGTCAACCTACCGAGGGAAGAGCACGAGAAGGAGGCTTACGTCTTGGAGAAATGGAACGTGACTGTCTCATTGGATACGGAGCAAGTCTTCTCCTTCAAGAACGTCTCATGTTCTCCAGCGATGCATACCAAGTGTTTGTCTGCGAACGCTGTGGAGTCATGGGACACGAGAATCGACGTGGAGAGCGCTGGTGTCAACCTTGTGGCTCAGGGTCCGCAGTGGTTCCGATCGAGATGCCGTACGCATGCAAGCTCTTACTCCAGGAATTGATGTCGATGAGTATCCTCCCTCGACTGCGTCTCGTCTCACTCTAAACGCATTGCGCACGCAGTTTCATTAGTTTTGATGAGTGAAGACAAGAAGAGTACGTTTGTGGGGACTGGCAAGTACGTGCCTCCACACCTCAGAGCCAAGGCTGCTGCCTTCGGAGCTGAAGCTAGAGGTGGAGAGGAGAGCAAGCCTGTCGTCTCCAGTAGGTTTGAGCGACCTCCTCCGGAACGTCGCTTTGCTGATGTCCGTCGGTTCTCTGAACGTAAGCCCAAGACAGGATCCAGGCTTCCGAACCCTGCTTTGGAACAAGAGCTCTTCGGAGACCCTGGAGCTGAGTTGGTATCTGCTGGGATCAACTTTGACAAGTATGATGACATCGAAGTAGAAGTCAACGGCCGTGATGTTCCCGAGGCTGCCACGACCTTTGCTGAGCTGGAGCTCGATCCCCAGCTCCACAAGAATGTCGAGTTGTGTCGCTTCTCGAAACCAACTCCGATTCAGAAACATGCGATTCCTTGTGGCCTTGCCGGTCGAGACCTGATGGCTTGTGCCCAGACGGGCTCTGGCAAGACTGCGGCTTTTCTTCTTCCTGTGATTTCCGCAGTGATGAAGAAGGGACCCAACCCAACCAGTGCTCATGGAAGTTCGTATCGTGTCAAGATGTTTCCCTCGTGTCTGATTCTAGCTCCTACACGCGAGTTGGCTGTGCAGATCTTTGACGAGGCGAAGAAGTTCACGTATTGTACTGGCTTGAGACCTGTGGTGGTCTATGGCGGTGCAGAGTACAGAGCACAAGCGAAGGAAATCGAAGGGGGATGCGATATTCTCGTGGCTACTCCGGGAAGATTGATTGACTTCGTGGAGCGTGGCAAAGTGTCTTTGGAGATGGTCAGGCATCTGATATTCGATGAGGCTGATAGAATGCTGGATATGGGATTCGAGCCTCAGATCCGACGAATTGTGGAGGAATTGGGGATGCCTGAATGTGCTGGAAGACGTGACGGATTGGGGGGAAGACAGACGTTGATGTTTTCTGCTACGTTTCCTGTGATGATTCAGCGTCTTGCTTCTGATTTCCTGGAAGACTATGTATTTCTGGCTGTAGGACGTTTGGGCTCAACGAACGACTTTATTGTGCAGAAAGTTGAATACGCTGACGAGTACGAGAAGAAAGATCGTCTGATGCACTTGCTATTGGAATGCGAAGGCCTGACGATCATCTTTGTCGAGACGAAACGAGGTGCTGATTGTCTGGAGGATTTCCTGATGCAGGAAGGCGTCAATGCGATATCGATTCATGGAGGCCGTACACAGGCTGAGCGTGAGTTTGCTTTGGCTCAGTTTCGTGCTGGTAAGTATCCTGTGCTTGTAGCTACAGACGTGGCTGCTCGAGGTCTGGATATCCCTAACGTTATGCATGTCATCAACTACGACTTGCCCAGCACGATCGATGACTATGTCCATCGTATCGGCAGGACTGGACGTCGTGGCTTTTCTGGAACTGCTCACTCTTTCTTCAATGAGAAGAACAGAAACATTGCCAAAGACTTGTACGATTTGTTGAAGGAGAGCAAGCAGGAGATCCCATCTTGGTTCGAAGACATGGTGACCTTTTCCGCGAGTCGTGTCGGAGCAGGACGTGGGAGAGGCAAGCCTCCTGGATCTCGATCCAAGTACGGAGCAAGAGACGTTAGGAAGTCTGATACGGACTCGTTCAAGAAACCTGGTTCTTCCGGCCCAAGAACTGGAGGTGGAGCGTGGGGATCTGGAGGGGGAAGAGACGCGTGGTAGGATGTCTTGTCTGTGTAATCTTCTACAATACAGGGAAAGACTAAATTGATTGTGGTTTATCTCCAGACAACGAGGTGTCAGAACTCTGCATCAGCGTAGCAAGACTCTAGTCTCTTCATTCGCCCCCAAGTCGGCAATATTCACTGTAATGGTAGTTTGAGGAATTGCATCATCATCCACTTTCAAGAACTTGAGAACCTTCTCGGAATCCCCATCCCCAACAACTTTGTCGTATACACTCTTCACGGTTGCGTGCAAAGCCTTGACATGCCCAGCAATGCTCATACGGCGTTCAAACATGTTCTCAGCAGTAATTGATATTTGGTTCATGAGATCCTTCTCCTGATCCAGGTTCATGGAAGAGAAGCTCTGCAGATCCTTCTTCAACTGTTGAGCGGTCTCCTCAAGATCTTGAACCTGATCACTGAATTTGTTAGAGTTCTTCACAAGGTCCAGCTCCATGGCCTCAACTCGAGCCAAGCCGTCATTCACTTGTTTGTTCAAAGCAGTTTGCTCCTCAACAAAAGCCTGCTCAGCTTGCTGGCGAGACTGCATGAGAGATTCTAGACCATCTGTACCGAGTTGAATGTCTTGCTCAACAGTCTTGAGGGATTGTTCGATGGCATGATTCTCTTCATTTGTACCCAGAACCATCTCATTGATTTTACCGTGAATCTCTCTCAGCTTGGTCTGAGTGATTAGACAAGAACTTTGACTAAAGCTTACGGACAGGAATTTGATATCCTTGTTCAAAACGCAAGAGTCGGAGTCAACAACAGAGAGTTCTAGATCGATACCAAATGCAAACTTGGCGGATGAAGGCACCATTTGCATCTCACAAGCCAATGAATTGAAGTGAGACACATGTTCTTCTATAGACTCAAGCGCGTGAGAGGACTCTTGGTCACACTGCCATAGCATCGTTTTGACCTGATCGTCCTGATCTGCCAGTCTTTGCAACAGATCAGCGAGTCGGCGTTCTTCTTTTCCAAGTCTTGCAACATCCTCAGCAGTAATTGCCTGCTTAGAGATCTCCTTCTGAACTTCTTTTTGCCTCAAAGAATTCCTCTCAAGCTCAAGAGCTGTTTCTTGAATCTGTTTCTCTTTCTCTTGAATCATACGTTCATACTTGGAAATCTCTATTTCCATTTGTTCAATGATGTTTTCAAACTTGGCAAGATCGATTGCAGCGTTATCTTTATCAGATTCCATGTGAGCAACATCAGCCTTTGAGATGAGCAGAGATAAGGACCAATTCTTACTTTGTGCTGAGTCATCATTGCAACTTCGCTTTGCAGTTGCGAAAGCATCTTTTCAGTAGCAACTACATCACTCTCAATTCCTTGGGATCGAGATTCTAAGACATCAGACAAATGAGCTCTTGAATCATACTGCAAATCTCCGCCAGCCCATTCTCAATTTCAGAAGTATCAACTCCGTCCATGAAACTCGAGTAGGCATTCTTGAGGTACTTATAAAACCACTTCTCAGAGTCCCCGGAATCATCAAATTCAGGATTAAACTCTTTCTCTGCTTCGATCTCCATGATTCCATCACGATACTAGGTCACTCAGTTCAAAGGAATTCGACATCCATACCTCAATTAGTTCAGCCAACCAGAGTAAAGCAGCAAGGATCGACGGCCAAGCATGAGGAGATCCCATATTAACCAGAGTTTGTTTTCTGATTTTGAATGGGTATCCCAAGAACTCAAAGACCATGGGAACCTCAGCCTGCCAGTCCCCAAACTCAAAATGAGGGTCCAGGAGCCGCAGCATGAACTCCAAGAGATTGACAACTAAATGAGACGGAGGAGAAGACAAAACCTTGGGAGATACTTCCTGAGGGAACTTGTAGGAAGAAACAAAAAGCAAAAGGTCTTTGATAGCCTGTTGCTGAAAGGACTTGTCGGAGAGGTTTCTGGGATCTTGGATCACTCTGGGAATACGACCAATAACAGAAGAGCGTCTAGACTTGCCTTGAGAGGCTGATCTTGGAGTCATGGGTGGAGCGACAGAGACGGAGAGCCGGTGAGAGGGCTTGGCACTCCTCGAAGCCCTAGGTGTAAGTGCAGAAGCCCTATAGCTGTGTGCTGGAGTCATAGTGATTTCAGAGAGCCTCACTCTGGACGTGGATGTTCCCACCCCTGGACCCACTGTCTGTCTCCTCATTCTCTCTCACCCGGTTAACTATGATACTCCACTCGTGTAAAACACAGCTACAGTACACTACCTTAGGTGTGGTTCACGCAATCTTTGATTTAGTAGATCAAAACAAGGACGAGTCTTGCAACGAGACAGGGAATGGGACGGAAAATCTTTTGATGTCTCTTTCTCAGCCGTAAGTCAAAGTCATCCAAACATTTCCAGAAAGAAACGCTTGTATCTGGAAAGTTTCAGGATTAGGAAGGAAGCAATGACTTACAAGGCCATGAACTTGGCAACAAAAGCTTCGAGATGGAAAATTGATTTGGATCCCTCTCTAGACCTGTGCTCGTATTCGCATGCAATTGCAATCACGTCAGCCTTTAACCCATCATCTAGTCTCCTGAGCAGAGAATTG
>Ga0315902_10014596_pt1 | contig 10091 bp, 10 predicted proteins | sample LakEriMetagenome_9_FD_203523 | JGI IMG/M metagenome (GOLD analysis project Ga0315902, IMG submission 203523) | Freshwater fungal communities from buoy surface, Lake Erie, Ohio, United States - Buoy 12 MA117 | ecosystem: Environmental > Aquatic > Freshwater > Lake > Lake biofilm | place: USA...
GGTTCAGGAGGGTGACGTCATCCGCAAGCTGGCCGAGGGCGCTTTCAATGACGCCGAGATCGAGGCCCGCTTCAATGAGTACCGCGACAAGCTGGCTGCAGGCAATCAGCAGCGTGCCGACCAGCTCGCCCAGTACGATACCATCGACAAGAAGGCTGGATACGTGGCCTCAGAGCTGGCTGCGGAGCACTTCGCCGGGCTCCTGGCCGGTCAGAAGCCTGACGCGCTGCTGAAAGGTTTCACCGGAATCACCCGGCAGTTGCTGGATTCCGCGCTGACCCAGAACGCCAGCCGAGCCTTGGCCGATGCCGCGGCGACCATTGAGCGCACGTTCGGAGTCAAGCCCACCGACTCGGTGTTGTTCCCTGACCTGAAACAGGCTTCTCCGCAGGTCAATGCCATGCTGCGCGACCTGTTGCGTGCCCGGCGCAAGCTGGACGAGCGCATCACCATAGAGAACGAGGGCCCGGCCAAGGTCCTGAAGCCGCAGGATGTCTCCAACCCGATTGCCGCCAAGCAGTTGGTCGACCTCGGTGTGGCTGAGAAGATGCCCGACGGCAGCGTCAGGAACCTCTCAGACGAAGAGATCCGTGTCCGCGAAGAGAAGGACACCGCCGCCATCAGGACAATCCTGGAAGGCGTCCCGGGAGCCCGCGTGGTCGATGGCGAGATCCTGGGCCGGTTCAGTCCGCAGCAGTTGTCTGCCATCGAGCAGTCCCAGGCGGTCAGCAGCCGGATGAAGGACAAGATCCGGGCTGTCAACGCGGCCATGGATGCCGGCAACAGCTTGTTCCTGAACTACGGTGCTGCCACCCGCCGGGTGAAGAACCGGCTGACCGGCAAGTTCACGAGCAAGTACAACAGCGGCATCCGCATCTCCCAGCGCGAGGTGCTGCCCTATAGCTTCTACCTGTCCAAGGCCGACAACCCTGTCATCAAGGCCATCGACATCAGCAAGATCCGAGGTGCCTTGGACAAGCTGACCGCGCCCGACGGCGGCGTGGCTGCCGGCCTGTGGGACAACGTCGACGGGTTCATGTCAGACCTGGCAGCGTACTTCACCAACCTCGACGCCGGTGAGGGCGCCCGTCGGTCGGCTGAGATCTTTGGCCTAGAGAAGGCAAAGTTTCTGGGTGACTTCGTGAACGAGCAGGAGAAGGGCGGGCGCAAGTTTGTGCGCGACTTCCGCCTGGACCGTATCGGCTCAACAGCCCCGATGGACTTCCGCGCCCGTATCTCGGAGGACGCCATCCAGAAGTCCAAGATGCGCTGGATGCCCGCGGAGACCGTCGGCGACAAATCGGTCATCAACTCCGAGGAAGGCTACCGCATCATCAGCGGTGCCAAGCACCGACTCTATGGTCCCGACGGCAAACTGATCGGGATCTACGACACCCAAACCCAAGCAGAAAGGAAAGCAGATGCCACTCAAGCAAGGCTACAGCCAGAAGTCCGTCAGCAGCAATATCAGACGCGAGATGAAGTCCGGCAAACCGCAGAAGCAGGCCGTGGCGATAGCGCTGTCGGTCGCACGCAAGGCCGAGAAGAAGGCCGGCAAGAACTCGGGGCGGTTCGACAAGCGGGGGATGTAGGAGCGCGGTTCATGGCGGCTTCAGAAGCCGACCCGAGCCAGCCAACCACCCAGGCCATCCGTTCGGTCAAAGGGCAGCGTGCGGTCAATTCGTTGTACCAGTTCGACTACACCTACAAGACCAAGACGCCAGGCAAGCCATCGCGTGAAAAGACTGCGACTGAAACCATCTCGGCGTTCTCGATCAGCGAGGCCAAAGAGAAGGCGAAGGCCGCAATTATGAAGGAGCTGACTGATGATCCGACCGTGCTGAGATCGACCATTTCAATCTCTCAGCCAGAGATCAAAGGACAGTTTGCGGTCACCGAGCTTACTGGTAAGCCTGCTGATCCAAAATCGCCTAAGATCGTCCTGAACCCGGGCACTCCGCAGAAGTTCGCATCCATGTTCAATGCGGTGGACGCTGCGTTGGATTTGGTCAAAGACAGCCCAGCCCTAGGACTTGATTCCGATGGATGGATCAAGGCCTACAGCCGGGCATTGAATGGTTCGCGTGCCTCAGTGCCTCCGGCTCCATTGCGGCTGGCGCAATGGGTGCAGGACAATGGCGCCTTCAAGAAGTTCATCGAAGACGGTCTGCAAAGGAACCCTGAGCTGGTCAAGTCGGCTGTCGGTGGCCTCAATGCGTTGCAGCCCATTCACGAGCTTGCCCGTCAGGGTCAAATCCCATCCAAGATGGTGGCTCTGCATATGTTCTGGGGCCTTCTGTCCCGGATGCTGGATCCGTACAACCAAGAGGCCGGATGGGCCAGGTTGACCAGTGAGCCGAAAGTCCTGCGCCTTATCGAGGACTCGGTGGAAGGGCGCTACAAGTTCTCCAAGGATCAGTGGAAGGAAATCGTCAGCACCAAGATGTCGGAGTTTCCCGACGTTTCGGTAGGACGCAATGCCATCCAGAACGCCAACGCCTTCCACGAGATGCTGTCTCGGTGGAACGGTCGATGGGATGAGTTGACGGGTATCATTAACAACCCGGACCTCACTGGTCCTCAGATGCGCCGGCAGTTCAACGAAAAGGGATTCGGAGGCGCCGGCATCAAGCACAAGGTGCTTTCGTTCGTTCTTGCAACGCTGGCCCGCAATGACGTGTTCGTTGGTGACAGGTGGCAGGTGGTGAACCTGTGGTTCCCGCACCTTGAGAAGGCTGCTGCAGCCCGTAAGGCTCAAGGCGGTTCCACTGAGGTTTTCGCATATGACCGCAACGGTGTGCCCGAGGACACGACTGGAGCCTACAAGGTCATCGGCGGGATGCTCAACAACGAGACGGTGGCCGAGACAGCCTACTCCCTGATCGAAAACGGGATGCGCAAGATCGCCGCGGAAAGCCCGTGGTTGCGGGAAATGCTGGGGCGTGAGCCGCAGCCATTCGACATCCACTGGCTGACCTGGAACATCATCAAGAACGAGCCGGTAGGACATTCTAGCTTGGATGCCACCGCAAAGTTCTTGACCGAAAACCTTTACGGCGACCCTGAGTTCGCGCAAAAGTTCGCCGAGACGGAAAAACGCACAGAAAAATATGCAAAAGGAGTCTTCGATGTCTTCTCAGTCAAAGGTCAAGAGCGCCCCCAGATCCGGCAAAGGTCCGGAGCCGACGATGGAGGAGCTGGTGCGGCAGGTCTCGGGCCTGATGCGGGCCGGAGTCCGGGAGGACCTGCGGGACCGAGTGCAGCCGCAGCCGGAGCCGGCGAAGTAGGCGCCCAGCGGTATATGCCCTCCGACACCGACTACCTCTCCGCGGTGAAGCAGGGCGACACTCAGGCAGCGCAGCGGATGGTCGATGAGGCTGCGAAGGCGGCGGGATACACCATCGGCCCTGTCTACCACGGCACACCGACAGGCGGGTTCAACGTGTTCGACAAGCGGATGCGTGGCGAAACATCGGGTGTATCCCGTCAGGCGTTCTCGTTCACCACCGACAAGAAGGCGGCTGAAGGCTACTCCAAACGCCTGGGTGACGAGGCTGTGCGACTGGATGCAGGCCTGCGCGTTGCCAACGATGCCATGCGCCGGTTCGACGATGACATAGCTGTTCAGGAGTACTTCTCGTCCAAGGGCTACAGCTCGGTGGAGGACGGGATGCTGCCCGAGTTCGACTGGGGATCCATTGATGACGTGCCGGAGTTCATCAAGGAACTGCGCGGTCACGCCAAGGATCTCAAGCCGATCAATGCCGACCTGGCCAGCAGCTTCGTTGAGGCAGCCAAGGTGATGGCCTCGACAAAGGCAGTGCCCGAGGTCAAGCGGGTCTTCCTGCGCATCCCTGAAAACGCTCCCGTGTTCCAAGCTACACCGGCAACGCTTGGGCAAGTGATGTCTGGATTCAGTGCGGAAAAGCAACCCACCAAGGCTGGCATTGTCGAGTTACCTGGCAATGAGCGGATCTACTACGTGGCCGACTCAAGTCAGGTCAAACTGGCCGACCCGGTGACCAAGGATGCCCAAGGCAACGTCATCCCGCTCTCGCAGCGCTTCAAGGCTACTTCGGAGGATATCAGGTTCATGCCCGCCGGCGACATGGCCTCGGGCCGTAGCGTCAAGGACCACCGCGAGGCCATGGACCTGTTTGAGAAGGGCTACCGGCTCTACGGCGCTCTGTACGACGGCATGGAGGATCCCGTCCGACTGAAGAAGGCGACTGAGATCGAACGGTTCGACCCGGAGAACCTGTGGGCCGTTCCTCCTAGGCGCGTGGCTGCGGCAATCGCTATCCGCAATATGCCGGCGGACATGATGCCCCAGCCCGACTCCTCCATGCCCGGTGCCTACAGCTTCCAGGGCGGCTACCGGGCCATCCCGGGCAAGACCAAGGGCTCCTTCCGCCTCTACGGCCCCGCAGGCAGCCTGATAGGAATCGCTAGCAGCCTTGACGAGGCCCAACGCATCCTCCGACGTAAGAACAAATGAGCTACGATAGCCAGACCAGCACGATCCTCATCAACAAGCTGAGGAAGGACGTCGACTCGCTGACGCTGAAGATCGCGGTGCTGACCGACACCAAGGCCAGCGGCACCAGCGGCGGGACGGGCGTGGCCACGACTTGGACAACCCGGGAGCTGAACACGATCCAGTCGGACCCCAACGGGCTGATCCTTCAGTTGGAAAGCAACACTTTCAAACTGGCCGCCGGGTCCTACCAGGTGCGCAACATCAGCGCCTTCCGACACACCGGAAATACCCGGATGCGGCTGTACGATATCACCAACGCGGTGGTCATCGGATACAGCGTGTCGGTGGACGTGTCCAACCAGTCCAACCAGTACCTGGACATGAACGTGCGGATCATCCCGCACAAGGACACGGTCTACCGCATCGAGTACTACATCGCGACCAACGGCACCGATCACCTCGGTAGTCCCGTGTCGCTGGCCAGTATCGACGAGACCTACACAGTCTGCGAGATCACCCGGCTGGACACCGGAGCCACCAAGCCACTCGGTGCCGGCGGTCTGCAGGGGCCCCAGGGTCCTGCGGGCCCCACCGGGCCTGCCGGTCCTCCGGGACCTACCGGCGGCGGTGTGACCAGCGTCAACGTCTCGGGCGGCACGACAGGCCTGAGTACCTCGGGCGGCCCCATCACCACCAGCGGCACTATCACGCTAGGCGGCGTCCTGGCCGTTGCCTCGGGCGGGACCGGCGCCACTACCGAGGCCGGGGCCCTGACAAGCCTTGGTGCCTACCCTGCGTCCAATCCCAACAACTACACGTCCAACGGAGGCACGGTCACCAGCGTGTCGGTCACCACGGCCAACGGCGTCAGCGGAACGGTTAGCAACCCGACGACCACCCCGGCCATCAGTCTGGCCTTGGGCGCCATCACACCTTCCTCGGTGGCTGCGTCAGGCAATGTCACAGGCGCAAACCTGCTGGGAAACAACACGGGCGACCAGACCATCACGCTCACCGGGGATGTGACAGGCACTGGCACAGGGTCATTCGCGGCGACGATAGGCCCCAAGAAGGTTACCTACAGCAAGATCCAGGACGCATCGGGAACGTCCAAGCTGTTGGGCAGCAACTCAACGGGAGCAACGATCCAAGAGATCACGCTCGGCACCAACCTGTCCATGTCCGGCTCCACGCTGAATGCCGCGGTGGCCTCAGGCAGCGTGACCAGCGTGAACGCCGACGGCGGGACCAGCGGGTTCAGCTTCACAGGCGGCCCTGTGACATCCGCTGGCACACTGTCGATGACCGGCACACTGGTTGTGGCCTCCGGAGGCACTGGCGCTACGTCGGCATCGGGAGCCCGCACAAACCTCGGCCTAGGCATCGGCACCGACATACCGGCCTTGGATGGCACCGGGGCGACCGGCACGTGGAACATCGACGTGCTGGGCTCCGCAGGCACGATCACCAGCACGCTGCCCATCAACAAGGGCGGCACCGGGGCGACCACGGCTGCGGGTGCACTCACCAACCTCGACGCCTACCCCAACAGCAACCCGGCGGGCTACACGGCCAATGTCGGAACGGTGACCGACGTCTCGGCATCGGGCGGTGCGAACATCAGCGTGGCCACAGGCAGCACCACGCCGGTCATCAGCCAGAACGTGGCTACCAGCACGCAGAACGGCTACATGACCAGCACCTACGCGGCCAAGCTGGACGGCATCACCGCGGGCGCGAGCGTGTCGTCGGTGGGCGTGAACGGCGGAACCACCGGGATGTCATTCACCGGAGGCCCGATCACCACATCGGGCTCGGTGACGATGACCGGCACTCTGGACATCGCCAATGGCGGCACTGGGGCAACCACTGCGGCCCTGGCACTGACTGCTCTCGGAGCTTATCCGGCAACCAATCCCAGCGGATACACGAGCAATGCAGGTACGGTGACCAGCGTGAGTGTTTCAGGGGGCGGCCTGGGCGTGACCAACCCGACGACCACGCCGGTGATATCTCAGATCGCGGCATCCAATGTGTCCGACGGTTACATGAGCAGCGCCTATGCAACGAAGCTGAATGGAATCGCTGCAGGCGCCAGCGTGTCATCGGTCGCTGTCTCGGGTGGAACTACCGGCCTGTCGTTCAGTGGCGGGCCTATCACGGGCGCAGGAACGCTCACGATGGCCGGCACGTTGAATGCCGATAACGGTGGCACAGGACACACAGCGCCAACGGTCAACGGGCAGTTGCTCATCGGTGATGCTGTCGACGAGGTGTGGGACAAGGCCACACTGACCGCGGGCACCGGCATCACGATCACAAATGGCCAGGGCTCGATCACCATCGCAGCGACGGGCGGCGGTGGCGGTGGCGACGTGGTGGGCCCGAGCAGCAGCACAAACAACACCTTCGCGCTATTCGACGGGTCGACCGGCAAGCTGATTAAGGAGGCATCCTGGGTACAGGACGGCGGCGACTTCATCGGGCCTGGCGGCTACTCGTCCATGGGCGATGGGTTCGTTTACATCCCGGCCTCAAGCAGCAACCCGTCCAGCACTCCGACCAACGTGACGGGAGCCAACGTGCCGATGTTCTTCAACACCAACAGCAACACGCTGCACATTCACAACGGAACAACTTGGAAATCGGTCACGCTGACCTAGAGTCGGGCTTCTGATGAAACACTCCTTCCCGTGCGTCGAGTCAATGCGGCGCGTGAACCTCTCCAACGGGCGCGTGGTGCGCGTCTGGCGCGACCGCACCAAGGAGAACCTGTCGGCCTCGTACGATGACGCCGACATCGTGTCGACCTGCATCGCGCAGGCAACCAACGACACGCAGCTCCTGGCCGCACTGGGCAAGCTCAAGGGCGTCAACGCCGTCGAGCTGGTCGACGCAAATGGCCAGGGCACGGTGGTCTACACGAGCTGGCCATGAGCGACGTTGTTTCCGAAACCATCCAGGAGCGTGGCAAGGTCTACGGCGAGCCGCACCACAGCCACACCAACATCGGGCTTTCCTGGACAGGCCTGATCCAGCAGCACTACGGAATCACGCTGCCGCACGCACTGCCGCCTCACATTGTCGAGCTGATGATGGTGGCCTTTAAGGTGCAGCGCAGCGCCCGGGTATTCCACCCCGACAACTATGTCGACCTCCGGGCCTACGCAGCGTTCGCAGAGCACGCTCAGGAGCACCCCGGCGAGCCCTACGTTCCGCAGAAGTGACCCCTGTTTGACCCGCATAAACATTGGGTTTTCTTTAAAATCTACAGAAAAACCGTTTTCTCTGTAGACGGGTAAAGTGTTTTCATGCAGATTGTTCCCGTCGAAAGGAACAACACCATGAGCAACACGCAGAAAACCAAGATCTTCCGAATCGTCCGTGGCTTCTGTCCTGAGATCCACATCGACGAGGCCTTCCAGATCGTCGACTACATCATCGCGCAATCTGGTGGCAAGTTTGCCAAGGCGAAGCAACTGGCTGAAAACCCGTATCGCATCGACGGCTTCTTTAGCTGGTAATCGACACCTTAGGTCTTGCTGAACCCACCAGCACATCCGGCCCGGGAGGAATCCGAGGTAACCAGGGGCGCGACTGGCCAACGCGCAACACTCTCCAAACCATGACCACCATTTCAAACCTCATCAGCGCACTCATCATCGTCGAGTCCTCGGGCAATGATCTTGCCATCGGCGACAACGGACGCGCCCTAGGGCCACTACAGATCCACCGCGGTGTGGTCCTCGATGTGAACCGGATCACCGGCAGCAACTACCGGCACTCCGAGATGACCAACCGCTTGGCAGCCCGGGCTGTGTGCGAGGCCTACCTGAAGCACTGGGGCAAAGGCTGCACGACTGAGCAGCTTGCCCGTAAATGGAACGGAGGCGGCCCCAGCGGTGACAAGAAGAAGGCCACCGAGGCGTACTGGCTCCGCGTAAAGAAACACCTTCCGAAATGACCAAACCGAAAACTATCAACGTGACACCCACCACACACAAAGCCCTGCGGGACTACTGCCTGCAGACCGGCTCTAAGCTCCAGGCGATTGCCGACAAGGCCATCCTGTCCTGGCTGAGAAAGGCGGCCAAGTGAAGCGCATCCTAGCTATCGACCCGGGCCTGTCCGGAGGTATCGCACACTTCGCAAACAACCGGGTGGTTGTTGAGCCAATGCCAGACACCGACGGCGACGTGCGTGAGGTGATGATCAACTACCTGAGCCAGTCAGACGTGGTCTACATCGAGAAAGTGGGCGGATACATTGGAGGCAAAGGGGCACCTGGGAGCGCCATGTTCAACTTTGGGCGAAACGTAGGATTCCTGCATGGACTCATAGCTTCCATGCTCACCCGCTGCATTGAGGTGCCGCCACAGCGCTGGCAGAAGACGATACAGGCCGGCACCAGCAAGACCCACGGCACGCGCTGGAAAGCCCACCTGAAGCAACTGGCGCAGCAGCGTCAGCCGTCGCTAGGTATCACCCTGAAGACAGCGGATGCCATCCTGATCTTGGAGCACGCCATGATTGCGGAGGGCCTCCAGTGAATCCAATCGCTGCAGGCGTGAAGGCTGGTTGGATCAGCTTTCCGGTAGAGGTGAAGGCACGGCAGATGTCGCGCAGCCTAGCGCAACCCGCGGAGGCCTTCGACTCCGGTCTGGCTTGGCGGATGTACGACAACGGAGCCAGCCGGGATCAGATCGCACGGGCTGTCGGGTGCAGCCGGCGTGGTGTAGAGGCGGTGATCAAGCATGGGAGAAACAGCAAATGAGCGATACCCCAATATCAGACAGCACTCCGCACAACGTAGCCGATCTTGGTATGCTGTGCAGGAGGCTGGAACGCGAACTCAACGCAGCCAATGACCGCATCAAGCGGCTGGAGGACCGCATCCACCGAGCGAGTATGGCATACTTTAGGGACGGATCGGACGGACAGGTGGCGAGTCAAATGCTTCAGATTTTGGAGGAGGAGAGGGGGAAGCAATGAGCCGCTACAAATACACGAAGCTGCGGAACTTAGGTTCTGTTCACGGCTTCCTAATCCACACCCCAGATGATCGTCAACTACTAGACATTTATCCGATTGGAATTGTCCGCGAACTCAATCGAATGGCTGAAAGAATCAACAAGCTGGAAGAGGAGAACGACGCAATGAGAGCGGATCTGCTGTTGTGGAAGGACTGGGTGGAGGAGGAGAGGGGGAAGCCGTGAACGTCGCGTTCGTTTACCGGCACAAGATGACCAGCGAGGTGCTTGTAGTAGACATCGACCGCGCACGGGAACTCGACGCAGCCAGACCATACTGGCAGCACGTTTCAACCGTGGACCCCATCATCATCCTGCAACTCATCGTCAAAGCAAAGGGACGAGCTAGGACCAAGATCATCAAAGAATTAAGCGAGAAACCATGAGAACACCCACACCGATGGTCGACGCCGTCGCATTCACAATCAATCGGGACGAGGTGGTGCACACCTACCCGGCGAACGAGGTCTGCCCCGCTCAGTTCGCCCGCGGACTTGAGGCCGGCCTAGCCGAGGCACTGCGGCAGATTGAGGAGCTCCGAGCGCAAAAACTCGAAGCACTGCAGCACCAGCGCGAAATCT
>Ga0315902_10014597_pt1 | contig 10091 bp, 7 predicted proteins | sample LakEriMetagenome_9_FD_203523 | JGI IMG/M metagenome (GOLD analysis project Ga0315902, IMG submission 203523) | Freshwater fungal communities from buoy surface, Lake Erie, Ohio, United States - Buoy 12 MA117 | ecosystem: Environmental > Aquatic > Freshwater > Lake > Lake biofilm | place: USA...
TGGCTTTACCAAAAGAGCCCCGACAGAAGATGATCAACATCATGTATTTGGTGTTGACCGCCCTGTTGGCTATAAATATATCTGCTGAGATCCTGAACGCCTTCAAGACGATCAACGACAGTTTGGAGAAGACCAACGGAACCGTGAAGGCGTCAACCCAGCAGATCTTCGAGTCACTCACCGAGAAAATGACGGAAGACGAGACCCGCGAGAAGGCTATGATCTGGCAACCGAAAGCCAAAGAGGTCGCTGATCAAACAACTCTTGTTTACACGTTCATCGACGGATTGAAGAAAGACCTGTTGGCTCAATCCAAAGGCGATGATGATCAGAACACCACTACGCGGATCTTGGTCAAGGAAGGAAAGGGTCAGCAATTGCTCAAAATGCTGACAGATTATAAGATGAATGTCCTGAAAGACTCGGCCATTCGTGCTGAATTTGAAAAGTCACTCCCCATTTCTTTGGAGATGCCCAAGAGCATGAACTCCAATAAGAAGACCTGGGAAGAAGGGTATTTCTATATGGCCCCAACGGTAGGTGCATTGAGTATCCTGAGCAAATTTCAGAATGACCTGCGCAATGCCGAAAATAAGCTGGTCACTTTTTGCCACGAACAAGTGGGTAAGGTGGAACTGCGGTTCGATGCATTCGAGGCCATCGTGGGACAGAGTTCTCGCTACCTGATGCCCGGACAAGAACTGGAGATCACAGCCGGATTGGGTGCGTTCAGCCGTTCAAAGCTGCCAACGGTAACCATCAACGGTTCAAATGTGGCGCTGAATGAAAAAGGCATGGCTATTTATAAGACCACAGCTACCGGAACCGGAAGCCGTACGATCAACGTAACAGTTGCCTTCACCGATCAGGATGGTAAACCTCAAACACGTACCATACCAGTTGAGTATACAGTCGGTTCAGCCAATGCGTCCATCGCCTTGGATAAGATGAATGTATTGTACATCGGTGTCGATAACCCGATTACCATCGCAGCTAGCGGAGGCGGAGATGATAAGATCCGTGCAGAGATCGTTGGCGGTGGCGGACAACTGATCCGTCAAGGTGCCGGGAAATACATCGGTCGTGTGGGTCAGATCACCGACAATTGTATGATCAATGTTTACGTTGACAACAAGCTGGTGGGTGCCTCTCAATTCCGCGTACAGGCATTGCCTGAGGCACAGGCCTATGTGGGCGGTCGCCAGAGCGGTGAGCAAGTTACTGCCGGAGAGTTTCGCTCTCAGGCGGGTGTGGGTGCCGGTATCAAAAATTTCCCCTTCGATCTGAAATACAACGTGGTCAGTTTCACATTTACCTGCGATACGGATGATGATATCGTGACGATCCCGGTTCAGGGGCCTGCTTTTCAGGGACCTGTACGGACCGCGATCACTCAGCAAGTCAAAGCCGGACGCATGGTAACCATTGAAGAGATCAAGGTGAAAGGCCCGGATGGCCGAATCACAAAAGCACCGGCCCTGGTTTACTACATTCAATAAAAGGCTTGATATGAAAGGAAAATTGATCGTATTTGGAATGATGGCTGCTTGTTTACTTCTGCAAGTGAATACGGCTGAAGCACAACGTCGGGGTGGTCGCGGCGGCGGTCGTGGTGGAACTACGCCCACTACACCCACAACTCCTGCACCCGATACCACCGGTAACCCGCAGAACAATAACAACAACGGCCAGCCCCCCACCTTCGACCCGTATGCGAATCTGCCGATCGCATACGATACGGCCAGTGCCAATGAGTCGGCGTTGCCTTCCAAGCGCAATGATAATGCTTTCGACAAAGGGTCTGTTCGGGATCGCAAGCCGCTCGAATACGAGCACCTTCGTTGGGATGATGCCTTCTATGCTGAAAAAGTTTGGCGTGAACTGGATCTGCGTGAAAAGATCAATAAAGTATTCACGTATGAGGCGGTTGACGATAATGGCAGTCAGATGTTCATCACCATGCTGATGAATGCCGTCACTTCCGGAAAGATCACGGCTTTTGTGGATGATCGTTTTACCACGGAGATGACAACTGCTGATGTGTTTCAAAAAACAGCCGGCGGATTAGATACAGCGCTGGTTCGTGACCTGAATGATATCAACAAGGTCGTTGGACGTACGGTTACCCGCAAAAGTTTCAATCCCAAAGACGTTACCAAGATTCGACTTAAGGAGGAATGGGTGTTTGACCGTGAGTCGAGCCGTATGTTCGTCCGTATCCTCGGAATCGGCATTCTTAAAACAGAATACGTGCCTAATACCAAGCGCGAGCGCGGCACATCCTCTTTGTTCTGGGTATACTATCCCGATCTGCGGGAAATGCTTGCAAAAGCGGAGGTTTACAATCCGAAGAACATGGGACAGAATCGCATGACCTGGGAGGAGCTCTTCGAGAGTCGTATGTTCGGAAGCTACATCGTGAAGTCTTCCATCGACAATCCTTCGAATAAATTCATCCGCAACCTGATCGATGATCCGATCTTGCGTTTACTGGAAGGAGAGAACATCAAGGAGAAGATCTTCAATTTCGAGCAGGATCTTTGGTCCTATTGATCTGAAGCTTACCCACGCAAAAAATTTACATCCCGCCTTCCGGCGGGATTTTTTTGGTATATCAAGATCAAGCTAATCAGCCATATCATACTTGAATTAAATAATAAGTCGCTGTATTTCAATAAGTTATATCCTAAAAAAAAGAGTAGGCAAATTCGTGGAAGTCAAAAAATTATGTATTTTCACCACGGTTTTTCATAGGATATTGGATTTTAACGGGGCTGAATTTCTATTCAGGCCCCTTTTTTTATCCGGGTTTGTCTAACGAAGACTATGCATTCTTTTTGAAATAATCAACAATTTTTCTGGCCTTAGAGGGCCCAACGACTACTGCCAGTTCATCAGTGCTCAATGCCTGGATCTTCTTCACAGAACGAAATTGCGTCAGCAATTCTTCGGCTGTTTGTTTCCCGATACCGGGGATGTTCTCCAATTCATTTTGTATGGCGCCTTTACTGCGCAACTGTTGGTGAAAACTCAATCCATGTTGGTGTACGGCATCTCGGATGCGTCTGATCAGCAGCAGGGAAGGATTTCGGTAATCGAGTTTGAGTGATTCGGTATCGCCTGTAAAAAAGATCTCTTCTACGTTTTTGGCAAGCCCGATCAAGGTCATTTTACCCGACAGCCCCAGCTCATTTATGGCACCCTGTGCCGCATTCAATTGTCCTTTTCCGCCATCTATGATAACCAATTGTGGAAAGGAACCACCTTCATTTAGCAATCGCTGGTAACGACGTGTTACGGCTTCGTGCATGGAAGCAAAGTCGTTGATGCCGACAACCGTCCGAATGTGGAATTGGCGGTGATCTTTTGGAACGGGTTTCGCATTACGGAAGCATACCATAGCAGAGACGGGATAGCTTCCCTGAAAATTCGAGTTATCGAAGCACTCGATGTGTCGGGGCAATGCCGGTAGTTGCAAATCCTCTTGTACTCTCTCCAACAGCTCGTCTGATGAAAGTGTATCCAGTTCAGTCTGTTTCCATTTCGTAGAGATCCAGTGTTGGATATGGTGCAACAGATTTTTGTGTGCCAGTTCAAGCAGCGTTTTTTTATCACCCGCACGGGGGACGGTTATGCGCACCTCGGGTTCAGGATAGTCGATCCTTTCTTGTACGACGATCTCTTTGGAATGGGAATTGAGTTGTTCCCTGAGCTGTGCGATGCCGGCAGCCAACAGCGTACGATCATCGGCGGCCAACGGATTTTCCAATCGAGTGGAATGTGTTTGAACGATGGCTCCGTTTCTAACCATCAGGAAGCTGATGAAATAATGTCCTTGTTGTTCTTTACCGGTGAATACATCCAGCTCCGTTACTCGGGCATTGGCCACCACAGATCGTGAACGATAATTCTCAAGAAATTCAAGCTTTTGCTTGTATCGTGCTGCTTCTTCGTATTTCCATTCCGCTGCGGCGGTCTTCATTTGCAACCGAACCTCATCCATCACCGGCTTCAGGTTTCCATTGAGCAGATTTCTGATCTGTCGAATACCCTTATCGTATGATTCGGCAGATTGGTGTCCCGCGCAAGGGCCCAGACAATTTCCCAAATGATATTCCAGGCATACCTTGAATTTTCCTTTTTTCACGGCTGTCGGGTACAAGGCCAGCGAGCAGGTCCGCAAGGGCACGATCTGCTTGATGAATTCCAACAGCTCCCGGACTTGCTGGGAGTGTGTAAAGGGGCCGAGGTATTCGGATCCGTCGTTGAATTTTTTTCGGGTGAGGAAAATGCGAGGAAACGGTTCTTTTTTGATCACAATCCAGGGATAGGTCTTGTCGTCTTTCAGCCGGATGTTGTACCGAGGTTGAAATTCCTTGATCAGGCTGTTCTCCAGGTGAAAGGCATCCTCTTCGGAATTGACGGTAGTGAATTGGATCCGTTCGATGCGTTTGACCAGTTCACGGGTCTTTTGTGAATCTAGATCCTTTGCAAAATAGGAGCGGACGCGGTTGCGCAGATTCTTTGCCTTTCCGACATAGATAAGCTCCCCGAGCGTATCAAAGTATTGATAGATGCCGGGGCCTGTTGGCAAACCATTTACGATCGACTGGAGATGTTCCGGCGTCATGACCTTATTCGTTCCAGCTTAATTTGATGGTTCGTATCTGTTCAAACCCGCCGGGTTTTTGCGTGGTGCGTATGGCTGTGCAACTGCGATCCATCTGCCAGATCAACTCTTCTTGTTCAAACCCATTTCTATCGCCGCTGCGTCGAGTTGCCAGTATGGTCCGCACCTGATCACCTGCATCCATATTCGGTTCAACGAACAATTCAATTCGCTGAAAGGATTGTTTTTCCGGGTTGACGGGTGTGTAGGAAATGATCACGCGCTTCATCAGATCATCGAATCGGGTCTCTTCATTGAAATCAGCCGCCACCTTCGGATCGCTCAGGTCCGGGAGTTTAAAAAAAGCCGACACTTCTTTTCGAAAATCTTCGCGAGGGATATAGCTGGTATCGGCAGGAAGAGAGTCTACCGTCGTGTATTTTTTTATTGAATACAGGGAGGTGTCAATTGCTCGGATCTGTTGCTCGATCAACGAAGTAGCCGAGATGAATTTTTTTGCCGGCGTGGAGGGATTACAGGCAATCAGCAATAATAAACTGGAAAGCAAAAGGAATGATCGCATGCTCAAAAATACCGTTTCTCGGGATGGGTCGATGTTAAAGTCCCACACCTAGTTTCACACCCATATCGAACAGGTGTTCCCGCACGGGGTAGGCTTTTTCGTAGCTAGAGAGGATCTGATAGCGGACTTGTGGTCCGAGTGTCCACCTAGTTTTTCCCTTCTTAAATCCGATGAAGGATTCGACCTGACCGTTGAGATTCCATTTGCGAATGAGGGAGGGAACTTCCAGGTAATTTTTATAATCGGTAGAAAGGATGTAGGCTTGATTGCTCAGCAGGTAGGTGGGTTGCAGCGTAGACCCGATGCCCCAACTCCATTTACCGTTTCCGGTCACCCGATACTGAAATCCAATTGGGGCCGAGACGGAGAAATAATTATTTGCCAGCCATTTGGCCCAGACGCCCCCAGCACTTCGGTAGTTGGTGTAGGAAGAAACACTGCCTGTTCCTCCAGCGTTGGAGAGTCCAACGGTTGCCACTTCTCTGCTTCCGCCGTAGGCGCGGATATCATATTTGTTGATATTAAACTGAACGCCGGCGATCAGGTCGAGCCGTTTAGTTAATTCCCGGCTCACGGAAACGCCGAATTGCAGTCCCAGGTCGGGTTTGTGGTTCACAACGTTTTCAAGTTCAGGTACGGCCATGGCTGGTGCAGCCGGGGTGACTGAGCGAGCGGCTTGTAAAGCGGCTGTGTTTTCGATCAGTTGTCGGTAGCTGATGGTCGGACTCACACTGAATTGCATTTTCCAGCTTTTTCGCGTCCGCTTGCCTTTATAGCCATTGATCACACTTTCGATGGTCTGGAATTGTTCAGGTGCCATGACGGCAACTGTTTCAGAAGGTTTCTTTGATGCTGTAGGATCGGAGGGGGGCTCGTTGCCAGTATTCGAATTCGTTGTGAGGTACTCTGTTGATTGCGAAAGAGCAGGTGCCTCAACCTTGTTCTGTAACGGCATTGAGAATCTGCTTTCCGTTCTAGAAGTATTCAGGCTAGCGGTTTCAAAAAACTGCTCCGTATTCTTTTCGGAATCGGTAGTGAGATCCGTCAGGACTGAGTTCTTGGATTGGACATCCGTACGTTCATCGGATCGAATCAAAAATACCAATGTTTCATCTGTTGTTTCCGAGGCTATACGGAAGGGAGTTTGTTTTTCGGAAGCGTGACTACGGTCGGAAGAGCGACGCTGAACCGTTTTATCGTTTTGGGCGTTGGATGGGTTCGCACCAAGCTCAGCTGTATAATTGATCGGCAGATCCGGTTGATCGATCATGACCCAGGTCACGCTGGCGCTGATAGTTAAGAAGGCCGTTAATACGAAGGGAAACCAGCGACGACGGTGTACCCGTTGGCGGATACGCTCCCAAACAGACTCATCTGCGTAGAGTCGGTGCCGGTCGGTTTCTTGCCGGAGCCACTGCTCAAATTCGTTATCGTGGTGACCGGATCTCATCGGGAGGCAACCAGCCAGTCGGCTTTTTGTTTGTTCGGCGGAAGTATATTACGTTGTATGAGTAGCGTCTCTAGTAAATTTTTGGCGCGGGTGTATTGGCTCCGACTCGTACTTTCTTCAATGTCAAGTATGGCTGCTATCTCCCGGTGACTATATCCTTCGATGGCATAAAGGTTCAGCACGGTTCGGTAACCCACGGGCAGTGAACGGATGCACTCCGCGATCTGTTTAGCTTGCATGATCGAGGGGATCGCATCGGTGCGTGTCGGGATCCCATGCGCATGAATGATGTCGAGATTGTCCTGAAACTTTTTATTCTTCTTGAGATTATTGATGCAGGTATGCACCATGATGCGTCTGATCCAGCCTTCAAATGATCCTCTTCCTTCGAAGGATCGGATCTGCAAAAAGACTTTTACAAATCCCTCCTGCAGCATATCCTCTGCATCTTCGCGGTTCACGGCATAACGATGACAGACGGCCAGCATTTTCGGACTGTAAAATTCATACAATTCGCGCTGGGCACTCAGCTCGTTACGGAGACATCCTTCTATGAGGGATTGCTCGGACATTTGTACCCTCAATGTAAGAAAAATCCGAAATGAAAAAACGGCTTCGGGTGTTAAAAGCTGGACCTGACCGTGATCATCCAGCTGCGCCCGGGTGCAGATAGGCCGGAGGCGAAAACCCGGTAGTTTCGGTCGGTTAAATTCTCCAGGCTTCCCTGCATCTGGATCTGCTTGGAGACCTCCACCTGAAAGCGCAGATTGACCGTCATCCAACTAGGCATACCATCGGGAGTGGCATATTGCAGGTTATCCTCGCCGTCGAGGTTATAGTCCTGCAGCCGTTTCCATCCATTAAATAGTAGAAATGCCTCCGCTTGCACTCGTTTGTGATGGTATTGTAAGCCCGATCGTCCAAAAACAGGAGGGATATGGTCCAGCGGGATTTTACCGCCTGCTGTTTGGTATTTGCCCTCATTTTGGGTAATGGTGTTGTCGATGGACCATTGTTTGTTCACTTGAATGAACATTCGCGCCTGGATGCCGAACAAGTATCCCTTGCGTGCATTTTGATTCGCAAAAACCGCGGCACGAGATCCGTTGTAGTCAACCGAATCCGAGCCATTCAACTGAAAGGGGGCAAGCGTGATCGCGTCTCGGTATAGCGTATAGAACAAGGCACCCTCGAAACGGATCTTATTGTCTATTCGAAGGATCCAATTCAGGTCGGCATTGTACGTGCGCTCGGGTCGGATGTTCGGATTGGGGAGGATCAGTCTGCGCTGCGATGTACTGGACTCAAAGATCCGGGCCGCATCATCGATGTTGGGTGTGCGAAATCCGCTGCTCAGGTGAAAAGCGGTTCGCATGGAAGCGGACGGATTATATACAATGCCTACGTTGCCTATTGCGGTTAGATTTTTTTGTTCGATTTCCGAGAAGGGGAATCGGAAAAACGAATTATTCTCGATCGTAGAACGTAAGCTGGTCGATTGTATTCGGATGCCGTCGTTCAATACCCACTTGCTGTTTTTGAATTTCCTCAGGTGCTGCCCATAAACGCCCAGGTAAAACATGTTGTTCTTCCCGTCCGGATATCGGGAGTCAAGTGCGGTTTTATTGCCGGTACGGAGATCGGTTCGGTCTGCTTCGGATTGCAGGTCGTTCCATTGTCCGTCGAGTCCGTAGGTGAATTCATCATTCCTTTTTTTGGTTCGGCCATCGAAATTGAATCCCCATATGCCGATCTCTTCTCGTCGGCTATCGAACCTGTCGTACCGCAGGTATTCGCGTGTTTGTCGGCTTTCTTTTACGAACTGATGGTATATCTGGAGGTTCACTTCTTGCTGCGCGTTGATTGCCCACTGTGTTTGATACGCGATCAGGGAGCGGAATTGTGGGCCGTAATACCACTCGGCAAATCGAAGGGTCGTGCCGACGTTTCCACCAAAATCTCGACGGTCTTGCAAGCGGTCGTATCGAGGGATATCGTTCGTGTTGGAAAGTTGAAGGTTCAAGGAGTGCGTGATGCGATTGTTTTGCTTGTACAGCAGTTTTTGGGTGATGTCCCATTGCTGGTATCCGGAGAATTTCTGGATGCGTTCATCCGGATTGGTAACGATGCGGTCGATTCCGTCACGAGTATCGATGTATTGTGATCGGCGTCCGAAGTTTGGATATTTCTCAGGATATCTGGATCCCATTTTGAGATCGCCGAATTTGCTGAATGTGTAGGATTGCAGCCAGCCGAATTTTTGGGTGCCGAGGTTGACATCCACATGTCCGGTTACTTCGCGGTTGATGGTGCGGTATCGTAAAAACTGATTACCGCTGATCGATGTTTTATCGGAATTAGACAGTTTAGGGGCACGGGTACGAAAATGTATCGCCCCGCCAAGCGCATCGCTTCCATGCAGCGTGGAAGCGGGCCCCATTAAAATCTCTACCGACTCCAAAATATTTTGATCAACTGTAATGGCATTTTGCAAATGCCCGGCCCGATAGATAGCATTGTTCATTCGAATGCCGTCGACAAGCAACAGCACTCGACTGGCTTCGAATCCGCGCAGAACCGGACTGCCGCCACCTTGCTGACTTTTCTGTACGAATATCTTTCCAGTCTCCTGTAATAGGTCGGCCGTGTTGGCCGCGTTGACCTTTGCGATCACAAGCCGGTCGATCACCATTGCCTGTTGGGCTGTATGATTAACTTTCTCTCGAAACTTGTTGGTGTAGATGAAGGCTTCTTCGAGTGTTTTGCTCTTGGTTGTATCCGATTGGGCGTATACGCCTAATGCCGTCAGTAAGAAAACTACTACCCCCTTTATTCTCATGTAGCAAATTGAGTAGTGAATTATTTCTTCTTTCGGATCAGGCTATCGATCGGGTGATTGGCTTTCAGCGTATCCATCACTTGTTGTGCCCATCCGGTCAAGGCTGCTTTTTCCTCCGATGTGAGTCGTGCATCTGTATGCGTCCAGGTGTAAGAATTTAAGGGCATTTCGCCTTCCTTCACTTGTTCGATCACCTCTTCCATCTTGTGATATTGATACCGAAGGCGTTTGTTGGTGTATTCATCGAAATTCAGGTGTCCTTTTCCTTCTTCAATGTGATCGTTCAGCCACCAGTAGACCGGCTGAATATTTGAGTACCACGGATACTGGCTATTGTTTGAATGGCAATCGTAGCAGGCCTTTTTCAAAATAGAAGAAACATTTTCCGGCACCTCAAACTTCGTTTGTATGGCATGCGGTTGTGGTTCAGTGGTTTGATTTTTTGCCGGGCGAATAAATTGGATCGCAATCAGGGTGATCAGCAATGCCCATCCGATTTTTTTCAGCATAACGTATCTGTTTAGGATTGATCGATCAATATATTTCCCGTCATTTCAGGCGGTACGGGAATATTCATCATGGTTAGAATGGTAGGAGCGATATCGCCGAG